>Ga0310695_10003739_pt1 | contig 29294 bp, 28 predicted proteins | sample RumenRJG_04DNA_FD_203882 | JGI IMG/M metagenome (GOLD analysis project Ga0310695, IMG submission 203882) | Bovine rumen microbial communities from Lethbridge, Alberta, Canada - RJG_04 (v2) (version 2) | ecosystem: Host-associated > Mammals > Digestive system > Stomach > Rumen | place: Canada...
ATCTCGCTCTCCTCGCCGCTCTCCGAATAGACCCCTGGCGCCATCTTGAACAAACGCCCCTCGCGAACCGCCTTCTCGATTTGATAAGGCGATCCGAAGCGCTCTTTGCAGTCTGAAAATCTCAACAACATCTTTAAACCATTCCTATGACCCGATTCAATCCGGTCATTTGTTTGGTCTAATTATACCACAGGCCCCCGTACCCGTCAATCCATGCAATTCCCCTAGCCATTCCGCGCTACTTCACGCATTGCAATATGTGACGTAGCGGGTAGACAGGGGAAGCGCTACAGTTTTTGGGGAAGGGACTTCGCGTGGGGAGGTTTTGAAGGTTGCTGGGGGAAGGGCGCGCACTTCCGCGCCGGTTTGGGCGTTGGCAGTTTCATCCCCGCCTTCGAGCGCTGCTGCTTCTGCATCGCCGCAAGTCTTCTTGTTTTCACGAGTCCCATGATCTCACCTCTCGCGCTACTGTATCAATCCTGCTGTGTCAACGGGGAGCCACCCCTCTAATGTGTCAACTGGCATGGCGGCGGCGGAGATTCGCCACGTGCGCCTTGCGAACCGCCGCAGGAATCGCGCCGTCCAGACGGACGATGGTCGCGACAATCCCTTCTACATCTTCCGGCGGAATCATTCTCGACTTGAATGACAGGATATAGTCGGCCACGTCGGCAAAGTGCATCACCTCCGGCGGCAACTTCGTCTTGAAGGTCGCCTCGCCGGAAAACGCCACAACGGAGTGCACCACATCCGCCAGCAAGCCCGTCAGCGCCATAAGCCGCTGCACGTGCAGATAGTTCTGCCGAAGCGGATTCTGGAACCGAATCTTCCGCTTCGGGAGCGTTTGCGTCCACTGGGCGTCTCGGGAATTGCCGAATATCCATCCCTTGTAGGTCTTCGTCTCGATGACGAACACGCCGAACGGCGAGACAACGACATGGTCGATCTGCGTGGTCGAACCATCGTCAAGGGGCAGATAGATGTCGTTCAAGACATGGTAGAGCGCAGCATCCAACTTGCTGCGCAAGGCGGCGGCAAGCAACGTCTCGCCAAACGCCCCGCGCACCCGTGGACGAAGCATCATCCACGCGATCCGAAGCAAGACAACTGCCCCAATGATCGCAACGGCTTTCCAAATGACAGGATTAAGGTCCATACGCGTAACTCCTTATCTGGCAATCCTCGCCAACCGCATCAGACGCACACACTCGGAATTGCGGGCGACAATCTCGGCATCCTTGTAGTTGCTAAGCTCTCCCGTTTGCATTTTCTCGTAATTTGTCATTTCCAATACACCTTTAGTATTGATCTGATGTGAAGTATGTCACTGATGTTCTCCAGCTCGTACCGCCCTCAATAATGTCGGCTCAAGTGGTGTTTCCATGCCAGACATGATACCATATCGTAACCACGATTACCACCGCATTTATATAATAACATGTATTATACAATGCTCCCGTTCTTGGCAAAAAAATAACCGTGTAATGGTTATAAAAATGATAAAATCGTAAAACTTTCCTTTTACCTTTAGCCAGTCGCCAACCTCTCGCCCGTATCACACGCACCTTGAAATCTCCATCAGCGGAACACTTGAGACAAGGGGCCACACAGTACTATAACGCCAGTGCTCCGCCTCGTGCTGAATGACAGAATAGATGTCGTAAAGAAATCTCGTCCGATACGTAAACCATGGGCCGTAGTTGCCGCCGTCAATCTGCCAGGCCACAGCTTTCATTCGCTCACATTGGCTATTCACTGACCGGATCGCCTCCAAGCCGATATCAAGGTGCGCGACAATGGCAGACAAATGTCCAATTCGTGCACGTAACTCAAACTCAACCGCCCAGCCGATCTCCCATAAGATGCCCTTCCTCAGCTTCACGGAAAATCGCGTACGTCTCTCCTTCGCCTTACTTTGCTCCAACAGTTCAGCCGCAAGTCTTCCGTCTGGCGATGACGAGAACACCTGTGATGGCCGCTTATTGCGCCACACAATGTCCTCGATAACCCGACAGGCCTTGAGGACTTCCAATTGAACAGCCCCCTTCTCGCCTTTCTTCGCAGGATAAGCCCCGTGGGCAACATCAGGCAACGTACCCCATGCGTCCATCGCTACGCGGCCAATCGTTCCATACACATCGCCCGACAGAAGTCGCTGTCGAAACCTTAATGCGCCAACAATGGCCTTCAATTGCCGCTGTTGCATGCGAACCTGAAATTCATACATCATTGTCATTTACTCCTTTCGCTCTTGGATTTAAAGGGAGAAGGAATCTCTTTGTCCCCTTCATAAAACTTGCCGTTCATTTCATACCTAATAGGTGGGAAACCCTCTTCACGCTGCATTGCGCAGTCTCGGCAAAGGTAGCGGAACCATCCCAACATGCAACAGCGAGGAGACTCGCCCGTACCGATTGGGGTTCCGCACTCCTCGCAAACACCGTAGCACTCTTCTTCCGCCTTGCGCACATACTCCGATGCGAGATCTTCGACACAATGTGACAAGACAACCTGCTCCCGGGTCGGTTCGCCATTCCCATCGACAAGGCACTCAAAGTAAAACCGGAGCGTTCCGAACTTCTCCTTGACCTGCGCTGCGACAACCTTGACCTTCCAACGATCATACAGCTGGACATTGAGAGACTCCAACTTATACGACAGTTTCTCAAGCGGGTCGTCCCATCCGGGGCCGCATGCCCAGCATGCACTCTCCGCGCCATCATAAAGCACGCAGCAATCTTTCGCGATTCTCGCCTGCAGTTCATCTGTTTTCTCTTTCATAGTCCAATTCCTTATCGCAGTCATGTTCGGCACCTGTATTCAGGCTTTACACAAAGTCCGTCTCGTGTTTTGGCACGACTATCTCGTCGTTGGCAACAAAGCCAGACATGTAGAAATCCATGTAGTCCAGGCCCTTGGCACCATCGGGATCCCATGCCTCGGCCATGATCGAACCCCAGTGACGCCAAGAGCAAAATAGCACACTGCCATCATCAAACATCGGCATCCCGCACTCACCGTACTGATGATACTCGCCCGAGAACTTGAATCCGTTGCGACGTATACACGCCTTCACAATATCCTCAGCCTCCTGCCACGCGCGATGGAGTTCGTCATGTGGTCTCCCGACGAGCTTCTCTCCAAATGCTGGATACAGCAACTTTGGCGGATTTTTTGTGTGATCAAGTCCAGTAACCCATTTGACGATCGTCATAGCCATCATTCCTTCCCATGCGTGACTTCGTGCGTGATCTTGAGCAGCGCGAGATTCAACTCTATCGTAGTCTTCCGCGACGCGGTGGAGAGATTGTCGCCAATGAGCCCCGCAAGCTTGTGCCCGGCCCGGGTAAGCAGGTTCGCCTGTTCAGGCGACCCCGCCTTCTCTGTCTGGATCGCCTCCATGTCGCGAACCATCGAACGCACCTGAGCGTAGGTTTCAATGATGGCCTTTGTAGCACGAACCGCTCTGTCGCTGTTCAATATCGTCGCCAACATGTAAAGGCCACGTTCTGTAAACGCGTAAGGCGCTCGGCGTATCCCCATTTTCAGACTCGCAATCTCACGTTCAGACAAATTGGAGGTCACAATTTGTGACTTCCAATTTTCCACCTCGTGCGCATCCAGTTGGAACAAATAACCTTCCTCAAAGCGCTCGGCATTACGCTTCACGGCTTGGTTAAGTGCTTTCGTTTCCACACCATACAGTGCAGCGACATCGCGGTCGAGCAGTACCTGCTGATTGCGAATCGTGAGCATTCGGGATTGTACGGCGGCGATGTCGATCGCGCCTAATGCGCCTGATTTCTTCTTCATGGTCCTATTCCTTTCGCTGTCATGTCAACGCACTGCGCGGCCGAACTCCGGCCACTGGATACAATGCGCCAACTGTCGCATTTTCGGAATAGGCGATGCCTCGCCAGATGCCGACGACGCTTGGGCCGCGCTTTTGCGCTCAAGCCCGCGGAGGAAGCCCCCTCCATCACGTTCCAAATCGGCGGCCGCGGTTCCCGACATCGAAAGCCCCCTCCAGGATCGTCCGCCCACCCTTCAGGCTTTTCGATCCGTTCTCAGCAGGACTACTTCGGTTTCAACCCAACGGCTCTTCAAAGGCTCCCGTTCGTACCCCCGTTGCCACGGAGTTCAATCCCGAGGAGCGTGAATATGATAGCATAAACTTATGCCCACCGTCTATCTGAAATTTCGGGGGAGCGATTTTTCGTGCCTCATGCACATATTGCAATATGTGTACGGGCGGGGCATCGCCGCCAAGTGCCTACACATATTGCAATATGTGTACGGGCGGCGGATGGAGAGAGAATCAGGCCTGTTTTCCAGGTTGACGCCAATCCAAACCTTGCTGACGGACTCGTTTCCCGGGAACGGAAATCTTCCGCAGTTTCATCCCCGCCTTCGCACGCTGCTGCTTCTGCATCGCCGCAAGCCTTCTTGTTTTGACGAGTCCCATGTTATATTCCCCGCTCATTCGCTGTTTGCAAGCTGCGGCGTACAACTTCGCGCATCATCCTTTTGCTACGCCGTTCGATCAATCCGGTCGCCGTTTGGACGTATTCGCGGCACGCGCGCACATAATCCTCACGCGAAACACCACGCCGCCAGTACCAAAGTTCTTTGTAGAGCCGTTTCGGGACCAACTCCGCATCGCAATAGTCTTCCAGCATGAACCTCTCCACATACCGCTTCCAGCCGGCCTCGCCCCGATAGTCGTCCCAGAAGAACGCGTTCGCGTCGACAAGCCCCATCAGCATGGCGTTGGCCTGCGGCTTCCCGAGCAGGCATTCATGCAAGGCGGCAAGGAAGTGGTCGAAATAGTCATGCCAGACCGTACGGAAAGTGTTCATCGTCTTGCCGCCGCATTTCACGTTGGGCAGCGGAAGGAAATTCCCGATACGGCGATAGGTGTACCAGAATTCATATGCCGTCCCGAGAAGCTCTTCCTCTACACCCAACCGCCGAAGCCCCTTGAACCCGACGACAGGATCTGGGGCCGCAGCCACACTCTCGATCTCGCGACCGAAAAGAGTCCGGAACGAGTTCATGGTGTCACCCCGCATCCACTGTTCACTTCGGTGCTCAAGATCGTCAGGAGGCGCCGCAGGAGATTCACGAACGCGCTCGACGCCCCAAAGCCTGTAATATATCTCCTTTGCCAGATTGGTGTCGTCGCAATCAGCGGAATCCAACGTGGAAAAACCGTAGACTAGCGGCAACGCCTGGATAGTTCCGAAACTCAACCCTGCCAGTTCCTCCACGTTCCCGGCAAGATGCCGCGCCGCAAATCCTTCAAGATCAAATGTGTATTTCTTCACCCAAAGCCCCTTCTGCGTCTAATGTTCTTCATCCCCGCCTTTAATCCGCCGATTCGTCCGCCGTAGCCTTGGCGAAGGCGGATGGCGAAGGAGGACGCATCGCCGCAAGCCTTCTTGTCTTCACGAGTCCCATAATCTCACCTCTCACGTTACTGTGGCAATCCTGTTGTGTCAACGGGGGGCGCCCCCTGTTGTTCCCGTCCCTTGCTCGTCCTCGGCGAGGGCAGGGACAAATATGTCTCAAAGGTTTCCTGCAACACCTCCTTGGGAATCATCATGCGCTTGTATTCGGCCACCATCGCCGGACTCATCGTCCGCGACAAGGCGTATTCCACCACGCTTCTATCAGCATTCTTGCAAAGCAGTATGCCTACAGAAGGATTCTCGTTCTGCCGCCTCACGTCCCGATCAAGCGCTTCGAGATAGAACTCAAGCTGCCCCATGTCCGAAGGGCGAAACTCCCTTGCCTTCAACTCCACGGCGACAAGGCACTGCAGCGCCCTGTGGAAAAAGAGAAGATCGGCATGAAAATCCTTCCCACCAACCTTCAGCGTGTATTCTTGATCCACAAAAAGGAAATCCTTCCCGATGGACAAGATGAACTCCTTCATGTTCTTTACAATCCCCCTGCGAAGACGTTTCTCGGTATGCTTCGCCGGAAGATTGAGGAAATCAACAAACGCCGCATCCTTGAACAGCACCGGCGAATCGGGATAAACGGTCTTCAGTGCCCTCGTGAAATTACCTTTTTTACCTCCGAGAAGCGAAGAATATGTGTCGTCAATCAGACATCGCCGAAGTTCAGTCTTTTTCAGTCTCTCACGAAACGCATACACGATATAGAAAAGACGTTCTTGAGCAGTTTGCGTACGGTTTAGTATCTCGACAAGATTAGAGAATGTTGTCATCGCCAAGACGGGTGGCAATGAATGTCCAGCCGTCGGCTGGACAATTTCAACCCCACCTGGAAATTTCACGATACTTCTTTCAGAAGGTCGCTCACCGGTAATTTGTCCAGCCGTCGGCTGGACAATTAGCCCGCCGTATTTTGATACGAGTGCCGCGAAATCATCTGAAGAAAAGGCCTCGTAAACGCCGACCATACTGTACAGGTTACTGCGCCCATACCCCTTTTCGTCCGGCGCGTTGGCGTGGATGAAATCAACAAGCCTGTCAATCGTGGAGCGCCCCCAGCCATCCTGCTTGATCTTCGCCGACAGAACGCCGCCTATCTGCCAACACGTCAACAGATGCTCGACATTGACCGAAGCAAGCGCACACGCGCGATGTTCCCTTATTATGCCAAGTATCGTCTTGAACCAGCACTTCTCATCGGACTTTTTCATCTTGCAAAACCTTTCTGCACACACGCGCCAAGTACGCCGTCATTCGCCACACCGAAGAACTGTTTGCCGACCTTGGTGTTGGCGAACGCGCTGACGCTCGTGAGCCTGATCGCTGTTTATTATACTCCATCCCCCTGCTCCAAACAAGCCGTGATTCGGGAATTTGAACTTTTCCGCGCCTTCATCCCCGCCTTCGCGCGCTGCCGCTTACGCATTGCCGCAAGCCTTCTTGTCTTCACGAGTCCCATGACATCACCTCTCGCGCTACTGTATCACTGCTACTGTGTCACCGGGGTCTGCCCCCCGCGGCCCCCCATCAATCGGCAAGACGAAGAAACCTTCCCGCGCCCCTGCAAGCGGAAGCGCCGCGCGGAACAGCGGATAGGCGTCATCTGGCGTCTCGATGCGCACGGCAGCACCGTTAACTTCAACAGATTTCACAGTTTGCAAACTGTGAACTTGCTCAAGTACCGATTGGGCGATGGATGGAGGGAGCGACCACATGCTGACGTTGCCGCGGCAGGGAATCGGCTCGGGCAGACGCACGACGTTCGACAAGTCCCACCAATACGGATAGCCTTCGTCCCAATATATGGTTGGTTGGTTTGTTGGTTGATTGGTTGGTTGGGGGCTCGCATGGTGGGGCGAGCCGTCCTCGGCGAGCCGTGGACTGGTAGGGGCACGCGTCCCGCGTGCCCGCGCCTTGTAGTCGTACACGCCGACGACCTTGCCGGGCCAGTCCTTCACCTCGCGCCATGCGGGCAGCTTCTCGAAATCCTCCGGCGGCAGATTCACCGACGCCCATGCGATGAACTGTCCGTACTCTTCCTTGCAGAACGACTTGGAACACGAAATCGCCGCCCGCCCCTCGCTTGGCGACGGCCACGCGCTACGGTTCTCCGTCCGCTTGATTCCCGTCAGAATCAAGATCGCATACGGTCAAGTGCAGGTGAAGGCGTTGTAGGTCATGCGCCAGTTTGCTCCATTCCTTTAATTTGTTCTGCAATAGTATTGTTAAAATCTGCGACTAACTTACAGAGGGTAAGCCATTCTTCTTCTTCAAAAGGGATATCATGTTCAACAAAACATGAATCATTATCATAGGTCTCAAACACCGTCAAAAGAACCCCCTTAAATTGAATATTCTTCTTTTGTCCGCTTAAACGTATTTTCTTAAAGTCTTCCGATGATTGCGAAATGATAGTACGATTGCATTTCACATCCGTCACAAACATCAAGAGTCCATCATAAAAATAGACATGAGCCACCTTATTGGAATACAGAGCTAACAAAACCACCAATCTTTCTAAATAGCCAAGTTGCTCACACTGTTCGAGTACCAGAGAAGCATTTTTACGTTCAAAAATTTGCCATTGTTTAAGATTGTACACTGCATCATTTAATCTCGGTCGTCTTATAATCTCTTCCTTGAAATCTTTGTACCTTTGTGTGGCCTTGAATTCAGCTACGAACTCTCTACCAATATATTTCTCCATAAACACGGGAGAATATGGCTCTGTTAAGAGCCCCGGCAATCTATTAGCGACATTCTCTTCTGAAAGTAATATTGGCAATGGATCTATAAACAACTTGAATACGGCAACCACTCCAATAGTTGTTTCCACGAAACTCTCGTATTCACTGATTAATGATTCTACCAATTGGTGTTTCTTTTCTATTGGCATAAAATGCCTATAATGATAACAAAAGTCATATCCCTGTTTGTGTATGTGTTTGTTTATGCGTTCGTTTATCTTTTCAATATGGCTAAAAAAAGATGGCATGCGTTTGTGCATGTCCGCATATTCACCGCCGACACTCTCCAATTTCTTTTCCATTTTCCCTCTCAAGGGAAACCACGACGATTGCGTTTGCCACGCGGACAGTTTTTCTTTCCGCTCGCACTCTGGTAATTCATGGATATATGCGAAACATGTGGCCAGTTCTATTGATTGTCTCAAACAATAACAAGCAGCATCTGGATATCCAATCTTAAATAAGTCGAGAGCATTCCCTATTGATGTGATTGCTTCTCTGACTTGTAGCCATACAACACGATTAATACCAAGAGATGACGCCTCAGCCGCCTCCAATTCACGTAATGCCGATTGATAATCTTCCGCATGAGGGAGCGCAATGGCCACTATACCTTCGTTAGCCTTTCGTATTTCTTCCCTATTCATGTAATCTCCCATTACTATGAGTGTCAACAAAGCTTATTCGTACTGCACGACCATTACACGCGCTGCGGTTCTCCGTGCGCTTGATCCCGCACAGAATCAAGATCGCATACGGTCCAGTGCAGGTGAAGGCGTTGGTGATCATGGCATTTCGACATTCAACCGACTGCACAGGACACGACCAACCGCCATGCGGACATCATCCGAATTGTAGTCTTCATCCGCCGCCGCCTCAATGTCAGCAGCGACATCATCCAATATCGAATCGGCGACCAGATGAACGTAGTCATTTCCCACTGCGAACTGCAAGGCCGACACAAGATACGACCTCAAGGACTGTTTTTCAGCGTCTGTCACTTGAACTCCCCCACATTTTCAAACGTCACATTGTCCCATGCCGCAAGAAGATCATCGACCGTGGGATAACCCCAATCGACAATCTCCGCCGACGAGCCTTCAACATTCAAGACGACATACATGCCGTCCGACCCGTCGGCGTCCACCGTCAACGAGCTTCCCTCGCCTTCATACGAATCAAGCTTGAGTATGAAATACTTTTTCATTGGCTGTACTCCCTTTAAGTTAAGTCTTCTGTATGTCTTGCTAGATATGTCGCCACATGCGCGAAATTGTGGAGCGAAATCTCCCAAACATGGAATTCATCGCCTGGAAAGGGCAACGGCTTACCGCTTAGCTCCAATTCCGCACGTGTCTGCTTGCCGAGATATCGTTTAACCATCATGTTGAATGGCGGCATCCACATCGCCGTAATCATCAAGAGATCATCCGGCACGCAATCTAGCCTTTGTCCAACGGACTTGACGAACTTATTATTCACTTGTAGCCAATGCGCCTGTTTGTCGCGAGAATAGGGGCCACCCTTAGGCCCTTCGCCAAGATTAACCGACAAAAATCTCTCCGGTGGTATAGAAGCAAGCCGATCCCGATCCGTGAGGTTTATTCGCCCATCATGCTCAACATCGGTTATCGATTCGGTGAACTTGAATCGGCGTGCAACAGCCGCCCGATATTTACCCCACTCCTCATGGGTGCCGGCATACACAAGATTCTTCTGGTACGTGAAGTTCTCCCACCGCGTGATACGATCGCAGAGATACTCGGCAACCGAAGCGAGAAACTGACGGATCGGCTCTTCATCCGAATTGTCGTCCTTGGGATAAAGCGGGAACGCACCCAAACCCGGCAGTATCTCATCACCATAGCGATAAGTGCGATCTTTCGTTCCCGGATAGAGGACGTACGCGCCGGCCGTGCGAGGAATCGCATCGCGATAGGCATGCATCTTGAGGATGTCCACCCGTTTGACATCCTTCGCGCTTTTCTTCTCTTCTGTAGTCTCTTCCTCGGTTGCACCTTCCTCTACGGAGGACTCCATCGTGTCCACAATGTCCTTGGCCTTGTACTTGGCGTCAAAGTGGACATACGATATAAGGTCAAGCCGCTCGGCATCGGTCACGCTCATTCCTTGCGGACGGAATGAGATCGTGTAGTCGGGGATCATCATCATCGTCCAGCTGGACTTCCCGCTCGCTTGGGTGAAGCGGCGATTGTACTGGTACTCGATGGTCAAGCGCCGATACCGATGGCTGGTATGGCCAGAGACATAACGTCCCTCCAGTGCGTCCAGCTGTTTGCCTTCACAAATCTTCAGCGACAATCCGTCCTGTCCAACATCTACGATCTTCCCCGAAATCTCTTCCGGTTCGATACCGAACAAATCCTTGATAATGTCCAAGAGACGGAAGAAGCACCAGTACTCATAGAGCGTTGCGACATCCTTCTGGTTTTCGCGGTAGACATTGCCGCCCGCCGGCCATTTCATCGTGGAGGCAGCCTGGCTTTGCAACCACTTTCTCAAGATGTCACGATACCCTTCACGCCGCTGAAGTACAACACTTGAACTCGGCATGGACGTCAACGGCCCAATGCCACGAAAGAAATCGTTCGAAAGCCAGCGATCCAACCGCTCAAGACCGGCCTCGACATCTAGCTCAATGGAATAAAGCTTATCTGCCTTCGCCTTGAGCTTGCCCTCCCGGATATCCTCTTTGAAATTCTGAAGCCCGCCTCTAAATGTTACAAGCACATGCTTGACGAATCGGTTCTCGGGGACATCGGCTGTCTCCTCCCGAACCACACCGCGCAACCGTTCCGGCAGGGTCGGGATGCGGTCGCGCAACCCCGGCGGCGACTCGACACGACGCGAACCAGATGCGATCTGGCGCAGCATCGCGGCGGAGAAACGCGTAGCATGGCGGATGTCAAGTTCGGTCTCCATCGTGCGGAGCCGCAGGTACGGACTTTCGACGATCCGACGTAAAGCCTGTTCAAGCGAATTGTCGTTGACGATGCCAACGAGGAAGAAATACTGTTGAATGAGATTCTCCGGCGTCTTTTCTTCGTCCGCGCCAACCAGATACTGCACGTCACTCGTACATTGCATCTGCAAGTCGGCGACATAACCCGTGAGCTGGGTCAGCAGCTTGTTGTAGTCGTCCTTGTAGCCAATGACGTCCGAGACGACCTCGACGTCAAGTGCTTCGCTTGGATCGGTGTGCCCCTCAAGCCAAAGCCGTCCGTATCCAACTGCCGTGCCTGGCGCGAGGCGCCCTGCCTTGCCGCCCTTGCCACCGCAGAACGAACTTACGCCCGCGAGCTTCCCGCCACCGGAAATCTCGTAATGATAGAACCGCCCCTCCTTGAGCGGCAGAAACTCGCCTTTCCCCCTCTCAAACTCCTCGTTGGCGAACTCGTCCTCACTGACTATGATTCTACAACACCGCCCACCCGCAGTTGGAAACTCTGCGGAATAAGAGTTCTCAATGGAATTGTGGCACCAACAAGACATCAGCAAAAACTTAATCAATAATATTCGGGATTTCGATAAGCCCCTTAAAAAATTTCATTCGCAATAAACATTGGAACTTGATCTTGCCATTCTTCATCTTCTCTTCTTTCTTTCTCTTTCAGTTTTTCCAGAGTCCAGAATTTATGATTGGCCTCGACTTCGATTGTCATCATCGACATGAAATCATATAGGGACGGATCACCTCCGGACAGTACCGCCATTGCTCTTTGCGCCTCGTCTTCTGTCCTAAAGTCATAATCGCTAGATCCGCAAATCACTCTATAGCAAACTACTTTTCTGTTTCTGACATTAGTTCTAGCAACTTCCAAAGACAGATTTCTCAAACCGCAAGACACAATGAGCTTTTGAAAATATGCTTTTTCTCTCGCATCAACAACACCATCAGCAACAATGACTGACAACAACCATGCTGAAACAAATTCCTTGTCGGCATCAGACAATCGTGACACGACAATCTCGGCATCATTATTTGAACAAGCATTAGTAGCCAAAACTATTTTTTGTGCCTCTTTTTGGCCAATACCAAAATAGACGAATCCATTTGCAATAGCGTCTATTTCACCCGGCGCTAGATTTCCATCAGCGCGAGCCATGTTTATTGCCAATTTGGCTACTGCAATCAAATCGATTCTATTCACTTTCATTTCCTTTCGCTGAGTTTGAAATTACGCCTCTGCAAAGCTTGTGAAGCCATTGGCCCTCAGACGATCCAGCATCCGGTCAAGCTTTTCGCACGTCAAGGTATAGAGAGGAGTACGAACCTTTTTCGTCTCGCCACCTTCCGATGTAATTGTCTCCTTCGTCGCCAGCTCCTTCAGTTTCCGAAGGACCGATCCCAGACGAGCCTGGCTACCATGTAACTTGGGAAGCAGCTTCTGGACGATTGCGGCGTCTATTGCATCATCGATTGTTGCACCTGTCGCGAGATAATAGGCGCAGAAGCGCACGATCTCACTTGCCGAGCGATAGCCGAACTCCGCGCCGAGCTTCGCCAGTTCAGGGAAAAACTTGTTGAGCGCGGCGGCTATTGCGTCTTTGTTCATCGTTGAACCTGCGGCATCCAATGCTGGCGGCACATCCTTCAGCTTCAGGAACGCTTCGGCGTACTTCGCGCCTTTATTTTCAATAGCAGCAAGATTCGGTGAGGACGGATTCGCAAGATATGCCCCCATCTCATCGGGTTTGATGCGGAATTCGATCACCTGCGCACGGTCGAGAACCTTCGGCGAGAACATGTACGTTGTCTCGTCTACATTCATCGTTCCTATAACAAAAAGATTTTGGGGGAACTTTATCGTCCGTGGTATCTTGATTCCTTCGGCAAAACGATCCTCGCCGTCATAGAGTTTGATTTCATCACCAGACTCCATCGCGCTTAAGATATCGGCAAAATAACGCTCGACATGGCTGAGATTCATTTCGTCAAGAATTAGGAAGAACGGGAGTTGGGGATTGTCACGAGCATCTAACATCATTTTTAACACCCCCGTATCCGGCATGACATATTGCCCAGACTGTAACGCATCAGGGTATCCCAGAAGATGTTCGTTGTTTGTCCAATCAGCACCAACCGGCACAAGAAGCGTATTTTCCACTATTGCATCAGCGGAACTTTTAGCCTTATCATGTTCTATTTGATAAAAGGCAAGTGCTTTAAGTACAGGATCAAACGCATGCAGGTATGGACTGTATTTTGGATGTTCACTTATCACCTGATCCTTAATCGTTCCACTTCCCGTGTCCTTTGTGTAGCCGTGTTTTTTTATGGTTTCTATCCACTCGTTGATAATCTCATAGGACAAGCAAGTACATTTCCCATTCCCCTGTGCAACAATCAACCCTTGATCTCCTACTTCAAGAACCGTCTGCGAGGATCGCGCCCCGGGGATAACTAAACCTGATGTGAAACATTTTGTGGCAGTTGTCCGAGCAGAAACGCCTAGCGACATCCATGATGCAAACGCTTGTGCAAGTTTCGTCTTGCCACTGCCGCTCAAACCTGTAAGAACCACAAATGGTTTTGCGCAAAGTGCAGCCAAGAAGCGATATATAAAAGTGGCCTCGTATTTCAAACCCGCACTTTCAATCGCAGTACAGAATTCTGTAACCGCCTCCATGTTGAACGATCCCTCAGATGAATTTTCCATTTGGTTATCTCCTTTACCTTCATTCAATTGTAGCCACTGACGGCGTGCCCAGACGAAATTGTCCATTCCCTCTGGAACTTTCCTCATTGCGTTCGCATACAACTTCGACATTGGCAATTGACTGTTCTCTTCGCCAACAGCCTTCATCAACATGTCTTTCTTGTAGATGTCAATAACTCCTGGCTTATCCTTTGCCTGATAAAGGAAAGCGATTTTCCATTTAATTATCGGACTGAAATCAATACCTTCAATCTCGTCATAGGCGCCTCGCAATGCAGCCTCTGCAATAGCTATCACGCGAGCCTTAACGACAGCAAACGCCGCCGTAGCCGTTGTTCCATATTTCGTGTACCAACGATATTGATCATCACCGGACGCACCTTTATCTAAAGGCTTCGGATTGTTTTTGTTGTATTCATATATTCCAAACTTGTATGACGATCCCCCCCAGACCGATCCCATGTCCTCAAGAATCTTTTCTAACCAATAGCAAAAAGAATCCTTAGATTGAATCTTATTGTAATCCGATAATGTCATTGACCTGATATTTTCTATTGGCCATTTCTGCAAGAACTCATCCCACAATCTGTGAAGAGATTCAGCATATAGATCCTCAAGATTGTATAGATCCGCCAATTTAATAAGAAAACGAGAATATGGTGTTATGTCCGTCAATGTTTTGAGTGGGGCCCTTTCATTAATGTGCCGCTCACCTATAACAAACCATTCCACCTTCCGCCGATGGCGCATGTCAGGAACATTCTCCACATAGAAGTATTCACTCGTCACGCGCCCCACTCCAACAACTGTATTCAGTCCCTTTTTAGCAAAAACTAGATCACCCGGCTTCATCACATCACGGAAATCCATCATTGCACGGACATCATTTATTGGTTCTACTGCTGTACCGACAGCTTCTTGACGTGCCAATCGCAAGGAATCTTCGCTAACATAGGAATTAAGATCGCCAATACCGTCATAGTCAAGAGCCAATACTCCTGCGGCAGTAAAATCACCCCATCGATTCGCCTGTTCCCCGGGCGAATACATCCAATAATGAATATTTTGCATGTGCATCATTCTTCTTGTACTTTTGCTCTAACAACCTTTTTGATGGTGCGAAAATTATACCATATATTGTCGGTTATCGAATCGTTAAAAAAACTTTTCTTAAGTTGGTTCACTTGACCCCGCAAACAAGAAATAGTAAGATATACGTGTCGATTGGAGAACCTCCGTGAACGTTCAAGTCGATTTTACAAGTTTTATCAATGACACTAACACGCCCGGCAGCAACAAGGCGGGATCGTATGTTCGTGCCCTCAAGTATCTCAACGTCATGCTACGCGAATGTTCTCCCGAATGGAAGGACCTTGGCGATGTTTTTGAGGTTGATTCCATCGATACGCTTAAGAAACTGCATAGGCTAACACTAGTTGAGGCGGCAAAAGGTTCATCTAGTCATCTAGCGCAGGCAAATGTTCCACCTAGCTATCTGGAGGGACGTTTCTGCGCTGCGGCCCTCCACAGTCTGATCGGATACAGGCTCGCGCTCGCGCAGGACGCCGAAATGGCTGATTCCCTCGCGGGCGCGACCGATCCTTTGGTCGTCGCCAAGACGATCGAGCAGACGCCGCTCCCCGAGCCGGAGTTCTTCCTCGACGGGAATGTCAATCCGAAGTCAAAGGAAGGCAAGGACGCGCTCAACCGGAACTTGGCGGTTCGCAACCGGAGGATCTTCACGAGACTTGTCCTTTCCAATTTCGACAACGCATGCTGTCTCACGGGACTGGACGTGCCCGCCACGCTGCGGGCCTGTCTCATCGTGTCGGAAGACAGGAAGAAGGCGTTCTCCCCCGACAACGCGCTTTGCCTTTCCGCGACCTACGCCGCCGCGTTCAAGGAACATCTCATTTCCTTTGATGAGGACAACCGCATGATCCTTTCGCCGACGTTGAGGGATCACGCGACGAGCGAGATTTTCCACCACACCTTCAAGACATACGAGGGCGCACGCATGCGCCCGGCAATGAGGTTCCAGCCGTCGGCAAAGTTGCTCGCCATCCACCGTGAGCGGTTGGCGAGCTGAATCCTCACGAAACTTATACAACCTTGATTCTTCCAACTGGAATCGGTACGCCGACTTCAGATATTGGACGTATTTTCCCCATGTATCGTGCGCAAACCTTTGCGTAGATGTCGGCCGCCTTAGGCGCCTTCACCGTCACAACCAGTGCATAGGGCATACGGTTGACAACATAGTATGGGTTCATCCCCTCTCTGGGGATGTAGTGCAGTTCAAAGAAAGGCTCGCGAATGCTCTTGTCGGCAAGCAGATTCTTTTCACCACTCATCACAGTGTCCCACTTAAGGCCAAAATTTCTAAGCGCCATTTCAGATTCATAACGACCATGATCGAAGAAAGGCATGGAAATCGGACGAGTAGACTTCTTGTCCCTGAACTTCTCCATGTTGGGGCGTAACGTCACTTCAATCGCACTGCGTGTATAACTACCAGGAGCATTCGGATCCACATTTGTCGCGTAACAAAGTGTAGCCTTTATCGTTACTTTACCCGAAAGTCCATCTTTGGGAATTGGGATCGGAGCCTTCACATATTTTTTGGGTTCGAGATGCCCTTGGTATACCACAGATATCTCACCTTCGCCGCATACCACATACCTGTCAAGCTCTTCTGGAAGCGCACCATGTCCATGATACTTATCACAATGATCACTCGCGTTCCGTATCGCATTATGTACAAGCAAGGCTTTTAGAGCCAGAGCCCCAAGCTCGGGGTACCGTCTTTGAAGCGCTATGCACTTTCGAAGCGCATTAGGAGCGGCATAACTTGTTCCTGTGCGGTAATGCAGCATACCATGGACGGGGTCAACTACACCAAAACCCTTTTCATCTGACCCACCAAAGTCAAGAACATCAGGCTTGATTCTTCCTGGCGTACGTCCTGGACCAATCGCACTATATGAAGCACGCTCCCAATTATTGGCCTCTCCAACATCCGTACTTGCTCCAACAGAAAGCGCATTTACGGAATCTCCCGGAACCTCGACCCTTGCATTGCCCGAAGCCTCATCCCTATCCCCGTTATTACCGACGGCAACTGTCATAAGTGTAGTTCCCGAAGCGAGCTTCTCGTCCAGCTTTGCCGTCCAGGCGTGAACATCGTCATCTGCTATCGGCAAATTAGGCCCTATGCTTAAGTTCACGAACTTGTAGTCATGTGTATCGAGTATCTGTCCGATACGATCAATGGCTTCATAAAGTTCAAGCCCGCTCGTTGTATCAGCAGGGTCTACAACCTGATAACAATCTATAGAAGCAACTGGAGAAAGGACACGTCCCGGTTCGACAGCCCCAAACAAAAGTGCCGAGTTGACGCGACTGCCATGCTTGAAGACATCTGGGAATTCTCTTGCCAACGGAAATTTGTGAACCCATCCATTCAAGCTTGGATGCACGTCACATCCCAAATCAAAAACAGCGACATCTGACTTCACCTCGGTACACCTAGGCAACTGTGCCATTAGAAAGGGCACTGCCGTCCCTGCGCCCTCACGTGAGATGTCACGCAATCTCGGCATCTTCCTGATGAGTCGCAAATATGAAAAGGGCTCGACTTGGGACAGACCTTCCCAATCCCTTGCGGCGATAGGAATAAAACTCAGACCCGTAGTCTGAATTCTCTTTTTTGTCATAGCCTCAATGTTATGACGCTTTGCCAGAACAGAAAATGCATGTACTATCGAATCATCATACGATGAACCCGAGTGAAGAACAAGCTCAAACACTTCTCCTTCTGAACAGTCATTTACGCCAAGAATGCGTTCCCCCGGCTCGAATGCACGAATCCGCTCGATTCTTCTAATACAGTCAAACAATCGCTCATCCGTGAAGCGATTGTTCAACATGTCTATATTCTTGCGTTCGCCTGCAACATAAAGTTCAACCGTCCGGATCTCCCCGTCTGGTATCCGAGCACCTCGTCGAGCTGGATTCACAGTCACGAACTTGCTACCAATGACCTCAAGCGCGAAAGCCCTTAGAATCTCAACAGGGAAATAACTCTTCGCGAGGTACTGAGGATGGAGCGCAAGCCTGAATACGCTTTTATCAAATGGACAATACTCGGACGCAAGGTTGGAGATATACCCTAAAGTCCTCTCCATTTCGGGACGAAGCCGATCATAGACCTCGTCCCTTGACTTGTATGGATGGTCTTTATCCGAACCTCCATGTTTCGGAGGAAGAAGATTACTAACAAGGTTCTCTCCATGACCAAGTAACAGATTACGCGGCATCATTTACCTCCTTTTTTTCTCATGGCTGTTCGAATTGTATCTCTGCTAACCCCCGTCAGACGATTTGCCTCACGTTGGCCATATCCTTCTTCCGACAACAAAACTGCGATTGTCTTTCGATCTTGCTTGCTCATATCCGCACAGTTCGAAGCGAACCACCCGAGAACACTGTCTCTGACGCTAACACCTCGCACGACAGCATCCCGCCTTATCGCAAGCACGACTCGCCTGATTTCGCTATAAGACTTTCCTGCCAGCGCCGTACACAAAAGTGACTCGTACTCTGAAATCATTGCGAAGTCATCGGCAAAGTTCTGTCGTACGGAGGTTCGTACACCTGCTGCATCAGGAAGATCAAAGTGGATTCTATGATCAAAACGGCGCCATACAGCCGGGTCAAGCAAATCGGGGTGATTTGTAGCAGCAATCAATATACTTTCGGAAGAGAAATTGTCTATCTCCTGGAGCAAGACAGTAACAAGCCGCTTTAATTCTCCAACGTCAGATTCATCATCCCTCTTCTTGGCTATCGCGTCAAATTCATCTAGTAACAACACACATGGATTCTTCAAAGCAAACTCGAATACTTGCCGAATATTATTTCCTGTCTTCCCAAGATAGCTACTCATCACTGCTGCGAGATTCAACGTGCAAAGTGGAATCCCTACCTGATTGGATATCCACTCTGCCGACAAGGTCTTGCCGACACCTGGCGGACCAGAGAAAATGAGTTTCGTTGAAGCAGAAAGCCCCATGTGTTCAAGCACTTCCCGCTTTCCGTATTCCATGACAATTGCAGACAGTTCCTTACTTACCCTCTCACTGTAAATCGGCACCACCTTCATTTGAATTGGAGGGGGTTGAACGGTAATGAGATCCAGGTTTGAATCATTATCTTGCGGAGAAAGCACTTTGGGCGACTCACGCTCAATTGATTCAATTGCGCGGTGATCTCGGTTTATTGCCTCGTCTGAGACAAGTTTGTTTAGTTCAAGCCAGACCATTGCATCTGATTGACGATTTGAAAAGGCCAACCGACGAAGATAAAACAATGCTTCATCCAGCTTCCCTCCAGCAATAAATCTGGACAACTGGACTAATGCTTCACAAACTCTCTGAAATTCGTCCACATGTTTTCTCATCTATTTTTCCTTATGCGCAATTATTTTATCATATATTTACGATGCGTGGCAAGTGCTATTTTATTTTAGTCCACGTGTCAGGGATGTTCTTGAATCGTACTAGCACGCCTAAAAGATCAGCAGAGGGGGACATTTAAAGCGGCAGTTCGGTGCGGCAATGGCCGTTGGCGAAGACGAGGGCGGGGTCGGGATGGACGAACGGGTAGTCGACGTGCGCGAATGTGTGGAGGATTGCCCGGAAGATCGCTTCCGCGCCGCGCGTGGGCACGGCCATTCCGATCTGTTTCCGTACTTGTTCCAAGGTGCCTTTGAAGATAAAGTGTGCCGGAAAGGTCTGGAGCGCCGCACGTTCGGCGTTCGTGAGCGCGCGGTGTTCGCGCCAATGGTACACGTGCGTTCCGCCGCCGCCCGATCCCGTAAGGGTGTAGGCGGGGCGGGCGGGGTCGAGCCGCCGGTAGATGTGGCTCATGCGCGCGGCCTTGCAGTTGAGCTTGACCTCGGCTATCTTCGCGCGGATCGCCGCCAACGGACCAAGGGGCGCGATTTCGTCCGCATACCATGGCAGTTGCCGGAGGTAGGCGTCCAGCTTGTCGTCGGGGCATTTTTCGGGATCGGCGAGTTCGTCGAGTTTCCAGGCGTTGTCGCCGGGCGCGGTGAAGCGGAGCCGCCAGACGATCCGCTCGGACGGCGCGCGCACGGGGCCGGGCGGCACGTGGGCGAGCGCGGCGGCGCATGACACGAAAGGTTCGCGTCCTTTGCCGTGCGTGGGCGCGGGCGGACGGAACGTGAGGTGGTTTCGCGCCGCCACGTCGGAGCGGATGCCGACGATGACGTACCGGTGCCGGGCCTGCGGCACGCCGTACTCCTCGAAGCGGTAGAGGTGCGCCACCACGTCATAGCCTTTTCCCGCAAGGGACAGTTCCCGCAGGATTGTACGGAACTGGTTGCCGTTGTCGCGCGCGCTGATTCCGCTGACATTCTCCGCCACGAACCAGAGCGGGGCGTAGGCGTCCAGCACCGCGATGCCGGTTTGGTACAGTTTGCCGAAATTGGGGTCGTCCATTCCCTTGCGTTCGCCTACTTCGCTGAAGCTGTTGCAGGGAAAGCCGAACGCAAGCGCGTTGATGCGGTGTTGCCTGTCGAGGTGGTTGCGCACGAACTCCCATGCGTCCATGCAGATGCCGCCGCCGAGGTTGGCGTTGAAGGTGTCGATGGCGGGTTGGGAGAAGTCGACTCCCCAGGCGTGGCGCAGGGTGTAGGTTTCGCCGCCGAGCCCCTGCACGGGGGCGACGCGCGTGGAGGCGATGGCCATGCCGCCTGGCCCGCAGAAGAGTTCTCCGAGGTCAAATCTCATCGTCGTCCCCTGCTGGTTCGTCCTCGGCGGCGTCGGGGGCGGGATCGTCTTTGTGCCGTGCGATCTCGACTGCCTTGTCGTGTATCTTCTGGAAGATCATGCCTTCCGGCAGGCTGTCGAGGATGTACACGCCGCCGAGCATGTTGAGGTATTTGCAGAGGATGCGCAGTTCGGGACGCGCGATGATACCACCGTCGGCGTCGACCTCTGTGCGCGCAGCCTCGACGGCGTCGACGAACTCGGCCGAGATGCGCGGGTTGTTTGAGAAGTTGCGTTCGAGCAGGTCGACGACGTAGCCGAGGTCGGCGGTGACGACGCGTGTGCGGTGGTAGGGGTCCGCGTGTCCTTCGTCGTAGGTGAGGCGTCCGAGCCACCAGAGGCGCGAGATGGCGTTTCGCGTGAAGGAGCGGCGCGGGCCCTGCATGTAGAAGAAGTGGTCGAGCACCTTGTTCTTGACGGAGTCGTCGTTTGTCTCGAAGAGTTCGGCGATGTCCCAGCGCTTGCGGACGTAGTCCCAGCAGATGTCGATGGCGAGTCCGGCCCAGAGGCGTTCGTCCATGGCGACGGCGTTGGGGAGGTCTTTCATCGATCCGAACACGGCCTCGATGCTCTCCATTTCGTCGGCGCTCGCCTTCGACGCGCTCAGGGGCGCGTCGGGGAACACATACTTCGTGTCGCGGAAGATCGTATCTGTTTCGAGGTCCGCCTTGAGCTTTTCGACGAGGGCGGCGTTCGTCTCTTCCTTGAAGAGCGGGAGGTAGGTGTCGATGGAGTGCTTGAGCGTTTCCAACGCGTTTTCTGTCAAGTATCTTGCCTTCATGTTGCGCTTCCTTTCCTAGCCTTCGACCTTCAGCTTCTCGAAGGCGGTCTTCACACAGTTCTTGATGAGGAGCGAGGCCATCTGGAGGTAATCGCCGTATTGTCCGAATTTGTCGGAGTCGATGTTCCATCCGAACTGGCTGCGGATCAGCTTGTCCAGCGAGCGGTACCAGTTGCGGTCCCGGTATTCCGCGAGGCCGTCCTCTTCGTTCCTCCGTTCCATCGAGAGGGTTGTTAGAACCTCGACGAGGGCGGGGACGAACACCATTGCCCAGATCATCTCCCGCACTTCTGACGAGTCCTTGAGCGTGCCATACTGCACAAACATCTTCCTTGGCATGAAGACGATGATCTTGTTTCCGTTGAAGTCGTTCCTCAGGGTTTTATGGGAGTCGTCCGGATCGAGCAGGACGGAGAAGATCGAGGACGACATCGCAAGGGCCTCGCGCGCGGTGTCGGCCACGAACGTGCGCTGCCGTCCTTCGGCGAGCACGGCGCCGCAGTCGACGGAGAACGCCTCGCCTTCGTAGTCGGGGTTGAACGCTTCGTTCGTGTAGGCGGGGATGTCCTGGGAGGCCACGATGAACGGGCATACGGAAACGACTCCCGAGAGTTCTGCTGCCGGAATCTCGACGACCGTCTTTTCCCTTTCTGATGCCGTGTCGCAGACGGGCAGGGGGATGTCGAACGTGCGGCGGTAGACTGTCATAGGCGACTCGACGTGGACGATGATCTTCGCCGCCTTTTCGACGCCGATGAGGCGTCGGAGTCCGTTGTCCTTCAGCGTGGGGGAGAATTTCAGCGTGATCTTGTCCGGCTCCTTCACGACCTCGAGCGCGACGTCGAATTCGCTGTTCTCGTAGTCGTCGCCGTCGGGTGTGAGGACGGGATAGGGGTAGCTCTTGTCGGTGATGTTCATTCAAAGCACTCCACTTCGAGGGAAAGGTAGTCGTGGTAGTCGAGCGAGACGAGGATTTCGGCGGGCTCGTTTTTCTTGAACGGGATGCCGCCGATTTCGTTTCCGTTGACGGTCAGCGGGGTGCCGTCGGCGAGGCGGGCGGACTTCACGGGCGCGGGATACTCCTTGATCTCCGCCACGGCGATTACGTCGACGACGCCCTTTGCGGCGTCTTTCGCGGGTACGATCTTGAGTTTGTACAGGCCCGAGTGACGGTCCAGGCAGACCTGGCGGAACGACACGCGACCAATTTCCTTGCGGGCGACCTTGGCCGTGCCGCCCGTGCCGTTGTCTTTCTTGGTCGGAGAGGGCTTGGGGCCGTTGTGCGTGTCCGAGCCGGGATCCTTGCCTGTAGGAGTGCCGCCTTTCGCGGACTTGCCCTTTCGCCGCTTGCGTCGTTTCGGCGACAGTACCGTGACGTCGCCCTTGATCTTGACGTCGAGGGTTTCCTCGGTGCGCGGTTCGCCGTCGTCACCGGAGTCCGGCAGAATGTCGCCGAGGCCGGAGTCGAGTTCCTCGCCGAGGTCTTCCTTGACGATGTCGTTTACCGCATCGTGGCAGAACGTGTAGATGGCTTTGAGATAGCTGGCGTTATCCGGCGCTCGCTTTTCTTCCCATTTGTTGTGCTGCGGGTTCTCGAAGTCGCGCAGGATTCGATTGAGTTCCCCCTTCACGAGGAGGACGCCGGTAAAGGAGACGAAGGAGCGGAAGTGGTCCTTCTTGAAGATGAGCATCCCGGGTTCGCGAATCATGGCAATGCGCTTGTCGAGATCCTTGCCGTTGACGAGGGAGAGGCGCACTTCGCCAAGGTCGCCGAAGCTCTTGACCTTCCACTTCGACTCGTGTTGGCGCAACGCGTTGAACAGCGCGCGTGCGTCGGCGAAAAGCTCGTCGCCGGTTCTCTCCGCCTTGATCAGCCACGCCTTGTTGATGATCAGCGGTTCGGCGCCGTCGCGAATCGTCACGACGAGCTTCTTCTCCCAGATCGCGTAGAGGAATCCGTCGAGGACGCTCTTGACGATGTCTTTGCGGAAGCCGTCTCCGCCGACGAACGCGGGGATGAAGATGTCGGTTCCGGGGCGGGTCCGTTCGTAGGCCGTGTCGGGCGACCACCAGCGCGCGAGCGGCTTCATGTCGCGCGCGCCGACGTAGGAAGTGCCGAGGGTCATGTTGTTTTGCTCGTCGCGGAAGGTGACAAGGCGGCAGACGCCCTGGAACCCTTCCTTGCCGTCAGCCGTCTTCGTGGCGTAGAAGACCGTTCTGAACCTCGAGCATGAGAACGCGGCGAACTTTCCGATGCCGAACGAGCCTCCTGTGATGCCGCGGGACTTGTTCGAGACGCCCGAACTCATCACGAGGCTGTGCCACGCGGAGCCGGAAGAGGAGTCGGGGGCGTGGACGCCCGTCAGTCCGGTCGTGTTGGCGTCGCTGATGCGAAGGCAGTGGAGGACCTTCGCATTGAGGTCGGGTTTCATCTCGTCGAAGAAGCGGACCGCCTGGTCGTTTTCCTTCCAGTAGTCGCGGGAGCGGGCCATCGCGTCCTTGAACTCATCGAATGCCGGAAAGTCGGACGCCTGCAGGTCGAAGAGAGAGAACTCAATCTCGACGGGACCGGGCTCGGTGCCGTCAGCAGGCCGGATTGCCGCGTCGAGCGAATTCTGGCAGATCTCCCGCGCAAGAGAGACGATGGTGTCGCCTCTGAACATCTCGACGCCCGAGTCGTTCAGGCCTTTCTCTTCGCACTTCGGAACGGACGGGAACGTCCATTCGAGCTCATCTGTCATTTTCGATCCTCCGGTTGACGGAGGGCCCCCTGACAGTAAATTCCCCGGAGGCCTTAGGCTGCCTGCACAGAATCCCTGTCAGGAGGCACCTCCAAGTTGACTTGAAAACACCTCTCACAGGGAACTCTGTGCTCGTCTACGGCCTAAGTTTCCGAGGAATTCCTTGCTTTCCTGCGGTCGGTTGGCGTCCCGCCGCCCACCCGAAACGCCGGCTTATGACCGGCCCCTCTGGCTATGTCGCGATAATTATACCACAGAAGCTGCTTTCAGGATAGCAGCCAAAAGTGGTATAATGACGCCGATGGAAAACTGTTCCCAAGGGCAAAGAAGCGAGACGGGCGAACTGCTCGCCCGGATTCTTGACGAAGTGCAGACATGCAGCGGCTATCTCAAGGCTACCGCCGAGTCGACCGCCAAGACGGCCACGCACGCAAAGAACGTCCGGCAGGACGTTCGGGCGATTCGCGACGGCAAGACGGGCACGGGGGCGCTCAGCGGCATCGACCCGTTGCCGCGTCCCCGGCGCGAAGAGGTCAACCGCGTCAAGGAAATCATCCGCGAAAAACGGAAGGCGAACCCCGCCTACTCGCTCCTCTCGGTCTCGCGATCCGTCCGAAAGGAGTCCGCGCGCATCGGGCGCGTGGGCGGGTACACGACCGACCTCGCGCTGAATTCGCGCGCATCCACCGAGCTCAAGCGCGAAGAATGCGGGATGCCGCCATTCTAATGCCGATGCTTTAAGTGTTTTTGGGGCTGTTCCCCAAAACATAATCAACGCGCAGCCCCCTGTTTCCCGGGAGGCTTTTGCTTTGCCTTGGAATAATTTTGTGGACAAGGCCCAAAGCCGTTGAGAATGGACGCGCCGTGGAGGGGTAATAGCCCCAAGAGCGGCGCGGAATGAAGAAACAAGATGATGCAGGTCACGATGCGCGCGGGCGCGCGCGTGGTATGACATACGCAGACGGGGATGTAAATTCCCTTAACGGTTCCCTCACAGACCACGCGCGCACGCACGATGCGCGGCGCCGTCCGTTTACCGAGGCCGAGGTTGCCGCCTGGCGGAAACGTATCTTCGCGGAGACGATGGACGATCCCGTGAAGGTTGCGGTCGAAGAGGCGGTGAAGTTGTTCGGATCAAGCGACGACTTCATCATCTGGGCGTGGTACGCGAACCGGATCGGGGTCAACAATTTCCTTGAGCTTTACTTCGAGCAGCGGTCGGTCATGCGGTACTCGACTCTGCGCAATCCGGCAGCTGCTTTCCACATGCGGCTCAAGCGCTTCTACAACGCACGGTTCCCGAAGGCGGAAGGAGGTGCGGCATGACATTTCGCATGGCACTCAAGTTCATCCGCCGGAATGCGCCGGAGACGGAACAGACGTTTCGGGCCATCTGCCGGAACCGCTACTGCCGACCTGTCCGCGACTGGGCGATCTTCGATCTCGCGAGGTCGAAAAAACTGCCGTACGATAGCGTCAAACGCCGTTATAACAGGCACTTGGCGCGTCTCCACGAGATTTTCCGTGTCCCGGCCAGCGACTAGTTATGGAGGGCGGACGCGATGTCGGAGAGGTTCCGGCGCGATGGCCGCCCTCCGGTTTAACGAACAGGTGACAGTGAATAGTGAATAGTTTCACGAGGCGCTGGAATTACCAAACCGGGAGGGTCGCGCCCCGTCGCGACCGCCTGCCAACAAACCGGGAGGGTCGCGCTCCGTCGCGACCGCTCACAAAACACGAAAGGTTCAAGCCATGAGCAAAATCAAGAATACGAAACAGTTCAAGGAGCAGGTCGATGCCGCGTTCACGACGATGCAGACGCGCGACGAGGCGAGGGCGTGCTACGAGTTCCAGCGCGAGGAGTACAAGACCGCCGAGGCGGAGCTGTGCGCCTACGCGAACGACCACCACGAGGTGTTCGAGGGTACGGACGGCACGAGCGGATGGGGCACCACCGACACGGTGGAGTACGTCGTGTCCGGCGGCACGACCGTGGAGCGCGCGGACGGCGGCAAGCTGACCGACCGCGAGTTCCTGAAGGGTCTCCCGAAGAAGTACCTCCGCGTGAAGTTCGAATTGAACAAGGCGAAGATCAAGGCCGACGCCCTCGACGACAACGCGCTCGCCGCGCTCGGTCTCGTGCGCGTGGAGACCTTGGGGTTGAAGCTCAAGGCGAAAGCCGCGTAGGCGGTAGCTGGTAGTTGGTTGGTTGGTAGTTGGTAGTTGGTTGGCTCGACGAGCGGGCCGCAATAACAAATGAAAGGACAAAACGAAATGAAACTGAAGATCGACTGGAAGGCGCTTGGAAAGGCGCTGTGGAACGCGGTGAAGCCGGTGTTGCTGGGCGCAGTCGGCGGGGGCGTGATCGCCCTCACGGACGGCTGCTCGTCGATGACGCCGAGCTCGAAGACGCAGACGATGGGCGTGTACACGATCGGCGTGCCCGGCATCGCCATCATCACCAAGTCCACGCAGCACGAGGACGCCTCCGGCGGCGATGCGAATGCGCCGTCGCAGACGAACCCGGTCACGACCACGATGACGACGGGGAAGTGAGGCGGCTCCCTACACGGGGGATGCGTTCTCCCTACACGGGATGAGCGTTCTCCCTACACGGGGATTTCGTTCTCCCTACACGGGGGATGCGTTCTCCCTACACGGGAAAACGGGATTCTCGGCGGCTCGGCGGGACGCCTCGCCCCACCATGCGGCGCGCTCGGTGATCGCGCCCTACCATTTCGACTGCGATGGTCGCGGTCGGAGCAAACAAGAAAGGAAAAAGAAAATGACAGTGAAGTTCATCACGGTGAAAGGGGCAGATCGCCTGGCCCGTTCGCCGTTCTACGTCGGGCTCGTGCAGCATGAGCGCACGATGTCCAGGCGCGAGACCTACGAATACTGCGCGGAGCGCACCGGCTACAAGGCCACCGCCATCCGCGCCGTGTTCATGGCGCTCGCGGAGTACATCAAGGAGAACCAGCGCAGCGGCAACATCACGTACCTCGACGGCGTCGCGTCCATCCGCAACTACGTCAAGGGCGCGTTCCAGGGGCTCGCGGGTCCGTGGGTCAAGGGCGTGAACTACCTCTCGGTGCAGGCCGTCGAGATGGATCCGTTCAAGAGCCTCCTCGCGGCGATCCTCCCGGTCAACAACTCGGAGGGCGCGAAGCCCGTCATCAACACGGTCCTCGACGAGACGACGCTCGTCTACGACGTCATCACCGGCACGGACGTGTTCTCCATCGCGGGCGCGGACCTCGCGCCGGACGCAACGAAGGCCGACGAGTACGTGGCGCTCGTGGACGCGCATGGCGTGGAGACGAAGGCGGAGATCGACTTCTCCGACCTCCAGAACGTCAAGGCGCACCTCCCCATGGGGCTTCTCGCGGGCGAGTACACGCTCAAGGTCTACACGCGCAGCGGCCTCGGCGACGAGTTCGGCGTGCACGTGGCCTCGCGCAAGGTCGTGGTCGAATAACAAGAAAGGAAAAAGAAAATGGCAAGACATGAAGTGATCATACACGAGAACACGAGCAAAACGAAGACCGTCGCGCCGTATCTCGGCAACTACATCGCCAAGGAGACGCTGGCCATGGCCGCGTTCGCCTCGACGATCGGCGCGAAGTGCGGCCTGCCCGCCATCCAGGTGCTCGCGATCCTCGGAGGCTCCTTCGAGGTGATCGAGGCGCTGGAGCGCGAGGGGCTCGTGCGCATCCACACGGACATCGGCACGATCTGCGCGGTCATCAAGGGGTCCTTCCCCACGGCCGACGCGGCGTTCGACCCGGAGCGCAACACGCTTGAGCTCGCGCTCCGCCTCGACGACGCGATCCAGCTCGACCTCTCGGACATCGTTCCGGTGATCGTGACGGACGAGGACGTGACGAAGCTGCGCGTGGACAACGTGATGGACCTCGTCGAGGAGCGCCCAATGAACCTCATCCACGGACAGCACGTCTTCCGCGTGGCGGGGTTCAACATGGTGCTCTCGGACGAGGGCGCGACGGCGCACCTGGAGAACGACAAGGGCGTCACGTTCCCGCTCGTCGTGGACGAGATCGTCTCGAAGCAGCTCTTCAAGGCGCACACCGCCGAGCTGCTGCCGGGAGGCGACTACAGGCTCGTCGTGAAGAGCCGTGCGGGCGACGCGGGCGGGCCGTTGCAGGCCTCGTTCCGCAAGGTGAAGTACCTGCGCGTGGTCGATCCCGTGCCTCTCGCCCAGACGAGCGACGGCAAGTGCAAGGTGATGTCCTTCACGGACAACGGCGGCGCCACGAACTTCTCGTTCGGCGACGACTGGACGCTGGAGGGCAGCGGTCTCTACGGCGACGGCGCGCCGGAAGGCGAGTGGGCGTTCGAGAACGCCACCTTCCATGTCGGTGCCGAGGACCTCACCTTCCAGGGCACCTTCAACGAAGACGGATCGTCTGCGACGCTGGCACCGTTGCCGGACCAGCACATCACTCCCGGCACGTACGAGAACGTGGCGTTCAATTGCAACGTCGTCCGCGACGGCGCAACCGAGACGCTCACGCTCACGATCCCGCACCTCACCGTGGCCTAACAAGGTGGGGCGTCAGGAGGTGGGGCGAACCCTCCGGGTGAGCCGTGGCGGCTCGGCGGGACGCCTCGCCCGACCTGCGAAAGACGGCTTTCCCAGTCAACATTGATTGGGGAAGCCGCCTTTTTACGGACCTTCCTCCTTCATTTCGAACTAACAAATATTTTTTGTTCGTTGCCTCTCGAAATAATTCTCCATCTACGTAGATCTGCTGGACGTGATTGTTGACATCTTGCTGACACGGCTGGCGTTGCTTCACACCAAGAGCCTTCGCCAGTTCCGCTGCTTTGAGGCACCAACTACGACGAACCCATGGCAAAAGAACGTCAGCCCGGTAGAACATACGACCTCGCCGCTTTGGCACTTTGAATGAGGCTTGATGGCCGTTGCCGCTCCGACGTGCGAACGCCCTACACGAAGTTGTTTCTGGAGGATGAGACAACCGGTACAAAGGATGAACGGGCTGG
>Ga0310695_10003740_pt1 | contig 29291 bp, 25 predicted proteins | sample RumenRJG_04DNA_FD_203882 | JGI IMG/M metagenome (GOLD analysis project Ga0310695, IMG submission 203882) | Bovine rumen microbial communities from Lethbridge, Alberta, Canada - RJG_04 (v2) (version 2) | ecosystem: Host-associated > Mammals > Digestive system > Stomach > Rumen | place: Canada...
GAGAGAGGTTTTTCTGGAAAAGGATTATAGCAAAATCCCTTTGTTGTTCAAACAGACAAAGGCATTAAGGAATGTAGGCAGAATATGGCGCAGGTATCTCTTTGATACTTCTGCAGAAGCAGCTATTAAGAAAGCGCCACTGAAACATTTGCTACCATCTATCTTCGACAATGTTACTAACGAAGAAGAATTCAAGACGGCATTCTTCCAGATGACACACCTTATTAAGAACTTGGCAACCTTACAAGATTATTTTGATTTAAACCGTCGCTATTTGAATATCGCTAACGTAATGATATTCGAGGACGAACAGGTGAAACTCGACTTAGTGCCCAAGCAATTCTTTGCCTCTGCTATCGACGATCTATACAAATCTGCATATTCGGCTTCTGACTTGTTGGAGCATGACTGCAAGATGGAAGAAATCTGTCCTGCTTTGAAGTTCGATGAAAAAGAGGTTGTTGATAGGCTTAACAAAGAACTAGGTATTGAACTCGAAACAATTGACGAAGCATATTCGGAAGTAGAAAAGCGTCGCTATGACAGATTCAAGACGATGGTGGACACACGCTTTACCAACGATGATTTATTGGGGTTGCTCGATGATTTTGATAATCGCAACGATGACGAGATTAGCAAAAAGGTAACTGACAATGCCGACACACCGACTATTTTTGAATACATATTGGGGATCATCTGGTATAAGGTGAGTGGATATAAAGGACGTATTCTTGACTATATGAAGTTGAGTCTTGATGCAAACCTACTCCCCATCACTCATGCAGCAGGCGGAGAGGCAGACATTGTATATGAATACGGAGAGACGAAAGACTATCCTGCACATACACTCTTGTTGGAAGCAACGCTAGCTGATAGTACCAACCAAAGGCGTATGGAAATGGAACCGGTCTCAAGACACTTGGGTAATCATCTGTTGCGCACTCAAAATAAGAGTTCGTATTGTCTTTTTGCCACCAACTACCTCGATAAAAATGTTATCTCCGACTTCCGCATGAGAAAAGTGATGCCATTCTACGATACGCGAGACGACTCACGCTATGTCATTGGCATGAAGATTATTCCGTTGCAGACATCTGATTTGCGTTCCATCATTATGACTGAGAAGAAATATTCTGAATTGTACCCCAAATACGAGAAAGCATATCAGAAAGATCCGACGATGATGCCTGTAGATTGGTATGAGACTTGTGTGAAGGAAAAAACCGAGATAAATTCGTTCTTGCAAGCACCGGAACTGGCTGAATTTGCTGATGATATGATGAAAACCTATCAAGGCATCTCCATCTTAGCACTTCAGCAAGCCTGTATTAAAAAGTTTGGGGAGACATATTATACTATGAAGTTGGGTGACTGGTATCATGTAGTGAAAGACTACGTGGAGCGACAGACCCGTCGTAATGATGTGCGCGATGATGAAGAAGTCACCTGGCTGATGGCAGCAGAAACAGGTGAATTAGCCCCGATGATGGTGACTGATTGACATATTTTGGCCAATAATTGATAAAAAGTTTCTCAAAAACTTGGAGGTTTTAGAAACTTTTCCTATCTTTGCAGCGTCAGAATGTCGTCAGAGGGCGCGAAACAATTGTTTTTCATAGCAATATTCAAGCTGGACCTTTCTGACCACCATACGAGGACATAGCCCCACAAGGTTATGTCCTCAGTTTTTCTATTACTTCATTGATAATCTGCTTGATGGATTCCTTGTCAGGTGCGTCGAAAGCTTCCGACTTCACTACAACTGCCTTACTATGGTGCACGACATAACATTCGTCAAGCGATCCTTGAGTGAAGTCTTCATGGCGACCTAAAAGACCGGATACTATTTTCTTTGTCTTCAGAACACTTTCCGACAAATGCATATCGAAATCGAGGACCACCACCTTGCATCCTTGCTGTTTGGCCTTGCGGAATGCAGACTTGATACCATTTTCACTCTCAACACCTTTTCTATCGCCAAGTTTTCCATTTATTGTGTATTCAGGATTCTTGTGACCTATAATAATAAGATGTTCATTAATACGGATGTACATGTCCTCAAAAGAATTGAGCAGGACTCTCGCCACCCGAATGTTGTCTGCAAGTTCTGTTTGGTCTGCCATCTTGCTGATGAGCAGACGCCCACCATATATATCATCTATTATATAATTGCTATCTGAAATCATAATGCAAAGGTAATACCTTTTAAGGAGACGACCAACGATAAAAGGGTTAAAATGTTAAATAGCATCAATATTGATGCTCCTACGATACTGTATTGAGGTAATGATGCCGAAAATTAGTATCTTTGCGCATCGTAAAAAAAATTAAAAGTATGACACAGAAAGAAGCAATCGTTAAAGTGTTAGAAAATTATGGGGGCAGAGCTAAACTAACAGATATTTACCCTCATGTAATCAAAATGGCAGAATTCAAACCTGATAGTGATAAAGAAGCTACTATCCGTACTACACTCCAGCGAAACCCAAAGTATTTCCGTCAAAGCAAGGGGAAGAAAGGATGGTGGGAACTCGTATCCTTTCAAGAAGAAATCGCAAGTCGCGATAAGCGTATCAAGGAGTTAGAAGAAGTAAACGCGCGTCTAAAATCAGTTAAGACAGAGGATGACTTCGTTGCAAGGTTTATAAAAAAGGTCAAGCACAATTTAAAGCGAGACAAGAAGACTGTTGAGGAAATTCGAAAATTGATGGATGCTCTTGGACGTTCGGATGCTGATAAAGAATTAGATGATTGGCTTCAGGGTAAAGACAAGAAAATGGTGAAACAGGTGACTAAGAAATATATTCAGAAAAACATCAATAGCCAAGTATTTACAGGTAGCATAACAGAATCGGAGTTCAATGGTGGAGGATCGGACAATGAAGGATGAAAAGGAGAAACTGGAGTTAAAGAACCCAACGGTATACCAGACTAATGAGAATTGTCAAGTGTTTACAGGTCCCATTAGTGGTTGTGTATTTGCAATGCCTGGAGCTACGGTAAACCAATCGCCTGTGCAACAAATAGACGCAGACAAACAGATAGAACAGAAAGCAGAATCGGCAACTACAACTCTTTACGATGAGGAACTATTCAAATTCATCCACCCTGCTATAACAGGTGACGAGGAATGGAAGATTCACGAACAGATAAAGAAACTGGTGACTCGTCAGGGCATACAGGAGATTTGTAAGTATCTTACGAAGTTGGAATCAGAGGAAAAAATATATCTGCCACAAAGTGCAGACTCAGCTTATACGGAGTTGGTACATATGGGAATGCCCAGCGGTGATGGCTTCAATATTAAGACGTTTATGAAATATTACAAGAAGTAAGGCTGTAGAGAATATTGCAGCATCATAGTAAGCATCAGAATTAACGAGGTTCTGATGCTTTTTTTGTGCCTTGTCGGAGGGAAAAAACGGAGAATATCAGAGAAAAATAGAGAATATCAGAGAAAGTTGGAGAATGTTAGAGACGGCTGTTTTCAAAGCCATTTACCTATAAATAATTGTGTCTAAATTTGCCTTTGCAAACCCGTTGCAACGCGGAGATTATAGATGCTCTTTGACAATTTTACATTTGAAGACTATGACCCAAGAAGAAAGACAGATGATGCAGCCGACACAGGAATATATGCGCAAGCTGCAACGCAAACGTAATGCGGGCACTGAGAACTGTATGCTCTCCAGCGACTTGGCTATGGAGATAGGTATCACTGCCCCGGATCTACACCACTTCTTGATAGATGTGGGGTTCCTCGTTCGTGAGCGCAATACTTACGAACTGAAGCTTAGCAAAGACTATGCTGGGCTTGGATATGCTAAGACTCGAAGTCACTTCCGATACAGCAAGAGGGGCGATCTCGTAGAGACGCGCTTTCCTGTATGGACCAAGAAGGGACAAGAGTATATCAAAGATCTAATAATAAGTAATTAAAAATTAAACAAAATTATGAAACAGACGATAATTATTTCAGATAACCCTGAACAGCAGGGCTGGAACAAGAACACAGAACTGTGTATGGACGTGAAGACCTACCTCCGTAGCGATACCCGCATGAAGGCAGGCAAGAACTACCATGGCGTGCTAAGGCGCGACGTGCAGTGCGACGAGTTCAAATACAACGAACACATGACCTTCGTGGAGACCGTCAACCAGAAACGAGTGAAGCGCAACCCACACATCTTCGAGGGTGAGCATATCACTATCACACGGCACGACGACGGCACCTACCACCCCAACTTCCGACCCATACACATAGGCCCAGGTTTCAGCGTTGATCGCTATGCTACCGAAGTGGCCAACGAACTGCTCTGGTCGCTGGATGGCCTGATAGAGAAGAGTGAATAGTGTACAAAATGGCTGAGTCGATTACAATTACAGTTATTACAATTAAAAAAAGGCAATAGCATTTTTCTTTATATATTATATAACTAATTGATATATAGATAGTTATATATAACAGGAATAAAAGTGATACCTCTAAAAAACAAACTGTAATAATTGTAATTGTAATGACCAGTCAGTAATAATTCATCTAAAAAGCTGATTTACAATGAAATACGATATTAGTAAAGTGACTGCGCCTGCTATGCCGGCACTCGGTAAAGGCACAGAATGCATTAAACTCCTGCTCACGCAGGTATCAGAAAACATGCAAGAACCCCTTGTTCCGATGCTTTTCCCCTCTCTTGGCGCACACATTAGCGGCACAGAATTTCAGTACCCCGATTTCAGTTGGAAGGAGCCAACGGGCATGATGGCCAACCTTGTGGCCAATAGCAGCGACAATAAAGGGCAATTTTCGACTCTTGCGAAAGCCATTTGCCGTGATTTCAGTCAGCACGACGAGGGTGAAGACAAGAAGTATCAGGCATGGCAGCGCCAGAAGAATGCCAAGGGTGCCAACAAGGACAAGCCCGAAGAGCCAACAGTGGCCTACTTCTTCCCGCCGGCGGACACGACCAAACCAGCATTCCTGAAGAATGCGATTGCCCTCGAGGCATTGGGTGGACGCACACAGTACTTTAACTTACCTGAAGTGGAGATGGCCGACCAATTGTGTGGCAGTCATAAACAGGTGTCGGTGATGCTCCGCAACGTCTACGACCGTGCCAAGGCCGGTGCTCTGCGCGCTACATCTGACGGCGTGTCAGGCAACCCGATTCTTCGTGCTTGCATCACCATCTCGTCGAATCCATCGTCTACCCGCAAGTTCTATAAATACGAGCTGACTAACGGCACGTTCGGACGCATGGTGTTCTCTTTCAAGCCGCGCGGAAAACGCGAAGGGAAGATTCCCAGACTAGGCAAGTACGACGACGTGTTCTTCCAAAAACTGGACGAGTATATGATGCGTCTCGACATCTGCAAGGGCCGCTTCATCATCCGTCAGCTGAACAAACTGACCGACCGTCTGGCTGCGGACATGGCCTCGCTGGCCGACCTGGCCGACGATGACCTGCTCTTCGAACTGTCGCACCGCAGCCTGGTATCGGCCTGGAAAGCAGGCTGCATCCTCTGGGTGCTCAACAATCAGACGTGGACGCGGGCTATGGGTGAACTGGTAGAATGGCTGGTATATCATGACCTCTGGAGCAAGATGCGGATCTTTGCCGACATGCTGGGCAAGGATGCAGTCGAGGAGGGCGATGCTCAGCGCCGAGGCCCGAAGAACATGCTCGACAATCTGCCCGATACCTTCAACGAGGCTCAACTGGAAGCGCTTCGTGTGGAAATCGGAAAGAGTAAGGAAGGAACCAAAGGACAACTGAGTCAATGGGTGTTCCGCAAGTTCATCACCTACTCGAACCAGACGGGACTGTACACGAAAACAGATAGTTATCTGAAGAATGAGTAATGAGTAATTATGATTAGTAATTATGGATAGACTTGAATTGCAAAAGCTTCGCGAACTGCCCATTGAGGCAGTCGCGGAGCGACTTGGACTCCAAGTTTCGCGACATAAATGTTTGTGCCCGTTTCATGCAGACTCGCACCCCAGCCTGTCATTCAAGGTAAGCAAGAATACTTATCGTTGCTTCGTGTGCGGAGCAAGTGGTGGGACGATTGACTTGGTGATGCGGCATCTGAATCTCGATTTCAAAGCTGCGTGCCGATGGTTACAGACCCTCTCCGGCTCCCCCTGTTTAGGGGGAGAGGATGACCCTACACAAAGTACACAAAATGGACGGTTCTTTTTGTGTACTACTACACAGAGAGAACCGTCCCCGGCATGCACTTTTGATGCGACGAGATATGAGCGGTTCTTTGAGCGGCCTTGGCTGAACGAGGAGGCGCGCAGGTTTCTGTTTGAGGAGCGACGGCTTGACCCAAGGGTGATTCGCTGGTGCCGGTTGACCTCATGGAAAGACAAGCAGGGCGTGCCTTGGTTGCAGATACCTTATTATAATAAGGAGAGACAGTTGGTGGGCATTCAGAATCGCAATCTCGTGAAGGGTGCCCTACCCCGCTTCCGCTTTCCGCAGGGCTCGCAATGTGGCATCTATAATCTGCCTGTATTGAATTTGCTGAAGCCTGGCGACGAGCTCTACATTACCGAGGGCTGCTCCGACTGCTGGGCCATGCTCTCGGCTGGTCACAAGGCTATCGCCATCCCGTCGGCAACGCTGCTCACCAAGAAGGATGTGGAGATTCTTAAGCACTTGGAACACTTGGGGGACAGTCCCTCTGTAATTCGCTCCGCTTCTCACAGCGGGGACAGTCCCCGGTCTATCCAGTTTCACATGTTTCCCGACAACGATGCCCCTGGCGAACGATTGTTCCTGCAGTTGCAGAAGGTACTGCCCTCGTTGGTGCACCACCAGTTGCCCTTGGGCTGCAAAGACTTTAGCGAGTATTACCAAACCCTGCGTTAATCAGAAATAACCCGCCGTTATCGCCCAATAATGGTGGGTTATTTGCGCGGAAAATAATTCAAGAAAAACTTAAAAAAAATGCGGAAAAATTTGGTGGTTTCGGATATTTTATGTACCTTTGTAACATATTAAGGGTGATGACAGGAACGGCTGCTCAGACCCCTGTAGTCCCCTAGTTTAGGGGACTTGGTAAGCAAGCGGTAAGTGGCTGGCCGAAGTATTCAGTCGCATAGTATCTAATACCATAAAAAACACGACAAAAGGTATGATTGAACTTTATCTTTCAAAGGTGACCGAGAATTCGGAATCCGAACAGGCGGGTAAGTACTACGCCCGCGTGAGTTACAAACAGACAATGGGTGTGCTGGAGATGGCTCACCACATGGCCGAGCACAACACCATGTTCTCAGAGGGCTCCATCACGGGTATCCTCATCGACTTCGTGAAGTGTGTGCGCGAGATGGTGCTGATGGGCAACACCGTGAAGATTGACAACCTGGCCATCTTCAAGGCTACCGTGGAGGCTAACGCGCTGGAGACGCTCTACGACGCTGTCAACGACAAGACGGCTTCTGCCACTATCGGACAGTTGGCTGAGGGTCAGAAGACGGGTGCTGCCGTGAAGGTCATCAAGCTGCTGGCTCAGAGCACAGGTGATTTCACCCGCGATGAGCTGAAGAAGGACGTGAAGCTGGCGTGGACCGACAAGACCAAGGCGGAGATTGCGGCTGCCAAGGGTGGTTCTGGTTCAGGGTCTGAGAACGACAACGTCAACAACAATGGAACCACGAATGGCGGTGGGGCTGGTAACGACAACACCAACAACAACGACAACAATGGTGGCAACACCGGTGGTGACAATGGCGGTGGCGACAACGGCGGTGGCGGTGGCCAAGATGCAGGCGGTGCCGATGTTAATTAGCGCATTCGCTAGTGAAACGCATTCGCTAGTGAATAGTGAATAGTGAACAGTGAAGAGTGAAGAGTGATAAGTGAGAAATGGGACTGCCAAGAAATTTGGCGGTCCCGTTTTTAGATTAAAAATATGCAGGAAAGATGCAGATTTGCATTTTTTAAATAGGAGAAACTTGGGTTTCTCCCTTTTTCTTTGTAATTTTGCAGGTCAGTATGCAACCAAATTTACAACAGATTATATGAACAAGAAACTCAAGAAGGTGCTCGTGCTTGGCTCGGGTGCCCTGAAAATCGGACAGGCAGGCGAGTTTGACTACTCTGGCTCGCAGGCGCTGAAAGCATTGCGCGAGGAGGGTATCTCCTCGGTGTTAGTAAACCCCAACATTGCGACCATTCAGACGTCTGAGGGTATTGCCGACAAGGTGTACTTCCAGCCTGTAACCACCCACTTTGTAACCGAAATCATCAAGAAGGAGCGCCCCGACGGCATTTTGCTGGCGTTTGGCGGACAGACCGCGCTGAACTGCGGTACAGAACTGTATCAGACCGGCGTGCTGAAAGAGTATGGTGTAGAGGTGCTGGGCACTTCGGTAGAAGCCATTATGAACACGGAGGACCGCGACCTGTTTGTGAAGAAGTTGGGCGAGATTGAACTGAAGGTGCCCATCAGCCACGCTGTGGAGAACATGGACGATGCGCTGAAGGCTGCCCACGAGATAGGCTTCCCCATCATGATCCGTTCGGCCTATGCACTGGGCGGTCTGGGCAGCGGTATCTGTCCTGACGAGAAGGCTTTCCGCGAACTGGCAGAGAGTGCCTTTACCTTCGCTCCACAGATTCTGGTGGAAGAGAGCCTGAAGGGATGGAAGGAGATTGAGTTTGAGTGCATCCGCGATGCCAACGACCACTGCTTCACGGTGGCTTCGATGGAGAACTTCGACCCGCTGGGCATCCACACGGGTGAATCGATTGTGGTGGCTCCCACTTGTTCGCTGACTCCTGAGCAGGTGAAGATGTTGCAGGAAATCACCATCAAGTGCGTGCGCCATTTGAATATTGTGGGTGAGTGTAACATCCAGTTTGCCTTCAATGCACAGACCAACGACTATCGTATCATCGAGATAAATGCTCGCTTGAGCCGTTCTTCTGCATTAGCCTCAAAAGCAACGGGCTATCCTCTCGCCTTCGTAGCTGCAAAGATTGCACTGGGATACACCCTTGACCAGATTGGCGAGATGGGTACTACATCGAGTGCCTATGTAGCTCCAAGTCTTGACTATATGATCTGTAAGATTCCCCGTTGGGACTTGACGAAGTTTGCTGGTGTAAGCCGTCTGATTGGCTCGTCGATGAAGTCGGTGGGCGAAATCATGTCTATCGGACGCAGCTTCGAGGAAATGATTCAGAAGGGCCTGCGTATGATTGGTCAGGGCATGCACGGTTTCGTGGGCAACGACCACACCAAGTTCGAGAACCTGGACGAGGAGTTGGCCAACCCCACCGACCTGCGTATCTTTGCCATTGCACAGGCACTGGAGGAGGGTTACAGCGTTGAGCGCATCGAGGAGCTGACCAAGATTGACGTATGGTTCCTGGAGCGCCTGAAGCACATCGTCGACCTGAAGCATGAGTTGCAGAAGTATAACAAGATGGAAGAGTTGCCCGACGCATTACTGCTGGAGGTGAAGCGTTGCGGTTTCTCTGACTTCCAGATAGCTCGCTTCGTCATTAAGCCCGAGGGCGGCAATATGGAGAAGGAGAACCTGGCTGTGCGCCGCTATCGTAAGGAGCGCGGCATCATGCCATCAGTAAAGCGCATTCCGACGGTGGCATCGGAGCATCCGGAGCTGACCAACTACCTCTATTTCACATACACGCACACGCCCGCGTTCGGAAATCCTGAAGGCGAGCAGTATAAGGCCAAGCACGACATCAACTACTACCAGAACGAGAAGTCGGTGGTAGTGCTGGGTTCGGGTGCTTATCGCATCGGTTCCAGCGTAGAGTTCGACTGGTGTTCGGTGAACGCCATCAACACGGCGCGTAAACTGGGTTACAAGTCAATCATGATTAACTATAACCCTGAGACCGTATCGACGGACTATGACATGTGCGACCGCCTGTATTTCGACGAGTTGTCACTGGAGCGCGTATTGGACGTCATCGACCTGGAGTCACCCCGTGGTGTCATCGTCTCAGTGGGTGGACAGATTCCTAACAACCTGGCCATGAAGTTGTATCGTCAGGGTGTTCCCGTGCTGGGCACATCGCCTGTGAACATCGACCGTGCCGAGAACCGCGACAAGTTCTCAGCCATGCTCGACAAGCTGGGCATCGACCAGCCTGCATGGCGTGCGCTGACTTCGTTCGACGACGTGAAGCAGTTTGTTGACGAGGTGGGCTATCCCGTACTGGTTCGTCCTTCTTATGTGCTGTCGGGTGCTGCCATGAATGTCTGCTACGACGATGAGGAGCTGCATCGCTTCCTCAGCATGGCGACCGAGGTTTCGAAGGAATTCCCCGTAGTGGTTTCGAAGTTCATGACAGAGACCAAGGAGATAGAGTTTGACGCTGTTGCCGACAAGGGCGAGGTGGTAGAATATGCCATCTCTGAGCATGTGGAGTATGCCGGTGTACACTCGGGTGATGCCACGATGGTATTCCCTGCCCAGAACATCTACTTCTCGACGGTTCGTCAGATCAAGAAGATAGCTTATAAGATAGCTGCAGAGCTGAACATCTCAGGTCCGTTCAACATCCAGTTCCTCGCCAAGAACCGCGAGGTGAAGGTGATTGAGTGTAACCTGCGTGCATCGCGTTCGTTCCCCTTCGTCAGCAAGATTCTGAAGCGTAACTTCATCGAGACAGCTACGAAGATTATGCTCGATGCCCCCTACTCTCGCCCAGACAAGAGCGAGTTCGACATCGACCGCATTGGCGTGAAGGCCAGCCAGTTCTCGTTTGCCCGTCTGCAGAATGCAGACCCCGTATTGGGTGTGGACATGAGCTCAACGGGTGAGGTAGGCTGTCTGGGTGACGACCTGAACGAGGCTATGCTGAATGCGCTGATTGCCACAGGCTACCGTCTGCCGAAACAGGGTGCGAACATCCTGATTTCAAGCGGTGGTGCCAAGGGCAAGGTAAGCTTGTTGGAGCCTGCCAAGGAACTGGTGAAGAAGGGCTATAAGATTTATGCCACAGGCGGTACAGCCCGTTTCCTGAACGATAACGACGTGAAGGCTACGCCCGTAGCTTGGCCCGACGAAGAGGGTGAGAACAATGTGATGGACATGATTGCCAACCATGCGTTCGACCTGATTATCAACGTGCCGAAGAACCATACAAAGCGCGAGCTGACCAATGGTTACCGCATCCGTCGTGGCGCCATTGACCACAACATTCCATTGATGACCAACGTTCGTCTGGCAAAGGCTTATATCGAGGCGTTCACCGCACTGGGCGAGAATGATATCAAGATCAAGTCTTGGCAGGAGTATAACGCGTAAAGATGTCTGATGTAAGATGTCTGATGTAAGATGTAAGACGTGAGGGGCAAGAAGGGACTGGTGTTAGAGGGTGGTGCCATGCGCGGTCTGTGGACCGCTGGCGTTACTGACGTGATGATGGAGCACAACGTCTGGCCTGACGGACTAATTGGAGTGTCGGCAGGTGCTGCGTTTGGCTGTAACTACAAGTCGCGCCAGATAGGTCGCGCCATCCGATATAACACCCGTTTTGCCAAGGATTCGCGGTATAGCGGAATGAAGTCGCTACTGCTGAGCGGCGATTACTTCAACGCGAAGTTCGGCTATCACGTGGTACCCTACAAATATGACATCTTTGACATCAAGGCCTTTGAAGAAAATCCCCTGGAGTTCATCATTGTATGCACGGATGTGACGACAGGAGAGGCTGTATATCACAAAATGGACCATGTAGACTATGATGAGCTGGAATGGCTCAGAGCCTCTGCATCAATGCCACTGGCGTCGAAAGTGGTAAAGGTACAGGGGCACAAGCTACTGGACGGAGGCGTGAGCGACTCTATTCCTCTTCAGTATTTCGAGAGCATCGGATACAAGCGTAACGTGGTGATACTGACACAGCCTCTAGGGTATCAGAAAGAGCACAACCGGCTGATGCCCCTGATGCGCGCAGCGTTGTGGAAATACCCACACTTCCTGAAAGCTCTGGACGAACGGCACCAGATGTATAACTACCAGTTAGAATATGTGTCAAACGCAGAACGACTGGGCCGCTGCCTGGTAATTCGTCCGGACGAAAAGATACCCATCGGCCACATCTCGCACGACCCGGTGCAGATGCGAAAGGTCTATGCAATGGGGCGTAAGAAAGGCGAAGAATATATTGAAAGAATAAAAGCGTTTTACGGTAATCATAATTTCTAATTTCTAATTCCTAATTTCTAATTATGCGTATTGACATCATCACCGTATTGCCCGAAATGCTGGAGGGCTTTGTACACGAATCGATACTGGCACGTGCTGAGAAGAAAGGACTGGCGGAAATCCGTCTGCACAACCTGCGCGACTACACGCTAGACAAATGGCGCAGAGTGGACGACTATCCCTACGGAGGCAGCGCAGGCATGGTGATGCAGTGTGAGCCCATAGACCGTTGTATCACGGCTCTGAAAGCGGAGCGTGACTACGACGAGGTGATTTTCACATCGCCTGACGGCGAGCGTTTTGACCAGCACATGGCGAATGAGCTGTCGCTGAAGGGTAACCTGATTATTCTGGCTGGTCACTATAAGGGTATTGACCAGCGCGTGCGTGACCATCTGATTACGAAGGAGATATCGATTGGTGACTTCGTATTGACGGGTGGTGAACTGGTGGCTGCAATGATTGCCGATGCCATTGTGCGCGTGGTGCCTGGCGTGATTGGCGATGAGCAGAGTGCCCTGTCAGACTGTTTCCAAGATGACCTGTTGGCAGCACCTATCTATACCCGTCCTGCCGACTATAAGGGTTGGAAAGTGCCTGAAATCTTACTCAGCGGCAACGAGGCGAAAGTCAGGGAGTGGGAATTGGAACAGGCGATGGAACGCACCAGGAAATTGAGACCCGACCTTTTGAAAGACTAACATATTTAATACTATTAACAACTTCAAACTATGTTTACGAAAGAAACTTACATACAGCGTCGCGCTGAACTGAAAAAACTGGTTGGTGAAGGTGTGATTGTGCTCTTTGGAAACAATGATGCACCCTGTAACTATCCTGCCAACTGCTACGCGCCCATGCGTCAGGATTCATCATTCCTGTACTACTTCGGTCAGCATCGTGACGGATTGGTTGGCGTGATTGACATCGACAACGATGTGGAAATGTTGTTTGGCGATGACATTGATGTAGAGGATATTGTTTGGATGGGCTTCACACCATCTGTGGCAGATTTGGCTGCCGAAGTGGGCGTAACCAAGACAGCTCCGATGGCAGAACTTACCTCTTACATCAAACATCAGACATCAAACATCCATTATCTTCCTCCCTATCGTTTTGACACGAAGATACAGATCATGGACCTGCTGGGCATTCATCCATCACAACAAAAGGAGAAAGCGTCACTCGCTCTAATTCAGGCAGTTGTAAAGATGCGTTCCGCCAAAGAAACACAAGAAATCGAAGCTATCGACCGTGCTTGCGACGTGGGTTACGCGATGCACACCACCGCCCAGCTGTTGATCAAACCCGGGGTAACAGAGCGCTTCATTGGAGGTCAAGTAGATGGCATTGCCCGTTCGCTGGCAAACCAGGTGAGCTTCGCCACCATCTTCAGTCAACACGGAGAGATTATGCACGGTAATCCGTCGGAAGCGAAGTTGGAGGATGGAAGACTGGTATTGTGTGATGCCGGTTGCGAATTGGACGACTATTGTTCTGACCACACCCGCACGATGCCCGTCAACGGCAAGTTCACACAGCGTCAGCTGGAAATCTACAGCATCGTGGAAGCTTGTCACGACTATGTTTTGGAAGTGGCCAAGCCTGGCGTGAAATATTTTGACGTTCACATGGCCGTTTGTCGCATGATGACAGACTGCTTGAAGGAGCTGGGGCTGATGAAGGGCGACACCGAAGAAGCCGTAAGGGCTGGCGCTCATGCCATGTTCCTGCCTCACGGACTGGGACACATGATGGGTATGGATGTTCACGACATGGAAGGATTGGGACAGATATATGTTGGTTTCGATGAGGAGACACGTCCTAACCTGGAACAGTTTGGTACCAACTGCTTGCGCATGGGTCGCAGACTGCAGGAAGGTTTCGTGGTAACTGACGAGCCTGGCATCTATTTCATTCCCCAGCTGATTGACGAATGGAAAGCCTCAGGCCACTGCAAGGAGTTCCTGAACTTCGACAAGCTGGAGACCTACAAGGACTTTGGCGGTATCCGTATTGAGGACGATGTGCTGATTACCAAGGACGGTTGTCGATTCCTTGGACAGAAGCGCATCCCTTATCATCCAAAGGAATTGGAAGAATTCATGGCGAGAAATTTCTAAAAACTCGCTAAAAAAATTGGAAACCACAAAATAAGTATGTAACTTTGCAGCTATATTGAATTAAAAAACAGAATATGATGAAAAAACTAATGACACTCGCCCTGCTGGCCCTGGTGGCAGTAGGTGCACAGGCTGCCAAGAAAAAGGCTCCCGCCAAAGTTGACAACAAGCCCGTATTTACGGTAATCAAGGAGAATCCAATCACCTCTATCAAAGACCAGAACCGTTCGGGCACGTGCTGGGACTACTCTACCCTCTCTTTCTTTGAGGCTGAGATTCTGAAGGCTACAGGTAAGAAGTACACCCTCTGTGAGGCTTTCGTAGCCAACAAGACCTATATGGAGCGTGCCATCCAGGTGGTTCGCTACCACGGTGATTGTCAGTTTGCACAGGGTGGAAGTGCAGAAGATGTGCTCTCTACGCTGAAGAACCACGGCATCTGCCCCATCGACGCAATGCCTTTCCCCGGCTCACTCTACGGTGACTCTCTGAACAACTTCAACGAGTTCTTCAAAGTGCTGTCACCTTATGTTGAAGCAGTAGCCAAGAGCGACGCCAAGAAGCTCAGCAAAGCATGGAAGACAGGTATGCAGGGTATCCTCGACGCTTATCTGGGCAAGTGTCCTGAGAAGTTCACCTACGAAGGCAAGGAATACACCCCGAAGAGCTTCATGGCCTCTTTGGGCATCAACCTCGACGACTATGTAAGCATTACCAGCTATACTCACCATCCCTTCTACACAGCCTTTGCCGTAGAGGTGCAGGATAACTGGCGCTTCCCACTCTCATACAACGTGCCGATGGACGAGATGATGCAGATTATCGACAACGCCATTGAGCAAGGTTATACCGTAGCCTGGGGCGGTGACGTGAGCGAGCCTGGTTTCACCCGCAAGGGTCTGGCTTATGCCGTAGACGACAAGAAGACACAGAGCCTGCAGGGCAGCGATATGGCCAAGTGGCTGAAGATGACCGCTACCAAGAAGCGCGACATCATTGACTCACTGGGTTGCAAAGTGCCTGAAATCGTTCCTACACAGGAGATGCGCCAGGAGCGTTTCGACAACTGGGAGCTGACCGACGATCACGGTATGCATATCTTCGGTGTGGCCAAAGACCAGAACGGCAAGGAGTATTATATGGTACAGAACTCATGGGGTGAGACTGGCGACTACAAGGGAATCTGGTATATGACCAAGGCCTTCATCGCTGCCAACACTATGGATTTCCTGATCAACAAGAACGCCATACCTGCCGATATTCGCAAGAAGCTGGGTATAAAATAATCATTAAAGGGATGTGCCTTGGTGCGCATCCCTTTCTATTATTTCACCTAAAACAAAACTACTTATGACTAACCTTTGGAAAAATGACGAGGAACTGTTCGGCATAGCCCGTAAGGAACTGTTTACCGCTTTGGTAGGCGATGTACTTGACAAGATGGGCTATCTGCATCAATTCTTGCCCCCACATATCAAACCCTTACGACGTGACATGGTGGTCATTGGACGTGCTATGCCCGTATTGGAAGCTGACGTGTTTGCTGAGCGACAACAGGACACTCAGTTGGAAGTGATGCGCAAGCCTTTTGGTATCATGTTTGAAGCACTGGACCAGCTGAAGGCTGGCGAGGTGTATATCTGTAGTGGCTCGTCGCCCCGCTATGCACTTTGGGGGGGGCTGATGAGCACAAGAGCCATTGCCATTGGTGCTGCGGGTGCTGTGGTAGATGGTTTTTCAAGAGACACCAACGAGATATTGCGCCTGAACTTCCCCACTTTCTCACAGGGAACTTATGCACAAGACCAAGGGCCTCGTGGCAAGGTGATAGACTATCGTGTACCCATTGAGTTTGGGGGCATTAATGTTCGCCCTGGAGACATTGTCTTCGGCGATTTGGACGGTGTTATCATCGTGCCCCGTGAGGCTGAGGAGGAAGCATTTGCAGGCGCTATCGAGAAAGCGCGTGGAGAGAAACAGGTAAAGCAGGCTTTGGAACAGGGCATGAGCACTGTGGAAGCCTTTGCAAAGTTCGGCATCATGTAAATGGCCGGAATAAGGTCATAACGAAACATCGAAACAACGAAAAATCGAAGTAACAATGAACGCATTTAGAATTGACGGACAAAAAGCCGTAGTGACAGGTGGCGGTAGTGGACTAGGTTTAGGCATTGCCAAGGTATTTATAGAGGCTGGAGCCGAAGTTATCATCGTAGGACGTAATGAGGAAAAGTTGCGTCAAGCTCAGCAACAGTTGGGTGAGAAATGCAGCTATCGCGCCTTCGATGTGACCAAGATAGACGAGATTCCTACCCTGGTGAAGGAGATTGGCGCTGTGGACATCTTAGTAAACTGTGCTGGTACACACCTGAAGAAATGGGCATTGGATGTCAGCGACCAAGAGTTTCTGGATGTGCTGAACGTGCACGTAATGAGTGTTTTTGCCCTGAGCCGTGAGTTTGCCAAGTTGATGGTGGAGCGTGGCAAGGGACATATCATCCTGATCAGTTCTATGTCGGCCATTATGGGTATGGAGCAAATTGTGGCTTATACCACCGCCAAGACCGCAATCTTAGGATTGCAGCGCAGCCTGGTGGCAGAGCTATCGCCTAAGGGCATTCGCATAAACACCATTGCTCCAGGATGGATAGACACACCGATGTTCCACAAAGCTACGGACAATGACCCACAGCGCAAGGCAAACATCCTGCGTCGCATTCCCATGAAGACTTTCGGACAGCCAGAGGACATCGGTTATGCAGCACTTTATCTCTCGTCGCCAGCAGGCAGCTATGTAGATGGTGTTTTCTTACCTGTAGACGCAGGTGCATCCGAAGCATTCTAAGCTATGAAACTATCGAGCGTCAAAAAGAAGATGACCAACGTCAGATGGACGGTGGTGGCACTCATATTCTTTGCCACCACCATCAATTACATCGATCGTCAGGTCATTGGATTGCTGAAGCCATATATCCAGGAAGACCTGGGATGGACGGAGGCGGACTATGGCTATATCGTCACAGCTTTCCAAGTAGCCTATGGCATCGGTATGCTGTTAGGCGGAAGAATGCTGGACCGATTTGGCAGTAAGCTGGGGTATTCCATCGCCATTGTCGTATGGAGCATCGGTGCTGTATTGCACGCCACAGTTCGTTCAGTTACAGGATTTGGTGCTGCACGTGCCATTTTAGGACTGGGCGAGGCAGGAAACTTCCCCGCAGCTGTAAAGGTCATTGCGGAGTGGTTTCCCAAGCGAGACCGTGCCTATGCCACCGGACTCTTCAACTCAGGAACTACGATTGGAGCCATTATCGCCCCAATCATCGTGACCGCCATTACACTACAATGGGGTTGGCGCTGGGCATTCATCGTCACAGGTATGTTGGGATTCATCTGGGTGGTTATCTGGTGGATTCTTTATCACTCTCCCAAGAAACACCCTCAGGTGAATGAAGAAGAATTGGCTTACATCCATTCCGACGATCATCTAGAAGATCTAGAAAATCTAGACAGTCTAGACAATCTAGAGACAAAAATCACTTGGCGCCAATTGTTCCAGCATCGCCAGACTTATGCCATCCTGTTCTCGCGCTTCGTAACAGATTGGGTTTGGTGGTTCTTCCTATTCTGGACACCAGACTTCCTGAACAAGACGCATGGGGTGGATCTGAAAGCTACGGTATTGCCGCTCATCATCATCTATACGATGTCGAGTATCGGTGGTATCTATGGAGGACATGTTTCTTCGCAGTTTATCAAGTTTGGACGTTCCATCGATTTTGCCCGAAAAACTACCATTCTGTTGTTTGCTCTACTGGTATTGCCCTTAAATGCGGTACCTTATATCGAGAACATGTGGATAGTGGTACTGATTATCGGATTGGCGACCAGTACGCATCAGGCATGGGCTTCCAACATCTTCACCATCGTATCGGATGTCTATCCCAAACAAGTGGTTGGTTCAATGACAGGCATTAGCAGTGTGGGTGGTGCTGTCGGTGGAGCGCTAGCTTCATCCTTCGTCGGACTCATTCTGGAGTGGACGGGTAATTACGCCTCCATCTTCATGATTGCCAGTTGTATGTATCTACTGGCATGGTTGATACTAAAGCTTTTCGTTCCTATAAGACAAATAAAATTTAAAGCAATATGATTATACAGAAAATTGAAACTTGGTGGGTTCGTCGCAACAAGTGCCTCTTCGACGACAAGCGCAAGGGAAAGAGTGCGATGGACTGGGACGTATTGGTGCTGAAACTGACCACCGACAATGGCATTGAAGGTATCGCCACAGCGTTGGCAGCCCGTTCTGGTAATGTGACCGAGGCGTATATCCACGATAACATAGCTCCTGTGGTGCTGGGCCGCTCACCTTATGACCATGAGAAGATTTGGCATGAACTGTGGAACATTGACCGTCACTTGACGTTCTTCCCTGTTTATCTGCCAGGACCCATTGACGTGGCTTTATGGGACATCTGTGCCAAGGCTGCAGGACTGCCTCTCTATCAGTATCTGGGCGCCTATCGCGAACAATTGCCTGTCTATGCCAGTGGACTTTTCCACAACACGGAACAGGAATACATTGACGAGGCGCTCTATTATCAGAAGCGAGGCATCAAGTGTTATAAGGTTCATCCTTGTGGACCTGTTGAGACGGATATGCACATTCATGAGAATCTGCGCAAGGCCGTGGGAGATGATTTCGGACTGATGAGTGACCCTGTAGCAGAATACACCCTTGACGAAGCGATTCGTGTGGGTCGCCAACTGGAGCGTCTGAACTATATCTGGTTGGAAGAACCCTTCCGCGACTTTGAACTGTATAAATATAGCCAGCTCTGCGAAACATTGGACATTCCCATTGCCGCCACTGAAACAACACGTGGCTGTCATTGGGGTGTAGCTCAAGTAATTAACCAGAAGGCTGCCGACATTGTGCGTGCTGACGTTTCTTGGAAGTGTGGTATTACAGGAACATTGAAGATTTGTCATCTGGCAGAGAGCTTTGGCATGAACTGTGAGATACACACTACCACCATGAACTATATGGATATTGTGAACCTGCATGTGTCGTGTGCCATCCGCAACTGTAAGTGGTTCGAGTATTTCGTGCCAGAGGAAGATTTCCAGTTCCCCATGAAGGGACTATTGCCCATTGACGAGCACGGCATGATTACCGTTCCCAAAGAACCTGGTATTGGTATGGAACTCGATTGGGACCTGATACGCAACAATTGTGTTTCGTACAAGGAAATGAGTGTCGACAAGTAATCAAAAAGTTCAAATCATTAAGTTCAAACCTCAAAGTTCAAATTCTATGCGTGGATTCTTGCGAAAAGACGGTCGCAAAGGTATTCGCAACGTCGTTGTGGTAACCTATCTGGTAGAGTGCGCACACCATGTGGCTGCACACATCGCCCAGCAATTTCAGGACGAGGACGTTCACCTGATAGGTTTTAGCGGATGCGCTCCTAACGACTATGCAGAGCTTATGATGCGCCAGTTATGCACACACCCGAATGTCGGGGCTGTATTACTGGTTTCATTAGGCTGCGAGAATTTCCAGCGCCATCGTCTTTTGCATGATATCCAAGAGAGTGGACGACCGGCCTCTCTGATCGTTATCCAAGAAGAAGGGGGCACACAAGCATCCATTCAAAAAGGCATCAGTGAGGTAAGCAGGATGCAGCAAGCTATTGTTGATGTGCCCACCGTTGAAGTTCAATGGTCAGACCTTATAATCGGCACTGTATGTGGCGGTTCGGATGGTTATAGTGGTATCACTGCCAATCCTTCTGTCGGTTGTACGTTCGATTATCTTGTAGACCAAGGAGCCACCTGTATCTTTGAGGAACCAGGCGAACTCATTGGGTGCGAACGGCTGTTGCAAGAACGAGCCATTACGCCAGAAATAGGACTGAAACTATATAATTGTATCGTCAAGGCTGATAAATACTACAAGCAGATGGGGCATGACAGCTTCTCTGCAGGTAATGCTACTGGGGGACTGACAACCATCGAGGAGAAATCGTTAGGCTCGTATTGCAAGAGTGGTTCGCGTCCCATACAAGGACTCACCTACCCCGGTCTTGTGCCTAATAGGCCAGGACTATGGATGATGGATGTCGTGCCTGACGGAGAGGCCCGCTGGGGATTTCCCAATATCAACGACAATGCAGAAATCATGGAAATGATAGGTTGTGGTTGTCATCTGGTTCTCTACACAACAGGAAGAGGCTCTGTGGCAGGTTCTGCCATCTCCCCAGTCGTGAAAGTTTGCTCCAACCCCATTACCTATCAACACATGACAGAAGATATGGATATCAATGCAGGAGCAATCGTAACGGAGGGGCTTACGTTCGAAGAAGTTCGTGACCAACTATTACATTGCATCGAACAGACTGCTTCTGGCAAACCAACAAAGTCTGAGCAGTTGGGACATCGTGAATATAGCTTAGTATATAAATCATTTCAAAAAATATGTATATGAAAAAAGTTATCAACACACTTATCCTAATTATGCTGTCGCTTGTCGTTTCTGCACAAACCAGCAAAGAATCTTGTCAATGGATGAAAAAAGGAGAGTGGTGCAAAGGATTTACCAAAGCAAAGCCTCATAAATCATTGAACATTGAAGAGTTTTATTCTCAGTACCAGAAGAATACAGTTCAATGGAGCACGCTGTTCCAATGGCTTCAAGACACCGATTTAGAGAATATTCCAAAGGGCAAACACCCCATTCCCAACTCAACCCTGATTGCGAGTGTGGAGGACTCCGAGAATAGTCCTTTGGAGAAGCGCAACACAGAAAGTCACAAGAAGAAAATTGACTTTATGATAGTCGTAAAAGGAACAGAAGGCTTTGCCCTACTCGACCACAACACCAGTACTATCAGCGTTCCTTATGATGAAAAGAAGGATGTGATGCGTTATAACTACGTGAAGGAAAAGACCAACTTCTTCAATGTCAAAGCAGGTCAGTTTGTCATTTTCTTCCCCTCCGACTGGCATATTGCCAAGGTTCAGACAAAGAAGAAAAACCAGAAAATCAGGGTAATCGTGGTCAAGATGGACTACGTGGAATAAAATTTTGCAATCCATTATAAATGATAAAAACGGAATATAACTGTTAAAAAATCCACAGTATGTTCCGTTTTTCTGTTTTTTCTTCGTAACTTTGACCACGTATTATGTACTATAGTACACAATACCCCTGAGACGAAAGAAAATAAAAACAAATATAAATGCAATTTAAATGGAATTACGAACCACCTACACCAGAGAAGCAACAGGCGGCTAAGGAATTGGCCGAAAAGATCGGGATGAGTCCCGTTTTGGCTGGCCTACTCATTCAGCGTGGCATTAAGACGGAGAGCGCAGCAAAGCGATTCTTCCGTCCAATGTTAAACGAGCTGATTGACCCTTTCCTGATGAATGATATGGACATAGCCGTGGATCGTCTGAATGATGCGATGGGGCACAAAGAGCGCATCATGGTATATGGCGACTACGACGTGGACGGGTGTACGGCGGTAGCATTGGTCTACAAGTTTCTGCAGCAGTTCTATTCCAACATCGACTATTACATTCCCAATCGCGAAGGCGAGGGTTATGGAGTGAGTCGTCAGGGTATAGACTTTGCAGCAGAAACAGGTGTTAAACTCATTATCGTGCTCGACTGTGGCATCAAGGCAATCGAAGAGATTGCCTATGCCAAGCAGCGTGGCATTGATTTCATTATCTGCGATCATCACGAACCTGACGATGAATTGCCACCTGCTGTGGCGATTCTGAACCCCAAGCGCAGAGATTCTACCTATCCTTTTAAACAGCTTTGTGGTTGTGGTGTTGGTTTCAAATTGATGCAGGCATTTGCCAAGAACAATGGCATTCCTTTCTCTCGTCTCATTCCCCTACTCGACTTCTGTGCAGTGTCCATTGCTGCCGACCTGGTGCCTGTGGAGGGTGAAAACCGTATTCTAGCCTTCCATGGTCTGAAGCAGTTGAACCAAAGTCCCAGCATTGGTCTGAAGGCAATCATTGAAATCTGCGGACTTACCAGTCGCGAGCTCACCATGAGTGATATCGTGTTTAAGATTGGACCACGCATCAATGCTTCAGGACGCATGCAGAACGGCAAGGAAGCCGTAGAGCTGTTGGTGGAGCGCGACTTGCAGAAAGCGTTGACAGAAGCTACCCGCATCAATGAATACAATGAACAGCGCAAGGATGTGGACAAGCAGATGACGGAAGAGGCCAACGAGATTGTAGCTCGTTTGGAAAGTCAGCGCCATATGCAGAGTATTGTGCTCTACGACGAAGGTTGGAAAAAGGGTGTGGTTGGTATTGTGGCTTCACGCTTAACCGAACTATATTTCCGTCCAACCGTTGTGCTAACAGTCATTGATGGTGTGGCCTCGGGCTCCGCACGTTCTGTAGCGGGCTTTGACGTATACGATGCCGTCAAGTCGTGTCGTGATTTGTTGGAAAACTTCGGTGGTCACACTTATGCTGTAGGACTGACTCTTCGTCAGGAGAACATCCCTGAGTTCCGTCGTCGTTTCCAGGAATATGTCAATAGTCATATTCTGCCTGAACAGACGCAACAGACGCTCGACATTGATCTTGAACTGGACTTCCACGATATTAACAAACGACTGTTGAACGAGTTGAAGCGTCTGGCTCCTCATGGACCTGGCAATGCAAAACCCTTGTTCATCACACGTAATGTCTATGACTACGGTACTTCAAAGGTAGTAGGTCGTCATCAGGAGCATATCAAACTGGAACTGGTCGATTCTAAATCGGCAGTGGTCATGAACGGTATCGCCTTCGGACAGTCTGCTGCAGCTCGTTACATCAAGAGCAAACGCAGTTTCGACATTGTCTATACCATTGAGGAAAATACTTACAAACGTGGCGAGGTGCAGTTGCAGATAGAAGACATCCGACCTTCTGAGGATGAGTAATTATAGGCAGATACTCAAAAAATACTGGGGCTATGATGATTTCCGTGGTATTCAGCGTGAAATCATAGAGTCCGTAGGAAGTGGTCACGACACCATGGGACTAATGCCTACAGGTGGTGGTAAGTCCATTACCTTTCAGGTGCCCGCATTAGCCATGGAGGGCGTTTGCATTGTAGTCACTCCCCTTATCGCCTTAATGAAAGACCAGGTTCATCACCTACATCAGTTGGGCATTCGGGCTGAAGCCATCTATAGTGGACAACAGCACGAAGAGATATTGCGCATCCTCGAGAACTGTGTCTTCGGAGGTGTAAAATTGCTCTATGTATCGCCAGAGCGACTATCTTCCCAACTCTTTCAGACTAAATTGCGCCACATGAATGTGTCGTTCATCACGGTCGATGAGGCACATTGTATATCACAGTGGGGGTATGATTTTCGTCCCTCTTATTTGGAGATTGCCAATATCCGAACTTTACACCCTCATGTACCAGTATTGGCACTTACAGCCACTGCCACTCCCGCAGTTGTCAGTGATATCTGCGATAAGCTAACCCTTCACACATCGGACATCAGCAATCAGACATCCTTTAACGTCTTTAGTATGTCCTTCGAGCGCAAGAATCTTGCCTACCTCGTCAGTCATTCGGACGACAAGCTGAACGAACTGATTCATCTGTTTGAAATCTACGAGGGTTCTGCCATTATCTACGTTCGCAGTCGTCGCCATTCACGTGAGATAGCCGAACACTTGTCGGATGCCGGTTTTAGCGCTACATTCTACCATGCAGGATTGGACCATGCCCAGAAAGACGAGCGACAGCGCGACTGGCAACACGACAGAATACGAATCATGGTAGCCACCAATGCTTTTGGCATGGGTATTGACAAGCCTGATGTCCGTTTGGTAGTACACTACGAATGCCCAGATTCTCTTGAGGCTTATTTCCAGGAAGCTGGTCGTGCAGGTCGTGACGGAAAGCCCGCTCGTGCCATATTGCTGTATAACAATAGCGATCATGCCAAACTGGAGAAGCGTATTGTCGACACCTTCCCTGACAAGGACTATATCCGAAAGGTATATGAGCACTTGGCGTACTATTATCAGATAGCTACGGGGGATGGCTATGGAGTTGCGCGCGAGTTCAATATCGAGGAGTTCTGTCGCCGTTTCCACCATTTCCCCATTCAGGTTCATTCCGCCCTGCAATTGCTTCAGCGTACTGGTTATCTGGAATATTACGAAGAGGCTGACAATCAGGCTCGTGTGCATTTCCTTGTTGGCCGTGAAGATCTATACCGTCTGGAACAAGTATCTCCTAACGAGGAACGTGTCATTATATCTTTATTACGTAATTATGGGGGCCTTTTTGCCGACTATGGTTATATCGACGAGAGCATCGTAGCTCAACAAGCCGGACTTACCCAGCCTCAGACCTACGATGTACTGAAAGCACTCTCCCAGCGCCATTTGCTCCATTTCATTCCTCGTCGCAATGTACCTTACATCCGATACATACAGCGACGTGAAGATGCAGAGCATATCCAGTTGCATCGTGATGTGTATGAAGACCGTCTCACACAGTATCGTGAGCGCATTCATGCCATGCTCCATTATGCCCAAAGTGACGACAAGTGCCGTTCGCGCCAACTGTTGGCTTACTTTGGCGAGACTACTTCCCATGAATGTGGACAATGTGATGTCTGCCTGTCTTCTTCCAAAAACGATGATTCCCTGCGTCAACAAATCCTTAGCATCCTTGCTGACAACAAGCCTCATCACATCACAGAACTGGCTCGTCTGCCTTATCCTTCGCAAGATATTGACGCTACTCTCGCTCTCTTGATACGCGAAGAATATGTGTTTCAGCAAGACGGTTATTTGCAGCAAGCCACAACTTAGATTGTTACAGAAAAATTTCTCCGAGAATAAAAAAAAATACTCCAAGAGTAAGAGAAATTACTCCAAGAGTAAGAGAAATTACTCCAAGAGTAAATAAAAATACTCCGAGAAAAAGAACCCCTTCGCCGCCCCCCCGCCACTTCGTCCGCCTTGGGTACTACAAATGAAAACCACCCCACTGCCTTTTCGAAAGGGGCAATGGGGCGGTTGGGTCATATGAGGCATTCTCAGACCAGCGAGAATGCGACATCCATCATGTGCGTAAAGTTGTTCTGACGCTCCTCAGCGGTCGTCTCCTCACCCGTCAGGATGTGGTCGGAGATTGTGCAGATGCCAAGGGCGCGCTTGCCCGAACGAGCGGCGTTCATATAGAGGGCGGCAATCTCCATCTCGACGGCCATAACATTCATGTTAATCCACTTTTCGGTGTGTGGATTCTCGTGGTAGAACATGGATGACGAGAGGACGTTGCCCACCTTGTAGTGGTAGCCGAACTTCTCGCACGACTCGACGGCCTTGCGAATGAGGTCAAAGTCACCGATGGGTGCAAAGTCGCCAGGCAACTCGTACTGCGCAGCATAATTGCTGTTGGTGCAAGCACCCATGGCAATGGCTAAATCACCGATGTGCAGGTCGCTGTTGATAGAGCCGGCAGAACCCACGCGGATGATGGTCTTGACATCGTAGAAGTTATACAGCTCGTAGGTGTAGATACCAATGGAAGCCATACCCATGCCGTGACCCATCACGCTGACGCGCTTGCCCTTGTAGGTGCCGGTGAAGCCCAGCATGCCACGCACTTGATTAAAACATACTGCATTGTCGAGATATTTCTCGGCCATGAGTTTCACACGTAGCGGATCGCCCGCCATGATGACAGTCTCGGCAATTTCGCCGTACTGAGCCCCGATGTGGGGAGTTGGAGTCTTAGCCATAGAACATTGAACTTTTAATTTTTAACTTTATGATTATCCTCCAAAGTTATCGTACATGATTGATTCGGGTTCTACGCCGAGTGAGTCAAGCATAGAGACAACGGCCTTCGACATAGGACCAGGACCGCACATGTAGTACTCGATGTCCTCGGGAGCCTCGTGGTCCTTCAGATATGTGTTCAGCATAACCTGATGAACGAAACCTGGAGTATACTTCACGCCAGCGGCATCGGCAGCAGGGTCGGGACGGTCCAAGGCAAGGTGGAAGTGGAAGTTTGGATACTCCTTCTCCAAGCCGAGGAAGTCGTCGAGATAGAACACCTCGTTCAATGCACGAGCGCCATAGAAGTAGTGCATCTCGCGGTCCTTGGTGTGCAACGTCTTGGTCATGTGCATGATCTGTGCACGCAGCGGAGCCATACCGGCACCACCACCAACCCAAATCATCTCCTTCTTCGAGTCGAAGTGCGGGTGGAAGTCGCCGTAAGGACCACTCATGATCACCTTGTCGCCAGGCTTCAGCGAGAAGATGTACGACGAAGCGATACCTGGGTTCACCTCCATGAAACCACTGCGATCAGGCTTAAACGGTGGTGTAGCAATACGGACGGTGAGCATGAACACATCACCTTCGGCAGGATAGTTTGCCATCGAGTAAGCACGGATGGTGGGCTCGGGGTTCTTACACTTCAAGGGGAACAAGCCGAACTTTTCCCATGAAGGCAGATATTCGTCGCCAATCAGACTCTTATCGAAGTCCTTATCGTAGTCGATGCAATCGAAAGCAGGAATCTTAATCTGAGCATAAGAACCAGGCAGGAAGTCCATGTGGGCACCAGCAGGAAGCTGTACCTTGAACTCCTTAATGAACGTAGCCACGTTCTTGTTGGAGATAACGGTACACTCGTATTCTTTAACTCCCAGAATTGACTCATCGACGTGAATCTTCAAGTCGCCTTTCACCTTACACTGACATCCTAGACGCCAGCCTGCCTTGATTTCCTTTCGAGAGAAGTGAGGTTTCTCTGAGTCGAGAATCTCACCACCACCCTCAAGTACTTGTACTTTACACTGACCGCATGAAGCCTTACCACCACAAGCAGAGGGCAGGAAGACACCGTTCTCGTTCAATGTAGCCATCAGCGATGAACCCTGAGCTACAGAGATGGTACGGTCACCGTTGATTTCAATATTCACATTGCCACTGGGCGAAAGATACTTCTTAGCCACGAGCAGCACAATCACCACAAGGATGATGACCAGGAGGAAAACTCCTATACTATATGCAATAAACTGTGCCATACCTTCTATTAAATATTAAGTCCAGAGAAACACATCATCGCCATAGCCATAAGACCAACGGTGATAAACACAATGCCAAGTCCCTGCAGAGGCTTGGGAACATCCGAGTACTGCATCTTCTCACGGATGGCACCCAAGGCAACAATAGCCAGTGTCCAACCGATACCAGAGCCGAAACCATAGACGATAGCGTCCCACACTGAGGTGATAGCCTGTGAATTGGTCGGCTCCATGAGAATACGCTGTTGCATGAACAGCGAGGCACCCATGATGGCGCAGTTCACAGCGATCAGTGGCAGGAAGATACCCAGCGCAGCATAGAGCGAGGGGCTGTACTTCTCTACCGTCATCTCAACCAACTGCACCATTCCTGCAATCACAGCAATGAAGAGGATGAACGAAAGGTATGAGAGGTCTACACCTTCCACCAAACATCCATCACCCAGCACCTTGGTTTGCAACAGATAGTTAACAGGAACGGTAACGGTGAGCACGAAGGTCACAGCACATCCCAGTCCTAACGAAGTCTTCACGGTCTTCGACACAGCCAAATAAGAGCACATGCCGAGGAAGAAGGCGAAAATCATATTGTCGACAAAGATCGACCTGAATAGTAATGATATTGCGTGTTCCATATCTTATTTCTCCTTATAAAAGTAAGCACGATGAACCCAAATCACACATCCTACGAGAATCAGCGCCATAGCAGGCATCGTCATCATACCATTGTTCACATAGCCGAAGTCGTAGCAAGCATCGGGGATAATCTGGAAGCCTAAGAGTGAACCACGTCCGAGCAACTCACGAACGGCACCCACGATAACTAGAATCATGGCGTAGCCCAGACCGTTACCTACACCATCGAGGAACGAAGGCCAAGGCTTGTTCTGCATGGCAAACGCCTCGAGGCGACCCATCAGGATACAGTTGGTGATAATCAGACCGACATACACACTCAGCTGAACGCTCACGTCGTAAGCGAAAGCCTTCAGAATCTGAGAAACAATGGTCACAAGAGCAGCAACCACTACCAGCTGAACCACAATACGAATGCGGTTAGGAATAGTGTTGCGGATAATTGAGATGATTACATTCGCAAAGGCGGTAATGACCGTCACAGCGAGACCCATTACAATGGCAGGCTTCAACTGTGAAGTAACAGCCAAGGCTGAGCAAATACCAAGTACCTGTCCAAGAATCGGGTGGTCGAGGTTCAACGGGTTAGTAAAAACCTCCTTATTTTGTTTACTGAATAATGCCATACGTTAGTCCTCCTTTATTTTTTTCAGACAATCTTTAATCATAGCATCCACACCATTAGAGGTCAGTGTTGCACCCGTCACACAATCTACCTGCGTGTTCGGATCTTCCACCTTCTTAACAACAGAGAGGGCTACATTGCCGTTAGCATCAAAAATACTCTTGCCAATGAACTTCTCCTGCCATTCTTGCGAATCCTTAATCTCAGCACCCAGACCAGCTGTCTCACTCTCATGATTGAAGTAAGCACCATAGACCTTATCGTTTTCATCGATAGCAAGATAGCCACTGATGCCTCCCCAAAGACCCATACCTTTCAGGGCCACCACAACAACCGTCTGGTCGCCCATCTGACAGGCATACAACTTCTGTCCGTTGATGACCTTCTCTTCCTTCACCACTTCCTTGTACTTGGCCTCAGCCTCAGCACCATCCAGATTGCGGATATTGAGCGAGTAGAGAATCTGTTTCTTCATATCAAGGGCCACATTAGCATCCTGCATAGGCTTCAAGGCCTGATAGACGAAAGCCAGCAGGAAGGCAACGATGATAACCAGAACGCTACTATATATAATAATGTACGCGTTAGAA
>Ga0310695_10003744_pt1 | contig 29276 bp, 22 predicted proteins | sample RumenRJG_04DNA_FD_203882 | JGI IMG/M metagenome (GOLD analysis project Ga0310695, IMG submission 203882) | Bovine rumen microbial communities from Lethbridge, Alberta, Canada - RJG_04 (v2) (version 2) | ecosystem: Host-associated > Mammals > Digestive system > Stomach > Rumen | place: Canada...
CGCCGCCCGGCGGAAGCGCAGCCCGCGCTCCTCGGCATCACCAAGGCCGCCCTCGAAACGGACTCCTTCATCTCCGCCGCGTCGTTCCAGGACACTACGCGCGTCCTCACCGAAGCGGCCACGATGGGCCGCGTGGACGAACTGCGCGGCTTCAAGGAAAATGTCATTCTCGGCCATGTCATACCCGGCGGCACGGGCTTCCCGCTCCACCGCTACCTCAAACTCGTTCCTCTCTGCGAGCCTATTTCCGACGAGGAAATGCGCAAGCTCCAGGAAGAGGCCAAGGCGAAGATGGACGCGCTCTTCGGCGGCTCCCTCCCCACCCCGGCGGAGGAAGGCGACGAGGACGAACCGCCGCTGATGCTCGCCAACCCGGAGGAAGGCCCCGAGGCGGCCATTCCGCTCGGCGGCGACGTTTCGGTGGACGGCGAAGACTATGTCGGCTCCGACGGCATTCTCGACGACGGCGGAGACCTCTGACACCAGACTCCCGCGGCGCGCCGCCGCGGGGATGTAAAGACAGGAGAAACGAAGATGGCAGAACTCAAAGGATCCCAGACCGCGAAAAACCTCGCCTTCGCGTTCGCAGGCGAATCGCAGGCCCGCAACAAGTACACCTATTTCGCGTCCGTCGCGAAGAAGGAAGGCTACGAACAGATCGCGGCCGTTTTCCTTGAAACGGCGGAGAACGAAAAGGAACACGCCAAAATGTGGTTCAAGGCTCTCGGCGAGCTCGGGACCACGGCCGAAAACCTCGTCGCGGCGGCGGAAGGCGAACACGGCGAATGGACTGAAATGTACAAGGGTTTCGCGGAAACCGCCCGCGCGGAGGGTTTCAACGACATCGCCCGCAAGTTCGAACTCGTCGCTTCGATCGAGAAGCGCCACGAAGAGCGCTATCTCGCCATGCTCGCCAGCGTGAAGGACGAGCGCGTGTTCAAGCGCGGCGAAGCGAAGCTCTGGATCTGCCGCAACTGCGGATACGTGTGCGAGAGCGCGCAGGCGCCTGAAAAGTGCCCCTGCTGCGACCATCCCAAGTCCTACTTCCAGGTCCTCTGCGAAGATCTCTGAAACGCATTCCCCCAGGAGACGGCAATGAAGAAATACGTTTGCAGCGTCTGCGGATACGTCTACGATCCCGAACAGAACGGCGGAGTCGCTTTCGAAGATCTCCCCGACGACTGGACTTGCCCGGATTGCGGCGTGGCGAAGGTCAACTTCACCGAAGAGTAAGCCGCTTTTCCAAGTGAAAAGAATCGGCATAATAGGCGGCGGCAGGTTCGGCTCGTCGCTCGCGGTCGCGTTGTCCGAAGCGGGTGTGGACACCTTGCTTGTGGATCGCGACCGCGAAGTCGTGCAGAACCTGTCCGAAACCGTCTCCGAGGCGGTCCAGGGCGATGCGACCCAGGATCGCGTCCTTGAAGAGGCCGGCATCCGCGACTGCGACGCTGTCGTTGTCGCAATCGGCTCCAATGTGGAAGTTTCCACGCTCGCGACGGCGGGCTGCAAGGAACTGGGCGTTCCCTGGGTCGTCGCCAAGGCGTCGTCAGATCTCCACGGCCGCGTGCTCCGCCGCATCGGCGCGGATGCCGTGGTCTACCCGGATCGCGACATGGCGCGCAGGCTCGCGAAGTCGCTCGTGTCGAAGGGCGCGGCGGATTTCTTCGAACTTTCCGAAGGCTACTCGCTCGCGGAAATAGACGCTCTCGGGAAATGGCACGGCAAGACAATCGCCGAAGCGGACATCCGCCGCGAAACGGGCGTTACCGTGCTTTGCATAAGACGCCCGGACCCGGCGGGACCCGCGCAGCCGCGCAAGGTCATAATCCCCGATGCGTCCGAAACGGTCCTCCCGGGCGACAAAATGATCATATTCGGCAAGTCGGCCGATATCGGCGCGCTTGCATCCGACGTATGACGCGGCGGATCGACCCCATGCCTTTCCTTGATGCCGGATTCCCCGTCCGGCGTTTCGTTTTCAAGGAAACGACCGCTTCCACGAACGCCGATGCGGAAAACGAGCCGTCCGGAACCGTCGTGGCGGCGGACTGCCAGACCGCAGGCCGCGGAAGACTCGACCACTCCTGGCAGTCTCCGCCCGGCGTGAATCTCTACTTCAGCGTTGTGGTGGATTGCGCGGGGATCTCCCCGGCGGAAATATCCACATTCCCCATCGCCGCGGGGCTTGCGGTCTGCGACGTGCTGCGCCCGTTCCTGCCGCCGCAGTCCGCCCCCGGCCTCAAATGGCCGAACGACATTTTCGTCTGCGGCAGGAAACTCTGCGGAATTCTCTGCTCCCTGCGCGGCGAAAGAATCGTCGCCGGAATCGGCGTGAACGTGAACCAGACGGAGTTCCCGCCGGAAATCGCGTCGCGCGCCACATCGCTCAAACTCCTTTCTGGAAGGGAGAACGTTTTTTTCGACCGTTCCGCCGTGCTTGCCGCTTTGCTGCGCAGCATTGAAGCGCGAAGGATGCAGTGGGCGCGGTCGGGCTTCCGGTCGCTCCTTCCCGAAATCGCGGAACTCGATCTCCTGAAGGGGCGGGAGGTTTCCGTGCTGCGCACGGATTCTGACGGCAGTCCGGCGCGCGGCGTTTGCGGCGGAATCGCGTCCGACGGTTCTTTGCTTGTCGGCGGCGAGCGCATCTACGCCGGCGAAGCCCACGTCTCCGCGGCAATTGGCGGCAATCGATAGCATTCGATTGCTGCTGAAAGCAATGTGGGATTCCTCCATGGCAGTGGATTGACAGCGAAGCGGCGCGTTGGGCGCAGAGGAGTCGGTGCGGGTTTCGCCCAGCGTGATGCCATGCGGAAAGCCGCGGTGTTCCAGCGTGTACATGAGAAGAATGTTCATGGCCGTGGAAGTCGTCATTCTGAGACGGGAGAAAAGTGCATCGGCCCGGCGCTTGATTTCGGGTTTGACGGTGCAATGGCCATAACGCGTTGGCAGCGCGTTATATTGCGCCGGGCAGAGCAGGTTGCCAGCCTGTTCAAATTGAAGTGCCCGCGCAACCGCCTTGCCGCGCATAGTGGTTTTTAGTATTATTCATCCGTTCAGTGCATCGGGTCTAAGGCACGATGTAGGGAACGGCAAGTCTCCCGCGCCGTCAATGGCGACGAGGACTTTAAAGCACCAAACCGAAAGGATGCGAAGATGAGGATGAAGCTAACGATGGTGATGGTAGTCGCGATGGCGGTTGCTGCGGCTGCCGACGCGGCGGTGAGCGTGACGGACGTAAAGGCCGTGCAGCGCTACCCATGGAACGGGATGGTCGATATCGACTATACCGTTGTGTGCGACGATGCGAACGCGGACGTGTACGTGTTCCCCGAGGGAACCGACAACGACACGGGCGCGCTCCTCCAACTCAAGACGCTCACGGGCGAAGGCGCAAACGGCGCGGTCAAGGCGGGCGCGCACCGCATGACGTGGAACGCGGCGAAGGACATGCCCAACTTCCACACGACATCCTTCTCCGTGAAGATGACGGCGATCAGCGGCGCCGCGCCGTACATCGTGATTGACCTCTCCGGCGGCGCGAACGCGGCGAGCTATCCCGTGCGCTTCTCGGCGGCCGGTCCGAACCTCGACGACGACACTTGCCGCACGACGGAACTGTGGTTGCGTTTGATTTTGCCCGGCACGTTCACAATGGGCAGCCCCTCGACGGAGCTGGGGCGGTCGTCGAGCGAAACACAGCACTCAGTGACAATCTCCAAGCCATTCTATTTGGGAGTGTTCGAGATGACACAGAAGCAGTGGCAGCTTGTCACCGGTGGAACGCCGTCGAGTTATCGCGGTGATACACGGCCCATTGAATGCGTGTCCTACAACGACATTCGTGGATCGCTTGTAGGGGCGAACTGGCCTACGCACGGGCAGGTAGATGCCGATTCCTTCCTGGGCAAGATTCGCGCGCGTACCGCTTTGAACCTTGACCTACCCACCGAGGCGCAGTGGGAGTATGCCTGTCGCGCCGGAACGACAACTGCGCTCAACAACGGCAAGGATTTGGAAAACACGTCGCAAGATCCCGCGATGGCGGAAGTTGGGCGGTACGGCTACAACAGTCGCTACTACGGTTCGTCGGATGGGAAAGGAGGATACTCGGATCATACCAATGTTGGTTCGTATCGCGCAAATGGCTTGGGACTCTACGACATGCACGGCAACGTGTGGGAGTGGTGCTTGGACTGGTACGGGAACTATGCGACGGGTGCGCAGACCGACCCCCTGGGCGCAGTCTCGGGTTCTAACCGTGTGCTACGAGGTGGCAGCTGGGGCCACAACGCCTACTACTGCCGCTCCGCGTATCGCGGCGACGGTAACCCGTCGACCAGGAGTTACTACGTCGGCTTCCGCCTCTGTTGCTCCGCAGGACAATGATTCTTCCGAATCCTCAAGCAAAGAAGGGCGGCGGTCGCGTGGCGGGTGGTTGCAATCGATCGACGGCAATCGAAAGCCCTCGATAGCAATCGACAGCAAACAAAAACTACGGCAATCGACAGCAATCGGGCAACGCCTGCTGCGCATGGCGTTGCCGCAGGCTAAGGAGGTTTTATGGCTGAACTTTTCAAAAACTCGACGGGCTACAAGCGGCTTGATGTGTACATTCTGATGAACATCATCCAGCTTGAGACGCTCGTGTTCTGCCGCCGTTTCCTTTCGCCCGCGAACGACCCATGCGGACGCCAGTTCGACCAGATGACCCAGGCCGCGCGCTCGGGCGTGAAGAACCTCACAGAGGGGAGCGAGCGCCAAGCCACCTCGATGCAGACCGCACTGAAGCTCATCGACGTGGCGAAAGCCTCGCTCTGCGAACTGCGCGACGACTACCTCACCTGGCTCCTCGACAAGAACCTGCCGCCGTGGCCGCAGCGTTCGCCGGAGGCGCAGGAGGTGTATGCGGTGCGATTCGACACGGCGAACTACGGCGATGACGTGAACTACGACCTCGCGCGGCACATCATCGCTGAGCGGGCGAAGTTTGCGAGGTGGTTTGGGGAGAGTGATCGATTGCTATCGAATGTTATCGATAGCGATCGGGCAGCGCCCGCTGCGCGGGACGCTGCCGCAGGCTGCGGTGGCATCGCCTTCGCCAACGCGATGCTGATTTTGATCGGGCGTGCCTTGCACATGCTCGACCGCCTGCTGAAGCAGCACGGCGACGACTTCATAAAAGAGGGCGGCTTTTCCGAGCGCATGACGGCGGCGCGCGTGGAAGAGAAGCGCAACCAAAGACGCGCCGTCGATGAGGATGCACCGCCCTGCCCCGTGTGCGGCGGCGTAATGCGCGTACGACACGGCAAGACGGGCGATTTCTGGGGATGCACCAACTACCCTGCGTGCAAGGGCACGCGCAATATTGCGCCATCGGGCGCCAAGGAGGGCTTATGATTTTCGGAAGCAATCGACAGCAATCGAGGGCATTCGATTGCATTCGATCGATAGCAATCGGCGGCATTCGATTGCTATCGGTAGCTATCACATTGACCGCTAGCGCCGACATCGACTTGTCGGGGCTCCAGTACTCCACGAGCGCGTCGAGCGACGGGCGGCGACTGGAGCTGCGAGAAGAAGGCACGGTGGGCCACGCGCTCGTGAGCGGCACGGAGTACAAGGGCGATCCGAACGGCGGTGCGGCAACGGCGTGGAACACCGCCTCGCTCACCACTGGCTGGCAGACCCTCACGAGCGGCACGAATGCGGCGGCGATTTTGAAACTCGACTCGCAATCGACAGCAATCGAAGGCGGTCGATTGCAATCGAATGCCACGTGGGATTCCTCAAAAATCCATGTGGTGCGCAACTGGGTGACGGTGCCGAACGGCGTGACGCTCACTGTTTCGCAGGGCACCATCGTGAAATTCTGCGCGGCGGCGGGCATCAAGGTGCTGTCCGGCGGCAAGGTGCAGATCAACGGCGCGGATGGCGCGGATGTTTTCTTCGCCGCCATCGGCAACGACACCTACGGCGGCGACACGAACCTGCGCGCGGGCGACTTCGAGACGAATTCCTACGAGATTGTGACGCTCAACGGCGGCACGTGGAGCGACAACGGCTACTGGGTCACGCCGGATGCGCAGTTGCGCGGCTATCCCGAAGTGACGTTGCATGATTCGCTTGCCTCGGTTTCCGATGGCGTGGCCCGCGTGCCCGTGACGGTCGAGGGAACGCGCAACGCACCGTTCTCGATTGACTGGCAAATCACAGGTGCTCCGTTCTCAACGACAAGCGGCACGCTTTCCTGGACGCAGTCAAGTGAGGGAACAAAGTATATCGAGATTCCTCTCAAATCCTCCTACTCGCCGAGCGGAGTTGAAACATTCACTGTGCGGGCGACGCTTGCGCGAAGCGTGACGCGAGTGAACGAGACGGCGCAGGTGAAGGTGTTCAAGGGCGGTCTGGACGTGGCATCGCTTCAATACTCCACGAGTGCGGCGAGTGCTGGGCGGCGTCTGGAATTGCGCGGTGAAGGTACCGTCGGCCATGCGCTCGTGAACGGCACGGAGTATAAAGGTGATCCGAATGGCGGCGCGGCAACGGCGTGGAATACCGCCTCGCTCACGACCGGTTGGCAGACGCTCACGAGCGGCACAAATGCGGCAGCGATTTTGAAGCTTGACCCATCAACGACCGCAATCGAGGGCGGTCGATTGCAATCGGACACGACCTGGAGCAACGCCAAGACCCACGTGGTGCGCAACTGGGTGACGGTGCCGAGCGGCGTGACGCTCACTATTTCGCAGGGCGCAATCGTGAAGTTCTGCGAAATGGCGGGCATCAAGGTGCTGTCCGGCGGCAAGGTGCAGATCGACGGCGCGGAGGGTGCGGATGTTTTCTTCGCCTCCATCGGCAACGACACCTACGGCGGCGATACGAACCTGCGCGCCGGCGACTTCGAGACGAATTCCTACGAGATCGTGACGCTCAACGGCGGCACGTGGAGCGACAACGGCTACTGGGTGACGCCGGATGCCGCGGTGAGGCCGTACCCCGAAGTGGCGTTGCATGACGCCATTGGCGCGGTGGAGGGCGGTGTCGTGCGCGTACCGGTGTCAGTAAGCGGCATCCGCAACGCACCGTTCTCGATTGACTGGCAAATCGCGGGGGCACCGTTCAGATCGACGAGCGGTACGCTCACATGGCCGCAGTCAAGCGAGGGCACGAAGTTCATCGAGATTCCGATCAAGGCGAACTACTCGCCGAACGGCATGGAGTCTTTCGCGCTTTCGGCCACGCGGGCGCGAAGCGTGAACCTCTCGAACGAGACGGTGCGCGTGAGCGTGTATTCCGGGAATATCACCGTTGGCGACGTGATTGAAAAAGGCGAATCAACGCCGAGCGCGGGCACGGAAATCGAGACGCGCGGCATCGGCGGCACGATGATCGCCAAGGCCCTGGAACGCATCACGTATTCGCCGCGCTGGAGCGGGGCTGCAAGTTGCGAGGTGGCTGTCGATGGCAATCGATTGCTATCGACTGCTATCGACAGCGGAACTCTCGCTTGGACTCGCCCCGATACCCCCGGCCTCTACACCTTCACGCACAAGGCCGGCGGCGAAACGCTGACCGCCCGCTTCGCGGTTTTAGGCGACGATACGACTGCAATCGAAAGCAATCGACTGCAATCGAATGCAACCTGGACGGCCGAAAAGACCTGGCTCATCACTGGCGAGCTCACGATCGCGAGCGGCGTGACGCTCACCATCGAACCGGGCGCGGTTGTGAAGTTCATGCCGGGCGCGAAGCTCATCGTCGAGGCGGGTGGTACGTGCATCGCGAAGGGCGTGAAGTTCACGCACGCCTACGACGACGCCGTGGGCGGCGATACGCTCTTCGATGGCGCGGCGACGTTGCCCGTGATGGAGGACTATGAAATCAAGGGCACGGTCACGGACGACGATTCGACCGAATACCGCTACACCGCGCCAATCGTCTTGAGCGGCACGATCACGGCCAACACCATGTGGCGCGGATGGAAGGTTTATAACGTGACCGGCAACCTCACCATCCAGAACGGCGTGACGCTCACCATCGAGCCGGGTGCGGTGGTGAAGTTCAACAGTGGCGTGTCGCTCACCGTCAACAGCGGCGCGACGCTCAACGCCATCGGCACGCGGGCGCAGCCTATCGTCTTTACCTCCATCAAGGACGACGAATACGGCGGCGACACGAACGGGGATGGGGAGAAGACGCGACCGACTGGTGGAGACTGGAGATATGTCTATGTCAGCGGCACAGCAAATTTGAAATACTGCAAAGCCATGTATGGTGCGCCAAGTAATGAGACAGGTATCCTTGAGACAAGTGGTTCTGGCGCTTTGAACATGGATTGCTGTTTCGTGGGCTACGCGCTTTATGATGGTATCTGGAATTGGGGTGGAACGATTTCGGTTAAGAATACTGTCATTACCGACACTGGTTGGGCGACCGCACCGTATCGCGGTTCTAAAAACGAATATATCAATTGCATATTCTATCAGAACAACGTGGGCATGTGCTACTGGTCTAACTGGAACGGTAATCCGGTTTACAGAAATTGCATCTTTGCGGAATGCGGCTATGGTTGGTGCGAGTTGAATTCCGGTTCCTACGGAGATCCTTCATCTCGTTTTACGACGATAAATTGCCTTTTCTGGAATCCTGTTGGAATTGGCGTGCAGTCATGTGGCATTGTCGGCTCCAATGGCAACATCTGGGGTGATCCGATGTTTGTGGATGCGGAGAACGGCGACTTCAGGCTCCAGAAGGGGTCGCCGTGCATCAACGCGGGCGACGCTGCGAACGCGCCGGAATTCGACTACTACGGTCAGCCGCGCGATGACGGTACGCCCGACATCGGCATCTATGAGCTTGCGGGCGGCATGAGCGCGAATGATCTGGCGGCGGTGGCGGTGGATGTGCAAGCTGCGCGTTCTACTATCGCCGACACCCTCACGATTTCCTATGATGTCGCCAATACCGGCAAGCAGGCTATCAACGGTTCGTGGCGCGACAAGGTGTCGCTCGTCTCGGTGGATGGCGGCTATTCCATCGACCTTGGCACGGTGGTGCAGACCGCCGCGCTCGCCGTGGGCGCGACGAACACGTTCAACGCCTCGTTCACGGTGCCGACAGATGCCGAGGGCACGTGGCGCGTCCAGGTGGGCGTGAACGTGGAGCGCGACATCTACGAAGGTGCGAACATCACGAACAACGTTGCGACGAGCGAGGGGACGGTCGAGGTCTCGCTGCCCACGCGCGCGGCGTCGGACGGTTTCAGCGGCACGGCGACGAAGGGCGCGCCCGCGAGCGCGAAGTTCGCGTTGGACGGCGCGGAGCCGATGGTGGCGCGGATCAACGCCCCGGCGGGCACGGTGGTGTATTTCGGCAGCGGCTTCATGCCGAGCGCATCCAGCTATTCCGCTCGCGCGGTCGTGGGCGCGGACGGCGGCCTGATTGGCATTCCGGCAGGCGTCACGAGCGCGTACATTCTGGTTGAGACAACCTCCTCGAAAGGAGTGTCGTTCACGATGACGCTTGAATCGGCGGCACTCGCCGTGCAGAGCGTCACGCCCGCCACGCTCCCCTACACGGGCACGACCGGCCTTGTGATCGACGGCGCCAACTTTGTGGAAGGCTGCACGGTAGTTGCGTGGCCTGACGGACAGCCGACGGCGGAAGTTGCGCTCGGCGCGGCGAACGTGGTTTCGGCCACGCGGCTTTCGATTGCAATCGATTGCAACGGGCTGCAATCGGGAACTTCCTACACTCTGTGCGTGGTTGATGCCGATGGCAACAGGGCCACGCTCCCCAACGCCGTCAAAGTTGCCAACGTCCCCGCCGCGCCGAAGCTGAAGGCGACCTTGGACGCGCCGGTGAGCGTACGGCGCGGACGCACCCTCACGGTTTACATCGACTACGAGAACGTCGGCAACGCGGATCTCCCCGCGCCGATCTTCGAGTTGATTTCGGATGGGCAGGTGTTCAAGATCGATGGCGCTTGCTACACCAACAGCGTGAAGGTGATGGGTCTTTCCTCGGAAGCGCCCGTCGGCACGCTCCGTCCGGGCGAACCGCAGCGCATCGGCATCCCCGTCACGATCCTCGCGGAGAACGTGAAGTGGAAGCTGAAGTCGTATCATGCGGCGCAGGCGTCTGCCAAGACAAAGCGCTTATCGCTCCGCGAACTCTATGACGAGGATTGGGTTTTGTACCATGTCTCGGACGATGATACGACCATCGCGAACCTCCGCACGGCTATCGGCTCGACATTCGCCGATTACTACACGAACCTTGGCGCATGGCTCGGTTCAATTGAGCCGCAGACGCCGGACTACGAGACGCTGAAGTCCGCGTTTGGACGGTATCTGTATCTTAAGGCGGCAGGGATGTTGGACGCGGAGAATGAAGATAGTAACACGGGTGGCTTGCCCGTGCAGAATATGAACGCGTCGGCAGCGCGTTCTACTGGTGTAGCCGCAGGAGCAACCTTGCTTGGCGTAGGCGAACCGACGAGAGGGTGTAATCATGCATTAACGGAAGACTCTTGGATGCGCTATCCTCGTGACGGCAGTATTTGGAAAATGTGTCCTGTCTGTAAGAAGTGGGCGTTGGCTGTGAGGGAAATATCCCAGATGTCGGCACCGGGTGTGACGGTGGTACCCAAATATGAAGTTCTAGAACCATTGGAATCTAACAAGAACACCTATATAATTTGCCATGGCAATCAAAATTCAGTTGCAACTGATTGGGTTGGTCAAATGGGACAAGCAATTATTGGTGTGGCAGATGTGAATGTGCTTGCGATTAATTGGGGTGTAGGTGCAGATCATGATCTGCCTCACGTTAGTGCAGCTAATATTGCAGGTACGGTCAGCGAGGCGAGAAGAGAGTTGGAAGCATTGGAGTACAATCCATCGAAAACCACACTGATAGGGCACAGTCATGGAGGCCATGTTGCCGCGCGATTAATCACGGAGACATTATTCGGAACATTTGAGCGCTTTGTCGGTCTTGACGTATCTACAACCGACAACTGGGTACATGGCATTGCCGGTTCTGTTAAGACGTGGATAAGGGAAATCAAGGGCAGATGCCGCGATGAGCAAGTCGAGTTCTACAAATCATCGTGGAATATGTCTCTTGAGGACCGGGATCAACTCTATGGGAAATACAACTTTGCAATTGTGGACGAGGGGGATTTCTATGAGGCTCCGTCGTTAAAAGGTTTAGGTGCGAATCCGATTGAATTGAATCGCCATTCGTTGTCCCATGTTTGGTTCAGGGCCACCATATTGAACATTGGTGGAGCATTTAACGATCTCGGTTTCAACTTCAAGGGCGATTCTTCCTGGAAACGATTGTGCCGCAACAACGGGGAAAATGATATAGGGAATCCTGCCGGCGAAGCACTTGCGGGCGTGATACGTGGAAGTGTCATTGAAATGCTTTCTGTGCCGCGGACGGGAGAAAAGCATGATGACTGGCGGTATTCCGATGTGATTTCGCCTGGGAAGAAGATGCATTCCATGGGTTCTCTGGCGGGATTTGGAAATCAATCTGAGACCATGTTGAGCCTCTACGTTAACTCATTCAGGGCAATCGACTATTCGATAGGCGGCGTGAGTATCTCCGAGAAGTTGTCTGGGGGCACAACTATATCAGCGACGATAAACAACGAGGCGGATAATCTTTCCATAGACTATACGAAGAAGGATGGCGAGGGGTTCAGCCAATTCCTTCCGTGGCGAAACGGAACCGAGGGTTTGGCTACCGGTGCATGGCTGATTGATCTTGAAGGTCTAAGCGAGAGGGATGGTTCACTCGAGGACAAGAATTGGGAAGCAGAATCATATTTGACATTGAAAAACGCAATAGGGGCGAATGAGGCTAAGTATGTTCGAAGAATTGCGATGCGGGTGATATCTTCACCCAATATAAGCAAGGAAGGTGACATGCCCTTTGTCTTGCCCCAGAGGAGTTCTCTATGTGCCTTGACGGTTGATGCAATCGACAACGAATTGTTTGGGAAAGACAAATTGCTGACAGAACGTCAAGAAGATGGCACTATCAAATACAGGAAGGTTTTGCTACTGGTTGCTACGGGAATCTCGGCAAACCCCAATGCGACAAGTTTTGCAGACATTTTCAGATCAGACGCGAAAAAATTGCCAGTCATTTATGATGGTGATCTGTATGTGTCGAACAATTTTAAAATTCTCAATGTTGAGGTGGACGCGCAAGGTGTTTTTGCTGTCATCTCCAAGGCGGCGGTCACCAAGAAATCCGCATCGCTACGCTCTCCGCGGCTCTTTGCCGCGCCGCCGACGCATGAGTTGAGTGAGAGTGCGCTGAAGCCTGGCGAAGTAGTGAATGTGTATGCGAATTCCAACGGTGTATGGTCGATTTCACTGAATTGCACGGAATCCTACACGACGGCGGAAGATGATGAACTTGTATTCAACCGCTTTGAATTGACAGATGCTGGTGGCGAGGACGGCGCACCGAGATTCCAGAACAATAATACCATCTGCGACGTGGATTCCGTCATTATCTCTGGGACGCTGCCGACGGCTACAGATGCCGATGGAAATCGTGTCTGTGAAGGAAAGCTCTATACCGTGCAGTTGACAGTTTCGTCGAGCGAGAATGAAGATGATGTTACAACTTGCATACTTGATGTACGCTACGATCCCGAGCACGATGATGGCGAAGATGAAGATGAGGATGATTCCAGCGAGCCGAAGTCGTGCGATCCGAACGAGATGGTGGGCGAAGAGGGCGTTGGCGAGGCGCGGTACGTGAAGCCTGGACAGGAACTCACCTACACCATCTACTTCGAGAACAAGTCCGACGCCGATGCTGCCGCCGCATGCGTCGAGGTGGTCAACCCGCTGAACGAATGGCTCGACTGGTCGTCGCTCACGATGCTCGACGTGGGATACAACAACAACGTCGACAACGGATTGGGCGGTCTCCACGAGGGCGTGAGCGAAAGGACGATGGACGGCACGAACACGAGCGTGCGGACGGAGTTCGTGATCGAGCCGCCAACGATTGCCGCCGATAGCAATCGACAGCAGTCGAATGCAATCGCCACGTGGTACTTGCGGATCATCGACCCGAACGGCGATAGCGAGGGTTGGCCGCTGGACATGACGGGCGGGTTCCTCCCGCCGAACAATGAAGAGACGCATTGCGGCGAGGGCTATATCAGGTACAAGGTGAAGGTGCGCGACGACGCGCCGGGGAATGTCGTGATCACCAACTCCGCGACGATTATCTTCGACCACTTTAACGACCCGATCGAGACCGATCCGGCGTGGTGGAACACGGTTGGAGCGCCTGGTGCGGCGTTTGCGGAAAGCGAAGTTGAGGCCGGTGAGGGCGAGACTGCGACGGTTCGCGTCATGGGCGGCAGCGCCGAGAGCGCGTGCAGCGTGAAGGTGTACTTGACATACAACACGGCTGCGGCGGCGGATATTGACCTGAAGGCTTCAACGGTCATCGACAGCAATCGGCAGCAATCGAATGCAAACGACAGCGGAATCGAGGCGACGAACCTGAAGTTCCCGCTGACGCTCAACTGGGCCAAGGGCGAGATCGGCGAGAAGGTGATTTCAATCCCGATCAAGGCCGACAAGACTGTGGAGGACGATGAATTCTTCACGCTCCAGCTCGCGGAGGCCGTGGGCATGGAGCTCGGCGAGGAGCGGGCCTGCACGGTGACGATTCGGGACTTGAACGACAAGACGCTCAAGACCACAGTTACGCCTTACAAGCCGAAGAAGAACGAGCCGGTTTCAACGAACAGCGTGACAGTCGCCGCCGGAAATGCCAAGGGCGGATTCGTGTCCGGCACAGGCGAATACACGAGCGGATCAAAGCTGACGCTTACGGCAGAGCCGCGTCCGGGATGGGCGTTCGCCGGATGGAAGTTGAATGGCGGTGACGGTTCGATTCTTTCCGACAAGGCGAAGTGGCAGGTTGTCGTGACGAACGACGAGGAATACGTAGCCGTGTTCTCGAAGATTCCGTACGTCCGCGGGCTGGCCAATCCAGCCGATGGCGGCAAGGTGTCCGGCAGCGGCTATTGCGCGCCCGGCAAGAAGGTGACGCTGAAGGCGAGCGCCAGCAAGAACTATACGTTCCTTGGCTGGGCGATGGGACCGGTAGCTATCGACGGCAATCGAGAGCAATCGAATGCAACCGAATACATCGCCACCACGCCGACGCTGGCGATCGACCGCTCGGCGAAGCCGGCGGCGAACTCGAAGACCTCGACGACGATAACCGACATCGGCGGCGACGTCACGTACTATGCCGTCTTCAAGAGCGACCCGAAGGTGACGGTGACGGTTGAGGCGACCGACGGCGCCGGTGCTGCGCTGACCGGCAAGGGCGCGGGCAAGTACGTGGCCGGAATAATCACCGGCGAGGGCAAGTACGCGCCTGGGAAGAAGGTGATGTTGAAGGCTACAGCAAATAAAGGCTACGTGTTCGCGGGATGGGATTCGCAATCGATTGCCATTGATAGCAATCGACAGCAATCGAGTATTGCCTTCACGATGCCGTCGGACGACGTCGAGTATGTGGCGAAGTTCGTCACGGCCGACGAGGACAAAGGGAGCATCGAGCTCGGCGTAAACGGCGCGGATCTGTCCGGCGCGCTGACGGGAACGCCGGCGTTGTCCACGAACATCTGGGCGGGGGTGTATCTTGAGTGGCCGGTGGCGGCGAGCGCGCTTTCCGAGCCGAAGGTGAAGGTGGCGGGGCTGCCGACGGGCCTCAAGTTCACGGACAAGCCCCTGACTGCAAAGATTGGCTCCGGCAAGACCGCCGTCGTGGTCACGAATGTGCCCGCGAACACGATCTACGGTGCGCCCACGGCGGCGTCGAAGATAGACAGGAACGGCAGTGTCACGCCTTCGAAGGTAGTGTTCACTGTTACGACGGCGGGCAAGTCCACGCAGACGTACCAGATCGACACGTTCGTGGATGCGCTCCCCTTGTGGGCGCAAGGAACATTCTCCGGCGGCGGGATTGATTGCGGACAGGTTTCGCTGACTGTGAGCGCGGCGGGCAAGACGAGCGGCAAGGCGCTGGGAGAGGGGCTTACATACACGCTTGCAGCGCCGTACTACACCGGGTTCGAGTTGATGGAGGGCGTTTCCAACTTCCTTGCCGACGTAACGGCGAGCTGGAGCTACAAGGATGGAACTAAGGCCATCAAGACGAACGATGTCGTTCAGCTGGTTGTCCAGGACAACGGCATCGGCGGATATGCGGCGGTAGATGACTGGTTCGAGGCGTACACCGTGAACTGGAAAGTCGAGCCGTGGAAGACGCTCGGCAAGAAGATCGACAAGACTACGATGGCATACGCGATTCTCCCCGGCGGCTCGTTCTCGGACACGGAGGATGTCTTGACGTCCGCGCTCGGTGCGGACGTGACCGCCCGTGTGACGCTCAAGTTCGCGGCAGGCGGAGCCGTGGCCATTGCAGGCGAGTTCGTGACGGGCTTCGACGAGAGTAAGCAGAAGTATACGACCGTCAAGGCGACAGGATCCGCGACGCTCGTTCCTTCGGATGCTGGACACGGCGAGGTCTTCATCTACCTTGCGCCGAAGGGTCTCCCTATCCACGCCCGTTGTGTGGAAGTGCGGCTGCCCGCGGATTGACGGCGTCCCGCAGACCGGAAATCCGCGTTGCGGATTTCCGGGGCGTTTTCGGCAACTCGTCGTGAATTGCAAGTGAAATGAGACGCCCCAATGAAGATTTTACTGAGGCATTTTGATATCAAATCCGGTTAAAGGCGGTTGGCGCATGTTCGATTTCGGCGGTGTCAGCTATGAAGTGGGAGATTTCCTGAAGGCCCGTTTGGATGACGAGGCTTTTGTGGGGAAATGTGGATGCCACGGGCTATGCCACATTGTATGCGGTGCCTGCGAAGCCTATTGGCTGGCGGAGTGCGGGGAGGAAGCATTTGCGCTGCGCAGGCGATTTGCAGCAAAGACCGACAGCTGGTGCGATTGTGCTGACGATCTGTGCCGACTCGGCCGGAGAGACGAGGCGAAGTCTTCCCTTCTTGAAGCGAGAGAGTTTGTCCGTGGTCCCGAATGTGAAGAATGGAGCAATGGAAGCGATCTTGTTGAAAAGATTGCCGCCCGGCGCTGCAGTTCGCAGTCCCGGCACTTGAAACTTGGCAAACCGCCACTGGCTTTTCCGTTGTAATAATGGAGCAATAGATTATGAAAATGACCGACCTGACCGAAAAGACGCTCGCGACCGAGCGCAAGTACACGGGGAAGATCGTAAACGTCGATCTTCTCGATGTTGAACTGCCCGACGGACGCAAGGCGAAGCGCGAGGTGGTCCGCCACGGCAACGCGGTTGCGATACTCGCCCGCCGCCCCGACGGAAAGTTCGTATTCGTGAAACAGTACCGCACGGCCGCGGAAGAAGCGCTGATCGAAGTCATCGCGGGCGGTCTCGAGCCTGGCGAAGACCCGGTAGAAGGCGCGAAGCGCGAGACTGCGGAGGAGACGGGCTACGAAGTGACGGACATCAAGTTCCTCACAACGGTCATCTGCACTCCCGGGTACTGCGAAGAACGCATACACCTCTATTTTGCGGAACTTTCCGGAACGCCGCACGCCCAGGATCAGGACCCGGACGAGAATGTCTATCCCGTGATCCTCTCCGAAGCCGAGGTCGAAGACGGCATACGCAGCGGCGTGATTTTCGATTCCAAGACATTGTCCGCCTGGCTCTGCTGGAAAATCGCAAGATAGCTGCACCCGGCATTCCAGGCGTTCGCGGAATTGCACGATTCGCGCGGATGCCGCCGCAGGCGGGAATATTGTAGTATAATACCGGCGCGCGAAGCGGTGCTTTCGCAAAAACGGGAAAGGAAATCAGATGAAGACGTACAGGACGGCCGGAACATGTTCGAGCGCCATCAACTATGAAGTCGCCGACGGCATTGTGACGAAATGCGGATTTGTCGGCGGATGCCCCGGCAATACGCAGGGTGTCGCAAAACTTGTCGTAGGCCGCAAGGTCGAGGATGTCATCGCGCTCCTCAAGGGAGTGCAGTGCCGCAACGGCACTTCATGTCCCGATCAGCTCGCCCGCGCGCTCGAAGCGGAGCTCGGGTGATATCCGCATGCGCGGTTTTGCCCGGAGCGGGCGGCGCCTTCAAGAAACGGCCGGTTGGATAATTCCAGGAGTCGCCCGGTCCTTGACATATACCGCTATGCGGGTGTGTCCGTACGCACGGTCGCGGCAGAGCGTCCAGCCCGGGGCTTCGTCCGGCGTCTGTTCCGATTTCATTTCGGCGGTGAATACACACCCCTCCCCCGCGCATCCGCTTTCCGCGAGAAGCGCGAGAAGCCTCGCGAACCGCCGCTGTGCGCCAAGCGCGTACGGCGGATCGGCGAATACGGCCTTGAAAGCGCGCCCCTTCCCCGCCGAGGCAACCCATTTTTCCGCATCCGCGCAGGCGAATTCGCATCTGCCGGCCGCGCCGAGAACCGTTGCGTTTTCTTTCAGTACGGCGAGATGGCGGCGGTCGCAATCCACAAATGTCGCGCGCGCGGCGCCGCGGGAAAGAGCTTCAAGCCCCAGCGAGCCGCTGCCGGAATACAAGTCGAGCACGTCCGCTCCCGGGATATCGTTCTGCAGCATCGAAAACACCGCTTCGCGCACTTTCTCCTGCGTGGGGCGCACTGCGTCGCCAGGCGGCGTTTTCAGCCGCCTTCCGCGCCATTCTCCTCCTGATATTCTCAACATGCCGGTCCTCCGTCCGTCCTGTCACGGCTGCCGTACGGACGACAGCACCGCGTATCCGCGCCGCGGTATCGTTTCCGCCTTGCGGAAATACTTTTCCTGCACGGGCAGCAGTCCGGTCGCCGTCTTCACCACGCTGTAGCAGCGCCCGCCGGGACGCAATGCGACATACGCGGTGGAAAGGAAAGTTTCGGCGATTTTGTATTCGGAATAGTACGGCGGATTCCCGGCGAAAACATCGCACACCGCTTTTTCTCCGCGCGGGAGCCCCGTGTCGGAAAGCACGAACCGCACGTTTTCTATTCCGGCGCGCCGCGCATTGATTTTCGCCGCTTCGAGCGCGCGCGCGTGCGAATCGATCATGATAAGAGTGCGTTTCGTTTCCGGATTTTCCTTCTGCTGTTTCGCGGCGAGAAGAATCCCGACGAGGCCGCTGCCGCATCCCATGTCGAGCAGATCCTCCCCCGGGCGGAGATCGCGCGCGGCGACTTCCGCGAGCGCAAGGCCGCCGGCGTCGGCGCGGCGGTGGCAGAAGCAGCCGGGCAGGGAGGTGAATTCCAGCGGCTCGCCGCCGGGAATCGACGCCGTCCACGAAGCGGCGAACGATCTGCGCGGAAGCGGTTCCGCAGGCCCCCGCACGAGAAAAACCGTTGCGCGTTTCGAGGCGGCGACTTTCCGCACACGGCCGGGGAATGCAAGCCTGACCGTGCGCAGGGCGTCGGCCTCTTCGCCTTCGAACGACAGCAGAAACGGCGCGCCGGGGGCGAGTTTCGAGCGGATGTCTTCAAGCTGGTCGAGCACGAGTTCGGCGGGCATGGAGCGCGGAGTCGTCATGAACAGCGCGAGATTCCACGGTCCGTCCGGCACGAAAGGCTCGCAGCGGACGCAGCGGCGCGCGTCGCGGAAACCTTCGTCGAAAAGGCGTTTTACCATTGCGCGGGCGTGGTGGAAGTCGAACACGTGCGCAAGAGTTTCGGCTTCCGGGAAAAGCGTTCGGGCCGCCGCCGGAGTGCGGCCGGACCTGTTGCCGGCCACGAGGATGCGCGCGGGCGGCGGACGGAATTCGAGCGAGTGCAGCGATTCGAGCAGAAGCGCTTCGGCTGGCGTTGTCGATTCTTCCCTGTCGCGCGGTTTCACAGTCCGGCCTCCTTTGCGAAATCTTTCGACGAAACGGTTTCCGCGCCGAGTTTCCGCGCTTCGCGGGCGAATCGGGAATCTGACGTGACTACGCGGAATTTCGCGGACGCTCCGGCGAGCCGCGCGGCGCGCAGATAGCTGCACAAGATTCTGTCGGCGCGGTGGCCGCCTTCTCCGCCTGTGTAGGAGACGCGGAAATTGCCGTCCGCCTCCCCTCCCGCAATGCTGCCGTCGAACACCAGCCAGATGAAATCCTCTTTCGGCGAGCGGCGGGCGAATGCGCGCATCTCTTCCACGAGCGCCAGCCGCCTTTCGCGTTCGACGGCGGGGTCGGAAGTCATGCCCTTCGCGGCGAAAAGGAGGTTGTGCCCGTCGATCGCGGTCATGCGCGCCTGCGGCGATGCGAGCGAAGCGGCGCGGATGTCGTACAGCGCAAGCGCGATTTCGGCGGCGCGCGCCTCGGCGCTTGCCAAGGCGTTCTCGGCTTCAGTCTTCGCGGCGAGCGCTTCTCGCAGGCGGGCGGACAGTTCGCGCACGCGTTCGACGCGCGCGTCGCGGAAAAGGTCTGCGGTGTTCAAGGCCGCACCTCGAGTTTCACGTCGAGCCCCTGCGGCGCGCCCGGGAAGGCCGCGAGTTTCCTGCGGATTTCCGGAAGGCGCGGGCGAAGGGCGAACAGGGCGGGCGAAGAACGCACGGCGAGGAACAGGATGTTTCCGGCCATGCGCGAAGGGCGTGCGCGGATTCCGGGGAAGATTTCATTCCAGCGGCCGGAGACCGCATCCGCGAAAGACGACGATGCGGACGCTTCGATGCTGCGCAGGACGGATTGGAAGATTTCGCCGGCCGACGGTATGTGCGCACGCGTTTCGGGCGGGTCGCCGTCCAGCGGCAGTCCGGGGATGGCGCGGGCCAACAGTCTGGCGCGGCCCGCGCGGGAGCGCGCCTCGAAAGCGCGCCGGCGCGAAAGATCGCGCTCGCTGCGGAAATCGTCGATGTCCCTGCGTCCGCTGCCGTCCATTCCTTTTCCTGTCATTCTGCGAGAGCGGTGGCGATCTGCGGCAGCAGGCCCGGATTCTTGACGATGGCCGTCCCCACGAGCGCGCGGGAGATTCCGGCTTTGCGCAGTACGGCGGCGTCCTGCGCGGAATGCACGCCGGAGAACGCCACGGGGGTGCATCCGGCGGGGAGGCGCGCCGCGAAGCGGCAGGAGTTTTCCAGGTCGACTTCGAAAGTGCGCAGGTCGCGGTTGTTTATTCCGCAGACGAGATCTTTCCTGTCGTGTCCGGTGCGTTTGAGGAGCGCGGCGGCCGCGGCGAGCGTTTTGAGGTCGTCCTCGCCGAAAATCTCGACGACCGGCTCGATGGCGTTGCGCCGGCACTGCGTGATGAAACGCGCAAGTTTGTCGGGCGGCAGGAGGCGCGCGATAAGAAGAAGGGCGTCGGCGCGGCCGGCCGTTTCGTCGATCTGCCGCGCGTCGATGACGAAGTCCTTGCGCAGGACGGGGAGTTTGACGGCGGCGCGCGCGGCGTCGAGATCCGCGAGCGATCCTTTGAAAGACAGTTCTTCAGTCAGGACGGATATGGCGGCGGCGCCGCCCTCTTCGTATTTGCGGGCGAGCGATGCCGGATCGAGATCCGGGTCGATGTCGCCTTGTGACGGCGACGCGCGTTTGATTTCCGCTATCACCGAGCCGGGCGGGAGGATGAAAGGTCTGCGTTCTTCCGGCAGGAAGGGGTTTGCGACAGGCGTCCCGAGGGATTCGACCGCCGCGTGTTTTCCGGCGAGTATGCCGTGGAGGAAGTCTATTTTCATTCTTAAGGGCCATGTGTAATCGTGCAATGCCGCCTTCAAGGCGGAAACGGCGGTATATTACCACAAATTCTGCGCGCATGTGCAGAAAAAAGAGGGGTTTTAGGGCGTTTTCGCCGCTGCTTTGAAATTTTTTTTGAAAAAAGTCATTTTCCCCCTTTACGTGCGCCCCGATTTTTGAGATAATACGCACTCACTTTGACCACGTAAAAGGCAGAATCAATGAAAGTCCGTAGTTCAGTAAGACGCATGTGCGAGCATTGCCGCATAGTCCGCCGCAAGGGAATCGTGCGCGTGATTTGCACGAATCCCCGCCACAAACAGCGTCAGGGTTAAGGAGAAGAACAGTCATGCCGAAACTGATGGGAGTGGACATTCCCGGCAAGAAGCAAGTGCGCTATGCGCTCCGGTACATCCACGGAATCGGGCCGGCCCGTTCGGACGAAGTCCTCGGGGCCTGCAAAATAGATCTCGCCAAGAAGGCGGACGATCTCACGCAAGACGAGATTCACGCGATTACGCAGTACATTCAAGGAAAGTACCGCGTGGAAGGCGATTTGCGGCGCGAGGTTTCGCAGAACATCCGCCGTCTCATATCCATTGGCACGTACCGCGGGCTGCGCCACAAGCGCAATCTTCCGGTGCGCGGCCAGCGCACCCGCACGAACGCGCGCACCCGCAAGGGAGCCAAGCGCACGCAGGCGGCGTCGCCGGCGGCAAACCGCTCCACCAAGTAAGGACCGACAAATAAATGAGCGAAGAAACGAAGCCCGAAGCCGCCGCGCCGGTTGAAGCGCAGGCTCCCGCAGTTCCCGCCGCCGAGGGCGAGACCCCCGCCGCGGCGAAGCGTTCCCGCGGCAAGTCGATTCCCGCCGGAATCGCATTCATCCGTTCTACCTACAACAACACGCAGGTGTCGATCGCAGACGCCCGCGGCGGCGTGATTGCCTGGAGTTCCGCCGGCAAGGCGTCCTTCAAGGGGTCGCGCAAGAGCACGGCTTTCGCCGCCACGGTCGTGGCGCAGGACGCTGCGCGCATAGCCGTCGCAAAAGGCATGCATGAATGCGAAGTCCGGATGCAGGGCGTGGGCGCGGGCCGCGAATCGGCCGTTCGCGCCATCCAGTCCGCCGGCATCCGCGTAACAATGATCACCGACTGCACGCCGATCGCGCACAACGGCTGCCGTCCCCGCAAACGCCGGAGGGTTTGAAGATGGGTCGCTATACTGGTCCCAAGACGAAGATTTCGCGCCGTTTCGGCGAGCCGCTGTACGGTCCCGACAAGACGCTCGAACGCCGCAATTTCCCGCCGGGAATGCACGGCGGCAACCGCCGCAGGAAACTTTCCGAATACGGCACGCAGCTGAAGGAAAAGCAGAAGGCCAAGTTCATCTACGGAATGCGTGAAGGCCAGTTCCGCCGCTTCTTCGAGAAGGCGCGTGCGATGCAGGGCAACACGGGCGACAACCTGATGCGCCTCTGCGAGAGCCGCCTTGACAATGTCGTGTTCCGCATGGGCCTGGCTCCTACCCGCCCTGCAGCGCGCCAGCTTGTGTCCCACCGCCACATTGAAGTGAACGGCAAGATCTGCAACATCCCCTCCTACATCGTCCGTCCCGGCGAGACGATTGCCGTCCGCGAGCGCGACAAAGACATGCGCGCGGTGGTCGACATTCTCGAAACGCCGCGTCAGGCGGCCTGCGCCTGGGTTGAGTTCGACAAGAACACGAAGTCCGGCACGTTTGCCCGCCTTCCCGAAACGGAAGAGATTCCCGAAACGGTGGACGAGCAGGCTATCGTCGAATTCTATTCGCGCTGACGGATTTTTCTGCGACAGCAGAAGAACCCGCCTGCAAACCTTCCCCTTGAATCTGGGAGTATACAATGCCGATTCGCTTAAGCCGTTTTGAAATGCCGCGCCGCGTCCAGAAGGACGAGGCGGAGTCTTCCAGCAAGTATGCGCGTTTCATAGCCGAGCCGTTTGAAATTGGATACGCCCGCACAATTGGCAACTCGCTGCGCCGGGTGCTTCTCTCTTCCATCGAGGGATGCGCCATCTGCTCCGTAAAAATCGAAGGGGCGGCCCACGAGTTCTGCACATTGCCGGGCATGACGGAAGATGTCACCGACGTCATCCTCAACCTTAAGAAAGTCCAGCTCAAGACATTCTCCCGCGATCCCGTCTCGATTAAACTCGAGAAGCACGGACCGTGCACCGTCACGGCCGGGGATTTCGCGGCTGAAAACAACATCGAAGTGCTCAATCCCCAGCAGGAGATCGCCACGCTCGACGTGGACGGCGTGCTGAAGATGGAGTGCGAGGTGCGCAACGGACGCGGCTTCTGCCTGGCCGAGGGCAACAAGACCCCCGAACAGGAAATCGGCCGCATACCGATCGACTCGATTTTCTCGCCCGTCACGCGTTGCAACTTCCTCGTGGAAAACACCCGCGTCGGCCAGCGTACGGACTACGAGAAACTGGTGCTTGACATCTGGACGGATGGCCGTGTGACGCCCGACGAGGCTCTCCGCACAGCCGCCGCCGTCCTCCGTCACCATCTTGACGTGTTCGTTGATTTCTCGGAAGAGGTTCTGGAGTTCGACGACGTCGCGGCGCATTCCGATTCGGAACGCGACCGTCTGCGCAAGCTCCTCAACATGTCCGTGAACGAGATCGAACTTTCCGTCCGTGCAGCCAACTGCCTCAACAGCGCCAACATCACGACCGTCGGCGATTTGGCGATGAAGACGGAAGCCGACATGCTCAAGTACCGCAACTTCGGCAAGAAGTCGCTCAATGAAATCAAAGACAAGCTCGAACAGCTCGGTCTGTGCCTCGGCTACAAGTTCGACCCCGAGCTTCTCGAAAAGAAGTGAAATCGCCAGGAGATAGACATCCATGCGCCATCAGTGTGTAGCAAAGAAGTTCGGCCGCGACACGGCCCACCGCGAAGAGCTTATGAAGAGCCTCGTGGCGAACCTTATCATCAACGGCTCCGTGAAAACCACGCTTCCCAAGTCCAAGCAGGCCAGGAAGGACGCCGAGAAGCTCGTCACCATTGCCCGCAAAGGCACGGTTGCCGCGCGCCGTCTCTGCGCGTCGCGCCTTGTGCAGCCTCGCAACTGCGTGAAGAAGCTCTTCGACGAAGTCGTCCCCAAACTTGAAGGCCGCAACGGCGGATATACGCGTATTCTCAAGATCGGGAACCGCCGCGGCGACGGAACGCCGATGGCGATTCTCCAGTGGGTCTACGTGGCCGAACCGGTTGAAAAGACGGAAGAAGCCGCACCCGCCGAGACGGCTGAAGCGAAGTAACGCTTCGCTGCGTCAATGCGCAAAGGCGCGTCTGCGAATTGCAGGCGCGCCTTTCGTTTACTCTACGCCCGCATTTCTTCTTCTTGCGCGGATGAACTTAATTCAGGCAATCGCGGTATGGCGGCGGGCGCGTTGGTTTGGTAAACTTGCGGCGTGAAAGAAAAAATCGTCATTCTCGGTTCCGGCCCCGCCGGACTTTCCGCCGCCATCTATGCCGCACGCGCCGGACTTTCCCCGCTCGTTGTCGAGGGAATGCAGCCCGGCGGCCAGCTTGCGCAGACGGCCGAAATAGAAAACTTTCCTGGTTTCCCCGGACAGATTTCCGGACAGGATTTGATGGTCGCGATGAGGATACAGGCGGAGCGCTGCGGCGCCAGCTTCCTGATGGACGAGGCCGTCGGCGCGGATTTTTCCGCAGGCAAGAAGAAGCTTTCCCTTATGGTGAACGGCGAGCTTGAATGCGATGCTCTGGTGGTCTGCACCGGCGCGAGTACCCGCTGGACCGGCATTCCCGGCGAGACACGGCTGCGCGGGCGCGGGGTTTCAGCGTGCGCCGTGTGCGACGGAGCGTTCTTCAAAGGGCGCGACGTTGTCGTCATCGGCGGCGGCGATACAGCGATATCGGATGCAATCTATCTCGCCCGCATTTGCAGTTCCGTTACTGTCGTGCACCGCAGGGATTCTCTGCGCGCGTCGAGAGCGCTTGCGGACAGGGTTTTTGCGCTTGAAAAAGTGAAATTCGCGTGGAACTGCGTTCCTGTGGAATTCAAAGGCGGGGACAGGCTCGAGTCTGTCGAAGTCGCTTCCGCGGACGGTACCAGGCGCGAGATTCCCTGTTCCGGAGCGTTCGTCGCGATCGGAAACGTTCCCAATACTTCGCTTTTCGAGGGGTTGCTTGAAATCGAAAACGGATATTTGAAGACCGCAGGGACGAAAACATCGGTCCCGGGAGTCTTCGCGGCAGGCGATGTTGCGGATCCTCTGTACAAGCAGGCGGTGATAGCCGCCGGGACGGGGGCGATGGCCGCTCTTGAAGCTGAAAGGTATCTTGCATGAGCTCTTTCCGAAAAGAGTTTTTCGATCGCGAGTATACGGCGCGCGAGGCCTACGGCAGACTGTGGGGCTATGCGCGCAGATACCGTTTGCGCATCATAGTCGGCATTGTCTGCGGCGTGCTGACGGCTGGAACGCTTCTGCCGCTGTACCAGACGATCCAGCCTGCGCTTGACGAAGTTTCAGAAAACGAACGTTCGGCGCAGCAGACACAGGCCGAAAAGGCCGCTGGAACGGCAGTGCCGGACAACGGACGGAATGTCGCCGAAGAACCGACGGAGCAGGCCGTCCCGGCGCTCCCGGCGTCCATGGCTAAAGCCGCAAAAATGCCGGGCTGGTTCAAGCAGGCCGAAAAATGGGCGGCAAGGCTCGGGCTGGACGTGCATGCCGACGATGGCGGCATAAGCCCGGCGCTTCTTTTGATGATAGTCCTTGTGGTGCCGCTTGTCGCGCTTGCGCGTCTTGTTCTGGTATTCCTGAACCAGTACTGCCTTACATGGTCGGGTTCGCACGTTGTGGCCGATTTGCGCGTGGATATGCTCAAGCACGTGCAGCGGCAGTCGCTTGAATTTTTCGGCAAGATAGACGTCGGTCAGCTTATGTCGCGCGCAACGAGCGATCCGGCGCAGGTGCAGATGATCATTCAGCAGGTGCTCACCGAACTTGCGCGCGCTCCGTTTGAAATCGCCGTTTCCATTGGATACGTAGCGTGGTTCGCCGTGGCGAACGACATGCTGCCGACCCTTCTGATAATAGTCGTCGGTTTTCCGATGTTTCTTCTTCCGGTCGTAGCGCTCAGCCGCAAGATAAGGAAATGGTCCAAGCGTTCGCTTGAACGCAATTCCGTCATTACATCGAAAATCCACGAACTGCTCACCTGCGTGCGCGTGGTGAAGGCGTACGACACGGCGGAGGCGGAGAACGGCAGATACCGCGAACTGAACGATTCGCTCCTGAAATCCACACTCCGCGCCGTGCGCATGGCTCAACTCGTGGGCCCCGCCGTGGAGGCTGTCGGCATAATGCTGATCTGCGCATTCATGGGCTGGTGCTTCTTTGCGCACGTTTCGCTTTCGTCCATCGTCCCAATGCTCGCGCCGCTTCTGATAATCTACAAGCCGATGAAGCAGCTTGCGCAGCTGCAGGTGCAGCTCGAAACGGGGCGAGCCTCCCTTGCTCGCATTTTCTCGCTTCTCGACGTTTCGATGGAACTGCCCGAACCCGAGAATCCCGTGCGTAAAACGGAGTTCTCGGATTCCATCGAGTTCCGCGACGTGTTTTTCCGCTACTCCGGCGCGGATTCCGACGCTGTTTCCGGCGCGTCGTTCGCTCTGCCGCGCGGCAAAATGGTTGCGGTGGTCGGTTCCACGGGGTCCGGGAAATCGACGCTCGCGGCGCTTCTTTCGCGCTTTTACGATCCCTCGCACGGCGAAGTGCTCGTGGACGGAACCGACGCGCGGCGGATTGACGTGGCAGATCTGCGCAATCTCATAGGTTCCGTAATGCAGGAAACACTGCTTTTCAACGATACGATAGAAGAGAACATCCGCTACGGTTCGCCATCGGCGACGCACGAGGACGTTGTGCGCGCGGCGAAACTCGCCAACGCGCACGATTTCATCATGGCGCAGCCCGAAGGCTACGCCAGAAACGCCGGTGAAAAAGGATTCGCGCTTTCCGGCGGCGAGCGCCAGCGCATCGCCATAGCCCGCGCCATACTCAAAAACCCGCCCATCCTGATACTCGACGAAGCGACATCCGCGCTCGACACCGTCACGGAGCGGCTTGTGCAGTCCGCCCTCGACAATCTCATGCGCAACCGCACCACATTCGCCATTGCGCACCGCCTTTCCACGATCCGCCGCGCCGACATGATACTCGTGATGGATCGCGGCAGGATAGCCGAGCGCGGCACACACGACGAACTCTACGCCGCCGGAGGCATTTACCGCAGGCTGTGCGACATGCAGGGGGAGCGCTGATGCCCTACTGCATAAATTCAAGCGTTCTCGAGATATTCCGCATCGGCCCGGGGCCGTCATCGTCGCACACCATCGCGCCCATGCGCGCCGCGCGCGAATTCGTCCGCCGCTGCGCCTCCCTCCCCCAGGCCGTCCTTGACAGGGCCGTGCGCGTCTCGGTGGATCTGTACGGTTCTCTCGCTCTCACCGGGAAGGGGCACGGAACGGACAAGGCCGTGGCGGCCGGACTGCTCGGCGCCGAACCGGAAACGTGCGACACGGACTGGCTGCACGCGCTTCTCCCGCCCGGCGGCGGGTATGACATCCCGCTCGGCGGCAGACAGGTGCGCCTTGAAGTGGAGTCGATTGCGTTGCGCAGGCGCGAGGTGAATCCGTACCGCTATGCGAACGCGATGAAATTCCGGCTGCTCGACGCCGGCGGCGAAACCGTGTTCGAGGATGTCGCGTATTCCACGGGTGGCGGAGCCGTAGAATACGAGAATCCCCGCGACGCCGATTCTCGCGAACCCGGCGAAGCCGCATACCGCTACAGGGACTGGGCGACCTTCCTGCGGCTCGTGGACAAATACGGTCTCCCCCCGGCCGAAATCGCGATGGAAAACGAAAAGGCCGTTACGGGACGCACCGCGGAGGATATCCGTGCGCGCGAAAAGGCCATACTCGACGCAATGGAGGAATCCGTCGCGCGCGGCCTCGCCACCATCGGCAGGCTCCCGGGCCCGCTCCGCCTTGAACGCCGCGCGGAACACGTGCTGCGGCTCGCCGGAACCACGATGGCCGACTGCGGCTTCCTTGCGCGGCTTGATGCATACGCGCTTGCCGCCGCCGAAGAGAATGCGGCGGGCAACAGGGTTGTCACCGCCCCCACCGGCGGCGCTTCCGGGCTTTTCGCCGGAGTTGTGCATTTCCTGCGCGAAGACCGCAAAGTCCCCCTTGAGACTTTGCAGGACGGGCTGCTTGTCGCCGGCGTGATCGGAACGATTGCGAAGACGAACGCCTCTATCTCCGGCGCGGAAGTCGGCTGCCAGGGGGAAGTCGGCGTGGCGTCGTGCATGGCCGCCGCGATGATGGCGTTTGCGGACGGGCTGTCGCCGGAACTCGTCGGGGTGGCCGCCGAAATAGCGATGGAACACCACTTGGGTCTTACGTGCGATCCCGTGGACGGCTATGTGCAGATCCCCTGCATAGAGCGCAACGCTGTCGGCGCATGCACCGCCTGCAACGCCGCGATGCTCGCGCGGCTCTCGACGCCGGGGAAGCAAAAAGTCACGCTTGACGAAGCGTTCGCCGCGATGCTTGAAACCGGGCGCGGGATGAACGCCAAGTTCCGCGAAACCGCGCTCGGCGGCCTCGCCGCCTGCGCGCTCTGCGACTGACGGCGCCGCTATCGGCGGAAAGGTCTTCTCCGCGACGGCGCGGCGGCGGGGATTAGAAGCCGATGTTTATTATCGGGAAGACGAGCGCGCCGCCAGAGTCGCTGAAATTGAGCACGCCAATCTGTATGCCGTGGAGTTCGCCGGTGAAATTCAGCACTCCGATTTGAGCTCAGGCCGTGACGCTTGCGACATTTACAGGAAATTGCAATATGCAGTGGAACATTTTGAAAAGCGGACAGAGGTGGCGAACGTGACGCGCAAGGCGACCGCAAGATGTGGCAAGGCCGCCCTCGGCCTTGCTGCAAGGGCGAGGGCGCCCTTGCCACATCCCTATGGAGAAACATCCCGCCGAGCCGCAATCCGCGCGCCGCGTGGGGGCGCATCTGTGTTTTTCACCCATGTGGTTTGAGATTGGAAACAACCGGAACAACTGAAAAAAACAACATTGAGCGCGACGCATGAACTGCGAAGCGTATCCGATGACATAAGGTCGCTGCCGAAGGCGGTCGATAGATTGGCACCGCAAGGCCCCGCGCCCGCGCGCCAAAGGAAAGTTGTTTCAAACAGTTGTTTCCCGTCATCAAAAAGCGAGACGGTGAATTACGCAGATGCGCCCTCACCTGCCCCTATTGCCTACACACTATTCCCTACTGCCTACTGCCTATTCCCTATTCCCTATTGCCTACCAACCACCCTTATCCCGGATTTTCGCAAGAGATGAGATGGCGACCTTGCTGAAGGTCGCATGGAGCAGCTGAAGGATGCTACTTCCCGTCAAAAGGCGAATCCAGGGAGGATGGCTGTCATGTCGGGAGGCTTGCGCTTTCTT
>Ga0310695_10003745_pt1 | contig 29262 bp, 22 predicted proteins | sample RumenRJG_04DNA_FD_203882 | JGI IMG/M metagenome (GOLD analysis project Ga0310695, IMG submission 203882) | Bovine rumen microbial communities from Lethbridge, Alberta, Canada - RJG_04 (v2) (version 2) | ecosystem: Host-associated > Mammals > Digestive system > Stomach > Rumen | place: Canada...
CCGTCTTCACGGTTTTCTCTGCTGCCTTGCGGCCATTTGAGTCGTATGCCACCACCTTGAGCTCGCCCGGTTGGTAGACTACGTTGTTCCAACGCAGGCGGTAGCGGTTGAGCAGCTCGTCGTTCTGGCCCTTGGCCTCGGGGTTGTAGATGACCTGATTGGCAGTGGGGTCTTTCTTGATGCGGCCCTGGCTCTTTCCGTTGACGAAGAGTTCAGCCTCGGGATAGTCGGTGTAGACGAAGACGGGAGTGACTTGTCCCTCGCGTCCCGGCCATGTCCAGTGGGGCAGTATGTGCAGGGTGTGGTCGTTGGTGTTCCACTGCGAGCGGTAGAGATAGTAGCGGTCCTTGGGTAGTCCGGCAAGGTCGCAGATGCCGAAGTAGCTCGAGCGGCTGGGCCAGTAGCCGTCGTAGGGCCACGGTTCGCCTAAGTAGTCGAAGCCCGTCCATACAAACTGGCCTATCGTCCAGGGGCGGTCGTCCATCATAAGGAAGTCGTCCTCGGGCAGGTTGCTCCACGAGCAGAACTCAGTGTCGTAGCTCGAGCACTGTCCGTCGGGGTACATGAAGTCGTATTTCAGCTCCACGGGGAACTTATACACTCCTCTCGAGCTTACTGTCGAGGCTGTCTCGCTGCCCAGCAGGAAGCCCTTGGGCAGCTCCTTGATGTTCTGGTCGTAGCGCCATGCGCGGTAGTTGAAGCCCGGTATGTCCATCACCTGGGCGAAGCCCGACTTCAGCGCGTCGGCTGCACGGTCCATTCCCTGAGTCACTGGGCGCGTGGGGTCGAGCTTGTGGATGATGTCCTGAAGGTGGCGCGATATTTCCACGCCCTCCTGACTCCACTGTTCGGGTATCTCGTTGCCTATCGACCACATCACTATCGAGGGGTGGTTGCGGTGGTTGAGCACCAGGTTGGTGATGTCTTTGTCGGCCCACTCCTTGAAGAAGCGTGCGTATCCGTTCTTGCACTTGGGGTATATCCACATATCGAAGCTCTCGGCCATGACCATCATTCCCATCGAGTCGCACACCTCCATCTGCATTGTCGACGGCATGTTGTGCGATGTGCGTATGGCGTCGCAGCCCATGTCTTTCAGGATACGTATCTGGCGGATGATGGCATCCTTGTTCACGGCAGCTCCCAAGGGGCCGAGGTCGTGGTGCAGGCACACTCCCTTGATCTTGCGGCTGATGCCGTTGAGTTGGAAACCGCCCTCTGCGCTCACTTTGACGGTGCGCAGGCCGATGCGGTTGGTGAGCCGGTCGAAGATGTTGATGTTGGTGTCGTCGCCGCTCTGGCCCAGTTCCTCGTAGAGCATGGTCTGCAGGCGGTACAGGTAAGGTGTCTCGGGAGTCCAGGGATGCAGCTTGTCAACGTCCTTCGGAGCCTCGATGGTCAGCTGTGCGGTGCAGGTGCCGTCGGGGTTGATGGTTGCCTTTTCGTATTTGATGGGCTCGCCGTTGGTGTCGAGCAGGTTGACGAGCAGCTTCACGTTGTCGCCCGGCTTGTAGCCAATGGCTTTTGTGTCGACGTTTATCACCGCTTTGTTGTCGGTGAGCGATGTCACGCGTATGAAGGTTGCCCACTCGTCGAGGCTCACTTGGTGCTTGTCCGACCCCGTGAGCACTATCTTCACCGGTCGGTAGAGGCCGGCACCGGGGTACCAGCGAGAGCTTTCCTCGACGTTTTTCAGGTGTACCTCCACGTCGGCAGGGAAGTAGTTCACCTTGTCTCGGGTGTTCTTGCGGCCCTGCAGCGAGTTTTTCATGTCCTTTTTCAGCTCCTTGGTGATGTCAAGACGGAACGCATTGTAGCCGTATTTCCATCCTCCCACGGCCTTGCCGTTCACCTTCACGTCGGGCTCGGCCATCGCTCCGTCGAACACTATCTCGGCTCTTGAGAACTCGCGGGGCACTCTCACGGTGCATTTATACCAACCCTCGCCTATCCAGGGCAGCGCGCCTGAGCGTCCGCTCTTCTCGGTGGCTTCCTTTTCGCCGTTCTGCACGATGGCCACCGTCTGCAAATCCCACTTCTTGTCGAACGGTCCTGCAATGGCCCAGTCGTGCGGTATGGTTACTTTCTCCCATGTCTTGCCGTCGCGTGAGAAGTTCCAGGTACTGAGATTCACCTCTTTTCTCTGTGCCATGACCGACATGGAGCAGAGCAATGCCAGTAAAGTCAATCGGATTTTCATAATATTTTAGGGTTTAAGTTATGGTTTCTGATGGTGCTTAAAGGTAGAAAATGGCTTCGTTTCCCATGTTCAGCAGCAGGTCGAGGATGCTCATGTTGGGCAGGAAACCGTGCCTGCGGCCATACACCTGGTAGTATTCCTTTGGGTGGAACGCGTCGTCGGGGAGCGGGTTTTTGGGGCGAATGGCCTCGCGCAAGTCGGTTATGGAGCCGTCGGCAGCGAGCTTCTCGGCTAGGATATACTCGGTGGTGTATTCTATGTTGGGGCAGATGTCGAGCAGTTCGCACATCTTGCGTGTTATGGCCATGTTGAACTCGAAGAGCGAAGGCCACTGCCCGGAGAAGAACGGGCGCAAGTCGTCGGCATAGTAGTCGAAGAACGCACTCTCGCCATAGGCCGACGCGATGGCGTTCCAGTGCTGGTGCTGCCAGTTGCCGTGGCTGCTGACGAGTGTCGAGGTAATCGGAAGCCCCCCTCTTTCCCCCCGAAGGGAGGAGGATGTGCCTGTGAAAGGAGATGAAAGACATGAATCCTCGACTCCTTTGCTCCGTAGGGTGATGTCTTTACGGTGGCAGGTGGGCAGCGAGAGTGTCTGTGGGCCGTTGGCGGTGGCTATCACGCAGCGGTTGCGGTAGGTTTGCTTCACGAACGACTCGTGTTTCTCGATGAGAACACGCTCCGACCGATGCAGTTTCTGATACCACTGCACCGGTCCGAAGTAGGTTGTCGACAGCAGCGTAGTCATTCTGTTCAGCTCATTTTCGGGCTATTTGATGTTGTCTACCCAGCGGAAGAGGCGGTTCCAGCGCACTCCCGAGAGTCCGTTGCGGTCGGGATCTGACGACCACCAGATAAAGAGCGGTTTGCCGACGATGTGGTCTTCGGGCACGAAACCCCAGTAGCGCGAGTCAGCCGAGTTGTGGCGGTTGTCTCCCTGCATCCAGTAGTAGTCGAGCTTGAAGGTGTATCGGTCGGCCTTTTGTCCGTTGATGAATATCTGTCGGCCCTTTGTCTGCAAGTCGTTGCCCTCGTAGACGCGGATGCAACGCTCGTAGATGGGCAGGTTCTCCAGCGTGAGCCGTATCGTCTGGCCCTTCTTTGGTATCCAGATGGGGCCGTAGTTGTCGCGCGTCCAGCCCGTGAAGGCGTTGAGCGGATATACCATTCCGCCGTAGATGTCGGTGTCCTTGACAGGCACCACGGCTTTGGCTACGCCGCGTTTCTTCAGTTCCTCTGCCGCCTTATGCGTCAGTGGCATATATCCGTCGTACTGTTTGACGTTGTCGTTCAGTATCAGGTTGTTGTCCACATCGTAGCCGTGGAGTCGCGACAGGCTTTGCAGGTCCTCCTCGCTTATTCCCAGCTCCTTGCGCATAGGCTCATACTCGTCGCCGAGCAGCTTTGTGAGGGTCACGTTGTTGAGCTTCACGAAGTAGGTGTACTGCACGTTGTCGGGCTCTTTGTTTGCTTTGCCGTTGATGAAGACCACCTTGTTCTTTATCTGAAGGGTGTCGCCGGGCAGTCCGACGCAGCGTTTCACGTAGTTCTCGCGGCGGTCTGTTGGCCTTGAGTCAATGGCTCCGTATGTGGGTTGGTTCTCCAGGATGTACTTCCGGCCCGTGGCGTATGCATTGCTGAAGAACGCGCGCTGCTGCTCGGTGGTCATGTCGGCCAGCCTGATGTTGGGATTGTTCTGGCTTAGGATTGATTCGCCGAGCATATACACCAGCGTGTAGTAGTCCTGAGCCTGATAGTTGTCGTTTGTTACGATAGTGTCGCCCGAGGGATAGTTGAACACCACGATGTCGTTCAGCTCCACCTTGCCCAGTCCTTTCACCCTGCGGTAGTCCCACTGGGGCCACTCTATGTACGACTTACAGTTGAAAAGGGGCATCGTGTGCTGTGTCAGCGGCATGGTGAGGGGTGTCTGCGGTATGCGCGGTCCGTAGCTTACCTTCGACACGAAGAGGTAGTCGCCCGTGAGAAGCGACTTCTCGAGCGACGAGGAAGGTATCACATAGTTCTGGAAGAAGAACAGGTTGATGAAGTAGACAGCCACCAGCGCGAACACGATAGCGTCCACCCAGGACATCACGAAGCGCACGGGGCCATCGGAGTTCTTCCACCACTGCCAGTGGATTTTCTTGCTTATGTAGGCATCGTAGATGAAAGGCACGACGAGAAGACCCCACCAGCTCTTCACCCAGAGCAGGAAAACGAGATACAGCAGCGTGACTACAATAAACTTGGTCCACTGCCAACGGGGATTGAGTTTGGCTTTTTCCTTGTCAATCATTTTGTCTTTTGCTGAATGTTAGACCGTTAAAACTTGAACATATCGCTGATGGTGAGCAGTCCGCTGTGCTCTTTCGTGAACTCTGCCGCGAGCACTGCTCCCAGTGCGAAGCCCTGTCGCGAGTGGGCATCGTGGGTGATGGTGATCTTGTCGGCAGGCGAGTCGTAGGTGATGGAGTGTATTCCCGGCACCTCGTCGCGGCGTATGCTGTCGATGGCAAGCTCGTCCTGCGCCGGCACGTGCTCGGTCAGGGTGGTGCCGTCGGGCTGCGTCAGGTTGCCCAGACACCACTGCTGCTTGCGGTCTATCTCTGAGATGATGCCCTCGGCAAGCGTTATTGCCGTGCCGCTGGGGTGGTCGAGCTTGTGTATATGGTGCGTTTCCTCCATCCTCACGTCGTACTGGGCAAAGCCGTTCATAATCTTTGCCAGATAGCGGTTCACCGCCGAGAAGATGGCAACGCCTATAGAGAAGTTCGATGCCCAGAAAAGCGTGTTGCCGCCTTCGCCGCACAGCCTCTTCACATCGTCGCCGTGGTCCTTCATCCAGCCCGTGGAGCCGCTCACAACCTTCACTCCCTTGGCAAAGGCACGCAGGTAGTTGTCGTAGGCTGCGGTAGGATTGGTAAACTCTATGGCTACGTCAGCCGAGGCGAAAGCATCGCTGTCGAAGTCTTCCTGATTGTCAATGTCGATTACGCTCACAATCTCGTGGCCGCGGTCCAGGGCTATCTGCTCTATCATCTTGCCCATCTTGCCGTAGCCGATAAGTGCTATTCTCATTGTTATAATGCTTTTATATTGTCGGCAAAGGTAGCAAAAACCTGCAATATAGATGAATAAAAGGCACAAGCTTTTAGTTTTTTTACGTTAACTTTGCACCTTGATTACTTATAAACCGATAAACAAAGCATTTTGATATGACAACAACCATTACTGCCGGCATCCACTATGTGGGTGTCAACGACCGCAACAAACAGCTCTTCGAGGGTCTGTGGCCATTGCCCGACGGCGTTTCCTACAACTCCTACCTTATCAGCGACGACAAGACAGTGCTCATTGACACCGTCGAAGTGGACTTCTTCATGCAGTTTCTCGAGAACATACGCGAGGCCATAGGCGACCGACCGATCGACTATCTGGTGGTAAACCACATGGAACCCGACCACAGCGGCTCGATGGCACTGCTCAAGAAGTACTATCCCGACATGAAAATCATCGGCAACAAGAAGACTTTCCAGATGATGCAGGGTTTCTACGGCATCGCCGACGGCCTGCACGAGGTGAAGAACGGCGACCGTCTGGAGCTGGGACAGCACTCCCTGAGCTTCGTGCTCACGCCGATGGTGCACTGGCCCGAGACCATGATGACCCTCTGCGAGGGCTGCGGCACCACCACGCTCTTTGCCGGAGATGCCTTCGGATGCTTCGGTGCGCTCAACGGAGGAGTGGTCGACAGCAGCATCAACTGCGACGTCTACTGGCTCGAGATGGTGCGCTACTACTCCAACATCGTGGGCAAATACGGCACGCCGGTGCAGAACGCGCTGAAGAAACTCGCCGGAGTGAGCCTCGACTATATCTGCTCCACCCACGGCCCCGTGTGGCACGAGCACATCAGCCGCGTCGTTTCGATGTACGACAAGATGTCGCGCTATGAGACCGAACCGGGCTTGGTGATTTGCTACGGCACCATGTACGGCAACACGGAGCGCATGGCCGAGCAGGTGGCACGCGCCGCATCAGAGGCCGGAGTGAAGAATATCGTGGTCTACAACGTATCGAAGACCCACCACTCCTACATCATACGCGACGTGTTCCGCTACCGTGGACTCATCGTCGGAGCACCGACCTACAACGCCGGACTCTACCATGAGATGGATGTTCTGCTCAACGAGCTGGCCGGAAAGGACATCAAGAACCACCTCCTGGGATGGTTTGGCTCGCACTGCTGGGCCAGCAAGGCTGTCTCGGAGATAGAGAAGCTCAACACCGAACGCCTGAAGTTCGAGCCTGTAGGCTCGCCTGTCGACATGAAGCAGGGCCTCACGGCGCAGACCGTTGACGAGTGTCGTGCCCTCGGACAGGCTATGGCAGCACGTCTTCTCTCGGAGTAGGATATGGACAAAAGGCCACGGGGCAGTGTGTTCACATTGGAAACATTGGCAGTGGCATGACTGTCATTCAGCGTATTCGCAGCGACAGGAAGTTTTCCGATTGCTGCGAGTGCGCTGATTTCTTTTTGTATGCCTTTTCTTTCAGGCCGTACCAGTCGAAGCGGTTTGATATAAGCAGCTCTTCTTTTGTGAGAAGGTGAGTCGTCTGCATGGGGATAGTTATGTATATATGCTTAAAAAGAGCACCCCGAAGGGGCAATAAGCCCATAGCCCAGGGCATCGCCCTGGGGGTAAAGACCCAAAATACAAACGCCCCATCGGGGCAAAATCATTCAAGCGCAATAAAAGCTTTTGCCCTTTCAGGGCGTAGTAACACCAACTATAGATTTGCTGGCCTTTCAGGCCGTCTTTTCCCGAATTTCCTAAACTTTAATTGTCTAACTTGCTTCTCTTTGTCAGTAAAAGTCCAACGGATATAGGTAGGCTCTCGTGTGTTTTGTAAAGGAAAATTGCTGGAAAAGGCTCATTGGAATATTGTTGTTTCAGAGGCTTGAGAGGCTTCTGGACGCATGGAAAGGCCCTTTTTGCAGCCGCAGCAAGACTTTTTGTGGTGCAGAAAGGGCTATTTTCTGTTCGTTTTGTCGGGCCGGCGGCTTCTGGTTTTCTGCTTTTTCGTTTTTCGCCGATTGGCTGAAGGGCTGTCTGCTGCGCTGCTTTGGTCTGGGGCTTTGCCCTCCGCCGGTTGGGCCGCGAGGGCATTGCGCAATGCCGAGGGGCTGGAAGCAGCGGCGGAGTAGCTGTTCCTTGCATCTGTGCAACGCTCTCATTCACAGGCTGTAACGCGCTTGATTGCTTTCTCGGAAGGGGCGCGCAGAGCTTTACGGGCGCGTCCGTAAGGTTTCTCCAAGGGCTTTGGAGAAGCCTTACAGCATAGTTGGAGAACTTCTCCAGCTATGCTGGAGCAATGCTCCGGGGCTGCCGGAGAAAGATTACCAAGCCCTTGGGAACCGCCGTTTGCCGCCCCAAGGACTCGCTGCCGGGCAGCGGTGGGGGAGGAGAATGGTGCTTTTGGGGATTTTCAGCGATGCCTGATACTCGGTTGTATGGCCGCAGAAGTGGTCTGGTTGACAAATAACCGAGTTTCGGGAAGGCTGTTGTAAGGATTTTTTGAGTGAGTGGTGGGGGGGGTGATTGGGGCGTTGAGAGATTAAAATGTTGAAATATTAAAATGTTAAAAGGTGAGTGGTGTGGGGGTGATTGGGGCGTTGAGATATTAAAATGTTGAGAGATTAAAATGTTAAAAGGTGAGTGGTGGGGGGTGATTGGGGCATTGAGGCATTAAAAAGTTGAAATATTAAAATGTTAAAAGGTGATTGGTGAGGGGTGATTGGGAATTAAAACACTACTTCTGGTGCTTCTCTGGCAGTGTTTCATGCTTCAGGCCGAGGAGTTTTTGCAGCCATGCCATTGCTTGTGAGGTGAAAGAATGGTTTGCTGCGGTGGCTTGCTGCGACAGCTGCTCGGCGTAGGCGTGCAGCGCATTGCGCATCTTGGTGCGCCCGAACGTCGAAATCTTGTCCACGTGGTCGTACTCGAAGCTTCCGAAACGGTCCATCGGGATGTCAACCAGCACTTCGGGCTTGTAGAGCTCGATGCTCAGAGCCGCGTTCTGCTGTATCATAAGGCCGCACATCCGCTGCGTCAGCGAGAAGTAGTTCACGTCGAGTCCCTCGGGGATGAGCGATGCAATGATGTTGAGCGGCAGCGAACGGCTGTGTCGCCGGCGCGCCTCGAACAGCTGTTTGGCCTTCGACTCTCCGCCCCAGTACGACCCGCTCACGTTGACAGCCACCAGCATATCGCCAGCCATCTTGCTTGCCTGCTTGAGCGGGAGCGGATTGACCACTCCTCCGTCGACGAGTATCATGTCGCCGCGCCTTACGGGGTTGAAGAACAGCGGCAGCGAGATCGACGCACGTATGGCATCGTAGAGGCTTCCCTTGCTGAACACCACCTCGCGACCGTTTTTCCAGTCGGTGGCAATGGCCTGATACTCAACCGGCAGGTCCTCGATAGCCACGTCGGGCACAATCTCTTTCAGTGCGTCGATGACCTTCTCGCCCTTCACCAGATGGTTTATGCTGAGCGAGAGGTCGAGCAGCGAGAGCATCTTCCGGCGGTCGACGGTCTGCATCCACTCCTTGAACTCAGCCAGGCGGCCAGCGGCATACATTCCGCCGACGAGCGCGCCCATCGAGCATCCGGCCACGCTGCGTATGCGGTAGCCCTGCTGCTCCAGTTCCTCGATAGCCCCAATGTGGGCCAGTCCGCGCGCACCGCCGCTCGACAGTGCCAAAGCTACATCTCTCATGGTAGTCAGGTTTTTCGGTTTAAGCATCAGTCTGCCAGCAGCTGCATCACCTCGTCGAGGCTGTCAGCCACGGCCATCGTCTCGTCGAAGCCCGGGCGAATCACTCCCGTGGCCTTCATCTCTCGGAGCATGGCGAGCAGCGGGTTCCAGAAACCTTTCATGTTGTAGAACACCACGCGCTTGCGGTGGTAGCCTATCGAGGCTGCTGCCATCACGGTGAACACCTCGTCGAGGGTGCCTATGCCCCCCGGCAGGGCTATGCACACGTCGCTCTGCTCCACCATGAGCGACTTGCGCTCGTCGAGCGAGTCGCAGGGGATATGCACGCTGACGTGCTCCGACATCCTGCCACCTTTCTCTATAATCGACGGAACGACGCCCACGGTGGTGCCTCCGGCCTCGGCAGCGGCCTTGGCCACGCTCTCCATCAGTCCTATGTTGCATCCGCCGAACACCACCGTGTGGCCTTCGCGTGCCAGACGGCGGCCCAGCCCTTCGGTCATAGTGAAGAAGTCGGGATCGATGGCATTGTTTGCCGAACAGAAAACAGCTACTTTCATAGAATAGAACAATCGTTAGAATGAGGTTGCAAAATTACGGATTTTATTCAATAATTGCCACATAATTAGTTGTTTGCGTGAAAAATAACTAACTTTGCACCCTGTTACACACATTTAATACCCAATAGCATAATGACATTTCAGGAACTTGGCGTTCAGGAAGAGATACTGCGCGCCATCGACGAGTTGGGCTTTGTTGAGCCCATGCCCGTGCAGCAGGCCGTTATCCCCTATCTGCTTGGCAACCGCAACGACGTGATAGCACTGGCCCAGACGGGCACTGGCAAGACGGCAGCCTTCGGCATACCCCTGCTCCAGCGCATCGACACCACGAGCAAGGACACCCAGGCCATAGTGCTCAGCCCCACGCGTGAGCTCTGTCTGCAGATAGCCGACGACATGAAGGACTTTGCCCGCTACCTGCCGGGCATACACATCGAGGCCGTATATGGCGGAGCAAACATCGTCGGGCAGATGAAGGCACTGCGAAAGGGCGTGCAGATCATCGTGGCAACGCCCGGACGACTCATCGACCTGATGCACCGCGGAGTGGCCAAGCTCGACAAGGTGGCAAACGTGGTGCTCGACGAGGCCGACGAAATGCTCAACATGGGTTTCTCGGAGAGCATCGACGAGATACTCGCCGGTGTACCCGAGGAGCGCAACACACTGCTTTTCTCGGCCACCATGAGCCGCGAGATAGAGCGCATAGCCAAGAGCTACCTGAGAGAATACAAGGAGATAGTGGTGGGAAGCCGCAACGAAGGAGCCGAAAACGTGAACCACATATTCTATCTCGTCAACGCAAAGGACAAGTATCTGGCCCTGAAGCGTGTGGTAGACTACCATCCAAAGATATATGCCATCATCTTCTGCCGCACCAAAGTGGAGACGCAGGAGGTGGCCGACAAGCTCATACGCGACGGCTACAATGCCGAGTCGCTCCACGGCGACCTCTCGCAGCAGCAGCGCGACCTCACGATGCAGAAGTTCCGCTCGCATCTGACGCAGCTGCTCGTGGCTACCGACGTGGCTGCCAGGGGCCTCGACGTTGACGACCTCACCCACGTGATAAACTACGGACTGCCCGACGACATAGAGAACTACACCCACCGCAGCGGACGAACGGGTCGCGCAGGCAAGAAAGGCACCTCGATAAGCATCATCCACGTAAAGGAGAAGCACAAGGTGCGCCGCATAGAGAAGGAGATAGGCAAGCAGTTTGTCGACGGCGAGCTGCCGTCGCCAAAGGAGATATGCACCAAGCAGCTGTTCAAGGCTATCGATGAAATCGAGAAAATCGACGTCGACGAGGAGCAGATTGCTCCCTTTATGCCCGAGATAATGCGCCACTTCGAGTACTGGGACAAGGAGGATGTGCTCAAGAAGATAGTGAGCCTCACCTTCGGACGCTTCCTTTCCTACTATGCCGACGCGCCGGAGATAGAACGTCCGGCATCGGGCCGCGAGGCGCGGCGCAAGCAGAAGGAGGCTTCGGCTTCCAAGCGGTCGCCGCGTAAGGCCGAGCAGGGCTTCCGCAAGCTGTTCGTCAACCTGGGAAAGGCCGACGGCTTCTATCCCGGAGAGATCATGCAGTTCATCAACCGCAACGTCCATGCAAGGGTGGAGGTGGGTCACATCGACCTGCTCGACAAGATTTCATATATCGAGGTGGCTGAGGATGTGGCTCCGCGAGTGATGAAATATCTCAACGGAGCTATATATAAAGGTCGCCGCGTGCGCTGCAACGATGCCGACGACGATGCTCCTGCCAAGCCGCGCCGCAGTGGCCGCAGCGAGCAGGGAGCTCCATGGCACGGCGCACGCCAGCAGAAGCGGCAGGCTAATCGCCCTGACTCGCCGAAGAAACACTTCGGAAAGGACGACTGGCGCTCGCTGATAGCCCAGAACCCGGCAGGCTTCAAGGGCGAGGAACCCGACTTCAGCGAAGAGGGTTGGGCACGGAGGAGAAAGAAAAAGTAGTGGTGGAACGTTCCACCACTACTTTTTCGTTAAGAGAAATCCATTTGTTCAAGCGTGCCGGTGAACGTGAATGAAGTGTTGCTCATGGCTGGTTGCTTGGAGACTTCGTCGTAAAGGTCCATGCTGTCATAGCTGATGGTGTAGCTTCCGTCGCTGTTTCGCGTGATTGTGAGCTTGGAATTGGGGCTGTCGCCAGCCTCTCCTTCGTATTCGTTGCCCGAATCTTCTGAGTCTGCGAGCTGCCCTTCGATTATTTCAACCGAGAAGTTGGTGAACTCGCCGGTAGGTATCTGGTCGAAAGCATCCTTTGTCTTCAGCCCGATAACCAGCCCGTTGATCACCGAAGGCTTTGTGCCGTGAAGCAAATCGTAGTTGTAGAACTCAAGATACCATCTTTGCGAGCTCTGTTTGTTGAAGAATCCGTAGGAAACACCTATGGTCTTGTCGCTGAGCGTTATCACGCCATTCGACTTTCCGGTGCTGCCGTCACTGCTTCCGCCGCCATCGCTGTCGCCGTCGCTGCCGCACGAAGTCAGCATTCCTGCGGACATACATCCCATGAGCAACATGGAATACAATAATAATTTCTTCATGGTTTTTTCTTTTTTATTTTGTTAGAAACAATAGGCTATCGACACATTGGGTGATGTGTGGACATAGTCTTTCTTGAACTTCCATTGCGCCGACCATACGTTGAAGCCCACGCTGGCGGCAATGTTCCAATATCTCACCGTGACGCGTGCGTTGATGAACAGGTCGAAGTAAAGCTTCGTGTTGTAGTCCAGCTTGCCGTTGTCCTTGTACTTTCCGTTGGGATAGTTCTGTATGCGGAAGCTCGGGCCTAAGGTGCCGGTGGCATAGATGGTGAGCTGGTTCTTGTGGAAGAGTCCCCATGTGTAGTTGGCCAGCGGGTCGATGCTGACGAAAGCAGTGGCCGTGTGCGAGCCTTGGCTGTCTTCTTTCGTGTCAATCTTTGCCCTGAAACCAAGCTCCGCACCCAGTCCTTCCCACTTCAGAGAGCGGGCGGCGATGCCGAAGTAGTTGGCTTCTGAGCCGAAGAAGAACTGGTAGCCCACGGAGATAGAGGTCTTCGTCAAGTCCTTGTTGCGCTTGTCGGTAGCCGGGTCATAGTTCTTGTTGAGCGGTTTATGCACCCTTTCTATCGCCTTCAGCACCTCGGGCGAGAGGGCTACAGAGTCGTTCGCGCTTTCGTTTTCGGCCACCGCAGGTGCTGCTGACAGCACCATGGCAGCAATCCAAAGCATTATTTTTTTCATTGTAGTGTTCTTTTTTAATGGTTTTTACTATTTATTTAAGGTGACACCGTCAAATATCAGCGACTGGCCCGCTATCATAAACTCAAGCTCGACACCCACGGGAGTGTCTACATAGTCCGGGTCGGGCACCACATGGGTAGCCACGGCCTCGCAGACAACCGCCGAGCCGTTGAAGTGGTAGGTGAACGAGTAGTTGGTTCGGATGTTGTATTGGTCAGTGATGGTGCCGCTGCCCTTGCCGTTGGAGTTGAACGTGAACTTGTATTGCTCCTTACCCTTCGAGCCGGTCCATGTTCCGACGATCCATTCTGCAGGGGACTGCGGAGTGCCAGAATTGTTGTAACCCTCGGATGAGCCCAAGTCGTCGTTGTCGTTTCCGCCGCACGAAGTCATCATTCCCATGCCAGCCAGCATGAGGAACATCATTAGGATATTATACTTCTTCATAGGTCTAATTTATTTTAGTGAATACAGTACCTTCATTAGTCAATGTCTTGCCGTTGTTGCCTATAATATAAACCCATCCTCGGCCAGTGACAAACATCTGGTTGTCCTTGATGCTGTAGATAAGCGTTTCCATTGGAGAGTTTGGGTTGTAATACCATCCCGACTTGCCAGGAAAGGGTTTGGTAAAACCATCGCCATAGCCCTCGGAAACACCTGTGTAGTACTCAAGACTGTTGCTGCCAAGGATACGGATTACGTGATAAACCTTTGTCTTGCCGTCGGTTAGTACACCATCCCATGCGGCATAGCATCCCGAAACGCCTCCGCCGCCATCGCTGTCGTCGTCGCTGCCGCACGAAGTCAGCACTCCTGCGGCCAGACATCCCATGAACAACATGGAGATGAATAGTAATTTCTTCATTGTTTTGAAAGTTTTTGTGCCTTCCGAACTCCCTAATCTGGCGGTTAAAAATTGGTTAGAAGGTTGTGGAAACAAAAAAGGCATGGGAGTTCCTACTTCCGCCCATCCCTGATCTCAGGCCTTCGCATTGCCACTCTCCAAGGATAAGCAACGCAGTCAGCCCACGCCGAGACATATTATAATACCGCAACAGGCCACATTCCATACTGGTTTGCGGCTGAAGCTGGTGTATAATACACCCACGCAGACGTTTCGTTGCATTACCTCTGTGGAGATTCTCAAGGTTGCGAAGTTCGAGATCACAGAACGTAACGTCCATAAACGCCTTTCAAAGACCTCGCCCAACAACGGCTAAAGGTCTTTTGTCCTCAATGTTGACACCCACCAGCCCCTCTGCGGGGCTGACTGAATATCTTGTTTGCAAATATAAGGAATTTTCCTTTACGCCCAAACTTTTTTGTTAAAAATTGTTTGGGCAGTTCAAGTTTCGCTTGTGCTTCAAGTATAAGGAGTAAAGGCGAAGGGCAAATGGCTAACTCTATTCTCTTGCCCCATGCTCCCAGTCCCCTGTCCCTTATCTTGCATAATGTGAAAAGACAATCTCCCCCTCGTCTGACGGCGAGGGGGAGATTGCTGTTATGGGGTTGGGATTATTTTGCGTCGATCTCCTTGAGCAGTCGGTCGGCGTGTCCCCACTTGTCCATGAGGTAGAGCACGTAGCGGATATCTACTCCGATGCAGCGTGCGAGCACCTTGTCGAAGAGAATGTCGCTGGCCAGCGAGTCCCAGTTGCCGTCGAAGGCCAGTCCGATGAGGCGTCCCTTGCCGTCGAACATTGGCGAACCGCTGTTGCCGCCGGTGATGTCGTTGTTGGTTATGAAGCAAAGCTGCATCTTGCCGGTGGTCTTGTCCTGGTATTTTCCGAAGTCCTTGGCCGACATGAGCTCGTGCATGACAGGCTCGGCAAAGTATTCCTCGTTCTTGTCGGCCTGTTCCATCTTCTCGACGATGCTCTCGGCGGTGGTGTAATAGCCCGACATACGGCCTCCCACCTCAACGTCGCGCACCTGTCCGTAGCTCAGTCGCATGGTGAAGTTGGCATCCGAGTAGTGGGGCAGGTCCTGCTCCATGCGCACTTTGGCAGCGCAGAGCTTCTTCTCCTGGCCTTCTATCTTCTCGAGAGTGCTCAGCATCGACGGTGCTATCGACAGATAGCTTGCCCAGAGGTCAACGCCGAGCATCACTCCAGGGTCTTTGGCAATGTTTTTCTTGTTTACGTAGAGCTTGGCACCGCTCTTCATAATCTTCGATTTCTTCCAAACCCACTCTATGTACTTGGTGTAGTCGCCCTTGAACTTCTCCATCACGGTGGTGTAGCACTCCGGGCGATAGTTCTCAGGCACGTTCTCGCAGTAGTTGCGCAGCATGGCAGCCGACAGTTCCTTGTCGAGGTCGGCGTTCCACTTGCTGCTGTTGTCCTCGAATACGTAGTACTGCTTCTCGGGTTTGTCCTCGGGGCCTTGCAGCTTCACGCCGCGAGCCAGTGACAAGGCTCTGGTGAACAGCTCGGTGTTGCGCCAGAACGACTCGAACCAGTAGTTCTGCACCTTGTTTGCCACGCTGCTCTTGGAGTAGAGGCTGTCGAGGGCAGCCAGGTCCACTGCGTAGCGCTGCTTGTCGATGCGTGCCGTGTCGAGCCACTGGGCTATGCGTGCCTCGTATTCCTGCTTCTGGCGAATGAGTCCGATGCTGTCGATGCACTTGTTCATGCCTATCGAGTTCTTCCAGTAGTTGGAGCTGTGGGCGAAAGCATCCTCGTACTGTATGCGCGTCTGGTCGTTCTGGGCCATGTACTTGCGCAGTATGGCGAGCTTGATGTCGCGTATCTGTACGCGTGAGGTGTTTTCGTCGCGCATCTGCTTGATGCCATACGACGACAGGTAGCGGTTGGTGGTGCCGGGATAGCCCACGGTCATGGAGAAATCGTTTTCCTTGTAGCCCTCGAGCGACACTGGTGCCCAGCTCTGCGGGTGGTAGGGCACGTTGTTCTCAGAGTATTCGGCTGGTCCGTTGGTCTCGGGGTCGGCATAGATGCGGAACACCGAGAAGTCGCAAGTCTGTCGGGGCCACATCCAGTTGTCGGTTTCGCCGCCGTACTTACCCATCGACTTGGGCACTGTGAACACCAGTCTGAGGTCGCGGAAGTCCTGATAGGTGGTGGCGTAGTACTTGTTTCCTTCGTAGAAAGCATCGATGGTGATGTGCAGTGTCTTGTCTTTCTGTTTCACCGAGTCGGTGAGCACGTTGGTGAGCGAGTCGATAATGCTCTCTTGCTCGGCCATGCCCTTGCCCTGGATGAGGCTTTCCACGCGGGCTGTGATGTCCTTCTGTTCCTTCATGAACGACACAAACATATTCTCGTTGGGCAGCTCTTCGGCGTAGCTCTTGGCGTAGAAGCCGTTGCGCATATAGTCGTGCTCAACGGTGGAGTGCTTGTTTATGGCCGAGAAACCGCAGTGGTGGTTGGTGAACACGAGTCCGTTGGGCGACACTACCACGCCGGTGCAGTAGCCGCTGAAGTTGACCACGCAGTTCTTGATGGCATTTGGGCTTGAGTAGAGGTTCTCGTAGGGCAGCTGGAAGCCTTCGGCCACCATGATGTTGTAGACTGTGGAGTCGAGGTCGTACATCGTCCACATACCCTCGTCGGCCTTGGCATGACCTATCGTCATGGCTGCGGCCAGAAGCAAAAGGATTTTTCTCATATTTCTCATAGGTTTATTATTGATTTATAGTTGTCTGTCGGTGGGGCTTTCTCTTGCTCCTTATCTCTTGCATATTCTCCTAATGACCTTCTCCTTGAGGGCGAAGACTGTGGCGAAGGCTGCCACGAGCAGCGTGTTCAAGGCCAGTGCTCCCCATGTGGATAGGTAGACGTTGCTTGCGTGGATGCCGCCGTAGAGTGCCAGAGCCACTACGGTGTAGAAGGCAATATCTTTCAGGGGGTAGCGGATGGGGTAGTAGTGCTGTCCGGCCACGTAGCTCACCACCATCGACACGCCGTAGGCAGCGAAGCCGGCCCATGCGCAGGCCCAGTAGCTGAACCGCGGAATGAGCAGCACGTCCATAACAATCAGCACCAGGGCACCCAGTCCCGAGAACCAGGCTCCCCAGATGGTGCGGTCGGTGAGCTTATACCAGAACGATAGGTTGAAGAACACGCCGAACATAATCTCTGCCGCCATCACGATAGGCACTATGTCGAGTCCCTCCCAGTAGCTTCTGCCCACCACGAAGCGCAGCAGGTTCATGTAGGCCATCACCACGAGAAAGGCCAGCAACGTGAATATGACGTAGTATTTCATGGCCTGAGCGTATGTCTCGCGGTTGTCCTTGTCCTTCGACTTGCCGAAGACGAACGGCTCGTAGGCATATCGGAACGCCTGAGTAATCATCACCATGATCATTGCTATCTTGATGCAGGCTCCGTAGATGCCCAGCTGCGTCTGTGCTTCGGCGCGGCTGCCGTCGTAGAAGTAGGGGAAGAGTATCTGCGATGCGCACTGGTTGAGCTGTCCTGCCAGTCCCATGACGAGCAGCGGCCACGTGTAGGTGAGCATCCGGCGGCACGTCTGCATATCGAAACCACCGCTCCAGCCGCTCAGCTCGCGCCATAGCAGCAGCAGCTTCACGCAGCTGCAGAAGATGTTGATGTAGAACACCCACACCACGTCGAGCGTGAACGCGTCATCGTAGATGCCCATCGGATTGAGCCTGAGTGCCGGCAGCACCACGAGATAGAGCAGGTTGAGCGCGATAGTTAGCCCGATGTTGAAGATTTGTATCGAGGCGAACTTCACGGGCTTGTGCTGGTAGCGCAGGTAGGCCATCGGCACGGCGGCGAACGCATCGACAGCCACCGTGACAAACATCACCCACACATACTCCGGGTGGTCGCCGTAGCCCATCATGGCCGACAGCGGACCGATGAACACGCTCACCACGCAGGCAAACACCAGCGACGTGGTGGCTACCATGCGCAGAGAGGTGGCGTAAACCTTCTTGGGGTCTTCGCCTTCCTTGCTCATAAAGCGGAAGAAGGTGGTCTCCATGCCGTAGGTAAGCAGTATGATGAGCAGCGCTACGTAGGCGTAGACGTTGGTGATGATGCCGTATTGTCCTCCGGCAGCATTGAACTTAGCCGTCTGTATGGGCACCAGCAGATAGTTGATGAAGCGTGCCAGTATGCTGCTCAGACCGTAGATGGCCGTGTCTTTGGCCAATGATTTAAGGTTTGCCATGTTTTTTTATTGCTGGTTTGTGGGTTTGGTAGGTCTTGTAGGTCTTGTAGGTGGAGTAGGTTTTGTAGGTTCTTGCTTACCGAACCTACTGAACCTGCCAAACCTACCATTTCTATCGCTACCGTCATGCCTTTCCAGACGCGCCTGATAGCGTTGTTCCTTAATTCCTCCATTGCGTAGGAACTGCTCGTCTTGCCAGTCGATAAGTCCCCTAATCAGTGCCAGTGTCTGATGAATTACTATCAAAGCGATGTTCGCAATGTCTTCGTCGCTTCGCCCTTCAATCTGCCGCTGGTAGTAGGCACTGTCGTTATGCTTTCTGAACAGGGGCTGACAGGCTTGGTATTTGGCATGTTGAGGACCCCATATCTCCAGTTTGTGAGTGCGTAGATAGTCGCGGTAGTCTTCTTTCAGCTCCTCTAAGCTGCCTTTGGCAATAACCGTCAGCTTATGTTCCACCTCTGTCGAACCTTCTGCATCGCTGTAACCTTCAACAATATTCTGCTTTCCTGAGCGGGCAGCTTGCTCCATCTGATCCACTGTTCGGTCGCGATAGCGGTCCATGAAGTTGTTTATGAAATAATAGGTAATATCATATACACACTCGGCTTTTTGAAAAGCGAGTAGCGTGCGATAGCTGTCTGGTTTCTTTAACGACGAATTCATAAGATGCTGACGGTTTGATTATCCGAAGAACATATATCCGATGGCGATAGCCGCCACCACGCCGGCAAGGTCGGCAAGCAGTCCGCAGGCCACGGCATGACGCGTGTACTTCACTCCGATGCTGCCGAAGTAGACTGCCAATATATAAAAGGTGGTGTCGGTGGAGCCTTGGAAGAGGCAGCTCATGCGTCCCACGAACGAGTCGGGGCCGTAGTGGGTCATGGCTTCCATCATCATGCCGCGCGCACCGCTGCCCGAGAGGGGCTTCATGATAGCCGTGGGCAGTGCGTCGACGAACGCCGTGTCGCAGCCCGTGAGCCCTATCAGCCACCGTATGGCACTGATGAGCCAATCCATAGCTCCCGAAGCGCGGAACACTCCGATGGCTACGAGGAACGCAACGAGGTAAGGGATAATCCTCACGGCGGTGGTGAAGCCGTCCTTGGCACCGTCGATGAACGCTTCGTAGACGTTCACCTTGCGCAGCATGGCCACGATGATGAAGCCCACGATGATAGTCATCAGCATGATGGCAGCCACGGAGGTGCTCACCGTGTTCATCACGGCGGCATTGAGCTGTGCGAAGCCCCACACCACCAGTGCCATCAGCAGGCTCACGCCGCCCAGAGTGAGCAGCAGCGTGCTGTTGAGGAGGTTTATCTTTTGGTAGATGGAGGTGATGATGATGCCTGCCAGCGTTGCAGCGAATGTGGCAAGCAGTATGGGGATGAACACGTCGGTGGGCTGCGCTGCGCCTTGCTGTGCGCGATAGGCCAGTATCGACACGGGGATGATGGTCAGGCCGCTCGTGTTGAGCACCAGAAACATGATCATCGGGTTGGTGGCTGTGTCCTTCTTGTCGTTAAGCTCCTGCAAGTGCTCCATGGCCTTCAGCCCCAAAGGGGTGGCGGCATTGTCGAGGCCAAGCATATTGGCGGCTATGTTCATAAAGATGGAGCCTGTGGCAGGGTGTCCTTTCGGTATGTCGGGGAAGAGTCTGACGAACACGGGGGAGAGCACGCGCGCCAGAAGGTTCACCAGGCCGGCCCGCTCGCCTATCTTCATCACTCCGAGCCACAGTGCCAGCATACCGGTGAGGCCTATTGATATTTCAAACGCACTCTTTGAGGTCTCAAACGTGGAGTCCATCATTGCAGGAAAGATGGTGGTGTCGCCGAGAAACACGAGTTTCACCAGTGCCACGACAAAGGCAATGATGAAGAAAGCTATCCAGATATAATTAAGTACCACGGACTTTGTTGTTTTAGACCTACCCCCCAGCCCCCTCCCAAGGGAGGGGGAGTGCAGGATAGGCTTGTTTGTTCGTTGTTTAACAGTGTCCCCTCCCTTGGGGAGGGGTTAGGGGTGGGTGATTACAGCATCTTCTCAATCTCTGCTTCCAGGTCAGTTATCTGCACGTCGCGCTTCTGCAGCTGGTTGTTGCGGTCGATGAGGAAGAACGTGGGCAGCTCCTGCACGTTGTATTTCACGAGGTACTGCGACTCCTCGCCGTCGGGGTCGAACACGCTCACCCACGGCAGGTTGGCAGTCTGCATCTTCCAGAAATGCTCGTTTTCATCGACAGAAACCTGATAGATTTCAAATCCGCGCGCGTGATACTTGTTGTAGAGTTCGCGAAGCATCATAATGCGTTTGGTCGACTCGTCGCCGGTGTTGAACAGGTGGAAGTCGAGCATCACCACCTTGCCTTTCATGCTCGTCAGGCTAACCATCTGGCCCTTGTTGTTGCGCAGGTTGATGTCAATCACGCCCGAGTCAATCACCTTCGACTCGTCAACAACCAGTCCCTGGCGTTGCCCGTCGATGATGCGCTTGTTCTTCATGCCTTCCAGAGCGATGTTGTGCAGGTTCAGTCCGCGCTCCGAGCCGGGATAGTAGGTGTCCCAGCTTGTTGCCACGGCGGCAAACACCTTCACGTCGTCGCGGTTCTGGCTCGGGTTGAACACCATCCGCGCCTGATTGTTCACCACGATATACTGGAACAGTGCGAAGTAGGCGTAGGCGCGCATGGGCTCCTTGTAGATGTAGTTCTTGCGCAGATGCTCCTTGTAGGCATCTATGGCCTGCTCGATGGCCGTAGCCGTGGAGTCGGGGCTGAGGCTGTTGTCGCTGGCCAGTGCCTGGCAGCGGCTCTGCAGGGCCATCTGCGAGAGTGCCAGCTCGCGTATCTTCTCGTTCTCAGCCGAGCCCGTCACCTTGTAGTTCGATGCCATCATGGGGTAGCTGGCCTCCACACTCACCGTTTCGGTGCTGTCGATGGCCACGTTGATTATCTGTCCGGCTATGCGCAGACGGTAGAAGTCGGGACACTTGGTGCCGTCGCCGCTGAACGCAAAAGTGCCGGTTTCATCGAGCTTAACCGAGTCGACAACCGTAAATCCCTCAAGTCCGTTGTGCTCGAAGTAGAGCACGGAGTCCTTGGCGTTCTTCACGTTGCCCTCAACGTGGAACTTCTCGCCCATGCAGGAGCTGAGCAGAGCTGCTGCGGCCACGGCTATCAGTGGCCTCGTAATCGAAATCTTCATATAGTGTTTGTTTTTTCTGTCTGTTTCGCCTGTGGCAGCGTGCGCAGCTGCACTTCACAGAAGTGCATACGCGTTGCAAAAGTAATGTAAATCAGCCAATCTGCAAAATCATTTGTTTTCAACTTTGATGTTCGCGCGTTAACTTTCAGATAAGTTCAGGCTGCAGTGCTGCACGCATCGGCCAGCAGCAGCCACCCTTCACGGTTGCAGGAAAGTCGTCGGAGCAGGCTGTCTGCTTCCCCTTTTGCAGGTGGCTGAGATGCCGTTTGCGCCTTTCGGCGAGATGACCGTTGAGCGGCAAAAACCAAAACAAGTTGTTTTGCCTTGCAATAAGGGCCAAATTGCATTGCAATAAGTACCAAATTGGAGACCAAAACAACTTGTTTTGCTTTTCGCAGCTGCGCGGCTGTTTTCAGCCAAGGTCAGAGGCGAGTGTCGGGAGGCTGTGCGCGGCATGAACTAAAGGCTTTGCAAATTCGCCGTACACCTTATTATATATATAGTAGAAGCTAAACCAGAGATTGCAATGCTCGCCGCGCTGTCATTGCCAGCCAGCCGCACCGTTCCAAGCCCCTCGCAAGAGGAGAGGCGGAGCAGACTTTCTCATTTCATATCGCCTGACCATCCGTGGCCCAAGTCCCAATGTTCGTCATACACGAACTCGAAATACGGAAGTGAGAACTCTTCTTCAATCAGCGCAGTAAGCTCTTCTTCAATCGGAAAAGCCCATTTGCCTACAAGGACTATAAACTTGTTGATGTTCCATGCCACACTTCCGCGTGGTATCTGCGTGTAATCACCCTTGAACTTAGTATCTTCGCGCTTGGCCTGGGCGCGGAAATACTCTTTTGCCCACACCTGGCGGTGCAGGTGGGGATAGTTGATGAACGGCAAGCCCTTCTCGGCAGCCTCCTCCACCATCTTTGGCGTAAGCTCTGATTTGCGGACTCCAAAGAAAGAATGGTCTTCTGCATCGTACCAGAAAATGCCTATACAGGGCATCTGTTCGTCAAAAGCTTTCATGCTCGCCATCTGTGCGCTGTGCTCTTCTGATGATAACTTGTTCATAAGAGTACTCTATGTGATTGTAGTGATACTACCGTAGTATCCATCAGCAAAGGTAAGAAGAAAGCATAACATCACAAAACGAATAGCTTTCCACATACTTAACAAATCTGAAAAAAACGCGTAAGATGCAGGTTTATAATATTTTTTGCATACCTTTGCGCTGTTTTGTGAAGCAATGCTTTTATTTTTAGATGTTTTAGATACAACAGTAAGTTTTTTTAAGATTAGATGAACGTAATTACGAAAACCATTCAGTTGGCTGATGGAAGAACCATCACCATTGAGACAGGAAAAGTAGCCAAGCAAGCCGACGGCTCTGTTGTCCTCCGAATGAACAACACCGTGCTTCTGGCAACGGTCTGCGCAGCTAAAGATGCTGTACCAGGCACCGATTTCATGCCCTTGCAAGTTGATTACCGCGAGCAGTATGCCGCAGCAGGACGCTTCCCCGGCGGCTTCACCAAGCGCGAAGGCAAGGCCGGCGACAACGAGATTCTCACTTCACGACTCGTTGACCGCGTGCTGCGTCCCCTCTTCCCGAGCAACTATCATGCAGAAGTGTTTGTCAACATCATGCTGCTCTCTGCCGACGGCGTAGACCAGCCCGATGCTCTGGCAGGCTTTGCTGCCTCGGCAGCTCTGGCATGTTCAGATATTCCCTTCGAGTGTCCTATCTCCGAGGTGCGCGTAGCACGCGTTGACGGACAGTATGTCATCAACCCCACCTTCGAGCAGATGAAGCACGCCGACATGGACATCATGGTTGGTGCTTCGGCTGAGAACATTATGATGGTAGAGGGCGAGATGGACGAGGTGAGCGAGCAGGATCTGCTCGGCGCTCTGAAAGCTGCCATGGCCGCCATCAAGCCTATGTGCGAGCTCCAGACCGAGCTTTCCAAGGAGCTGGGCACCGACGTGAAGCGCGAGTACGACCACGAAATCAACGACGAGGCTCTGCGCCAGCGCATGAACGACGAGCTCTATCAGCCCGCCTACGATGTGACGAAGCAGGCACTCGAGAAGCACGCACGTGCCGAGGCTTTCGAGAAGATACTCGCCGACTTCAAGGAGAAGTTCTTTGCCGAGCTTGATGCAAAGGCTGCTGATGAAACCGACGAAAATGCTATCTCGCACGACGAGTACGATGCCATGATGGACCGCTACTACCACGACGTGGAGCGCGATGCCATGCGTCGCTGCATCCTCGACGAGGGAGTGCGCCTCGACGGTCGCCGCACCGACGAGATACGCCCCATCTGGTGCGAGGTGAGCCCGCTGCCCATGCCCCACGGAAGCAGCATCTTCACACGTGGCGAGACACAGTCGCTCACCACTTGTACGCTCGGCACCAAGCTCGACGAGAAGCTCGTCGACGACGTGCTCGACAAGAGCTACCAGCGCTTCCTCCTCCACTACAACTTCCCACCGTTCTGCACCGGCGAGGCTAAGGCTCAGCGTGGCGTAGGCCGTCGCGAGATTGGCCACGGACACCTGGCATGGCGCGGACTGAAAGGACAGATACCTGCCGACTTCCCCTACACCGTGCGTCTGGTAAGCCAGATACTCGAGTCCAACGGCTCGTCATCGATGGCTACCGTTTGTGCCGGTACGCTGGCGCTGATGGATGCCGGTGTGCCCATGAAGAAGCCCGTCAGCGGTATCGCAATGGGACTTATCAAGAACCCCGGAGAAGACAAGTATGCCGTGCTGAGCGACATCCTCGGCGATGAAGACCACCTCGGCGACATGGACTTCAAGACCACCGGCACACGCGACGGACTCACTGCCACACAGATGGACATCAAGTGCGACGGCCTCTCGTTCGACATACTCGAGAAAGCTCTCATGCAGGCCAAGGCCGGTCGCGAGTACATCCTCGGCAAGCTCACCGAGACCATTGCCGAACCGCGTCCTGAGCTGAAGCCGCACGTACCGCGCATCGAGCAGATCGAGATACCCAAGGAGTTCATCGGAGCCGTGATAGGCCCGGGCGGAAAGATTATCCAGCAGATGCAGGAAGACACCAACACCGTCATCACCATCGACGAGATCGATGGAGTGGGCAAGGTGCAGATCAGCGCGCCCAATGCCGACAGCATTGCCGCCGCAATCCGCAAGATACGCTCGATAGTAGCCGTGCCCGAGGTGGGCGAGATATACGAGGGCGTAGTGCGCTCCATCATGCCTTACGGCTGCTTCGTAGAGATCATGCCGGGCAAGGACGGGCTGCTCCACATCTCTGAAATAGACTGGCGCCGCCTCGAAACTGTTGAGGAAGCCGGACTCAAGGAGGGCGACAAGATTACTGTGAAGCTCATGGAAATCGACCCGAAGACGGGCAAGTACAAGCTCTCGCACAAGGTGCTCACACCGAAACCCGAGGGATATGTAGAGCGCGAACGTCGTCCGCGTCCCGACCGCAACGACCGTCGTCCACGTCCTGAGCGCAACGACCGCAGCGACCGTCGTCCGCGCCCTGAGCGCAACGACCGTCAGCCGCGTCACGAGCGTTTCTCAAACAACAACTATGACCGCGAGCCGCGCGACTTCAACGACTCGCTCGACCACAATCTCGACTTCTAAACCGCGACAGGTTAGAAATAGAACAATAAAACTCGTAACTGGTTGATAACGCACTCGTTGTCAACCAGTTTTTTATTGCAGCCAGTTAAAAAATCAATAAATATTCTTTTTAGTTTCAGAATATTAGCTATCTTTGTGGGCTGTCTTATGAATTGTAACTATAAGTCTGCAATTTTAAAGGATTTTAAGCTTTTCATGCGGCAAGCTGGCAAACCTGTAATAAATCCGCAAGCACACAGCTATTCCGAGAATAACAAACAGAGAAACAATACAACCATGAAGAAATCATTACTTTTGGCCGTAGCCGCCCTTGTCGCTACGGGAGCATACGCTCAGGGCGTGAAAATAAAAGGTGTCTATCAAAACCACCGTGTGGATAACCACGCCGACTATAACTACACTCAGTACCTTGGCTCGCTCAAAGACGAAAACGGCAACTACGTCACCGACGACGAAGGGTACGTCATCACACTCTTCCTCGTGCCGCAGGGCATCTACTCTATGGAGTGGAACGGTTCAGAGCTTACCGAACCGCAGAAAGACCCGGCTGTGAACAAGGCCGACTTCTATCAGAGCGGCGCTATCACCGACTACAAGAAGGCAGTGTGGGCCAACAACTTTAACCTTATGGTTGGCAACTCGGGCGCAGGCTATATTGACGGAAAGGTGCTGACAGTCATGTCGCGCGACTATCAGTCCACCACCGACGAGGAACTCTTTGCCGTGCGCAAGTGGGATGCCAAGACGGGTGAGCTGGAGAGCTCCAAGCACGAGTTCTTCAATGTGTCGGCCAACCTCGAGTCGGCTGGCATCAGCTATAATCCGCAGGACGGAAAAATCTACGGATTGTTCCATTTCACCGATGCTCCGCTCAACACAGCCATCACCAGCGACCCCGAATACTACACCGACGAGGACGATAAGGACTTCGATCGCGAGGGAGCCGACGACGGATGGGCCATCGGAACCATCGACCCGCTGACCATGAAGGTCACACAGATCACTCCAGGACTCTACTACGGCAACTACATCACCTTCGCAATCAACTCCGAGGGCCGCGCCTTTGCGCTCACCAGCGGTGGCTCACAGGGCTATGAGGGTACTGATGGACGCATCTACGACATAAACAACAACCTCAGCGGTGCCAACCTCTGCGAGTTCGACCTCAGCACCGGCCTTATGATGACCATTCCCGTCAAGACCACGCAGAATGTTTACGACGACGACGGTAACATCACCGGCACAGAGGAGGTGACAGAGTGGGTGAACAAGTACAGCCACGGCACGGGCTACGCCTCACAGGCAAGCCGCCAGAGTGCCTGCTTCGCCAAGAGCAATCCCAAAATTATGTACTGGAACGGCTACTTCAACAGCGGCAAGGGCATCGGTGACGGTGGCTCTTACACCTCGCTTCCCGACCGTGAGTGGAAAACCAACGGCAAGTACGACACCTGCCTCTATGCCGTCGACGTTACTACGGGTACAGGTGTACGCCTCTCAAAGATTAAGAACCGCTACGTCTTCGCTGCCATGTGGGTAGAGGGCGACGACTGTAGCGACGGCGCAGGTCTCGACATCACCGGCATTAGCGAGGTGAAGGCAGCTGCCAAGGCCACCGCCAAGCAGGGCACATACAACCTCAACGGTCAGCGCGTGGGCGACGACTACCGTGGCATCATCGTCAAAGACGGTGTCAAGATGATAAAGAAGTAAATCTCTCCTCCCCCTAATAACCATAAAGCAACCCCTCCCGATGAAAGGAGGGGTTGCTTTGTTTTTTTGTGGGTTCTTTATCTTTTGACGAGGCGAGTTTCTATGAATTCGTCGAGTGTGACAAGGTTTATTTGCGGAAACGGACTTTTGCGTAGAACGTTGAAGTGGGTGTCCTCAGAAACCAGATAGTCTGCGCCCGCAGCAAAAGCACAATCAACAAATTTATTGTCGTCTGGGTCAGCTGTAATCAAATTCATGCGGAAATGCGGGTCAACGAACCTGACGTTTTCAAGATTTAGAATCATCAAAACGACATTCTCTGCGATAGTGGGGGTTATCTGTTGACCGAGAATTTCTTGATATTCATCCAGAATTTCATTCGACACACACAAATCGTAACGTCCTTCAATGAAGGCATCCCATATAGGGCGGTACGGACTCTTGCGTGCAATTATTTGCAACAGACAATTTGTGTCAATAACTACAGGGTTCATCGGCATAGCTTATTTACAAATAAGGTGTGCGGAAGTGAGCGTGACGCAATTCCTGTAGTCGTTTCTCGTTCCACTGGCCGCTCTCCCATAGTTGATCCATTTCGTCGTCCACCTGCTTGGCATAGAAAGCGGCAAGCTGTTGTCTCAGCTTTTCCAAGCCGGAGTCCGACTTGATGTGCGACACCAAGTTGAAAACGTGTACCTGTGCTGGGGTAAAAGTGATTGCTTCCATGTTATTCTTATATTTCATTTTTGACGCTGTAAATTTAAGTATAATTCCCAATATTACAAAGTTTAAGGTTGTTAGTTCTCATATATTTTTGACTAAAGTCCCCCTTCGGGGCGTAGCCCTGCTACATCAGTTCCCCCATGGCATTGCCCGTTCAGGCGGATATGCTATCCGCCTGCATAGAGTATGAGGATATATTATCCGACAAACAAAGAGGAGCCCACCCCAGCCCTCCCAAAGGGAGGGAGCCTGAACGAGGCTCAGTATTCTCTCACCACTAACCGTCTAACTTCTAACGGTCGCCATCCCCCCTCCCTTGGGGAGGGGCTGGGGGGGGGCTTCCACTCCCCTCTTCCTTGGAGGTTGCACTGCAGCGTATTGCGGATTAAAAATCCTGATATTCGACTCAGGCGGATAACATATCCGCCTGAACGTTAGGCTCCCAACACCCCGAAGGGGCAACGATACGTCAGCCCAGGGCAACGCCCTGCGGACAAAGGTGCAACAGTAAAACGCCCAGAATGGGCAAAAGAATAGCAGCCCAACACTTAGACAAAAGGACATAAAGACATATATAATAAGGTAAGAATGGGCTGGAGTGAGCTCCAGGAGGGCTGGGGTAGGCTACATTACAGCTATTCTGGAGCAATGTTACAAGGTTGTAGTAATAATGTTACATAGCAGTTAGAGTAATATTACAGGCCTTTCAGCCCCCAAAAGTGAGGTAATAGTGCGGTTTCATCGGCTGTCGGCGCCAGCGGTGCACGATGAAATCTTTAAAAAGTGAGGTGTTGTAGTAGTGGTTTTCTTGCATGGGAAGCAGTTTCGTATTACCTTTGCACTCAGAAAAAGTAAATAAAGCACGAAAGAACAGATTTCAACTAACTTGTTATCAACATTCGTTACTCGTTCTTAGAACATACTGGAAAGAAAGTTAATAGTTTTTTATTATAGGTTTAAGTTAATGTAATACAGATTGTTTTTCATAGAAAGTGTTTAAGTAGTTTGAGTTTTATATTTAAGTTTGATTTGGTAATGGCGCTCATGTGAATGAGTGCCATTATTGTTTTCAGGGCTTAAGCTACCTGATTCCCTCCCCGGCTCCTTTGTTCAGGCGGATAGCATATCCGCCTGAGCTGGTACCCACCCCCTTCCCGATTCTTCGACAAGCGAAGCGACTTCGTCGATTACCCCAAGGGAGGGGAGTAAAAACATATGTTCAGGCGGATATGTTATCCGCCTGAGCCGAATATCAGGATTTTAAATCCGCAATACCCTGCGGTGCAACCTCCAAGGAAGAGGGGAGTGGAAGCCTACCCGTAGCCTTTCTTCGACAAGCGAAGCGACTCCGTCGATTACCCCAAGGGAGGGGGGATAGCGCGCCCCTGATACCTGGCTCCTTTTGTTCAGGCGGATAGCATATCCGCCTGAACGTGTAGGTGCTTGTCACTTGCTCCCCTCCCTTGGGGAGGGGTTGGGGGTGGGTGTCTGCTCCCTCCCTTTGGGAGGGCTGGGGTGGGCTTCTCGTAGTTTATCGGATAATATATCCTCATACTCTATGCAGGCGGATAGCATATCCGCCTGAACGAAAGTGTAACACGGCCTGCGCTCGAGCTTGCTCGCTTTCAAAACAAAGTGGAGAAAGAAGGGCCAACAACAACTCAGCCCAAGGCAACGCCTTGGGGGAACCGATGTATCAAGGTTACGCTCCGCTGGGGCAAAATCATTTAGTCTCCCCCTCACTTGGTTTGTGTGCAGTTATTCTTTTGCCCCTTCAGGGCGTTTTTACTGTTGCACCTTTGTCCGCAGGGCGATGCCCTGGGCTGACGTATTGTTGCCCCTTCGGGGTGTAGGGAGCCTAACGTTGAGGGTGTGTCAAAATAGGCACATCCTCTTTTTGTATTCGCAATGGTGGCATAGAGTTCTATGCTGCCATTTTTGTGTTTTTTGCATGGTATGTCCGGCCTAAGCCCCATATTAGCTTATATGAT
>Ga0310695_10003751_pt1 | contig 29237 bp, 16 predicted proteins | sample RumenRJG_04DNA_FD_203882 | JGI IMG/M metagenome (GOLD analysis project Ga0310695, IMG submission 203882) | Bovine rumen microbial communities from Lethbridge, Alberta, Canada - RJG_04 (v2) (version 2) | ecosystem: Host-associated > Mammals > Digestive system > Stomach > Rumen | place: Canada...
GTATTACGTCGGTCAGGATTCCTTCCACGGTGAAGAATTTCGGACGGTATGCCTTCTGCGAAAATTCCGCGCTGACCAAGGTCTTCGTGGAATGGATCAAGCCGGAAGACATGCCTACATGCGACGTGGGCGTCTTCTACGACGCCCTCTCGGGTATCGTCCGCACGCTCTACATCCCCTATGAGGGCTCTGGCGTCAACGAGGAGCAAATCAGGCTGGCCTATACGAATAGCAAATGGAACAACTGGTTCAGCACCATCACCACCTACGACGTGGGCAACGTGGAAGGGCTCTTGTTTGCCGGATGGTATGTCAGGCGTACGAAGGTATACGACATCACTTGCCCGGAACTCAAACAGGGGAAGGCGTCTTACGACCTGGAGACCCAGACGCTCAACCTTAGCAACGTTTACCTCGATGTAGAAGACAACAGCTGTGGTTTGAACAATGACGGCGTCGTGGACCTCGACATCAAGCTCGAAGGCAACAACACGATCCATTCTTTCAACACCGGCATTTCTTCCAGTTACACAACCCGTATTCTGGGACCGGGCTCCCTGGAGATAGTCTCCGAAAATGCGGAGGCCATGTACGTGAAGGTGTGGAAATACTTCATCTATGATTGCTCGCTCAAACTGAGGGGCCGTGAAGGTGGCATCGTGGGAAATGGAGAGGCCACCCTCACTTTCAGAAATGCGTATGTGGATATAGAGCCTGGCGGCGCATGGGGCGTGGAAACAATCAAGGGCTTCAAGTGGTTCTATCTGGATAGCTCCTTCATCAGCTATCCCATGTTCGGCGGATATGACGACGTAAGAAAGACCATCGTCGATATGGTGGGAGAGACTTGCTATGACTACCTGACGATAGAGCCGGGAGAGTTCTACAACTTCTATGTGGAAGACACGCCCGTGACCAGCCTCAATTGCAACGACATCGAACCCGACGGACTGAGGGAAGGGTGGATTTCCTACAATCCCGAGGAGAACACCTTGACCTTGAATCATGTGGTGTTCTCTGCCAACAATAGCTTCCTGGCCAACAACAACGACCACCTCAACCTGAAAGTCAATGGCGATAACGAAATCTCCTCCACCTCGGAATGCTTCTGGCTGCTCGAAGATCTGTCTGTACAAGGTAGCGGGACGCTCGATGCTTTCTCTGAAGTGGATGCGGCGGTCAGCATCGTCAATCCCTCGGTGTGGCTCTACTTGTGGGATGCAGACGTGAGATTCCAGGGCATAGGAGGCGCCATTCATGGAACCCCGGATTGTGAACAACAAGGTGTGCAGGTCGTCAACTCGCATGTGAGGATGGCGAGCCGTGGAAACTATTCGGTGGTCCGTAGTCTGAGTTCCTTCGAACTGGAGAATTGTAGCTTCGTCCACGACTACTTCTACTTCGACGAAAGCAAGGGGTGCATCTGCGACGAGCGCAACTATGGCGACCCCGTCTTCGTGGACGAAGTGGAAATCATGCCTGCACCCGCTACCTCCATCTCTCAGGCCAATGTCACGGATGATGGGGTGCAACATCCTTCACCCGCCTACAATTTGCAAGGCCAGCGGGTAGACGATAGCTATCGTGGCATCATCATCAAGAACGGAAAGAAAACAATCAACAAATAATCATGCCTATGAAGAAATTTATATTCAAGCGCCTTGCAGCATCGCTGATGCGGCAGGCGACAGTATGTGCGCTGATGCTCTGTGCGGCATCGGCAAGTGCCAAAGACGGCGACCAGTGGGAAGCCCCGGCGGCCCAGCCCAACATGTACAGCAACTACTCTGACTATGTGTTGAATTGTTATTTCGAGGTGGTGAGCGAGGCTGACGCCACGGTGAAATACATTCGACGCGGCACCGACAGCAACACGCTCGGATCCTACAGCGATGTCACAGGCGGCTTTTGGCTTGCCGACGAGGTCATCCACAATGGCAAGTCGTACCGCGTGGTGGGCATCGACACTTACGCTTTCATGGGAATGCCCTACGTGACGGAGGTTTCCCTTTTGGGTAAATACATTGAGGAGATTGACAACATGGCATTCTACGAATGTCCTGAGCTGGTGTCGGTGAACCTGCCGGAAGGACTGAAGCGTATCGGATTCTCTGCCTTTCAGCTATGCTCCAATCTCTACTGCACCACCGACAACGGTCACGACGATGCCGCATTAATACTGCCATCGACGTTGGAGGAAATCGACTCTTATGCCTTCGGAAACTGCAATAGTTTGAAGAACGTCGTGATTCCCGACGGCCTGAAAACCATCAGCTTCGATGCGTTCTTCTCTTGCAATGGCCTGACCTCCGTGGAATTGCCCTCCAGCATGGAGAATGTTGAGGGGAATCCGTTCGCGTTGTGCAAAAACCTGACGGCCATCAGCGTTCGCAGGCTCGATGGACCCGTCAACTTCTTCAGTTTCGACGATGTGTTCTTTGCTTACAACGAAGACGGAAGCCGCCGACTGGTGAGCTATCCCTGTGCGAAGAATCAGGAATACACCATCCCCGACTTCACGGAGGAGATAGGCCGTTCCGCCTTCTACGGCTCTAAGTTAAAGAAGCTGACCATCCCGCAGACAGTCATGAAGATTGGCACCTACGCCTTTGGCTTGATGGACAATCTGGAGTCGGTCTATTTAGAATGGACCAGCGAACTGCCTGAGTGCGGCAACGATCCTTTCTTTACCTACGAAGGAACTTATCATGCCTATTTCTATGTGCCAAAAGTGGGAGCCAACGTCGATGAGCAGTACATCGCCCAGATGTATATGTACTCCGACTGGTACAACTGGTGCAATAGCATGTATACTTACGACGTAGGCAATATCGACGGACTCATCATTGCTGGCTGGCATGTGAAGCGCACGATGGCGAAGAACATTACCTTCCCCGAAGTCGCGAGTGGAAAGATAAGCTACGACCTCATTTCGTCAACGCTCACGCTTGACAACGTACTCATTGAGACCACGATGAACGATGAGTTCGCTGTGGGCAACGAAGGTGTCTTCGGTATGACCATCAAGCTCGTTGGCAGCAACAAGTTCGACACCAACTCCCGATGCATCTGTGCCAATTCTCCGACCATCATCGAAGGACCGGGAAGCCTGACTGCTATCTCCAACTACGAAGAGGCCATCTTCTTGGAAGACTGGGGGGACCTCTACGTCAACGATTGCACCCTCGACCTCGACAGCCGAGGCGGTGCCATCTTCGGCGACGGCAACGTATGTGTCTATGTCACCAACTCGAACATCACCATGCGGCCTACCGGCGCGTCTGGCGTGGCAACGATGGACGGAATCACGAGTTTCGAAATGGACAACTGCTTCATCAGCGCGCCCACTTTCGGTGAATTCGACCCTTATCAGAAAACGGTGGTCAACTACAATGGCAATCCCTGTTACGGCTATATTCTGGTGCAACCCGGCATGTTCTACAATTTCTATGTGGAAAGCACGCCCGTTACCGACCTCAACTGCGATAACATTCCCATCGATGGACTGAGAGAAGGATGGGTGGCTTACGATCCGGATGAGAACATGCTGACGCTGAACAATGTGAACTTTTTCTCCAACAACTCTTTCCTGTTAAACAACAACGACTACCTATACTTGGAGTTGGTGGGCAACAACTACATCAATACCACCGAGGATTGTTTCTGGTTGCTCGACGATATGTATTTCCAAGGCTCAGGAAAGCTTGAGACAGATGCCGATATGGGTGTGGCTATCAAGATACTACGCCCGTGGGTGTGGGCATATTTTTGGGAGACCAATGCTTACTTGAAAGGCGTGGGCGGAGCCATCTACGGCGAGAATGATTGTGAACAACAGGGCGTGCAAATCGTCAATTCGCACGTGAAGCTCGCAAGCAACGGTAACTATAAAGTGACCGACTGCTTGAACACCTTCGATTTGGAGAATTGCGCCTTTGTTCATGACTACTTCTACTTCGACGAAGACCAGGGGTGCATCTGCGACGAGCGATTCTATGGCGACCCCGTCTATCAGGATGTCATTGAAATCAAGACCACCTTCCCCACATCCATCACCCAGCCCGATGTTCAGTCTGATGCCACATCACAACATCAAGATCAATCCCTCTACGACCTCCAGGGACGCCGCCTGAACGGTAAGCCGCAGAAGGGTGTGTTCATCCAGAACGGAAAGAAGGTCGTGATTAAGTGAGAACAAAGAAGAGCTTGCTCATGCTTTATCGAGCGTGAGCGAGCTCGTGCTTCAGCTCAAGATTGTGGTGAAGTGAGCTTGAAAGAAGCGTTTGCAAATCCTTAAAACCAATTTTATATGGAAAATCTATTGTTAAACATCGACGCCGGTACGATAGACTGGTCGAGGGCGCAATTCGCCTTAACGGCTATCTACCATTGGCTGTTCGTGCCCCTGACGCTTGGCTTGGCCGTCATCATGGGCATCATGGAGACGTGCTACTATCGCACGAAGAAGCGTTTCTGGAAAGACACCGCCAAGTTCTGGCAGAAACTCTTCGGTATCAACTTCGCTATGGGTGTGGCTACGGGCATCATCCTGGAGTTTGAGTTCGGCACCAACTGGTCGAACTACTCTTGGTTCGTGGGCGACATCTTTGGTGCTCCTCTCGCCATCGAAGGCATCGTGGCCTTCTTCATGGAGTCCACCTTCGTGGCCGTCATGTATTTCGGCTGGAACAAAGTGTCGAAAGGCTTCCACTTGGCCAGCACGTGGCTGACCGGCTTGGGCGCCACCATCTCGGCTTGGTGGATTCTCGTGGCCAATGCCTGGATGCAATGCCCCGTGGGGTGTGAGTTCAACGCCGAGACCGTGCGCAACGAGATGGTTTCGTTCTTCGACGTGGCCCTCTCGCCCTTCGCCGTGATGAAGTTCTGTCACACGGTCATCTCGGCTTGGATCATCGGTGCCATCTTCGTGGTGGCAGTCTCTTGCTGGTATCTCATGAAGAACCGTCAGAAGGAAATGTCGCTTCAGAGCATCAAGATTGCCTCAATCGTAGGTCTCGTGGCCTCGTTGTTGGCAGCCGTCACGGGCGATGAGAGCGCCTATCAGGTGGCTCAGAAGCAGCCCATGAAGCTCGCCGCTATGGAAGCCCTCTATCAGGGTGGGCAGGATGCGAGCCTGACGGCGGTGGCATGGGTGAATCCGTTTGAGCAACCCGACTACCTGAACGAGCAGGAGGCTCCCTTGCGCATCGGCATTCCCAACATGCTTTCGTTCCTTGCTACACGCGACTTCCATGGCTACGTGCCAGGCATCAAGGAGCTATGGAACGGTTACCTTCGTCCCGACGGCACTCGAGAGCCCTCGTTCGACGAGAAGATTGCAAGCGGCAAGAAGGCCATCATGGCGCTTGCTGCCTACCGCAAGGCACGTGCCGAAGGCAACGAGCAGGAGGCTCGCCTCAATGCGCAAATCATCGACGACAACTTCCAGTATTTCGGCTATGGCTACATCAAGGACAAGGCAGAACTCGTGCCCTACGTGCCCATCAACTTTTGGGCCTTCCGCGTTATGGTAGGATTGGGTTGCCTGTTCATCTTGTTCTTTGCCGTTGTGCTGTTCATGTCCTACAAGAAAGACATCTCCGCCCTCCCCAAGTGGCACTATAAGTTGGCCATCGCCCTTGTGCCTCTGGCCTACTTCGCCAGCGAGAGCGGATGGCTGGTGGCAGAATTCGGCCGTCAGCCGTGGACCATCCAGGACATGTTGCCCGTGAGCGCCTCCGTGAGCGATGTGCCTTCCGGAAGCGTCGCCCTGACGTTCTTCATCTTCCTCGCCTTGTTCACTACGATGCTCGCCGTTGAACTGAACATCATGTTTAAACAAATTAAGAAAGGACCGAAGTCATGATAACCTATTCGTTTTTGCAACATTATTGGTGGTTCCTCGTGAGCTTGCTGGGAGCCCTGTTGGTGTTCCTGATGTTCGTGCAAGGAGCCAACTCGTTGATATTCAGTCTCGGACGCACGCCCGAGGAGCAACGCATGGTGCTCAACTCCACCGGCCGCAAGTGGGAACTGACGTTCACCACGCTGGTCACCTTCGGCGGCGCATTCTTCGCCTCTTTCCCCCTGTTCTATAGCACCAGTTTCGGTGGAGCCTATTGGCTTTGGATGATTATCCTCTTCTCCTTCGTGCTTCAAGCCGTGAGCTATGAGTTCCAAAACAAGCTTGGCAACTTCCTCGGCGCACGGACCATGAAGTGGTTCCTGGTGCTGAACGGCATCCTCGGCCCGCTGCTCATTGGCGGTGCCGTAGCCACCTTCTTCAACGGCTCAAACTTCCTCATCGAGAAAGGTAACCTCATGGGTATGGATGCGGCAGGGCCCATCATCAGCCGTTGGGCCAACGCCTCGAACGGGCTAGACGCATTGCTCGACCCGTGGAACCTCGTGCTGGGCTTTGCCGTGTTCTACCTGACACGCATCCTCGGCATCCTCTACGTGATGAACAATGTCAACGACGAGAACATCCGCTCGCGCGGTTCTGTGCGCTTGTTGGGGTGCACGGTGGTGTTCCTCATCTTATTCCTGGCCTTCCTTGTCCGCACGCTCTTGAAAGACGGCTATGCCGTGAGCCCCGATTCCGGACTCATCATGATGGAGCCGATGAAGTATCTGCACAACCTGCTCGCCATGTGGCCTCTGCTCATCATATTGCTTGTAGGTGTGGTGATGGTGCTCTTCGGCATCATCAAGACACTCGTGAGCAAGACCTACATTCGTGGCATCTGGCCCACAGGCATCGGTGTGGTGCTCGTGGTGCTGGTGCTCCTGCTCATCGCCGGATGGAACAACACGGCCTACTATCCCTCGAATGCCGACCTGCAGTCGTCGCTCACCATCCAGAACTCCTGCTCTTCGGAGTTCACGTTGCGTACGATGGCCGTCGTCTCGTTGCTCATCCCCTTTGTCCTTGCCTACATCGCCTATTGCTGGTATTCGCTCGACAAGAAGAAAATCGACAAGCAAGAGATGCAACAAGGCGAGTTGTACTGATCCGCTCTGCCGCATTTGAAATTCGCTCGAACGTGACAAAACAATCCCCTGCCTCAGAAAGTGAGTGCAGGGGATTTTCATGATTTTAATAATGTGCGGTTTCCAAACAGTTTTATTCCTCGGGGGTGAAAACGATGAGCGTGAACGTCACCCTTGACGACCCTTCGTTGGGCAAGGTGTCAGTAGTTGTTTTTACGTAAGTATTGGTGTCTGTCCATGTCGACCCGTCATCCTTGGCTGTGTATTCCCACGATTCCGTTCTCGTGTATACTTCCGATCGGTTCAGCGTGACGTTCTCTAAAGTGATGGAACCATCTAATTTACACGAGCCGTCACTCCACCACCCACAACCAATAGACTGCCCGCTGAAGCTGTAGTTCCACTGTTCTGTGGTGATGCCAGTCTTTGTGTAGTGTACGTCGACGTATTTCCCCTGTACCCAATCTGTGCTATTGGTCTGAACCCCACTTTCGTATTCGTATGTACACGACATGTTGCCGTCGGTGAGGTACGCCAGTCCGTCAACCATCTTGATGGTTAGCTCCAACTGCCACACCTTTCCTTCTTCGGTCTTTGAACCAGTTAAGATAATCTTGTCACCCGATTTTGTGATTTCTGCGTTCAGATACGGATTGTGCGGATACCCTCCGGTTGAGAAGTTGGTGTCGCTCTCTTCTGTCGTGTCGCTGGTTGTTTCGTTATTGAATGTTTCGACGACGTGCGTCGTTCGATGAATGGGTACATTGAAATAGCACTCGACAGGTTCGACAGCAGTTGGCAGGAGGTCTACTCTTTTAAAAACATTGCCTTCATAACCCATGTAGTCGGATGCAGTCGAGGGTATATCATACTCGATGCCCAGCGTCTTGAAACAGGGATTCAAGGTGTAGCGTCCGGGGGGCAAGTCCAGTTGTATCTCCGATGTCAACGAATCTTTTGTGAACGTGTGAGGCAATGTAGCATACTTCGGCTCGATGCCTTCGCCGCGAACTCCTATTTCTGTAGGCAGCAGGCTGCGGTTCTTACTGGTCACGCTGGCAGTGATGCGTCCCTTTGGATAGCCTGGATCCACCTCGTAGGTTGTTTTCACGGCCTGGGGAATCAGTTTGGTTTCCATTTGGAAGAACGACTTGTTGGCCGACAGAAACTGGTGTTCTTCCCTGTCCTTGAAGAGAAACTCATGCGTGGCCTTTGCTTCAAGGTCGCAGCTAAGGCCTGTGAATGTCAGTCCGCTGGAATAAAACATCATGTAAAGACTGTTGGGGTTGTCCTTGTAGGCCGAAAACGAGGCCAGCTTCACGGTGCCTTCTACCTTGGGACCCACGAAGAAATCGATGCCCAGACGGCAGTATAAGAGTTCAGAAAACCAGTCGCATGTCTCGATGTTTGCGCTGAACTTCAATGCCGCTTGCAAGAATCCTGACAAAGTCAGTTCGGCCGAACCCGTGTCGATGGCATCCTCGTCGGCTTTCTTCCCCCGGTCGTGGCTCGACATATAGTATTGTGCGGGAAAGAAAGCGTCGCTGTCGAACACGATATTCTGAGAGATGCCGAAGCCAACCTTGGGGAAGTTCACCTTTGCAGCCAGTTCGCCGCCGCCTCTTATCACGAGTTGCGGCAAAGGCAAGGTCTGGAAGATAGGACACTGTACGGGGAACTTCAATGCTTTCAGGAACTTGGGTATACCGTCCACCTCGGCCTCGAAACTCTTGGTGGCCTTGACGGTGAGCGAGGGCGTGATGTCGAAGTCGGCAGGCAACTCAAACTTGACGAATATTCTGCGCCACGAGCAGTTGTAAGTGACACGCAGACCGACCTTCATGGCCACGTCGGCACCGAAGTCGATGTTCACGCCTTCCTTAGGTTCCCATGAGCGGGCAATGGTTGCATTGAGTTCGAATAGGTTTTTCTCGAAGTTGTCCTCGTAGCCCTTGCGAGGCCCTCGGCGCGGCGTTCCGTCGGGATAGCAGCCTGCAATGCGGCGGCTCAAGTTGCCCTGCTCGTCGGTGTAGATGCGCTCCGTCGTGATGAACTGGTCGAAGACATCGCCGTAGCTGTCTAATGGCACAAACTTGAGACGGATCTTTTTGCTGCCGTCAGGTTCTAAGTCATAGTATTCGTAAACCTCCGTCAACTTGCCGCTGAAACCTATTACGTTGTGGTGGGGTTTACTGATACTGGCAATGGCATCGCCCACCTTGATGTCCATCTTCCACCATTTGAGGTTTTCTGGCAGATGTAGGTAGACCGTTGTTACATTGTCAGCAGTGCTGGAATACTCAATATACTCGGGCAGGATGCCCAGTTCGTCGAGGTTGCGGAAACGCTCACTGAAGCGTATCTCCGGTTGCTGGAAGCCCACCGAGTCGATGGCGGCCAGTGGGATGCGATAGGTAGAGTCGGCCAGCACGATGTCTTGCACGACGTACTCCTCGTGCTCGATGCTGTCGAGGTCGAACTTCGAGACGCTCATGCTCTGTACCTCATCGAAGAAGAAGCCGTCGAAGTTGCCGTCGTTGCGGTAGATGTAGAAAGCCTCTTGTGCCTTCAGCTCATTGAACATTGCATGCACGTTGAGTATGGCGAGCAATAAGAGCAGCTTAAAACAAATCTCGCTCCCCGCTCCCCGTGCATCACTCCACGGGAGTCTAAATAATTGCTTCGTTTTCATCGCTTCATAAATTTATAGGTTGCGTCGCCTGCCTTGATGATGTAGGTGCCAGCGGGCTGGCCCATGAGAGAGATGAGAGTAGTCTGCCCGTCATGGGCGGTCAGTGTCTGCAGGAGTTTCCCGTCGGGCGAATACACGTCGAGGCGCAAGCCGTCGGGCAGTCCGTCGAAGGTCATCTGGTCGCTGCCCTGTGCAAAGCGTATCTCGCCGGGGCGAACGATGGAGGTCGGCACGTCCTTCCCACCCCTGTAGGTGTAGCGCAGCACTTGCTCGAGCGGATAGCTGATGGTCGTGGTGGCCGAGTTGAGCAAGAGCGCACCGTTGTCGAATGTTGTCACGGGTTCATCCGTCAGGTCGTGATAGACTCTCGACCCGTCGGCGAGCCATACGACGAGCTGCTGTTTCTGCCCGCCACCGGTTTGTGCGAGCATAGCTGCGGGAAGCGCCAGCAGCATGGTTGTCAGAAGAATGATTGTCTTTTTCATCGGTCGTACGATTTGAAAATGATAGTGCAAAGGTAACATCTTTTTCCGTATTCACAAACAAATTTCCGCCTTTTGTTTATTGTCGGTTTTGTTTTTGCGTCATAAACATGTTATTTTTGCGTCAGAAACATGGTGTTTATGAGTCATTAACATGGTGTTTATGCCTCAGTAACATAGTGTTTATGCCTCAGTAACATGGTGTTTTTGCGTCAGAAACACGATGTTTTTGCGTCAGAAACAAATTGCGGTTAATGAGATGATAAGTTAATTTGCGATTTTTTTTGCCCTTCTCTTGGCAGTTCGCAAAACATTTTGTATCTTTGCCGCATATTTCACATTTAAAACCATCTTTAATAACTGACAACAATATGAGAAACAAAGTTTTGTCACTATTAGCCTTGCTGCTCATCATGGCAGCAGCGGCCACGGCACAGGTCACCACTTCGGGCATCGCTGGTAAGGTGAAGGCGGAGAACGAGGCAGTTATCGGTGCCACGATCACGGCCAAGCATGTTCCTTCGGGAACAGTCTATCGTGCGGTGACCAACCACGACGGACGTTTTACCATTCAAGGTATGCGCGTGGGAGGACCGTACAGAGTGGAAATCACCTACATTGCCTACGAGACCGTTCAGTTTGAAGGCATCTACCTGCAGTTGGGTGAGACGCAGGACCTCTCGTGCAACATGCAGGAGAGCGCCGAACTGTTGCAGGAAGTGGTGGTGACGGCACGTTCGGGTCTCGATGCCACCAAGACGGGTGCTGCGCAGAGCATCAATGCGCAGATGATTGAGAACATGCCTACGATGACGCAGAGCATCGCCGACATCGCCCGCCTGAACCCGCAGATTGTGACCAACGGGCAGAGTGGCTCGATGTCGTTTGCCGGGTCGAACAACCGCTACAACTCGTTCCAGATTGACGGTGCCATGAACAATGACGTGTTCGGACTCACCAGCAACGGCTCTAACGGCGGACAGGCCGGCACGCAACCCGTCTCGATGGAGACCATCGAGCAGATTCAGATCAACGTGGCCCCCTTCGACGTGCGTCAGGGCGGCTTCACGGGTGGTGCCATTAACGCCATTACCAAGAGTGGTACCAACGAGTTCCACGGCTCCGTCTACGGACATGGAATGACGGAGCAGCTCATCGGACGCCATTATAAAAACCTTGACGGCTCGTATGCACAGCCCTACGACGACGAGGAGGAGTATCGCTTCGGTTTCACCCTCGGCGGTCCTATCGTGAAGGACAAGCTCTTCTTCTTTGCCAACTTTGAGAAATCGAAGAAACAGTATCCCAGCCAGTACGGTATGGGAACGGAAGGCTCCCTCGTGAATGCCGATGTGGCCTACGACATCCTCGACAAGGTGAAGGAAATGGCTGCCGCTCAGGGATTTGACTACAATGGTGTCTACACTGCTCCCGACAAGTTTATCAAGAACGAGAAATACGGCTTGAAACTCGATTGGAATATCAACGAGAGCAACAAGTTCACCGTGCGCTGGAGTTATGTCGACGCCAGCCAGCTTCTGGGCATCGGTGGCCGACTGACAGCCAACACCAACGACCACCCCTACGAGTTCGTATCGAAGACCAACACGTTTGTCGGCGAATTGCACAGCCGTCTGTCGCAGACTTTGAGCAACGAGCTGCGTGCCTCCTATGTCAGGGTGCGCGACCAACGTACGTCGGGTGCACCATTCCCGGGAGTCACCGTGCGAAATGTGCCCGCTACCGACCCCAAGTCGTCGGCTACAGTCAATATCGGTAATGAGTACAGCTCGATGGCCAACGCCCTCGACCAGGACATCATCACCTTAGAGGACAACCTGACGCTGCTGGCTGGTAACCATACCATCACACTGGGTACGCACAACGAGTTCTATAAGTTCCGCAACCTCTTCATCCAGAACCTCTACGGATGCTACTATTTCAATAGTCCCGACGACTTCAACACTTACTACGACGGCTTTATGGCAGGCTCACCCGATGGCACGAAGATAGCCACCTATTACTTCAACCAGGCTAACGTGGAAGTGACAGGCGACCCGCGTTGGGCTGCCAAGTTCGGCGCTGGACAGCTGGGATTCTACCTGCAGGACAAGTGGGACCTGGCCAACAACTTCCAGCTCACCTATGGCGCACGCGTGGAAATTCCGCTCTTCTTGGATACGCCTACGGCCAATGTGGCATTCAACGGCTATGCCGCCCAGCATGGATGGGGCGTGCAGACCAACCATCGCCTGTCGAGTAACCCGCTCGTCAGTCCGCGCTTGGGATTCCGCTGGGATGCATTGAATAACAACAACCTCATCGTGCGTGGTGGCGTGGGTGTGTTCACAGGTCGTATTCCTTTCGTATGGCTGAGCAACAGCTTCTCCAACACGGGCATCCAGCTCTCCAAGTATCAGACAAGCAACAGCAAGCAGGTGGAACTGCTGCTCGACCCCAACCGTCAGGCTGAGAACGGTGCGCGTCTGGCCAGCAGCGGTTCGCAAGAGGTAAACGTGTTCGACAAGGACTTCAAGTTCGCCCAGAGCCTGCGTGCCAACCTCGGTATCGACTTCAAGTTGCTGGGCATTAACTGGACGGCGGAAGTCATCTATTCGAAGACGCTCAACGATGTCTACTACGAGAACCTGGCTTACGAGCAGACCGGACAGACCTTCGGCGAGAAGTTCGGCTATGCCTGGGATGTGCGTCCCATGTACCAGCGCAGCACTTCCGGCACACCGTTCAACGCCATCTACCTCATCAAGAACACCTCGAAGGGATATACCTACAACCTGTCGCTGAAAGCTGAGAAACGCTTCGATTTCGGACTCGACCTCATGGCCAGCTACACTTTCACGCGGTCGAGGGCAATGTCGAGCGTCACCTCGTCGGTGGCTTCCAGCAACTGGAACAACACTCACACCTATCAGGACTCCAGTCGTCCGGAGATGGGCAACAGCGCCTTCAACATCCCGCACGTGATTAAAGCCTCGGCATTCTACAACGTCGACTACGGACGCGGCAAGCGCTTCCGCACCACCATCGGCTTGCTCTATGAAGGCCGTAGCGGCTCGCCCTATTCACTCATCTACTACAACGACCTCAATGGCGACAACGGACGTGGCAACGACCTGATGTTCATCCCCACCGACGCACAGGCCGACCAGATGGTGTTCGTGGCCAACAGCCAGTATTCGGCAGAGGAGCAACTTGCCAACTTCAAGCAGTGGCTGGGTAGCACTCGTTATCTCCGCGACCATCGCGGCGAATACTACAAGCGCTATGCCGACAACATGCCCTTCGAGAGCCATTTCGATGTGCATGTAGCCGAGAAGTTCAAGTTCCGCGTAGGGCAGCAGATGCATGCCCTTGAGCTCTCGCTCGACATTATGAACGTGGCCAACCTCCTGAACAAAGACTGGGGCCGCACCTACAGCTCGAGCTACAGCAGCGACTTCTACTCACCGCTCACCTACAGCGGCGAAGGCAAGTTCCAGTTCCTGCATGCCGGCGACTATAGCTTGAAGACCCCAAGCGACTACTACAGCCGCTGGCGCGGACAACTTTCCTTGAAGTATACATTCTGATTTTTCAGTTAACAACTTAAAAAGTATCAACTCGTTAACTTGTCAACTTATATAAAATGAAAATAGATTTCAACAAGATTGCCGAAGGCATTGTGCCCAACTTCAAGGGCGGCAAAGGAATGTACATCATGAAGCATTATTCTGATGGACAAGTGAAGGTCATGATGGGCAAACTGCGCCCAGGACATTCCATCGGCTTGCATCGCCATGAAGGAAACAGCGAGGTGGTGTATGTGCTGAGTGGTGTGGCCACCTGCCTCTACGAAGGCGAGGAGTTCACGTTGCTGCCTGGCGATGTGCACTATTGCGCCATGGGTAAGGAGCACTCGCTCATCAATAATGGTACGGAAGACCTTACCTTCTTTGCCGTCGTACCAGAACATTGTCTGGAAATGGAAGAGAAGTAAGTTCGGGTAGTGTCTTTTGGACTCATAGAAAACGTGCCGATTGTCTGAAAGCTCGACAATCGGCACGTCTTTTTTATTCTTGTGTCGCGCTGTCGGGTAGGGCGGCATCAACGTCTTCTACTGCGAGTGAGTCCAGCTCGAGCGAATCTATGGCGAGCGAATCCACCTCCCCATAATGGGGCGGGTGGTGCTGTCCTACGGCGATGCCGATGACGCTGAGGAAGGTGATGGTGGCCGTGATGACAAGGGCCAGCAGCGATATAATGGCAATCAGCCATCTGCGTTGGAACAGGGCGGCTACGAAAACCACCACCTGTACGGCAAGCAAAGCGAAAGAAAGGAGCATGCACGCGATACCCAGATCATTCAGGTCGTAGATGATGGAGCCACAGGCACCCAGACTGAGAATGATGCAAACGACTGGGGGCACATAGAAGTAGGTCACCAGTTTGCGAAAGAAACGTTTAAGGCTTTCCATCTTTGTTTGCTGATCTTTAGCGTTAGTACTCTATTTTGTCTTCTTTCTCCTCCCATGCGCGGAAGGCCTTCAGCGCCTCTTCGTGCAGGATGAACGTCTGTTGCAGTTCGCGCTCGTTCATGGGTTTCTCCAGTTCGCGGTAGATAAAGGCATCGCTGAAGCCTATCTTGTCAGCATCCACCTGATTGCAACCGCAAAACACGTGGCTGATACGTGCCCAATAGATGGCGCCTAAGCACATAGGACAGGGTTCGCATGAGGTGTAGATGGTGCTGCCGCTGAGGTCGAAAGTCTTCAGCTTCTGGCAGGCAGTACGAATGGCACTCACTTCAGCGTGTGCCGTAGGGTCGTGGTTTGCCGTTACGCGATTCACGCCCGTTGCGATCACTTCGTCGTCCTTGACGATGACGGCACCAAATGGGCCGCCTCCGTTCTTCACATTCTCTACGGCCAATTCGATGGCCATACGCATGAATTTCTCATTCTTGTTCTCCATATTACAATTATTTGTGTTCAATTATGTTCCCATGAAATAGCGGCTGCCCGGTATCAGCGACAAGACTTTCGTCAGGATAGCCGTCAGGCAGAAGGTGAGTAGGGCGGTCAGGACTATGATGACAGGTGTACCTGTCCAAGGATTCACTCCTGTAAACCATTGACTGACAACGTCGAATACGAAGCAAAGCACGAAGATGTGCATTAGATACATGCCGAAACTCAGCTTCGACAGTTGCACGATAATATGACGGTAGAAGCCTCCGTCTGCAGTCAGTTTACGTGCCACAAGGAAGTAGGCGATGGTGGTCAGCGCCACGCCGAGGGTGCAAAAGTCCCAACTGGTCTCCATGTAGACGGCCAGTTCGATGGGTTCGCTCACGGGGAAAGACTTGGGCATCACAGCCCAGAACCAACCAGCCGTCACGGCATAGCCCACCAGCCAGAGGGGTAGGGCGATGGACAGCGTGCGTCGCCAGCTCATTTCTGGCACATATTTCTTGATGTAATGCCCCAGGATGACGTAACCCATGAATCCACTCACGTAGTAAAGCAGGCCGAACTCATTCCAGAAGGCTTCGCCCCATACCCTTGGTTGCCCAAACACCACCATAGCCAATTGACGCCAGAAAGGTACGGTGGTCGTGAAGATCCACAGCCAAAGGAACGTCTGTTCGCCTTTTTTCGACAGCTTTTCCACCCACGGCGAGAAGATGGGCATTGCCAGGTAGACGCCGATGAGCATGTACATGAACCACAGATGGCCGCCGGCATCGGGGAAGTTCAGTAGGGTGTGCTTCAGGTTGCCCACGATGTCGTGTTGGCTCGGGTCGCTCCCCCAAAGCGGGATGAGCGCATAGAGCACCACCCAAACAAGCAGCGGCCAGCCCACGCGCGTGAGTCTTTTTCGGAGAAAAGCGCTGGTGGCTTGCTGCACGGGGAAGAGCAGATAGCTGGATGTCATGATGAACAGCGGTACGGCAGCACGTAGGGCAGAGTCGAGAATTGTCGACCAGAAGCCGTTGGCCTCACATGTGATGAGCGTTCCGCCATCGCCAAGATAGAACGGCTCTATGCTATGTACACCCATCACCATCAGACAGGCCGCCACGCGCAACCAGTCGAGAAATACAATTCTGTTGGAATCCTTCATACTTTTCTTTCATGTGAATTTAGCCTGCAGTCAATCCTGCATATGCATGTCGTTGTTGTTTTGTGATTGTTCACATGCAAATGTATAGTATTTTCGCGAATAGACCAAGTTCTATAACGATTATTAAGGAAATGTAACAGCTTGGCCATGTCGTGCTCTTCAAGTCGGTGCTTAGAGGGCCTCCTATGGTTTTCGTTCATAGAAGCCATCATTAGGTCATACTGCCTTTGCCATTTCTCATCCTGTGTCATTCTGCAATAGGGTCTTCTTTCTTGGACAGAATCGTCTTTTGGTTAGTATGTTCTGAAATCGGCGCAAATATAGTTGTTTTCCGTATAACGGCAATTCTATACATGCATTATTTAATCATTTTACAACTCAATTATTGATTGTTTGCCATTTACGTTAAATAACTATAAATCTTGGGTCATTTCTTTCGTTTTGCTAAATTATTATATAAATTTGCAACGATTTATTACTATAACCTTTCAGAGCTTATGATATTATATTTACGCAGATGTTTTTTGATAATGATGGTCCTTTTGTCGTCGATAGGCGTTGCTACCGCGCAAATTGACATCACAGGCTATCACCTCGTCTATTCATCCGAGTCGCCAGAGGCCGCTTCAGCCGCGCTTGATCTTACCGACGAAGAGTTGGAATGCTGCACAGGCGACTTCCTCAGTACGGAGAATTTCGAACGCAATTGGCTGTATTGCCCGCGTCAGACCTCCAAGTGGAACATGCGTATGGCCGAGAACGATGAGGATCGTGCGAGAGTCCATGTATGTGAGGACGGAAAACTCCGGTTGCTCGCTCTGTCACTTGATGGCACAAAGGAGAAATGCATCACATCTGGTATCAAGATGAAGCAAGGCTACAAATATGGAATCTTTGAGATCAAGGCCAAATGCAATCCTCATGCTTCCAACTTCCCTGCCATTTGGATGATGCCCTCCAATCCATACGGCGGATGGCCCAACTGCGGTGAGATTGACATCATGGAGCAGATTGGCACGAGCAGTACGGTCTATAGTACCGTACATCTGGGCGCACGCTACGATCAGAAGGTGGGCAAGAGCTATTCATGGTCGGGCAGCCGGTGGTTCGACACGGGCTATCATATCTATTCGCTCCTGTGGGACAAGCGCAGCCTGACTTTCTACACCGACGGCATACGGGTGTTCCGTTATGAGAAAGACTTCTCGCTCGACTACGCCGCCCATCCCGAATATGAACATGCACAGTTCCCCTACAACGAGGAGTTCTACATGATTCTCGATCAGGCTTTGGGTACCAACGCATGGTGGGGCAACGAAGATCCCGATCCGGAATACACCTATGAGATGACCGTCGACTACGTTCGCATCTTCCAGGCTCCGGAAGAGGAAGAGTTGCTGGACTATTACTTCGTTCGGAACGTAGAAGAACCTTCCTACTACATGACCGCTTCAGAGCAAGGACTTGTAGGCACGAAGAATATCGACTTCTTGAATCCCGACCCTGATGCCGTGTTTTGTTTTCCAGCGAATGATGCAGGTACCAAGAAGTTCATCCGCACACTCTCGGACAAATGGTTGATGAGTGAGTCGGCTAACAACAAGCCCATCCCATTCGGAGAGGAAGGTATACCTTATTATATTATTAAAGACGAGGAGAAAGGTGTGGCATTCGACTATGCCAAGAACACCTATCCTCTGACTTACGTCAATGGCAGTCGTGCCCTCACCCTCAACTCAAAGAAAGACTACATCATCTCAACATCAGGCACGAGCAAGTCGTCTGCATGGTGGAAGCTGATCAATATCAACGATGCTCCGCCAACCTCTATCAAGGAAACCTATGACGCCTCGACCGAAAAAGTCAGGAAAGTGATGAGGGGCAACCATCTTGTCATTCAGGCACACGGGAAAGAATACACCCCGACAGGCGTTCGATTGAAGTAACAATCAATATCCAATCAATATCCAAACAAAGTTCAATTAACAATTTTATTAATCTTTAAACCGTTCAATTATGAAGAAAGTATTACTTTTCGCTGCTATGGCAGCCGTCTCTGTTGCAATGAATGCACAGACAGACTTCACACCTGAAGCCTACAAGTTCTCACAGCGCGCCGTTGGCGAGAAGCTCATCATGCAACATGCCGATGCTGTTTGGAACACTCCACCGATGAGCTCCGCAGCTATTGAGGCAGAAGCCCCCGATGGCGGTTTTGTGACGCTGAATGCCAATTCGGATGTCAACGTAGGTATGAACGCTACTTGTATCGTTGACCTCGGTGGCGACATTGGTCACGTACTCGCTATCACGGGTGCCAGCATGGAAGGTCTCAACGAGGCATACGCTGCTGCTGGCATCGGTGCTGTTGAAAACGAACCTGAGGCAGGTGTTGGTGCTATACAAATCAACATGTACACCGACCCGTCGACAACTCCGCCGGCCGCTATTGTCCAGTCAGACATCGTGGTGAACGCTTGGGCCAACAACACTGCACCCGACCAGGTGGTATGGGCTAACTACTACCACATGACTTCGGCCAACGATGTTACTCCTCAGAATGCTAATGGTTGGGATGGCAATACGCTGACCATTACCGACTTCTGCCAGTATGACGATGAGGGTGACCTCGTGGTTGACGACGACGAGAATGCCATCTACGACCCGACACGATGGCTGCGCCTGACCACTCTTATCAAGACATTGGGCAAGGATACAGAGGAATGGCCTTACTCAAACGCTGTGAAGGCAAAGCTCTGGACTGGTGGATCGTTCGGCAATGTGGTTCTCTTCATCAAGGAACTCACGTTCAAGACAACGGATTACGACAGAGATTCAGAGGAGTTCACAAGCCAGACCAACCACAAGCGTACCTATGAGGTGTGGAATCCCGATCCAGGCATGATTTCCAACGCTATCAAGACTGTTCAGACAGCAGCCAAGTTCGATGTGCAGAATGGTAAGTTCGTCTCTCTGGAGAATGCAGAGGTATTCACACTTGATGGCAAGCGTGTTCTCGCTGGCACACAGGGTGATCTCACTGCTGGCGCATATATCGCCAAGATTAATGGCGTTTGCGTGAAGTTCACAGTTAAGTAATCAGACTACACAATTATAAGGTAGCATGGGGATATTGTACCCCATACTACCTTTTTTGGTATTTAAAATAAACAAAAGATGAAGAAGTCGCTTGTTCTATATATCTTGTTGGTAGTTGCTGCCCTGCACTCACAAGCTCAGGTAGATAACTATGCACTGAGTTTCTCTGGCAACGGCAGTGTTCATTGTGGTGAATTGGTCCAGATGGAACAACAAACGTCCTACACGCTCCAGTTTTGGATTTATCTGAACGAATGGGTTGAGGGCGCGGCGATTTTCAAGTGTGGCAACGACTTCTCTGCCTGTTTAGGCACAGAGGGAAGCATTGTCTTCACAGTTGGTGAAACAAGCCTGAGAGCAGCGGCTAAAAAACAACTCTCTACGGGGAGGTGGACTCAGGTGACCCTTATCTGCAACGAGGGCGCTGCTAAAGTTTATGCAAACACGGTGAAATGTGCTACAGGGAGTCTGGCGGCCATCCCTGAGACAACTTCTGACCTCGTCATCGGCGAGGGATTCAAAGGCCGTCTTGATGAAATGCGCTTCTGGAAGATAGCGCTTACCGATGAATTCGACTATTTCCGTCATAACACCCTCAATCAGTTCAATCCTGATTGGGACAATCTTGTGGCTTATTACAAGATGGATCAGGAACTTTGTGCGAACCTGGTTGACTACAAGGGGGTGTATTCACATGACGTCGACTATAATTATCACGGCACGCTCAACGGCGATGCCCAAAAGGTGAAGGTCACAGACAACACGGGGCTTCCCTATCTCGTCAATGGAGCCTATACAAACAACGAGCGTTTCTTTGACCGCAGCATTCCTCGCGAACAGTATCTGCTCAGCAACGACCTGATTATTTTAGGCATTGAGTCGTTCAAGGATGGCCATCTGCGGTTCAGCACCCCATGCAATCATGGAACGTTTGAGAATTGTGAGCGATTGGCTGAATATGAAGGACGAAACGGTGTGCTTTCGCTCAATGGTGACGGCAGAATGAGTGTCGGCAAGAATGCCATGCTTATTACTGAGGATGACGAAGGAAAGGCAACCAACGGTTATGCTTTTGAGTGCTGGCTCTACCTCGATGAGTGGACCGAGGGGGCTTATCTTTTCCGCAAAGAGAATGAGGAGGGGACACAGGGCTTGAGCATCCGTCTTGGTGAAGCCGAGAGCCAGCAGGTCTTTGTGCGCGTCGATGGCCGCGACTATGGACATTCGGGCAAGTTGGCTGTTGGGGAATGGATGCATTTTGGCATCGTAAGCCGAACGGCAGTTTCTTCGTCGCAGTTGTTCGGCTTCGTATATAACGGCACCATGAGCTTGGGCAAGAACAGCCTGAGTGACGCAGTATCTGACAACAAGCCTACGAACACCAGCCAGTTTGAAGCTTACATCGGAGAGGGTATCAAGGGCAAGATGGATGATATCCTGATTTGGAACAACCGCCCCTACGACAGCAGCAACATGAAGAACGACATGGAAGGCCGATTCTTCATGCCGGGCATCGGCAAGGAGGTTACCGCCGAGCAGATGCGCTGCTACAACAGCCTGTGGAGATTTGATAAAGAGGACGCCCCGGGATACGACACTTATTCCCAGGATGAGTGGCTGGCCATCATGAAGTCAGCCTATAATGGCTATCGCGGTGCCAAATACCGCATATCGGTGAAGAGCCATAACGGATGGGAGAACACCATCAGCAATAAGGCCCGGCGCGAGATATTTGCTGCCGATCTTGCTGAACTGAGCAAGAACTACGATGGCGTGGAACTCGACCTTGAGTGGGCGAGCAGTTGGGCTAATTACGGTTTGCTTGCCGAAGCTATACGAAACGCGCTACCGGAAGGAAAGATTTTCGAAGTTTCGGTTCATGCTTACAACTATGGTTATCCCAAGGCAAAGATGGGTGTGGTCGATGCATTTACCGTACAGCAGTACGGCCCGCAGAAGAACTGGTTCTCCCTGGGTAATTTCAGGAATACGCTTACGTCGATGGAGAACTACGGATATACAAGGGACAAGATCTATGCCTCTTACAGCACCACCACTTCGGGACCTTACCAGGGTGGGACGATGGTGAGCTCCATCATCAAGGGTGTGCGCAGCGGAATGCTGGACGGCGACTATGTGCCCAACGAGGAAATGGACTCATGGACGGGTTCGGATGGACTGACCTATTATTTCACGGGACCTCTTCAGACCTATAAACGTGCCAAGTATGTTTCCGACAGCCTGTATCATGGTATATTCTATTGGGATATGGGAAATGACGTACCCGTCAGACATAAGTACAATATGGCTAAGTGGTGCAGCTATGCGTTGAATGCCAATGTTGACACGCTCATCACTCATGTGGATGTCAAGCCCTATCGGTCGACAGGCATTCAAGAGTATCGTCAAGCCGACAACAATCATGGATTCGTAGGGAATGTCTGCGTTTACGATATGTTGGGCTTACAGGTAAGGATGGCTGCCACCCGGGAAGAAGCCGTTGCCCTTCTGCCTCGTGGACTCTATATCATCAAAGGAAGAAAGCCAAACGGCAAAGTATATGCCGAGAAAGTGAATATACAATACTAAAAATCTATAACATCAACGACATGAAAAAGTTACTATTATTTGCTTTTGCAGGACTATGTCTTTGTGGCATTGTGGGTTGTGAGGATGTCTACGAGAATCCTGGCGACTTCAGCCTCAAGGCCACATTGGGCTTCAGTCCTGCGAGTGCACTTTCGAAAGTAGATGGCATCACCTACGATTTCAAAGTGCTCAGAGAGATGGATACTGCTTTCGTGAGCAGTTACACCAAGAACGACACCGCCTTCGATGCCAGCGGCCAACCACTCATCGGACCTGACGGCCAGTTGATGATTACCGTTGACACCATCTATTTCAAGACGGGCAAGGTGGCTCACTATTACGAGATGGACACGATCACGCTCCCATCTTATGCTGACACATTCACGGTACACATCACCAGCAACGCGCTATGGAAGGCTCCACAGTTCAAACCCAAGAAGACGCAGTGGTTCTTCAACTATAATCTGAAGACCGACGGCACTTCACTCTTCGGAGGGGGCGACGGCTACTTCTATTTCCGTACACTCCGCAACAAGAACAAGTCGCGTTCAGAAAAGGCGGAACAGTTCATCTTTACTTCTGACTCTACGGTGATGTACCATTTCGTATTTGGCCAGGTTGGCGAAAAAGACACAGAGTAAATGAAAGGAGAACAAGTTATGAAACAAAGATTGATTATTATCCTCAGTTGTCTGTTCGTATCTGTGGCTTTGATGGCTCAGCATAAGGTGACAGGCACCATTGTCGACTCTGATGGAGAACCTGCTATCGGAGCATCTGTCATAGAAAAGGGCAATCCCAAAAACGGGACCGTTGCCGACATGAACGGTAATTACTCACTGACTGTTTCCAAGTCCTCAGCTACCATCATCGTGTCCTACGTGGGTTTCGATCCGCAGGAGATTATGGTCAAGGGCAAGAACAGGGTGGACGTCAACCTGAAGTCCTCTGCGGTGAATCTCGACGATGTGGTCATCGTGGGTTTTGCCACACAGAAGAAAATCAATGCCACGGGAGCCGTGAAGACCATCGGCGATGAACTCATGAAAGACCGTCCTACGGTAAATGCCGTGCAGTCGCTTCAGGGTGCTATTGCCGGTCTGAACATCACGAACGATGCCGGTGGTGCACCTGGTACTTCGATGAACATCAACATCCGCGGTATCGGTAACCTCGGCGACGGTTCGTATTCTTCCCCGCTTGTGCTTATCGATGGTATGGAGGGCGACTTGAGTACATTGAACCCCGCCGACATCGAGAATGTATCTGTCTTGAAGGATGCGGCCGCAGCCGCTGTCTATGGTTCGCGTGCTCCGTTCGGTGTGATTCTGGTAACGACCAAGAGCGGTGCTGCAGGCCGAACGAAAGTGCCTGAAATCCAGTATTCAGGAAATGTCAGAGTGAACCAGCCTGTGAATGTGCCGAATCCTGTCGACGGACTGACTTTTGCCTACATGATGAACGATGCGTACATCAACTCGGGCGGTAACCCTCCTTTCAGTTCTACGCATATTGACAAGATCAAGGATTACATGGAAGGCCGTTCTACAAAGAACACCGATTTCTATCCGTCTTTGGATACCTGGTTCAAGAATCAGGCCCTTTTCGGCAACACTAACTGGTATGATGTCTATGTGAAGGATGCGACGGTTTCTACAGAGCACAACCTTTCAGTAAGTGGTGGATTGGGTAAGCTGGTCTATCGTATTTCAGGAAACTACCTGCGGCAGACAGGACTTTTCAACTACGCCTCGGAGCTGTATCAGCGTTTCAACATAGCAGGAAAGTTCCAGTACCAAATCCATAAGAAAGTCACGTTGGGATATAGCGTACGTTTCGCTACGGACAATAACGACAAACCGTCTGCCCTGGACGATGCCGGTCTGTTCTATCACAACTTAGGACGCCGTGCTTCTGTGGTGCCGGTCATCAATTCAGAGAGTGGTGAGTATTCCGAGGATTCCATGATTCCTGCCGTCAAGGATGGTGGACGCATCAACCGTCGCACAAAGAAACTCTACAATCAAGGCAGCCTGGTGATTGAGCCTATCAAGAATTGGAAGATTCACGCTGAAGTGAACAGCCGCCTGGAGTGGAATCCCTTCGCCAAGAACTTCAACCCGCTTCCCTTCCACATGCCCTCTGGGAAACTTGGCTATATGCTTGTCAACGAGGGTGTTGACCCGAAGCATACGGTGAATGCCAATGGTACGTATTCCATCATACCAGACTATGGTGAAACCTATGTGGAGGATGCAGAGACGAAGGTGAACTACTTTGGTAACAATGTCTATACAGACTATAAGCTGACCCTCAACGACGCTCACAACTTCACCTTCCTGTTGGGTGAGCAGACTGAGTATTGGAAGCGCGAGACGAACCGCACCGGTTACTACTACTCAAAGTATGTTGACAAGGAAACGAAGCTCTATGTGGATGATCCAGAAAAGCATGAGATGGCCCCGACCAACTACCAGGAGGACTGGGCATCGATGGGCTTCTTTGCTCGTGTGAACTACGACTACAAATATCGTTATCTGTTGGAGCTCAACTTCCGCGCCGACGGTGCCAGCCGTTTCCCGACCGACCAGCGCTGGGGCTATTTCCCCTCGGTGTCAGCAGGATGGAACGTCGCTGAGGAACCCTTCCTCGCCAACGTCAAGGAAAAGTTCCTTGATATGCTGAAAATCCGCGGTTCGTATGGTACGCTTGGTAACCAGAACACCACGTCGTGCTATCCTTACTATCAGCAGATGAAAGACGTGGGCGGCTCTGTGTTGATCAACGGGGAACAGGTGAACATGCTGCCGGTTTACTCGCCATATTCCACATCGCTCACATGGGAAACGATTGAGAATGCGGGCATCGGTGTCGACTTCGCCATCTTGAACAGCAGGCTATCTGGTTCATTCGACTGGTATCAGCGTACCACAAAGGATATGGTCGGACCATCGGCCGCTTTGTCGGCGCTCTATGGTGCATCAGCTCCCAAGACCAATAATGCCACCCTGCGCACCCGCGGTTGGGAGTTGGAGATGAAGTGGCGCGACCGCATCGGACGCTTCATGTATGGCATCGGATTCAGCATCTCCGACTATAAGTCGGTGGTCACCAAGTATTACAACTCGACAGGCCAATGCACCAATGCGAGCAATGGAACCTATTGGTATGAAGGAAAGACCGTGGGCGAGATCTGGGGCTACGAGGTGCAAGGCATCGCCAAGAGCGACGACGAGATGGACGCACATCTTGCTGTGGCCGACCAGTCGGCACTTGGAAGCAAGTGGGGTGGGGGCGACATCATGTATGCCGACCTCAATGGCGACGGCAAGGTGGATGGCGGCAGCTACACTCTCGACGATCACGGCGACCTGAAGCGCCTGGGCAACAACACGCCTCACTACGCCTACTCTGTGACGCTCGACGGCCAGTACAAGTGGTTCGACTTCCGCGTCTATATCCAGGGTATCGGCAAGCGCGACTATGTGTTTACCAACTCTGCTCCCTACTTCGGCATTCAGGCTGAGTGGCAGCGCACGCTGTATGTCGACCACCTCGACTACTTCCGTTTTGCCGGCAGCGAGCTGGGTGCCAACATGGACCCGTTCTATGGTCGTCTGCGTATCGACGGAAACAACATCAAGACTTCTGACCGCTTCGTGGAGAATGCCGCCTATTGCCGCTTGAAGAACGTACAGCTTGGCTTCACCATTCCTTTCAAGGGGAACATGAAGAAGATCATCAAGCATTGCCGATTCTTCATATCAGGTGAAAACCTTCTTACTTTCACCAGCCTGAGAATCTTTGATCCTGAGGCACTCTATGGTAGCGACTGGGGTGCCGGTAAGGCATATCCTCAGTACCGCACGTTCTCTGCTGGTCTTGACATCAAATTCTAATCACCATAAATACTTAAGATTATGAAAAAATATATAGGTATAGGTTTGCTCCTGATTGCGGGAATGTTGTCTTCGTGCAACGACTTCCTGCAGCGCGAGCCATTGTCATACGGAAGTGAAGCTTCATACTTCAAGACAGCCTACGACTATCAGTTGTCCGTGAACGCTTTCTATGAATACCTGCCCAAAAACAACACCCTCTGGGGCGGCCTCTATACGTCGGACATCAAGAGCGACAATCAGGCTGGCAGCGGCTATCAGTCCATCTTCCTGAAAGACGGCAACTACAAGACGGTGGCCCAGAGCTCATCGGCGTGGTACTTCTCCCGTCTGCGTGCCATCAATTTCTTCTTGAAGAAGGCTGACGAGACCCTTGATCACATCAGCGACGACAAGGTCCTTGCCAATCACTATGTGGGCGAGGCTTACTGGTTCCGCGCTTACGATCATTTCCGCCTGCTCAGTACGTTTGGCGATGCTCCTATCTTGACAGAGATGCTCTCCGACGATCAGGCAGTTCTTGCTGCTGCCAGCAAGCGCCATCCCCGCAACGAGGTGGCACGCTTCATCATCGAGGATCTGGAGAAGGCGGCTGAGTTGATGCAGGCAAAGGCTCCGGCTTCCGGTCGTCTCTGCAAGACCACAGCCTACGCGTTGATTTCCCGTGTGGCTTTGTTCGAGGCTACGTGGGAGAAATATCATGCAGGCACCTGCTTCGTTCCCGGAAACAGCAAATGGCCGGGTGCTGCGTCCTGGCCCGAATTTCAGTTCCAGGCTGGAAGCGCAGAGGCTGAGGTGAACTTCTTCCTCGACAAAGCCATTGAGTATTCTGCAAAGGTGGCCGATGAGCGTTCGCTCGACAGCGACTTCGTGGGCATGTTCACCAATTGGGAGACACAGTTCGGCGCCGACGATGAGGTGATTCTCGCACGCTATTATCAGAACGGTGTGGCCGCTCACAGTTGCTCGGCATACCTTAAGAACGGTGGCGGCTGCGGCGTGACCCGCGCGGCCGTGAACACCTTCCTAATGCAGAACGGTCTGCCTATCTATGCTCAGGAAAGCGGCTACAAGGGCGACCAGACCACCTACGAGGAATTGGAGGATCGCGACTTGCGACTCTCAGCAACGGTCCGTGCCGCAGGAAGCTTCATCAACACGACACAGGATCCCGAGACTGGAAAGTATGTCAACGACACCATCTACTACTACAAGCCTCAGCTCTGGGTGGCAGGCAATGAGAAATCGACCACGGGCTATGACCTCCAAAAGTGGCTGAGCCACGACGACACGCAGATGAAGCAGTATTACACGACGACTGCTGTTCCTCTGTTCCGTGCCGCTGAGTGCTACCTCAACTATCTGGAGGCCTATTATGAGCGTCATGGAGATCTCGGAGGCAATTGCGATCGCTATTGGAAGGCGCTGCGCGAGCGTGCAGGTGTGGATACCGACTATCAGAAGACCATCAACAATACTGATCTTGCCCAGGAGAACGACCTCGCCATTTATTCACATGAGAAACTGATCGACGCCACGCTCTACAACATCCGCCGTGAGCGTCGCTGCGAGTTGCTGACCGAGGGCATGCGTTTCGACGACTTGCGTCGTTGGCGCTCACTCGATATGATGAAGAATTATCAGCCAGAGGGCATGCATCTGTGGAACACACCGATGGAAAAGATGTACGACAGCAAGCAGATAGAGGCAACGGTGGTATCGCAGAGCAACGTGTCGGAGTACATCCGTCCGCTGCAGATCAGTTCCACTTCTGCCGCCTATCAGGGCTACACCTTCCCCAAGCAGCACTATCTGGAACCCATCCCCATCTCGGAGTTCCTGCTCAATGTCAGCGATGAAGGTGTCACCCCGACCGCGGCTGGCAAGAGCATGCTCTATCAGAATCCGGGCTGGCCTGTCGATGCCGACGGCCCTGCCGACTATACTTACAATTGCGATTGATTAGTCTGACATTTACCTTAATTTATTAACAGTATGAAAAGATTATTATTCATGTTTGCTTTTGTCGTGTGTGCGGCAACTGCAATGGCCGATGCCGTCGTGGCATTCGGCACCAACAATGATGGGCGTGCCTTTACGGCGCAGACCATCCTTGCCGGTGTGAACGGATGGGAGTCCGACGTACTCCCAGACGGGAACAAGGTGGCTATCACCCAGGAGCCTGCCGGGACGGGTAAGTTCTGGAACGCTCAGGCTGTAATGGGAACTTGGGAAAACGAGGAAGCGCTTGCGGCCTTGAACGAGTTCTCTGGCATCACATTCACTGCTGCGGACATGTCAGAAGGCACAAGTCTCAAGGTGGCAGCCAACTCCAACGCTGCCGTGAATGCTATTCTCAATCTTATCCTCGACGCACAGAACGAGGGCGATTTGGTGACACTCTACACAACTGTATCAGGCTGGAATAGTCCGCTCGATGAGATCACGGTGACCGGTCTTGACGATTGCGTCATCAAGTATGCACCCGGCGATGGAGGAGGCTTCTACGATTTCCCTGTGTTCACTCAAACGAATCAGGGCCTGAATCTTATCGTGATTACAGGTAAGCTGACTGCTGACAAGCTCGTCACCGTCACATCTCCTACTCATAATGCATTAACTAGTGAAAAGACAAAGGTCGGCTTCCAGATTGCTGCTTATAAGGTGACAGCTGGAGAGACGCCTGTCAACATTGAGAGCCTCGCCGTCGTGGGAACATTCCCGGGCATGACTTGGGAACCTACCGAGGGCGTCGCTATGACGCAGGATAGCGAGAATCCTGCCATCTGGACGGTTACGATGAACGATGTGACCGTTGAAGGCATCAAGTATGAGTACAAGGTGACTGCCAACGGAAAGTGGGGCGACTACGAGATTCCCGAACAGGGTAATCAGGACTTTGTGTTCGGCACGGATGCGTATCCCGCTGGCACTTACAACATCACCTTCACCGCCGACACCGAGAACCATACACTGGCCATCGAACCCGTGCTCGTTCCGCAAGAGGAAGATGCTGTCTACACCATCACGGGTTGCACTACCGACCATCCGAGATATGGCACAGAGGAAGCAGGCTTCTTCGGCACAGCATGGGACGCAACGATTGCAGCCAACAACATGGAGAAGGGTGCCGACGGCCTCTACACCAAGACATTCGAGAATGTCTATGTGAATCCTCCTTTCTACATCAAGTATCAGGTGGTGAAGAACCAGACGGAAGCTATTGGCGAAAAGGCTACTTTCACCGCTCAGACTGGCGGCATGTACAACGTTGTCTTCACGTTCAATCCCGAGGACAATAGCGTGACCTGCGAACTGCAGTCGAATGTTGAACCCGAACCTGTCTACACGCTTGTCGGT
>Ga0310695_10003754_pt1 | contig 29226 bp, 21 predicted proteins | sample RumenRJG_04DNA_FD_203882 | JGI IMG/M metagenome (GOLD analysis project Ga0310695, IMG submission 203882) | Bovine rumen microbial communities from Lethbridge, Alberta, Canada - RJG_04 (v2) (version 2) | ecosystem: Host-associated > Mammals > Digestive system > Stomach > Rumen | place: Canada...
GAGCGAAGGCGGGAGTGAACCCGCCGAGCGACCGGGACCCGCGAGGCCGCCGCGCGAGCGCCCCGCCGAGCGGCCACGCATTCGGGAACACCGCGTTTTGGGAGCCCGGAGTACGGGCGGGGCAGGACGGATCGCGGCTACGCTTTTCTAGAACCGCTCTAGAGCGCTTCCGGCGATTCCGCGGCCGCCGGGACGGCGGCCACGTGTTCTGCCGAACCGCCCTAGACCTCGATCGGCACGCACCAGCCGTGCGTGTCGGGAAGCTCGCCGTACTGGATGCCCTGGACCTTCTCGAAGAGGTCCGTGATCACGGGGCCGGCCTTCTCCGGGTCGCCGAGCGTGAGCGTCTCGTTCCCGCGGACGATCTGCCAGACGGGCGTCACCACGACGGCGGTGCCGCACGCGGCGACCTCGGCGAACTCCCTGAGCTCCTCGTAGGGCACGTGCCGGACCTCGACCTTGCGGCCCTCGTCCGCGCAGATCTCGCGCAGCGTCATGTTGGTGACGGAGGGCAGGACGGAGCGCGAGTCGGTGGTGACGTAGGTGCCGTCCTTCTTGATGCCGAGGAAGTTGGACGTCGCGAACTCCTCGACGCAGGTGTGCGTCTTGGCGTCGAGGTAGAGCTCGACGGGGAAGCCCATCTTCTTGGCGGTCTCGTGCGCGAAGATGGACGCGGCGTAGTTGCCGCCGACCTTCACGTCGCCCATGCCGAGCGGCGCGGCGCGGTCGTAGTCGTCGAGGATCACGGCGCGGACGGGCTTGAGGCCGCCCTTGTAGTAGGCGCCGGCGGGCGTGGCGAGCATGACGAACGTGTAGCTGTCCGCCGGGGCGACGCCGATCTGCGCGCCGGTGCCGATGAGGAGCGGGCGGATGTAGAGCGAGCCGCCGGTGCCGTAGGGCGGGATGTAGTCGGCGTTGGCCTTCACGAGGCGGCGGAGCGCGTCCATGAACATCTCGGTCGGGACGGGCGGCATGCAGGTGCGGAGCGCGGTGCGCTGCATGCGCTCGGCGTTGGCCTCGGGGCGGAACGCGACGACGCGGCCGTCCTTCTGGCGGAAGACCTTGAGCCCCTCGAAGCACTCCTGGCCGTAGTGGAGGCACGCGGCGGCGATGTGCATCTTCAGCCACGGTTCGGCGACGAACGCCCCGGCGTCCCACGCGCCGTCCTTCCAGACGTATTCCATGTGGCCCGCGGTGTCGCGGTACTTGAAGCCGAGGTTGTTCCAATCGAGGTTGACTGCCATGATGTGCCTTCTTTCGTGTAGTCGCCCGTCGCGGGCGCGAACGGAGGGGATTATCCTCCTTTCGCCTCCCGCGCGCAAGAAAAAACAGCCGCCCGCTAGGGGATCTTCCCGGCGGCGGAGAGGGCCTTGAAGGCCGCCGCGCCGTGGAAGCCGAAGGGCGGGACGCCGCCCGTGAACGGGCCCGAGCCGGCGTAGGAGAAGCGCAGCGCCTCGCGCGCCGACGGGAACCGCGCCGCGAGCCGGTAGGAGAGCACCGAGCGCGGGAGCGTCCGCGTGTAGACGAGGTTCTCCGCGAGGCCGCGCGCCGGCTCGCGGCGGCCGCCGCGCGAGGCCCACTCCGCCGCCGCGCGCTCGCAGAGCGCGCGCGTCCGCAGCGAGAAGGCGCCGTCCATCGCGTGGCCGTTCGTGTAGCGGGCCAGCAGGTTCGTCCACCAGTGGTCGCGCAGCAGCGGCGCGCCGGCGAAGTCCCAGTCGTCGAGGAAGCTCCCGAGGCCGGGGCGCAGCGGGAACGCGTCGTCCTGCACGACGAGCACGAACGGCGTCGTGAAGCGCTCGTGCAGGCGCAGGAGCATGTCCGCGGCCATCGTCTCGGGGCGGCCCGGGACGAGGGACTTCTCCTCCTGGATTTGGAAGTGGATGCCGTAGGGCTCCGCGAAGGCCCGCAGGGCGGGCGACGCGGCGTGCGTCACGACGACGGTGCGGAGGAATCCGCACTGCCGCCACGACTCGCGGATGGCGCACTCGAGGAACGGGAAGCGCTCCTCCTCCTGCGACTCCGGGCGGAAATGGTAGGCGAGCAGCGTCACCTCGGAGGGGCCCGTCGCGGGACGGGGCAGCTCGCGGTCGCGGAGCAGGCGCTCGCGCTGCCACTCGCGCAGCAGGTCGGCGCCGTTCTTCCTGTCCGCGTTCTTCTTCTTCCGGCGGCTCATGCGGTCGGCCTCGGGGCTGGGGCGCGCTAGACGCCGGAGAAGGCGTTGAACCCGCCGTCGATGGGCAGGACGACGCCGGTCACGAACGCCGCGGCCGCGTCGTCGAGCAGCCAGAGCACGGCGCCGACGAGGTCCGCCGGGTCGCCGAAGCGGCCCATGGGCGTGAGCGAGAGGATCTTGTTGCCGCGCGCGGTGAGCGAGCCGTCCGGGTTCGTGAGCAGCGCGCGGTTCTGGTCCGTGAGGAAGAAGCCGGGCGCGATCGCGTTCACGCGGACGCCGGCCTGCGAGAAGTGGACCGCGAGCCACTGCGTGAAGTTCGAGACGCCGGCCTTCGCCGCCGAGTAGGCGGGGATCTTCGTGAGCGGGCGGAACGCGTTCATCGACGAGATGTTGAGGATCGTGCCGCGGCCGCGCTCGACCATGCCCTTCGTGAAGACCTGCGTCGGCAGGAGCGTGCCGAGGATGTTCAGGTTGAAGACGAACTGGATGCCGGCCGGGTCGAGGTCGTAGAACGTCTTGAGCCCGGGGTCGGCGGCCGCGAGGTCCGCGGCCGTGAGGCGCTCGTTGGAGGTCGTGCCCTTCGGGTGGTTGCCGCCGGCGCCGTTGAGCAGCACGTCGACCGGGCCGAGGTCGGCCTCGACCGCCGCGCGGGTCGCCTCGAGCGACTCCTTCTCGAGGACGTTGCAGGCGTAGCCCTTCGCGACGCCGCCCTCGGCGGCGATCGCGTCGGCCACCTTTTTCGCGGCCTCCTCGCGGAGGTCGAGGACGGCCACCTTGGCGCCGGCCTTGGCGAGCGCGCGCGCGAGGGTGGAGCAGAGGACGCCGCCGCCGCCGGTGACGACGGCGACCTTGCCGGTGAGATCGTGTTTGTCGGGAATGTTCATGTCTGGTCTGATGGTCGAATGGTCCGATGGTCGGATGGTCGAAGGTGGAAACGATTCCGTTTCGGGTGCGGAACGGGGTTGGATTCTAGCGGAAAACCGCGAAACCGGAAAGCCAAAAATCGCCCGGCCGCCGCGGAGGGCGCCGCCGCACGGCCGCGGGCTAGAAGAGCCCGCCCTTCTCGGTGGCGAGGGAGTCGTCCCAGAAGCGGGGCGGCTTCTCGCCGCCGGCGATGGCGGAGATGGACTTGGTGGTGATCTGCTTGCCCCGCGCGTGGACGCCCTTCACGAGCACCTCCTGCGACGGGTCGAACTTCTTCTGCAGGATGCGCTGGCCCTTCGCCGGACGGAACTTGATCCAGATCGTGGGCGGCGTCCCCTCCTCGAGGAAGCGGATCGTCCCGGGCTCGGGCAGCAGGCTGTATTCCTTGTTCTGGATCACGCCGCCGAAGGCGAAGCGCTTGATGCAGCTGAAGGGCACCTCCTTCTCGGTGTAGACGCAGGTGTAGAGCTTCTCGCGGTCGAACACGGTCGCGAGCAGCAGGTCCTTGTCGACGAACACCTTGTCCTTCTCCGGCGCGGGGACGACCTTGTAGCGGCCGTCGCCCCACACGAGCAGGAGCTTGTCGGTGGAGGAGCAGGTGAACAGCGGCTCGAAACCGCGCATCGACGGGCCGAGGAAGCCCGTCTCGGGGTCGTAGCAGATGTCGAGCTTGGTCGCCGTGACGGCGCGCACGTCGATCGTCTCGAACGCCTCGACCGTGGTGAGGCGCGGGAAGCGCGGGACGGTGACGGTCTTGAACTTGCGCTTCTTCGCCTTCGCGGGCTTTGCGGCGGCGTCCTTTGCGCCCTTCTTCGCGGGCTTCGCCTCCGGCTCGACCTCGACCTCGACGTCGTGGAACTCGTATTTCTTGATGAGGTTCTCGAGGTAGCGCACGGTGTAGCGGCGCAGGCCCTTGAGGTCCTTGCGGACCTGCTCCAGCTCCTTGAGGATGCCCTCGATCTCCTCGCGGTTCTTGTTGATGTCGAAGAGGGAGATGCGGCGGATCGGGACGGCGAGGAGCATGTCGACGTCGTCGTCGGAGATCGGGCGCACGAGGCGGCCCTCGAAGGGCTTGAAGCCCTTGAGGATCTCGGCGCGGACGGCCTCGGCGGTGGTGCACTTCTCGATGCGCTTGTAGATGCGCTCCTCGACGAAGATCTGGACGAGGGTCTTGCGGTGCTGCTCCTCGAGCAGCTCGCCCTCGCGGATCTCGAGCTCGCGCTTGTTGAGGGCGAGGAGCTGGTCGACGTTGGAGCGCAGGACGTGCGAGACGGTGGTCTGGACCGGGCGGTTGTTCTCCAGGACCGTCATGTTGGCGGTGAGGGAGCACTCGCAGTTGGTGGCGGCGTAGAGCTGCTTGATCGCCTTCTGCGGGTCGGTGCCGGGGACGAGCGTGAGGATGACCTCGGCGTGGTCGCTCGTGCCGTCGTGGATCGACTTGACCGGCACCTTCTTGGCGCGGGCGGCGTTCTCGATCGAGGCGATGAGCGTCTCGGTCGTCTGGCCGTAGGGCAGCTCGGTCACGACGACCTGCTTCGCGCCGCGATCCTCGCGCAGCTCGAACTTCGCGCGCACGCGGACGCGCCCGTTGCCGTCCTCGTAGCCGGAGCAGTCGGCGAGGCCGCCGGTGGGGAAGTCCGGGAGGAGCCTCGGCTCGGCCTTCGGGTTTTTGACGAGCTCGATCTCGGCGCGCAGCAACTCGATGAAGTTGTGCGGCAGGATGTAGGTCGCCATGCCGACGGCGATGCCGTTGGCGCCGAGCATCAGCAGGAGCGGGAGCTTGCTCGGGAGCAGGACCGGCTCCTGGTTGCGGCCGTCGTAGCTCGGGATGTACTGCGTGGTCTTCTTGTTGAAGATCTCGTCGCGCGCGAGGTCCGTGAGGCGGCACTCGATGTAGCGCGGGGCGGCGGCCTCGTCGCCGGTGAAGATGTTGCCGAAGTTGCCCTGGCCCTCGATGAGGTAGCGCTTGTTGGCCAGGTTCACGAGCGCGCCGTAGATCGAGGCGTCGCCGTGCGGGTGGTAGAACATCGTGCGCCCGACGACGGTGGCGACCTTGACGAAGCGGCCGTCGTCCATCTCGGAGAGCGTGTGCAGGATGCGGCGCTGGACGGGCTTGAGGCCGTCCTCGACGGTCGGGATCGCGCGGTCGCAGATCGCGTAGGAGGCGAACTGGAGGAAGTTGTCGTCCATCACCCGCGCGAGCGGGCCGCCGTTTCGCGGGGAGAAGGGGCCGGGGTCGGAAGGCGGCGGGGTGTCGTCGTCCGAATGCTGAATGCTGAATGCTGAATGCTGAATGTCCGAGTCTCCGGACTCGGGCTCCCCCGCTGGGGGAGCTGGCGAGCGAAGCGAGCCCGAGGGGGTCTCGTCGCCGCGGTCGGTCGGAGGAGGCGGCGCAGACGCGGCGGCGCGCTCGTCGGGCGCGGGCGGCGGCGGGGCGTCGCCTCCGCCGGCGGAGGCGGACTTGAGGATGGTTCCCGGGGCGGGCATTGGGGCGGCGTCCCAGTCGAACTGCTGCTGGAGGACGCGCTGCGGCGGAAGGTCGGCTCCGTCGTTCTTCTTCTTCTTGCTCATGTGGCGGGGTGCGGCGCGCTAGAACGAAAGGTGGGGGACGACCGGGTTCGGATAGGCGGCGCGGAGGCGCGCCTGCTCGTTGGTCGTGAGCGCGGTGCGGTGGAGGAAAAGGTGGGTGAGCTGCGGCATGTGCGCCGCGCTCTCCGGGAGGGTCGCGAGGCGCGGGTTGCCGTCGAGCTGGATGTAGTGCAGCCTCGGCAGCTCGAAGAGCGCGGCGGGGATCTCCGTGAGGTCGTTCTCGCCGAGGTCGATCTGCTCGAGAGACTTCATCCCGAGGATCGCGGCGGGGACCTCCCTGAGGCCGTTGCCGCGCAGGTAGAGGCGGCGGACGTCCTTCCAGTTCGCGGCCGAGGCCGGCAGGTCCGAGAGCCGGTTGCCGTTGAGGCGCACCCACTTCAGGCCGGCGAGGCCGCCGATCGCGTCGGGAAGGTTCGTGAGGGCGTTGCGGTCGAGGTTGAGGTAGTCGAGCCCCTTCATCCCGCAGACGGCGGCGGGGAGCTCGGCGAGGGCGTTGTCGGAGAGATAGAGGCGGCGCAGCGCGGGGAGCGAGGCGGCCTCCGGCGGGAGGTCCTTCACGCCGGTCGCGATGAGGTCGAGCTCCACGAGGCCCTTCGCCTCGGCGACCGAGGCGGGGACGGCGGCGGCGCCCTTCTGCCCCTGGACGCTGAGGCGGCGCAGCTTCGGGTAGGCGCCGAGCCCCTCGGGGAACGCGGAGAGGTTCGCCTCGTGGAAGTCGAGGAAGGTGACGGTGTCGCGCAGGTTCTCGGCTTCCGCGGGCGTGCGCGCGACGACGTCGCGGCCCGCGGGGACGGCATGGTCGAAGCACCCCCCCGCGAGGAGCGCGGCGGCGGCGAGGGCGGCGGTTCGGGCGTGGAATCGGGTCACGTGAAATTTTCCTTTGAGTTTTTTCCGGGTTTGGGGTAGCATAGGCGCTGTTCCGTCCTTCCGGGCGGGGCAGGTGGCGCCGATTATACCACCGGAACCGCCGAAATCAATCCCAAAGGAAAAACAGCATGAGCAAGCCCTCTCTCGCCGTCCTCGCCGCCGCCGCGCTCCTCGTCGCGGCCAACGCCCACGCCTCGCCCGCGGTTCCGGATGACGCGCGCCTCGTCAACTACGCCATCCCCGCGGACGTCCTCACCGACTTCCACGGCGGCGTCCAGGGCTTCATGGGCGACCGCAACGTCAAGGACGACTTCGGCTTCCAGTCCGAGATGAAGGTCCAGCGCATCAACGCCTACCTCGGATACGACATCGGCCGCTGGCTCTCGATCTACGTCCTCGGCGGCGTCCAGAGCGTGAAGAACAACGACATCCGCATGGAGAACGACACCACGTTCCTCTACGGCGCCGGGCTCTGGGCCGCGCTGATCGACGATGCGCAGCTCGACTTCCTCTCCACGATCTCCCGCTACCGGCTCAACTTCGGCATGGAGGTCTCCCACTCCGATCCGAACGACCTCTCGTGGACGCAGTTCGACGCCTCGCTCACCTTCGGCATCTACAACGACTCGTTCCTCTCCGACGCCAAGTTCCCGACCGCGATCGGCATCTTCGCCGGCCCGATCTACTCCACGGTCGACCTGGACGGCTTCGAGCAGGTGAAGGACAACGAGTGGGGCTTCACCGTCGGCGGCGAGTTCCGCTTCGCCAACGGCGTCTACGTGAGCGGCGGCTACGACATCTTCACCGACGACAGCATGGCCTACTTCCAGGCCGGCGTTCGCTTCTAGCGCGCGGCCCTGCCGCGCGCGTTCGCAAGTTCGCAGGTTCGCAGGGCGGCTCCGCCGCCGTTCGCAAGTTCCCCCTTGCACGCGACACCTCCGGGCTTGCGTCCGTTTTTGAACCAACTCCGTCCTTTCCGAACGAACCTTCCGAACAACAACCAACCGGGGGCCGCGCGCGCGGCCGGAACGGCCGCCGCCGCGCGGGCCCCTCGCGAACATGGACAAGCACTACGATCCCAAGGCCGTCGAGGCCAAGTGGTACCCGATCTGGGAGAACACCGGCGCGTTCAAGCCGTCCGGCCAGGGCAAGCCCTACTCGGTCGTCATCCCGCCGCCCAACGTGACGGGCATCCTCCACATGGGCCACGCCCTCAACGACACGATCCAGGACGTCCTCGTCCGCTGGCACCGCATGCGCGGCGACGACACGCTCTGGGTCCCCGGCACCGACCACGCCGGCATCGCCACGCAGAACGTCGTCGAGAAGGCGCTCCGCAAGGAGGGCAAGCGCCGCCAGGACCTCGGCCGCGAGGCCTTCGTCGAGCGCGTCTGGGAGTGGAAGAAGCAGTACGGCGGCACGATCGTCCGCCAGCTCCGCGCCCTCGGCTGCTCCTGCGACTGGTCGCACGAGCGCTTCACGATGGACGAGGGCCTCTCGCGCGCCGTCGCCGAGGTCTTCACGGAGATGTACGAGAAGGACCTCGTCTACCGCGGCAACTACATCGTGAACTGGTGCCCGCGCTGCGGCACCGCCCTCGCGGACGACGAGATCGAGCACGAGCCCAACCACGGCCACCTCTGGTACGTGCGCTACCCCGTCGTCGGCTCCGAGCTCGGCGTGAAGGGCGAGGCCTACAAGGACTACATCATGGTCGCCACGACACGCCCCGAGACGCTCCCGGGCGACACGGCCGTCGCGGTGAACCCCAAGGACGAGCGCTACCTGCACCTCCACGGCAAGACCGTGATCCTCCCGCTCACCGGGCGCGAGATCCCGGTCCTGCCCGACGACTACGTCGAGCGCGAGTTCGGCACGGGTATCGTCAAGATCACCCCCGCCCACGACCCGAACGACTTCCTCGTCGGCAAGCGCCACGGCCTCGAGGAGATCAACATCATGAACGGCGACGGCACGATGAACGAGCTCGCCGGCGCCGCCTACGCGGGCCTCGACCGCTTCGCCTGCCGCGAGAAGATCGTCGCCGACCTCGACGCCGGCGGCTTCCTCGACCACGTCGAGGACTACGACAACCAGGTCGGCCACTGCTACCGCTGCCACACCGTCGTCGAGTCCCGCCTCTCCAAGCAGTGGTTCGTCCGCATGAAGCCCCTCGCCGAGAAGGCGATGGAGGTCGTGCGCGACGGCCGCATCGTCTTCACCCCCAAGCGCTACGAGAACACCTACTTCAACTGGATGGAGAACATCCGCGACTGGTGCATCTCGCGGCAGATCTGGTGGGGCCACCGCATCCCCGTCTACACCTGCGAGTGCGGCCACGAGTGGGCCGCGACCGAGAAGCCGACGGTCTGCCCCAAGTGCGGCGCCGGCGCCGACAAGATCACGCAGGACCCCGACGTCCTCGACACGTGGTTCTCCTCGTGGCTCTGGCCGTTCTCCACGCTCGGCTGGCCCGACAGGACCGCGGACCTCGCCCGCTACTACCCGACGACCGACCTCTGCACCGCTCCCGACATCATCTTCTTCTGGGTCGCGCGCATGATCATGGCCGGCTGCCGGTTCATGGGCGACGTCCCGTTCCGCAACGTCGTCCTGCACGGCGTCGTCCGCGACGCGCAGGGGCGCAAGATGTCCAAGTCGCTCGGCAACTCCCTCGACCCGCTCGAGATCATCGGCAAGTACAGCGCCGACGCCCTGCGCTTCACGCTGATGCAGACGACCTCGCCGGGCATCGACGTCTTCATCTCGATGGACAAGTTCGAGATCGGCCGCAACTTCGGCACCAAGATCTGGAACGCCGCCCGCTTCATCCAGATGCACGCGAGCAAGGTGGAGGGCTTCTCCTTCGCCGCGTTCCGCGGCGAAGGAGAAGCCGTGGGTGGAACGGGCGCTCGTCACTCGTCACTCGTCACTCGTCACTCGCCGAGCGCCAGCGAGGCGGCGGCGATCTCGCTCGACGACCGCCACATCCTCGCGACCGCAGACGCCGCGCTCGCCGCGATGGACACCGCCCTCGCGGGCTACCGCTTCCAGGACGCCGCCCTCGCCGCCTACGACTTCGTCTGGTCGCAGTTCTGCGACTGGTATCTCGAGGAGGCCAAGCGCGACCTCTACGGCGACGACCCCGCGCGCCGCGCGCAGGTCGTCGGCATCCTCGCCGAAGTCTTCGGCCGCGCGCTGCGCATGATCCACCCGTTCATGCCGTTCGTCACCGAGGAGATCTGGCACCAGCTCGGCTACGCCGCCACCGACGAGGAGACCATCAGCCACGCCCCGTGGCCGAAGCCCTTCGCCGCCGAGGAGAAGGCCGCGTGGGGGATCGACGAGGACGTCCGCGCCTACGTGAACGCCCGCCACGACCTCATCACCGCGGGCCGCGCGCTGCGCTCCTCGATTTCCGCACTCAAGCCCTCCGACAAGGTCGCTTTCGTCGTGAGCGCCAAGACCGCCGAGGCGGCCGACCGCCTCCGCGCCGAGACCGAATCGCTCGCGGGCTTCCTCGGCGCATCCGGCGTCGAAGTGCTCTGCGGCGAAACGCTCTCCGGGATGCCGTCCGCGGACACCGCGCTCGGCACCGTCGCGCTCAAGCTCGAAGGATCGGTCGACGCCGAGGCCGAGAAGAAGAAGGCGCAGGAGGAGATCGCCAAGCTCGAGGGCTTCCTCCGCACCGTCGAGGCGAAGCTCGGAAACGAGACCTTCCTCAGCAAGGCCCCCGCCGCCATCGTCGAGCAGCAGAAGGCCCGCAAGGAGGAGCTCCTCGCCGACCTCGCCCGCAAGCGCGCCCTCCTCGCCTCCCTCGGCTAGCCCCACGGACCGCAGATCCGCAAAACGATGAACCTCGACGCCATCCTCTCCGCCGTCGCGAAGAAGCGCATCCTCGTGATCGGCGACGTCATGCTCGACAAATACGTGTGGGGCGACGCCTCGCGCCTCTCGCCCGAGGCGCCCGTCCCCGTCGTCCGCGTCGACCGCGAGACCGCGGTCGCCGGCGGCGCGGCCAACGTCGCCTTCAACCTCGCCGCCCTCGGCGCCCGCGCCGACCTCTTCGGCTGGGTGGGCGAGGACGAGGACGGCCGCCGCCTGCGCTCGCTCCTCGGCGGCGGGCACGTCTCGCTCCTGCCCGGCGCCGTCTCGCCCTCGATCCCCACGATCGTCAAGACGCGCGTCGTCTGCCGCCGCCAGCAGGTCTGCCGCCTCGACCGCGAGGCCGAGCCCGCCGTCTACGCGCTCACCGAGGCCGACCTGCGCGAGTCGCTCGCGCCCGCCGCCAGGCGCGCGGACGCGATCCTGCTCTCCGACTACGGCAAGGGCCTGCTCTCGCCCGGGACGGTCCGCGGCGTCCTCGCGCTCCCGGACCGGCCGGAGATCGTCACGCTCGACCCCAAGCCCCGCGCCGGCGTGGACTACTCCGGCGTCGCGCTCATGACGCCCAACCGCTCCGAGGCGCTCCGACTCGCCGGGATCGACGACGCCCCCGGCCCCTTCCCCGCCGAGGCCGTCTGCGCCGCCATCCACGAACGCTTCGCGCCGCGCCGGCTCGTGATCACGCTCGGCGCGGAGGGGATGCTCCTCTCCGAGGGCGGCCGCCCCCTCGAGCTCATCCCGACCTTCGCCCGCGAGGTCTTCGACGTCTCCGGCGCCGGCGACACCGTCATCGCCGCGCTCACCCTCGCCCTCGCCGCCGGCTTCCCGCTCCCCGACGCCGCACGCTTCGCCAACGTCGCCGCCGGCGTCGTCGTCGGCAAGCTCGGCACCGCGACCGCCACGCCGGAGGAGATCCGCAAATACGCGGAATCCGTCCGCGCGGGCGCGTAGCGCCGCTCCGCGACGCCCGCGCCCGATGCGACAATGGAGAAAACCATGACTCCCTTCCCTTCCCTCCGCCTTCCACTTCCGCGCGCAGGCCGCGCGGGCCTCGCCCGCGCGGCCTGCGCGCTGATTCTTCTTTTCGCAACCACCTCCTTCGCCATGAACCACATCTACAAGGGACACTACGCGAGCGGCTCCGCCGCCTGGACGGTCGAAAAAGGCCACATTTACAAGGGACACTACGCCAGCGGCTCGGCCGCCTGGACGTTCGACGGCACCCACATCTACAAGGGCCACTACGCCTCCGGCTCCGCCGCCTTCACCTACGAGAAAGACCACCTCTACGAGGGCCACTACGCCTCCGGCTCCGCGGCCTACACCTACGAGAAGGGCCACATCTACAAGGGTCACTACGCCTCCGGCTCCGCCGCCTTCACCTACGACGGGGAGCACCTCTGGCGCGGCCACTACGCCTCCGGCTCCGCCATCGCCACCTGGGACTCGCGCGACGAGATCCCCGAGGGCGTCCTCGCCTTCATCGCCTCGCAGCTCGTCGAATGATCCGCGCGGCGGCGCAAAACGGTTGACCGCCGGACGGGGCGGGGGTAGAATCCGGGCCCATGTCCGACACGCCCACCCCCATGCCGCGGCGCAGCCGCGGGGAAACGGAGCGCACGGGGGAGCTCCCCCTCCTCGCCCGCGCCGCCGAGTGGCTGCACCTCGGCGCGTTCCTCTGCGCCGGAGCCGCGATCCTGCTCTCGCCGCCGCTCTTCGGCTCGTGGGAGATGTGGTGGTTCTGGCCGATGGCGGGGCTGCTCTTCCTCGCGTGCCTGCTCTGCGGCGCCGGGGCGCTCGTCGAATCGGCGTTCCTCCCGCGCGGGGCCCCGCGCGCCCCGCACCGCCACATGCCGCTGCGCGCGCTCGCCGCGCTCGCGCTCTGCATCCCGTTCCTGCTCTATGCCTGCGTCCGCGCCCTCTTCCCGTCCGGACCCGGGAGCCCGCTCGTCGCGATGGACTGCGAGCGCAGCCTCCTGCTCTTCCTCACGCCCGTCGCCATCGCGCTCGTGATGCTGCTCTCCTCGCGCCCCGCCTGGCGGCACCGGCTGCTTTGGTGCGCGTTCGGCGTCTCGGCGGTCGTCTCCGCGATCGGGCTCTGGAGCCACTTCGCCACGGGCGACACGCAGATCCTGTGGACCCAGGGGACCGACTTCGCCTACAACGGCCGCCTCTCCGGCACCTTCTTCTGCCCGAACCACTACTCGGCCTACGCGAACCTCCTGATCTGCCTGCTCCTCGCGGCGGCGCTGACGCCGCGCGTCCCGCGATGGAAGGCCTCGCTCTTCTCGCTCGGCGCCGCCGCGCTGCTGGTCCCGAACTTCCTCTCGCTCTCGCGCGGCGGCCTCGCCTCGCTCGCGCTCGGCCTGGCGATCGCGGTGCCGGTCTTCGGCCTCCGCGGCCGCTCCCCCTGGAAGCGCGCCGCCGCCGCGGCGGGCGTCGTCGCGCTCGTCGTCGCGCTCGCGTTCGGCGTCCGCTACGCGTCCTCCGAAGTGCGCCTCGAGTCCGGCGACGTGCCGTCCGTGCGCTTCGAGAAGCCGCGTCCCGCCGACCTCGAATACGCCGACGGGCGCGTCGCGCGCGTCCGCGTGGCGGGGTTCGACCGGGGCCAGTTCCAGGTCTTCGGGGAGGGGGACGCGAAGCGCATCTCCGTCCCGACCGCGCAAGTCTCCCGCGTCGTCTTCCCCCCGCGCGCTCCGGGGCTCGCCGAAGGATGGCGGATGGGCGACCGCGTCCGCTTCGTGCGCCGCCGCACGCTTTCGGACGGCGCCGTGCGGACCGTCGGCCGCGACTGCTACGGCGACGTCCTGCGCTACGAGGACGGCGTCTGGACCGAGCGCGTCTACAACCCGCTCATGAACCGCGCCGCGGGCCATCCGCTCTGGCGGGCGTGGGCCGGCGCTCCGGACGGCGCCGCGTTCCGCGAGAAGCTCCACGACGCGTTCTGGTATTCCTTCGACCGCGGACAATACATCGGCTCCGCGCTGCGCGCCTGGCGGAGCAATCCCGTCTGGGGCATCGGCCCCGGCCAGCACTCCGCCCGATGGGCCGAGTTCGAGGCGACGACGGACGGCGTCCGGCCCGATCCCGACGGCCCCGCCGACGCCTTCAAGCGACCCCGCCACGCCGACTACACCAAGCACCTCTACCAGGTGCACAGCGACTGGACGCAGCTGCTGGAGGAGTTCGGGATCGTCGGACTCGCGCTCTTCCTCCTGCCCCTCGGGGGCGTCCTGTGGATCCTCTACGACCGGCAGCGGTCCGTCGCCGCGGGCGACGGTCCCGCGCTCGCGCGCGGCCTTCCCCTCGGCGCGCTGCTCTACTGCGTCGTGCTGATCCTGCACTCCTTCGGCGACTTCAGCCTCCAGATGCCCTCGATCGTCTGGCTCTTCGCCTTCGTCCTCTCCTCCGCCATCCTCGAGAACGGACTCGACGAGGACCGCCGCTAGAGCGGCTCCATCTTTTCGGCGGCCGCCGGGACGGCGGCCACGCCGCTTGTAAATCGCCCTAGCCGCCGGCGCGCACCCGGCGCTCCCAGTCCGCGAAGACGCCCTCGAGCGTCTGGCGGAGCGAGTAGCGGCGCGACCATCCGAGGGCGCGGAGCCGGGCGTTGTCGCCGAGCAGGACCATCTCGTCCGACGGACGCAGGAGCGACTGCGCCTGCTCGACGCGCGGCGCGACGCCGGCGATGTCGAGCAGCTCGTCCAGCACGTGCCGGATCGTGGGCGCCTCGCCGTTGCAGATGTTGACGGGCGTCCCGGGCTCGCCGCGCTCGAGCAGCGCCAGCATCGCCTCGACGCCGTCGCGCACGTCGATGAAGTCGCGGGCCGTGTCGAGGCGGCCGGTCCGGACGACGCCGTCGCCGCGGCCCGCCTTGGCGAGCGCGATCTGCCGCGCGAAGTTCTGGATGGCCGTCGCGGGCGGATGCCCGGTCCCCACATGGATGAACATGCGCGGAAGATACACCTTCATCCCGTAGTTGCGGAAATACTGGTAGCCCATCCGTTCGGTCGCGACCTTCGTGACGCCGTAGGGCGTGAGCGGCAGGAGGGGCGCGTCCTCCCGCAGGGCGGACCCGGAGCGCGTGGCGTCGCCGTATTCGGCGCTGCTGCACGCGAGCAGGAGCTTCGCGTCGGGGCAGGCCTCGTGCAGGGCCGAGAGGACGTTGCGCGTGCCCTCGACGTTCACGAGGTAGGTGTAGCGCTCGGCCTCCCACGACGTTCCGTTGAACGCCTGCGCCGCCATGCAGACGACGAGGTCGGGGCGGACCTTCCGGAACAGGGCGAGCAGGTTCTCGCGGTCCAGGATGTCGCATCCGACGAAGGGATACGGGCGCTCGGCGAGCTGGCGCCCCATCGCGGTGTGGCGCGCGACGCCGGTGACCTCCCAGCCGCGGTCGATGAGCTTGCGGGCGAAGCAGCCGCCGACCATGCCGGTGCTTCCGAGAACGATGGCCTTCATGCGGGATTGTCTCCGGCGGAGGATGCGCGCGGCGGCCTAGGCCTTGTCGTAGACGGCGTCGACGGACTCGATCGCGCCGAAGTGGGCGGCGATCGCGGCGTCGTAGGCCGCGGTGTGCGCGAACGCCTTCTTCATCAGGCGGAAGCGCGTCGCGAGGGAGAGCCTGCCGCCCGTCGCGCGCAGCTCGGCGAGGAGCGCCGGGTAGTCGCCCGTGTCGGTGACGGACGCCACGCGGATGTAGTTCTTCGCGGAGGCGCGGATCATGCAGGGGCCGCCGATGTCGATGTTCGAGCGGCAGTCCTCGGGCGAGACGCCGGGCTGCGCGGCGACCTTCTGGAACGGGTAGAGGTTGCCGACGACCATGTCGATCTCCGAGGCGCCGGTGCGCTTCAGGTCCGCCTGGTGGGCGTCGTTGTAGTGCTCGCCGAGGAGTCCGAGGTAGATCTTGAAGTCGAGCGTCTTCACGAGGCCGCCCTGCATCTCGGGCTGGCCGGTGTAGTCGGAGACCTGGACGAGGTGGTCCTTCGCCGCGTCGCCGAGCGCGGCGGCGAGCGCCTTGTAGGTGCCGCCGGTGCTGAGGAAGCGGACGCCGGGGCAGGCGTCGAGAAGACCCTTGGCGAAGTCCTCGATGCCGGTCTTGTCGAAGAGGCTGACGAGGACGGTGCGGATCGGGACGAGGTCGTCGATCCTGGTGACGTGGTTGAAGGCCATGTTGATGTTTCCTTTGGTTTAGTCGCCCTTGAGGACGGCCAGGAGGCCGCTGCGGGCGAGGTTGACGATCGTGTAGGGGCGCAGGAGGCGGAGGAAGTCGTCCACCTCGTCCTCGCGCCCGACGAACTGCATCGTGACGGTCGTCTCGCGCACGCCGACGATCTCCGCGTGGAAGACGTCCGCGATCTCGAGCACCTCCGGCCGCTTCTGCTTCGGCGCGCCGACCTCCACGAGCACCAGCTCGCGCTCGATGTGCTTCTCCTCGGTGAGGTCCACGACCTTCACGACGTCGACGAGCTTGTTGAGCTGCTTGAGCACCTGCTCCAGCACGTGCTCGTCGCCGGGCACGGTGATCGTCATGCGCGAGAAGCGCGGGTCGGCGCACGGGCCGACGTTGAGCGTCTCGATGTTGTAGCCGCGGCCCGAGAAGAGCCCCACGATCCGAGAGAGGACGGCGGGCTGGTTCTCGACCGTGGCGTTGATGATGTGCTTCTGGTCCATGGCGCGCCTCCTACTTGAACTTGCGGATGAGGTCCTTGAGCGTCTTTCCCGGCGGGATCATCGGCGTGATGTCCGCCTCGGGCTCGACGATGAACTCGAGCACCCAGACGTGCGGGTCGGCGAAGGCCTCCTTGAGCGCGGGCTCGACGTCCTTCGGGTCGGAGACGCGGCGCGCCTTCGCGCCGTGCGCCTCGGCGAGCTTCACGAAGTCCGGCAGATAGGCGGGCAGCTCCGGGTCCGGCTCGATGCGCTCCTGCTTCATGCGGCCGGCCTGCGCGAGGTGCGTCATCGAATGGACGCCCTTGTACATCATGTCCTGCCACTGGCGGACGTTGCCGAGATACGTGTTGTTGAGGAGCACGACCTTGATCGGGAGCTTGTGCTCGACGGCCACGACGAGCTCCTGCGCGTTCATCTGGAACCCGCCGTCGCCCGTCACGCACACCACCAGCTCGCCCGGGCGGCCGAGCTGCGCGCCGATGGCGGCCGGGAGGCCGAAGCCCATCGTCCCGAGGCCGCCGGAGGAGAGGAAGTTGCGCGGCTTCTCGTGCGTGAAGAACTGGCAGGACCACATCTGGTTCTGGCCGACGTCGGTCGTGACGATCACGTCGCCCTTCGTGAGCCGGTCGACCGTCGCGAGGACGGACTGCGGCATGATCGCGCCGGAGGGCGACTCGTCCCAGGAGAACGGATCCTCCTTCTTCCACTGCTGGCACTCGGCGACCCACGCGGCGTGGTCGGCCTTGTTCACCTGCGGCAGGAGGTCGCGCAGCACGGGCTTGATGTCGCCCACGACCGGGAGGTCGCAGCGCACGCTCTTGGCGATCGACGTCGGGTCGACGTCGACGTGCACGATCTTCGCGTGCGGGGCGAACTCGCTCACCTTGCCGGTCACGCGGTCGTCGAAGCGCGCGCCGATCGCGAGCAGCACGTCGCACGCGTCGAGCGCCTTGTTGGCGGCGATCAGGCCGTGCATGCCGATCATGTGCAGCGAGAGCGGGTCGCTCTCCGGGAACACGCCGAGGCCCATGAGCGTCGTCGCCACCGGGATGTTCGCCTTGTGCGCGAGCTCGGCGAGCTCCTTCACCGCGTCGGCGCTGCGGACGCCGCCGCCGGCGTAGATGAGCGGCCGGTTGCTCGTGTTGACGAGCTGCGCGAGGCGCGCGAGCATCTTCGGGTGCCCCTCGTAGGAGGGCTTGTAGCCGACGCGGTCGAACTTCTCGGGGAACGGGACGGAGGTCTTGCCGATCTGGACGTCCTTCGGGAGGTCCACGAGCACGGGGCCGGGCTTGCCGGTCGTCGCGATGTGGAACGCCTCGACGATGATGCGCGGCAGGTCATTCACGTCGCGCACGAAGTAGTTGTGCTTCGTGATCGGGCGCGTGATGCCGCAGGTGTCGGCCTCCTGGAACGCGTCGTTGCCGACGGCCTTGGTGGAGACCTGGCCGGTGAACGCGACCATCGGGATGCCGTCCATGTTGGCGGTCGCGAGGCCGGTGACGATGTTCGTGGCGCCGGGGCCGCTCGTCACGATGCACACGCCGGGCTTCCCGGTGGCGCGCGCGTAGGCGTCGGCCATGTGGGAGCCGCCCTGCTCGTGGCGGGGGAGGATCAGGTGCAGCCCCTCGGACTTGGCGAGCTCGTCGAACACGTCGAGGATCGCCCCGCCGGGATACGCGAAGACCGTCTCCACCCCCAGGCGCTCGAGCCCCTCGACGACGACGCGCGCACCCGTGCGGGGCGCCACACGGGCGGGCGGGGCCGCTTCGCGGCGGCCGGTTTCCGGTTTGGATTCGTTCTTCACGGTCTGGTGTTCCTGTGCGTCCGGCGGAATGCGCGAACGCGGGCGCAGAAGTATACGGAAACGCGCGCGGGTGTCAAACCGCTTGACTTTCGGAGGCCTTCGGGCTACCCTCTGCGCCCGTCGTCCGCCGCCCGCCCCGCGGGCCTCCGGGCGCCCTCCCCCACCCCAACAACCCGAAAGAGTACCGACCATGATCGTCACCACCAAGCAGCTCTTCGCGCACGCCTACGGCAAATACGCGATCGGCGCCTACAACATCAACAACCTCGAGCAGACCATGGGCCTCTTCGAGGGCAACGTCCGCTCCAGGGCCCCCTTCATCGTCCAGCTCTCCAAGGGCGCCCGCTCCTACACGCACAAGCTCATGCTCGAGGCGATGATGAAGACCGCCGACGAGATCTTCCCCGAGGCCGTCTTCGCCGTCCACCTCGACCACGGCGACGAGAAGACCTGCATGGACTGCATCGCCTCCGGCGTCTACTCCTCCGTCATGATCGACGCCTCCGCCTTCCCCTACGAGGAGAACGTCGCCATCACCAAGCGCGTCGTCGACGCCGCCCACGCCAAGGGCATCGTCGTCGAGGCCGAGCTCGGCCAGCTCAAGGGCGTCGAGGAGGACGTCACGGCCGCCGAGCACGTCTACACCAAGCCCGAGGAGGTCGTCGACTTCGTCTCGAAGACCGGCTGCGACTCCCTCGCCTGCGCGATCGGCACCTCGCACGGCGCCTTCAAGTTCTCCGGCGACCAGAAGCTGCGCTACGACATCCTCGAGGAGATCCAGAAGAAGCTCCCCGGCTTCCCGCTCGTGATGCACGGGTCCTCCTCCGTGCCCCCCGGGGAGGTCGCCCGCATCAACGCCGCCGGCGGCGCCATCAAGGGCGCCAAGGGCGTCGACGCGACGCAGTTCCTCGGCGCGGCCAAGCGCGGCGTCACGAAGATCAACATCGACACCGACGGCCGCCTCGTCTGGACGCGCGTGCACCGCGAGTTCTTCCGCGACAAGCCGGAGAAGTTCGACCTGCGCGACCCGGGCAAGATCTTCATGAAGGAGTACGCCGACTTCATCTACGAGAAGAACTGCCTGCTCGGCTCGGCCTACCAGGTCGACGACGCGCGCGCCTTCATCGAGAAGAACAAGTAGGGCCCCCGCCCTCCTTCGCAGGGACCCGCGCTCGGCCTCGCCGCGCGCGGGTCCTTCTCTTCCGCCCCGCCGCGCCGCCCCTTGCATTCCTCGGGGCGTTCCGATATGTTCCTCCCCGTGCGCGGCACCGCGGACGAGTGGCGGAACTGGCATACGCGGTAGACTTAGGATCTACTCCGAAAGGTTGGGGGTTCGAATCCCCCCTCGTCCACCAGTCGCCCCGGCGCCGATTCGCGCGAACGCGCGCGTCCGCCGCGGCGAATTGCTTTGCATTGCCGCCCGCGTTCTGCTAGGATAGGCCTCGCTCCGCAACCCACGCCGGGGTGGTGGAATGGCAGACACGGGGGACTCAAAATCCCTTGCCCATAAAGCATGCGGGTTCGATCCCCGCCCCCGGCACCAGCCCCAGCCCGCCCGTCCGAGTCCGATGCCCGAAGACCACGCCAGCGCGCCCGCGCCCGCGCCGCCCCGCGCCCGGCGGCGAACGGCGCCCGCGATCGCCGCGGCGGTCGTCGCCGCGATCGCCGCCGCGGCCTCCTGGCTCCTGCCGCCGCGACCCGCCCCGGAGGAGCCGGCCGGGCCGCACTGGACCGTCGCCTCGTGGAACATGGAGTGGTTCCCGTCGGGCTATTCGGAGATCCGTCCGGAGAAGGACGAGGCCCGCCGCATCCGCGAGGCCGCCCGCGCCTTCCGCCGGCAGGGCGTCCCCGACGTCCTCCTCGCGCAGGAGGTCCGCGACGCGGAGACGTGCCGGAAGTTCCTCGCCCGCCTCGGCGACCCGCGCCTGCGCCTCGCGGTCTGCTCCGACTTCTGGTTCGACCCCACCAACCGCGGCCTGCAGCAGGTCGCGATCCTCTCGCGCCTCCCGGTCCGCCGCGCCGGCTTCGAGCGGTGGGCGGCCGTGGACTTCGTCTATCCGCCGCGCGGCTTCTCGTGGGCGGTGATCGACGTCGGGCCGACGAACGTCGCGTTCTTCGACGTCCACCTCAAGAGCAACTTCATCCCCGAGGACCAGGACGTGGCGCGCCAGACGGTCCTCAACCGCCTCAAGCGCGAAATCGCCGCGCGGCAGCTGCTCGCCCGGATCGACGAGCTCGCCCCCGGCGTTCCGGCGGTCGTCGCCGGCGACTTCAACACCGCCCTCGAGGACGAGCGCTTCGCGTCGGAGCAGACGCTCCGGATCTTCCTCGACGCCGGCTTCCGCGACGCCTTCGAGGGCATCCCCGAGGCGGACCGCCCCACGCTCCCCGCGAACGACTTCTACCCCCCCGCGACGTTCGACCACATCCTCGTCCGGGGCCTCCCCCCTCCCCTCGCCCGCTCCGTCGGCGCCGACATCCGCACCTCCGACCACCGCCCCCTCCGCGCGTCCTTCCCGGCGGCGGACGAGGGTCCGCCGGGCGCCGTCGCCGAATGACGGCGCCGGTTGCCCGCATCCCGCGATTCTGCTAGCATCCTCCCCCGTCGGCGCGAAGCCGCCCCCACTCTCACCCCCGCCCCCGCCATGGACACACTCACCCGCGCATCCTCCCCCGCCCTCGACGCCATCCTGGGCCAGACCTTCAAGGTCCTCGACGACGGCTTCGTCCGCGTCGTCGACTACATGGGCAACGACACCTCGATCGTCCAGGCAGCCCGCGTCTCCTACGGCGACGGCACCAAGAAGGGCTCCGACGACGAGCACCTCATCCGCTACCTGATGCGCCACCGCCACACGACGCCGTTCGAGATGTGCGAGCTCAAGCTCCACGTCCGCGCGCCGATGGACGTCTGGCGCCAGTGGGTCCGCCACCGCACCGCTTCGATCAACGAGTACTCCACCCGCTACTCCCTCGCGATCGACGCCGCGCGCGAGCTCGCGCCCGACGAGTGGCGCGGCCAGTCGACGACCAACCGCCAGGGCTCGGGCGAGGCGCTCCCGTCCGACGTCGGCGCCGCGCTCTCCGCCGAGGAGAAGGAGTTCCATGCCGCCGCACGCGCGCTCTACGAGAAGCGCATCGAGGCCGGCGTCTCGCGCGAGATCGCCCGCAAGGACCTGCCGCTCGCGACCTACACCGAGGCCTACTGGAAGTGCAACCTCAAGAACCTGCTGCACTTCCTCGCGCTCCGCATGCCCGGCGCCGCGCAGTACGAGATCCGCGTCTACGCGGAGCTGATCGGCCGCGAGATCGTCTCGCGCTGGGTTCCCGCCGCCTGGAAGGCGTTCCGCGACTACCAGCTCGAGGCCGTCGCCTTCACCGCGCCCGAGCAGAAGATCGTCCCGCTCCTCGCGAAGGGCGACTCCGCCGCGGCGCTCGACGCCGCGCTCGCCCTCGGCTTCGTGAAGCGCCACGACGACGGCTCCCTCAAGGTCCTCCGCGAGGGCGCCGAACTGGCGGCCAAGCTCCCCGCCCTCGGCCTCTCCTGCCCCTGGTAGGGCGAAGCCGGCCCGCGATGTGGATCTGGCTCGACCCGGAGCGGCGCCCCGACCTGCGGCGGTGCGAGGCGCGGCGCCTCGCGGACGGGGCGCGGCCGGAAGGCCAGCGGGGCTTCGCCGTCGTCGAGTTCCGCGGGCGGGTCGCGTTGCCGGATGGCATCGAAGGGCCGATGCGGCTGCGCGTCAGCGCGGACACGAGCTATCGGCTTCGCCTCGGCGGCGCCGACCTTGCCGCGGGTCCGGCACCGGCGCCGGGGGACTGGCTGGCCCTGCCCCGGCTCGCGTGCTGGTATGCCGACGAAGTCGTCGTCGCGCGGCCGCCGCAGGGCCTCGCGGAGTTCTCCGCGATCGTGCGCCTCGGCGAAGCGAGACTGTGCGAAACCTCCTCCGGGCGCGGCGGGTTCCTGCTCGAGGGCGAGGCGCCGCTCGCGGACGGCGGGACGTTCCGCTTCGGAACCGACGGCTCGTGGGAGGCCCGCGTCCTGCCCGCGTGGCGGGGGCCGGAGGACTTCGACGGCACGCTCGCGCCCGGCCCGTGGGAGCCCGTTTCCGAGGTCGAGGACGTCTGGCACGCCGAGGTCGCGCGGATCCCCGTCCGCGTCGAGCGCGTCGCCGAGGCCGCCGATCTCGCGGCGCCCGCCGAAGGCGAGGCGCGGACGGTCGCGGACTGGCCGCGCGTGCGCGCGGGCTACGTCCGGCTCCGCGCGGACGGCCCCTGCGAGGCCGAGGCCCGCGTCTTCGAAACCGATCCGGCGAAGCCGCACGGCTCGTTCCGGGCGCGCTTCGGCGACGGCGGCGGCGAGGCGCTTTCGCCGCTGCATTCCGTCGGCGGCCTCGCGCTCTCGCTCCGCGCCGGGGCGCGTCCCGTGCGGCTCCGCGCGGAGCTCGTCGAGACGCGCCAGCCCGAAGACCCCGCCACGGCGGGTTCGTTCCGCTGCTCCGATCCGGGGCTCGAGAAGGTGTGGGAGGTCGCGCGCGACACGCTGCGCGCCTGCCGCCAGAACCTGCATCTCGACAGCCCGCGGCACCAGGAGATGCTCGCGTGCGCGGGCGACTACCACGTGGAGTCGCTGATGGAGCAGGCCTGCTTCGGCGACCTGCGCCTCGCCGCGCACGACCTGCGGAGCGTGGCGCGCATGCTCGAGGCGACGGACGGCCGCCTCTTCCACACGAGCTACGGGCTGATCTGGGCGCTGTGGCTGCGCGACGTCTGGCGGCTCTCGGGCGACCGGGCGCTCGTGCGAGACTGCCTGCCCGCGCTCGACCTCCTGCTGCGCCGCTTCGAGACCTACCGCGGTCCCTCGGGACTCCTCGAGAATCCGCCCGACTGGATGTTCCTCGACTGGCTCGTGGTCGAGGGATTCTCGCTGCACCATCCGCCGCGCGCGCTCGGGCAGACCGCGCTCAACGCGTGGTACGCCGGCGCCCTCGACGCCGCGGCCGAGCTGCGCGCCGCCGCCGGCGCCAGTCCTGACGGCCGGGCTCCGTCGGGTAGTCCTGACGGCCGGGCTCCGTCCCGGCCGATCCGCGACGCCGCGCGCGCCGCGCTCTTCGACGAGGCGGCCGGTCTCTGGCTCGACGGCCTGGACACGCCCGATCCCGGCTCTCCGCCGTGGCGGCCGGCGAATCCGCGCGGCCTGCGCCGGCACGGCGCGCACGCGAACATCCTCGCCGCGCTCTTCGGGCTCTCCGAGGGCGACGAGGCCCGCGCGATCCTGCGCCGCGCGCTCTCGGGCGAGCTGGGGCCGATCCAGCCGTGGTTCGCCCACTGGGCGCTCGAGGCCGCGGCAAAGCTCGACCTCTTCGAGGAGCTCGGCATGCCGCTGCTGCGGAGGTGGATCCCCTCCGTGGAGGCGTGCGACAAGGGCCTCGCCGAAGGGTGGCACGCACCGGAGCCGGGCTACGCCTTCGACCACTCGCACGCCTGGGGCGGCACGCCCGCGTGGCAGCTCCCCGTGCGGCTCCTCGGCCTGCGCATCCTCGAGCCGGGGTTCCGACGGATCGAGCTGGCGCCGAACCTCTGCGGCCTCGACCGGGCGGACATCGTCCTGCCAACGCCCCTCGGACTCCTCCGCGCGAAGCTCCGCGCCGGACGCGAGCCGGAGATCGAGCTCCCGCCCGGGCTCGACGCGACGGTCTCCGGCTAGCGCGCGACTCCAGGATCAGCGGACGGTCCAGACGGCCTGCTCCGCGCCGGCGAAGCGGAGCTTGGCGGCCTTGGGCGTGGCCTTCCGGCCGTTTACGGTGACGGCCGGGAAGTCGTCGTAGAGAACGAAGGAGACGGCCTTCGCGGGGCCGTAGCCGTCGCGCACGAGGGCCGTGGAGATCGCAAGCGTGCCGTCCTCGGCGATCTCCGCGTGGACGGAGAACTGCGAGCGCGCGCCCTTCCGATAGTCGAGCGTGTGGCCGTCGTCGAAGACGTAGTCCGTCCCGGCGGCGCGCTTCGTGGCGACGCCCTCGCGCGGCCTGCGCAGGAAGACGTGCAGCTCGACCTTCGCGCCGTCCCAGCGGTGGTCGGCGCCGATCTCGCCGGGCTGCATCGGGACGATCTCGCCCTCGCGGAAGTAGATCGGCGTCGTCTCGCGGCCGACCCACTGCTCGAAGGTGCGGTCGCCCTCGACCCATGCGCGGTCGATCGTCGAATACCAGCCGCCGGGCGGCAGGACGACGACCGGGACGGCGGGCGCGACCTGCGGGCGCTGCAGGACGGCGGGGCCGACCATGAACTCGGCGTCGAGGCGCTCGAGCTTCGCGCCGGGCGTGGAGTCGAACTCGTAGAAGACGGGGCGAAGGATCGGGTCGCCGACCTCCTCCTGCTGCGCGAAGAGCTGGTAGAGGTAGGGCCGCATCTTGTAGCGCAGGCGGGTGTACTCGAGCAGCACGCTGCGGTATTCGCTGTCGAAGTTCCACGGCTCCTGGCGGATCGTCCCGCGGCAGGAGTGGTTGCGGAAGAACGGGAAGAGGAAGCCGGCCTTGTACCAGTCGACCATCAGCTGCGGCGTCGTGTTGCCCATGAAGCCGCCGGCGTCCGGCGCGTTGAACGGGACGCCGGAGAGCGAGAGGTTCACGCTGCACGGGATCGAGGCCTGCAGGTAGTGCGCGTTGGAGGAGTTGTCGCCGGTCCAGATCGCGCTGTAGCGGTTGTGGCCGATGAAGCCCGACCGGCAGATCATGAACGGGCGCTCGCCGGGGCGCGCCTTGAGGAAGCCCTCGCGCGATGCGCGCGCCATGCCGGTGGCGTACTGGTTGTGGAAGGACGAGTGCGGCTTGAGGCCGCGGTCGAAGCGCATCGCGTCGTAGTCGACGTGCGCCGTGGCGGGGTCGTTCATGTCGAGCCACGCGCCGGCGACGCCGCTCTCGCGCGCCCACTTGGCGAGATGGTCGCGCCACCACGCGCGGCCGGCTCCGATCGAGAAGTCGGGGAAGAGCGTGTCGCCCGGCCAGACGCGGCCGATGAACGGCGTCCCCTCGGGCGTCCGGCACCAGACGTCGGCCTTGTCGCCGTCCTTCTTCGGGCCGTAGGCGTCGTCGTTCTTCACGCCGGGGTCGAGGATCGGGACGAGCTTGCGACCGAATTTCCGCTCCAGCGCGGCGGTCGTCTTCGCGATGTCGGGGAAGAACGCTTTGTTCCACGAGAAGACGCGGTAGCCGTCCATGTATTCGATGTCGAGCCAGAGCGCGTCGCACGGGAAGCCGTAGCGCGCGAGCTCCTCGTTGAGCATCTCGAGGTCCTGGTCCTTCTCGTAGCCCCAGCGGCACTGGTGGTAGCCCAGCGCCCACGCGGGCGGCATCGGCGTGCGGCCGACGAGCGCCTGGAGCTTGCGCGTCACCTCGCGCGCCGACGCGCCGGGGATGACGTAGAGCTCGGGCCGGCCCTCGTAGGCGCCCATCCAGAAGAGAGGCTCGTCGCCGGCCGCCTGTAGGCGGTCCTCGGCGCCGTGGCCGCCGGCGTCCGGGCGGCCGACCTTCTCCGCGGCCGTGCAGGCGAACGTCATGAACGGGTTGTCGAGCAGGAGCCCGACCCAGCCCCTGCCGGGGACCTGCACCAGGAGGTAGGGCACCGAGACGTACATCGGGTCGGGGTTCTCCTCCGACCAGACGCGCCAGTGGAAGTCGGCGGCGACGTCGGTGTTCCAGAAGTTCGTGCGCAGGCCGCTCCGCTCCATCCCGAACATCTTCTCGCCGAGGCCGTAGTAGCGGGCGCCCTCCGGCGCGGCGAACGCGAACAGCGACGCCTCGCCGCACTTGCCGAGCGCGCGGCCGGCAGGCGCTTCGAGCAGCGTCGCGCCGTCCGAGCCCCTGAGGACCCAGCCGCCGCCGGGGAGGAGTTCGAGCGAGGTCTTGCCGGCCTTGGCGGGCCTGGCGTCGAGTTCCGCCTGCGATTCGCGCGCGGCCCAGCCGGCGGGGCCGGAGACGGCGACGTGCCAGACGTCGTCCCGGAGGCGGCGGACGGCGAAGTCGATCTTCGCGCCTCCGATTCTCGCCTTGCCGGGGCGCAGGTCGGAGGCGAAGGCGAAGTTGGCGGGATACGGGTGCTTGTGGAAGAGCATGGCGGGATGAGGGGTTGGCGTTGGGGACGAACACGCATTCTACCCGACCGCTCCGCGGCACGCAACCCGCAGCCCGCAAGTCCTCGGCGAGAAACGACGAATGCCGCCCGCGACGGAGTCGCGCGGCGGCATTCTCGCGGCGCGTGGCGGGGTGGAGACCCCGCCACGCGGCCGGACGGCGCGCTAGGCTCCGAGCTGGTAGCGGACGTAGCGGCGGACCGCGATCGTGTCGTTCACCTTCTTGCCGGCGGTCTCGACGACCTTCTGCACGGTGTCCTTCACGCCCGGCGCGTTCTTGACGAACGCCTGCTCGAGCAGGCAGTTCTCGCCGTAGAACTTGCCGATCTGGCCCATCGCGATCTTCTCGAGGATCTCCGGCGGCTTGGGCTTGCCGCCCTTCTCCGCCTGCTCGTTCTCGAGCTTCTTCTTGTTGACCTCCTTCTCGGCCTCGATGACGTCGGCCGGCACCTGCGTGCGGTCGAGCCACCGCGGCGCGGAGGCGACGATGTGGAGCGTGAGGTCCTTAACGAGCTGCTGGAACTCCGGCGCCTCGAGCGTCTCGGGCTTGCCGACGCCCACCTCCAGGATCACGCCCGACTTGCCGCCGAGGTGGATGTAGGAGGCGAGCGTGCCCGTGCCCTGGAGCTCGAGCTTGTCGCCGCGGCGGATCTCGACCTTCTCGCCGACCTTGGCGATGAGCGCCTTCTTCTCCTCGGCGAGCTTGCCCTCGAGGTCGGCCTCGCCGTCGAGCGCCGCGTCGGCGACCTTGTCGACGAACGCCTTGAAGTCGGCGCTGTTGCCGACGAAGTCCGTCTCGCAGTTGACCTCGACGATCGCGATCTTCGAGCCGCACGGGCACTTCTTCGCGTAGACGAGGCCCTCCTTGGCGGACTTCTCCGCGCGCTTGGCGGAGACGGCCGCGCCGAGCTCGCGGAGGAGCTTCACGGCGGCGTCGTAGTCGCCCTCGGTCTTCAGGAGGGCCTTCTTGCATTCCATCATGCTCACGCCGGTCATCTGGCGGAGCTTCATCACGTCGGAGGCGGTGATGTTAGCCATTTGGGATTCCTTTGGTTGAAACGGTTGGTGGGGTTTACTTCGCGGGCTTCTCCGCGGCCTTGGCGGCCTGCGCCTTGATCGCCTCGGCGGCGGCCTTGGCGGCGGTGCGGCGGGTCTCGGTCGCGCGGATCTTGTCGCCGGTCTTGGACGCGCCGGCGGCGCCGGCGGCCTTGGCGCCGGAGCGCGGGCGGCGCTCGCCGGTCCCGGCGGCGGCGCGCGTGCGGCGCGGGCGGGGCGCGGGGGCGTCACCGCCCTCGGCCGGGAGGTCGCCCTTCTCGCGGGCGATCTCGACCGCGGCGCTGGCGCGGCGGGCGGTGCGCTCGGCCTCGGCCTTGCGCGTCTCCTCGGCGGCCTTGCGCTCCCAGGCGGAGGCGCCGTCCTTCACCACGCGGGCGAGGGAGTCGGAGACGAGCTTGATCGCGCGGATCGAGTCGTCGTTGCCGGGGATCGGGTAGGCGATGGGGTCGGGGTCGGCGTTGGTGTCGACGATCGCGATCACGGGGATGCCGAGGCGCGTGGCCTCGAGCACGGCGTTCTTCTCGCGGACGACGTCCACGACGTAGACGGCGGCGGGGAGGCGGTCCATGTCCGCGATGCCGACGAGGTTCTGCTGGAGCTTGTCGAGCTCGCGGCGGAGGGAGGCGGCCTCCTTCTTGTGGGGGGAGAGGGCGCCGCCGTTCTCGGCCTCGGTCTTCTGGAGCTGGCGCATGCGGCGGACGCTCTTGCGGATCGTCTGCGCGTTGGTGAGGGTGCCGCCGAGCCAGCGGTTGGTCATGTAGAACGCGCCGCACTCCTCGGCGGCGGTCTTGACGACCTCCTGGGCCTGCTTCTTCGTGCCGACGAAGAGGATCTTGCCGCCGTCCTCGGCGACCTTCTTGGCGAAGGCGAGCGCCTGGTCGAGCAGGTCGAGCGACTGCGTGATGTCGACGATGTGCACGCCGTTGCGCTTGTCGTAGATGTACTTCTTCATCTTCGGGTTCCAGCGCTTGGTCTGGTGGCCGAAGTGGAGGCCCGCGTCCATCAGGTCGCGGAGCGTGAGCTGCGAGAGGCTTGTGGCCATTTCGTGTTGCACCTTGTGGGTATCGCCATAGGATGCGGGGTCTTCCCGCGGTGAATCCGCTTTGCCGGATGGCGGCCGGCGTTCGCTTCCGCGCATCGGGCCGGCCCTCCACAAGGAGGCGGTGCGTGCGCTTGGGGGCGGGAAGATACCAGAACGCCCGTCCGCGCGCAAGCGGAAAAAACGACGCGGGATTTCCGGTTGAAGGACGGCGCCGCGAGGCGTAGAATCCCGGGCCGTCAACGATCCACGCCATGCGATTCGCCACCGCCTCCGAACTCCGCTCCCTCGACGCCGCCGCGCGCGCGGCGGCGTGGTCCGCGCCGGGCGCCGACCCGGCGCAGGCCCTCATGCGCCTCGCCGCGCTCGCCCTCGCCGACACGGTCTCCGAGATCGCCGTCCGCCTCCCGGTCCGGCCCGAGGTGCTCGCCGTCGCCGGCGGCGGCGACAACGGCGGCGACGCCCTCCTCGCGCTGGAGCTCCTCGCCGCGCGCGGCTTCCGCACGACGGCGCTGCGCGTCGCCGACGCCGCCGCGTGGGCCGCGATGCCGCCCGCCGCCGTCCCGGCGCGCGCGATCGTGCTCGACGGCATCCTCGGCCTCGGCCTGCGCGGCGCGCCGCGCCCCGACGCCGCCGCGGCGATCGACTGGACCAACCGCGCCCGCGACCGCCGCGGCGCGATCGTCGTCGCGGTCGACCTCCCGTCCGGCCTCGACCCGGACACGGGCGCCGCGCCCGGCCCCGCCGTCCGCGCCGACTTCACCGTGACGATGGGGCTCCCGAAGCCGGCCTTCGCCGTCCCCGCCGCGCTCGCGCGCTGCGGCGAGATCCGCGTCGCCGACATCGCCTACCCCGACTCCGCCTTCGCCGAGCCGGCGCCGGACGCGACGGAGCTCTTCGCCGAACGCGACCTCGCCCGCGTCCTCCCGCCGCGCGCCTGGGACGCGCACAAGGGCGACTTCGGCCATGTCGCGCTCGTCGTCGGCTCGGAGCGCTACTCCGGCGCCGGCGCGCTCGCCGCGCTCGGCGCGCTGCGCGGCGGCGCGGGGCTCGTCACGGCGCTCGTTCCGCGCGCCCTCGCGCCGTCCCTC
>Ga0310695_10003757_pt1 | contig 29187 bp, 28 predicted proteins | sample RumenRJG_04DNA_FD_203882 | JGI IMG/M metagenome (GOLD analysis project Ga0310695, IMG submission 203882) | Bovine rumen microbial communities from Lethbridge, Alberta, Canada - RJG_04 (v2) (version 2) | ecosystem: Host-associated > Mammals > Digestive system > Stomach > Rumen | place: Canada...
GCTTCCTTTGCACGTTCATAGTGGGAATCTTTCCAGAAGATTGTATCTGCAATGCGATAGTACTTACAGAAACGACGGATAGACATCGTGTCGAAAGGAGCAGGCACTCCCTCCTTTTCCCAATCGACTTCTTCTCCTTCCTTGACCGATGCGTACACCTTTTCTCTTCGAATCAGTTCCTTCATAACTCGGATGCAATATTCTTGGTCTTTCACCACCAGCTTCCCCTCTGGAATTATCTTGTTGAGAAACCGACTCTTTATTCTTCCAAAGCGTTGCCGATAAGGTAAATCTTCATCAATATGCTGATTGTATGCCTCTGGATTCCTTGTTATTTCTGCTACTCGTTGTTTGACGAGATGGAGAAGTGGCTCCAAGAACCAACTCATATCGTGAGCATATTCCTTGCCATCAAGATTCCTGTTGGTGAATATCACATACTCATGAACCCTGTCAGATATTTTCAGGAAAGTGTTCTCACGATAGGTTGAAGTAACGAGGAAGAGCCATCGTTTCTCGTATGGATACTCCTCGGCCAATGCTTTCCTGTAACTCGCGATGTCGCTTTCTACATATTGATCGTGCATATCTTCGAAATCTTTCCATTCTTCAGCAGTACCACGAGGTATTTCCAGCCAAATCATGCGAGCCTCGTCATCTTCAATAGGCTCAAAGATGGAGAGTGCCTTTTGTATTTCCTTTACCAAGGCGAACGAATTCTTATCCACATAGAATTCTCCGTCGTGACCACTTTGGAGAACTCTGCTTATGATGGGTTGTATTATTTTGTAATCCATATTGTTTCTTGTTTGTTTATTCAAATATCATCTTCTATAACATACTCTTCACAAATATAGCAATATCGAGAAGGATTCTTTTCATAAGTCTCAATAGCAATTTTTACTTTTTGATATGGGAATACTCCTTCTTGATATGAGCATCGATGCCAGGAGTCAAAATACTCTATTATTTTCTCCTCGTTATTATATCTTACCTTGCAATGCTTATGACATTTAGGGTCGAAGTAAGAGGCCAAATCATTCCATCCCAAAAGATCGTCTATGGTAGAAGAGAAAGACAAGTAGCTTGTGCTCCCAGTTTCATCCTCGGCGAACTTTGTGTGAAATGAAATAGTTCCATCCTGTTCCTCAGAAACCTCAATCCATTTATAACGTGCAATTTCATTAGCACTCGTAACGGAATGTTCTTTGAGAAAGTTCATGAGCATTTCTATCGGGTTAAGTCGGTCCTCTGAACCAATCGGCTGATGAAAATTCAGGCTCCATTTTAGATGCTCTGATATTTCCCTACGAATGTCAAAGGCCATAAACTCTTTTCTGTTGTTATCCAGCACCTCTCGCCCATATTGTGCAATGTCGTGACAGTGTACCGAAGCATAGCTATGTCTTCCCAAGGCATAATGGACAGAGTACCATTGCAAGTCATTTTCTACAAGACGGTTCTGAAGTTCAACAACGTCTTTTATCTTCTTTCGGCGCAGATAATTGGAGATCTCTGCGGCTAAAGCATGAAATTCAGGAGTGCCGTATTCGATGTCTCTGAACTGTTTATACTTCTGAATAGCCTTGCTTCCTTCCGTAAGACCGATAGCATACCGATAGCCCATCCAAATTAAAGCTTCTTGATATAGTTCGCTTCCTTTTTTCTTTATGTCAATCTTCATCGTTCTGTTCATTTAAAGGGTTCAACTAAGAAATCGTATAGTTTCTCTGGAGTGCTTACATCAATAGGTTTGTCATTCACTCTTAGGGAGTTTACAATATCTCTCTTGCCGAAGTCTGTCTCAAATATCCACCATGAAACGTATTTTTCATCATCCTTTACAGATAGTTCAAGGAGGTGCACGCTCAATTCCCACAATACATTATGATATATTGGTGCATAGCTGCCTGGAAATGCCTGTTCCATGTGATAATTGAATTGATGGTCTATGTCACTTTGCTCTTTTAACTTATTCAGAGATTTTACAAATTCTTCTTTCGTTATCATTGTCTCTTTGCTTATAAATCGTTTTCTTGATAGATTATGCTTATGGCAATACGCCATTAAGCCTCACCTTTTCTGCCGAAAAGATAAGGAATGGATAATAGAGCGACTAACTCGAGTCACTATACATGCGTAAAAGTCACTGCGAGCGCGCTCTTACTGTTCTGACGTTTTAATGGTGTGCATAAAATCTCCTCTCTGCGTGAAAACGCATTAATGGTTTAACATTCCTTCCAGGATCGGGTCGCCTGGGTTTACTTTACTCTTTGCTCCGGAGCATCTTCCGAAGACTTGAAAACTAACGCAAGAAAGTATTCTTGCCAATCCAGTAAACGGGAATGGGAGAAGACAGGTGGTAAGTCTGTTTTTTCATTCCTGGGTTCCGTCCCTACACTAACGACATTACTCGCATCGCTTAACTTCTGTTTTCACATCTCTCAGGAGTTCGCCTCTAACGTATTCGCCATACGGCTCATACCAAATGGACGTTCCCAACCAACAAGGCTACAGTTAGCTTGCCCTGCCCCTACGGGAACTATAGGCCAACCTATAAAATTGGCTGCAAAGGTACATGTTTTCGAACGATTAGCCAAAACTTTTCGAGACTATTTTTCGAGCCCATTTTGCTTATACACAGAGTGTATAAAAAAGATTGCCCGTAAAAGCCAACTCGTCGAATTTTGCCCTTCTTATCAGCAAATTGCATGCAATATTACTTTTTATCTCATTCTTAGGTGTTAATATCTTATAAATTCTTTTGAGACTCGCAGAATCTTCATATCTTTGCAACGCTTTAGCATGTTGAGCGGGCCATGATCCCTAAGTGATGCTCTTCTTGTTTTTAACAGGAAAGTGAGTCTGCTCACCAGTTCGTGGCTGGTAAAAACCATTCCGATGAATCATCGTGCGGAGGGAGTATTAGTCGGAAGATACTCTATCCAACTCCACATAAGAGGCTCTTCAGGGGTTGAGACCGATTAGCATAAGCCCGGTTACCCGACAGCGACAGAAGAGACCGAGATTGCACAGCTGCATTTGATTATTGCTTCGGCAATGGTCAAACGCAGTTGTTTTGTATATACCTGTATGTCAAAATAGCTGCAAGAGAGTGCTAAACATGTTTAATTCTAAAGCTATTTTGACAATGAAACTGACAAAATCACTTCCCGTCATCAAGGAGCGTAACTGTAACGCATCCTTGGTTCTCGATCGTCGCACACAGCGACGTAATGTAAAGGAGTTCCCTCTGGCTATGCGTTTTACTATCGACCGCAAGTTCTTCTATCATGTCGTCGGAAGCTCTTACACGGAAAAACAGTTCTCCGACATCTGTAATGCCACCAAGAGTTCATCTGACAACTATCGCGAGCAGCGTATGTGGCGTGAGACTATCGTGCCCAAGTACAAGGACATACTCTCGGAACTCAACAAAGGCGGCATGCTCACCTTTGAAATGGTACGCCTTGCAGTAACCACTGGTAATCCGAACATCCAGGAGAAAGACAATCGCTCATTCATGAGTATTTGGGAGCAAGTCATCCATGACCTAAAGACCAATGACAACGGTGCCCGTTTTACGACCGGCCAGAATTATGAGAGTGCTCTGCATTCTTTCCGCGCCATCATGGGTGATAATGCCATTAAGGGATTCGACATTAATGTTGCAGAAATCCAGAAGTGGAAAGACGGTATGAAGAATGGAGTAGTAGGCAAGAATGGCAAGTTAATCGGGAAGATCTGTGACACGACAATTGGTATCTATCTCCGTGCTTTCCGTGTTGCATGGAATGAAAGTGTTCGTCAAGGATTCCTCAAAGATGTTCCCTATCCGTTCTCAAACAAGAAGGAGAAGAAACTAGTCAGCATCCCGGCTAGTGCAAAGAGGCGTAAATGCTACCTTCGTGTCAATCAGATGACGGAACTCTACAATCTTTTTATCTCCAAAGAATATCCTGATTATTGGCCTGAGTCATATAAAGCATCGGTTCACTTCTCGTTAGGCTTGTTCTTGGTTCAATATCTCTGCAATGGCTTCAACATGGTAGATGCGGCCCGCTTGAAATACGATGACTATTACTTTCAAAATGAAGGTAAGGCATTCCGCTTCAACCGAAAGAAAACCGAAAATACAAGTATTGATGGTGCTGAGGTAACCATCCCTATCATCCAGCCTCTGCAGCATATCCTTGATGAAATTGCCGCACCACCCACCCGTGGCGGATATGTATTTCCGCAGATTCTGGGTGGTGCAGAAGATGAAGAAAATCGAAGGAAGAGAACACAGCAGGAGAATAAGAATGTGCGCGACAGAATGGATAAAGTCTGTCATGAAGTTCTGCATTGGGACAAGTCCATTAAACCCACAAACACCTGGTGCCGCCATTCCTTCGGCACGAATCTACATAATGCCGGTGTAGAAATTGACTACATCTCTGAGGCTATGGGCCATTCCAATGGCGACCATGCCATCACACATATCTATCTTGATGCCTATCCGTTGGAAAAGCAGATGGAATATAACTCCAATCTGTTGGATTTGGAAGCAAAAGATTCCAAACGTGATAGGCTGACAAAAGAACTGGCTGAACTTTCGGAATCCGATTTGGCCCAGATACTGAGCAACCTGAAGCAGTCTAACCAATAAATATCCATGCCATGTTTAGATTGAATTTCTCAAAGTTGTTCTCTGATTTCTCGCTGAGAAAAGAGAAAACGGACATGTTCATCCACACATGGAAGAACCAACATAAGAATGTTTATGCCGACTTCAAAAGTGGAATTGACAAGGTGGCCGATGGTGACCTTACCTTATTATATAATATGTATGCCCTGATGAAGGATTGTGTCCCGCCAGAGGCTCAGTCCTTCTACGACTGGTTCGGCGGTTTGCTAACACAATCGCCAACCAGGACATCTACTTTGATGTCTGATACACAATGGGCTGGCAAATACACCGAGAAGATAGCCCGGTGCATTGTCAATCGCCAACTGTGGTTAGGCATCAACTTGAAGACGGGTATGGTGGACATCTATACGTCTCAGCAAAGAGGGCTGTTGATGGTCAAATCCGGCACCCCCATAGAGATATGGAATCGCTTGCCGCAATACATGAAGTCCTATTTCATCAGTCAGGTAGATAGGCTGACACGAAACTCCAAAGGCTGCATGCTGTTCAGCAAACTGGAACGCAAGCAACTATATCAGGCTTTGGCTTTCTTTGCCAACATCTTTATGCTGGCTCATGCCGTGTTCATCCCTAGCTTTCTGGCAAACCTTTACGACAAGGTCATTGAGAAAGGCGATACGCTTGCCTTTTGTATGTACTATTTCGTGGTTTTCAATCACGGACTCCCCCGCATGATGCAACTCCTCAATGGTGTCTTGACGAAAGAAGACGTAGATGAGAATGGACTGGTATTGATTCGTAACAGTGTCCACTCCCTCGTTTACCAAAGCATGGAATTGGGAGCAGAGACCAAGGCATCCTGGGAGAATGCCGTGGAGGACTGCAATCCCGAAATCTGGAAAGATGTCTTGTTCCTGCTGCACAAGACAAAAGGGAAAAGAGGAAAGAAAAAGTCAATCCGAACTTTGGACGAAATCCTTATAGGTGACATTGCCGCCCAAAAGAAAAAGATACGCCTGTTTCTTGATGAGAACGAGGATGACATCTGCCTGGCCTATCTGCTCCTTGCCTTGGTTCAGACAGGCAAGGTTAAGGGTGCCATCCCCTATATGACCTTCCATCGTGCCATGGAGCATTTCACGGGGCGACATATCGGACACGACATCCCTCAGAAACGGTATGGTGAGTTGAAGAACGATTCTGGCTATTTGAGCCCTTACAGCAACAGTTGCAAACGGGCCAAGCGCATCATCAACAAGTGGACCCGCATCTTCGCAGAAACAGACTGAAAAGGCTCATTTTTCTTACATTTTGTTAAAAGTCGGTCGGTTTTATTTCATGCAAATAAGACCGACCGACGCCCTTTTTATTATGCTATACCTTTGCCGTCGAAATCGATTTCAGAGAATGTAAACGAGGCTCTAAATGCCTCAATTGTTGAACAATTAAACTCACAAAAAGTTATGGAAAAGATTTTCGATATCAAACAACTGCTCCAGAAGCCCATCGCCATGATGACGGGCGAAGAGCTGGCCTTTCTGATTGGCAGCAGTATTGAGGCAAAGGCAAACGAGGCAACGCCCATAGTTCAGAAACGCACCTACTACGGCATCGAGGGCATCGCCCAGGTGTTCGGATGCAGCGTGCCAACCGCCAACCGCATCAAGCGCAGCGGCATCATCGATGCTGCCATCACGCAGATCGGGCGAAAGATTATCGTGGATGCCGACCTGGCACTTCAACTGGCAAAGGAAGCGGAAATCAACAAAGAAAAGCAAGTCTAATCTATGGAAAAGAAAGACGAGTTTATTCGTGTTGGCACTACCTATTATAAGATAGTGGACCAGCCACTCATCAACGGAGATACGGTGAAGCGACGCATCCCTTGGAGCATCGAAGCCCTCAGACAGGACTATAGCAAGAACTTCATTGCAGAGATACCAAGATACGATGGCTTCTGTACGGTTCCCGACCATTGCTTCTACAACAGAGAAATTGGAAACTTCTACAACTTGTATGAGAAACTCACGCACAAGATAGAGGCTGGGCAGTTCCCTTACATCAAATCGTTGATTGAACATATCTTCGGTGAGCAATATGACTTGGGAATGGATTACCTTCAACTTCTATACATGAGACCCACGCAGAAGCTGCCCATTCTCTTATTGGTTTCCACGGAACGGAATACAGGCAAGACTACATTCCTCAACTTTCTAAAAATGGTGTTTCAGGACAACGTAACCTTCAATACCAACGAGGATTTCCGAAGCCAGTTTAATGCAGACTGGGCTGGCAAGCTTCTCATCCTTGTCGATGAGGTGTTGCTCAGTCGCCGTGAGGATTCCGAGCGATTGAAGAATTTGAGTACTGCACGTACTTACAAAGTGGAGGCGAAAGGTAAAGACAGGTCGGAAGTGGAGTTCTTTGCCAAGTTCGTGCTTTGCTCCAACAATGAGTCCTTTCCTGTCATCATTGATCCCGAGGAAATCCGTTATTGGGTGCGTAAGGTTGAGCCACTGGAGAATGATGATCCGAACTTCCTTCGTCACATCGAAGAAGAGATTCCGCAGTTTCTGTTTCATCTGCGGCATGGACGAAGTCTGACAACGACCAAAGAAAGCCGCATGTGGTTCAATCCGAAGCTCATCCATACAGAAGCTCTTGACCACATCATCTGCCACAATCGTCCTCGTGCCGAACTGGACATGGTGGAGCTTTGTCTGGACGTGATGGAGCGGAACAATCTGACACAACTTTCGTTCTGCCCGAATGACATCCATACATTACTTATCAATACTCATGTAAAGATTGAGAAGTGGCAAATCCTGAAGGTGCTGAAGGAGCGTTGGAAGTTGAAGCCAGCAGACAATGCTTACCGCTATACTACCTATAACATCGACTACAACGACGTCACAAACTACATGGCCGTTCAACGAACTGGTAGGTATTACACGGTTCAGCGGGATTATCTGGAGCGATTGCGCTGTTGATTTGATGAATTGTTGAGCATGAAGCATAAAAGATAATACATCAATGCTTTGTAAACACATAAAACCTCAACAAACATTCAACAAAGTTCAACAAACATAAGCGTCAATTATTTTTCTTTTGACTGGCAAAAAAATAGTTATAATAATGGCTTATCTGCAGATTTCCACAACCTCGCCCTCAGCAAGTGGGACGAAAAAAGCAACGATGCATAACATCTCCGACCTCACACCGTCGGTCACTAACCGCTGGCTATTATTATGGGGTTGGGGGAGCAAGTATAGGTTTTGTGTCCCACTAAACCACGGCTCAAAAAGCCGGAAATACCAGATGTCTCACATAACACTTCGCAAATATGAATACCCCAACCCCTAAGAACCCCAACAAAGGCGGCCGCCCGAAAAAACCAGAAAGTGAGCAACGGCTCTTTTCTGTCAAAGTATATTTCGATGAACAAAGTTACAAGAAACTGTTGAACAAGCGAAGGCGTACAGGCATGTCTCTCTCCACGTTGGTTTACGAGTTGGCTGTCAACGGCTATGTCAAGGAACCCATACCCAAAGAGGAAGCTTCTATGCTTCGCTCATTGGCAGGCATGGCGAATAACCTGAATCAACTGGCACACCTGGCCCATATCAGCCAATTCATGGAAGTGGAGGAAGAGGTGCGGGAGGTGGCAAGAAGAGCCGATGAAGTATTGATAAAACTGAGTGAGAAATGACAAAACCAATACCACTATGATAGCAAAGATACATCCCGGAAACAACTTTGGTGGCTTGGTCAACTATGCCAACGACATCGAGAAAAAGGATGCGGTGGTTGTGGCATCCGATGGAGTAAGCCTCGCATCCAATGCCGCCATCACTGCCAGTTTTAAGGCACAGGCAAAGATCCATTATGGTGTGAAAGATTTCGTTGGGCATATATCGCTCAGTTTTTCTCCTGAGGATAAAGACAAAGTTGATAATGAGCTGATGGCAAAGATTGCCAAAGAATATATGCGGAGGATGGGCATCATCAATACGCAATATGTCATCTTCCGTCATCAGGACCAGCCACACCCTCACGTTCACATCGTCTATAACCGAGTCGATAATGATGGTAATATCATCAAAGGTGACTGCAGCTTTTCCAAGTCGGCAGCCATCACCAAAGCTTTGACTAGAAAATATGGACTAACTTTTGGCAAGGGCAAGAAGAACGTCCGACGCGACCGCCTTATGGGAAAGGATGCCATCAAGTACCACCTCTATGACACCATCACCGCAGCCTTGAAGGACTGCATCACTTGGCAGCAACTCCGAAAGGCTTTGTCAGAAAAAGGCATTTCGCTGGATTTTGTCCGCAACAGCGATGGCAGCGTACGTGGGGTGACCTTCACCGACAACGAATACCAAGTGACTTTCTCAGGCAGCAAGATTGACCGCTCGCTGTCATTCGGTAAAATCGATAAGAACATGGTGAACATCTATCAAATCAATGATGACCCAAGCGACCGTCCCGAGTTCTACCCACACTACGACACGGAGTATATTACCCATATTACTCAACAATACAGGCAAAACGGTCAAGACCGCCAAAGCACACCTTCCGACGGCATCGAGGATGCCTTTAACTTCACTCAGACAAGTGGTCAGGAGGGTGGCACATCGTCTGGCAGCGGTATTGGCGCAGCCATCGCAGAAGTGCTGTTACAACCACCCGTAGTTCCATCATCCGGTGGTGGCGGAGGTTCAAGTTCAAAGGACGATGATGACGATGACAAGGAGAAGAACAAGAATAAATATTATACACCACGTAAACGTAAGAGATAACTATGGCAAAGAATAAACCTACTCCATTAAAGGACGAACCCGTGATGTCGCTCGATGACATAAGCACCAAACTTGATAATCTGGCTGCTTCAATCGGAACTTTACAGAAAGAACCATGCGAACCGGCTGTACCCAAAGTGAACATTCAGGTCAAAGGCCTGCATTTCAAGACAGAAGAAGAGTTCCGTGAGAAGGTCATCCTCCTCTATAAAGGTTTGGGGGTCTATAACCAAGAACAGGAAGATGCTTATATCCAGGAGTTACACGAAAAAGGGGAACTTTCCAACAGGGAGATGCTTCAGGCAATTTACAAGAAGACTTGCGCCATTCCAGATGATAATAATCATGTGCCAAACTCTTTGAAGGATCAGCTTATACACCGTTGGCACAAAATAAAAGAGCGCATCCATATTGTGTTCTATGAACCAAGCAACAAATGGTATCGTAATGTCTATGCCTGGATAAGCATCATTTTGACGTTTATGTTCACCATCTTCACCATCTATGAGGTTGTCAATGTGAATCGTCTGAAAGCATATAATGAAGATTTGCAAACCATCGCGGCCCAACATCAGATGACCCGTGAGATAATCCGAGAACTTCAGCCAGACTTGTTCGTTACCATCACCAGCTACGATGACATGGTTCAGTCTAAAGGGCACAGCTATGCACACGAACATTTTGAGAACAGCAAGCCAAAAGAAAAGCCAGGGAAGTGAATCTTCTCTGGCTAAATCTAATATGATAGACTTTGCTCCCGACATTTATTTCGTGAGCAAATCGTAACTTTCACTATCACAAATGCTTACCATATCATAAAAAGTAACAATGACTTCATTTCTTTATCAGGATTTAAAGTTTCTTTCGTAAAATGTATTTGCCAGCGATACTTTCTATATCAGGTATCGTCTTGACGATATCTTCCACATCATCTTCTTTGATAACCGACCTCCAAGCCGTTCTGCTGATGGTTCTGGCTATATCTCTGATACTGGCCGGCACCCTGAAGATTAGTATTTCTGTTTGCTCGGAATCACGCCGCGCACACCGCCTTTAGGATTGGGCACATCACCCTTGTAGCGCGGGATGACGTGCATGTGGCAATGGAAGACAGACTGCCCGGCGGCCTCGCCAATGTTGATGCCGACGTTGTAGCCGTCCGGGTGGAAACGCTCGTCAATCTTCTGCCTGACATATTGCAACACAACGTTCATCGCCTCGCGCTCGTGGTTGGTCAGGTCGAAGTAGGAAGCCACATGCCTCTTGGGGATGATGAGCGCATGACCGGGCGAGACGGGATAGCCGTCGTAGAAGGCAACGCAGGTGGCCGTCTCGCAGATGATTTCCACTCGGCGGGAAAGACGGCAGAAAGGACACTTTTCGCCTTCCACGCGCGGCAGCTTGTTGAAATGGTTGTATTGGTAGAGTTCGTAGCTTTTGTTGCTGACGAGGCTCTTGTACGGCAATTTCACGTTACATTGGTACGTGTATTGTTTGTGGATGGCATGAAGCCGGAAACCCTCTTCCTCAAGGTCGCGACGGACGGCAAAGTAGGCTGTTCCCTTTGGGGAAAGCAGGTTGGCAACATTCATCAGCACCTCGGCTTGGGCGTAGGGTTCCAAGACGTTCAGCACATAGTTGCAGAAGATGGTGTCGAATTTGCCCTCGGGGAAGTCCGGGCGGTAGTAGTAATCGTAGCCGATGATGTCAAAGCCTTGCTTCCCGAGTTCGTCGGTATCGAAACCGAAACCGCATCCGAAGTCGAGAATCTTGCCCTTCAGCAGATTGTGCTGCATGAGGTATCGCGTCGGCACAGAGAAATCCGTGCGCTTGATGGCCGTGAGGTAGGGATGGTTTATCTTCTCTGGTTCCATATAAGTTAATCAATGTTCCAATATGCATCATGCTCTCCATCTAATGCATCTAATATAGTATAATTATCATCGATTCTTATTAATCCTTTTTTCTTAACAAAATCTTCATCAAATTCATAGGAGAATCTTTTACTTTCAATATTAAATATAATGCTCATATTTCTGAATCTATTATCACATATAATGAGAGTTCCCTCTTTCCCATATTTGTAATAATATGATGGATACCGTAAAACCATTCCCCTATCTGTTATCTCATAAATAATTATTCTCAAAACCTGTTCTTTTTCAAAAGCAGCATATCCGAGAAATGTATCCAGAAGAGTTCCATAACGAAGTTTTGATTTATTCTTAAATGTACAATCAAAGACTTCTTCTGCTGTGTAAATAAAAAAGGAATTATCTACAAGAACATATTCTTTCCGTTGGTAATATAATAAATCATTATTCAGATTTTTAGTCGTTATCTGCGTTTCTTTAAAGTCTCCTTGTATGATTTCACCACTGATTAACGATATAAGAATGTCATCATGTTCTGTCTCAACTTTAACTATTGGAAAAACAATAGTCGTTTCTCCTCTTTTCTTCGTTAATCTTCCCCATTTTTTGACATTTTTAATTCGCTCTTCCTTATAATCTGGCATAAGTAGCCCCATACTGTTAGTTATATGTTTTGCTTTTTCATAATGAATTACGATATCTGAATCAATTTCATATATGACTGAGAAAGAATTAAAATCACTATAAGTATCAAACTTAGCAAACTTGTCAAGTTGTATTATAAGGCTTTGATTAATAACATAATGTTCTTCCTTTTTGCGTTTCATATTATAAACAATACGATGTTTAGCATTATCATTAAAAGGTATTGCTTCCTCATAAATTAAGCTATCTTCAGCTTTGATAAGCTCAACATGCTTTTCTTGTTCACCATAGTATGGAATTCTAGAATATCCGTTATAGCTAACATTAAAACTTTCATTCTTGTCATGCCACGACAGCAATATGCTATCTTTATATTCAAAGATGCTAATACACCCATTTTCAGAGTTAGGAGTAAAAGAAATTTCGTTTCCATGAGAACGATATATACATGACTGACCATTAGAAAACAGAATCCCAGATGAGTCTTTATATATTACTTTTTCGTTATCCATAATTATAGTTAGTATTTCCATGTTTCAAAGCCCATGTTAAGAGCAATTTGATTGATGGGCTTAAACGTTCTTTCGTATAATTCGCGGAAATGAACATCGTCCATGTCCGCCAGTTCTCTTGCCGTATAACCGAGAGAAATGAAATCCTCCATAACCTTCGGTTCCTTATTATTCTTAATCAACAATTGTAAGGAATGATGTTGTAATTCCGCGAATTTAGGCAAGTAAACATTCAAGTCTGGGAGATTATTACTCTTTGAAGAATTGATACTACCATCAGAAGGAATTAAGTTCCAAAGTAAATCGTGAGACACGAAACTCCAAGGAATGAAGTGATCAAGGTCATAATCCTGCGGATGCAACTCTTTGCCTGTGTAGATACAATGGATGGGACCGCCAATCTTCATCACCATATCCCAGTAGTTATGCTGCTTTGTCAACGAGTTCCGAAACTCTGGTCGAATCAGTTTATTGGGGATGGCTGGAACATTAGGATTCCTAGCCTGTAAGAACAAAGTTAAGTTCCAATAGGCAAAGTCCACCAAAATGTTGTAGTGGCTATGCAGATACTGATTCCAATCAAGATTAAGTTTGATGTAGAAATCACCGGTCTCTTTATGCAAAGAATACAAGCACCCGTTTTCGAATGTTTGTGAACGCCATACCATTTCTTTATCATCAGAGGTATCTATCCAAGGACGGAGGAAACGATAAGGAACATTCAACGTAAGGATGTTCAGAAGTTTCTTGATTCTCTTATTCTCTAGACTTTCTTTGAGACCATTGATAATAGCATCCGCATTGGCATCAATAGGAATCTGAGTAATGCGCTGTAATTCAATAACGATATCAAAAAGCGAATCACTCTTTCCAAACGAAAGTCTGAAATAGTGAATTGGATACCAAGCATTAGCAACCATACGGATAACGATATCCCACACACTGATTCGTGGGTTGTCCGATTTCGCATGTATTTGCATAATCGATACAAACCAAAAGAATTTGTATGTCGCCACCGTTTTCGAAAATATCTTTCCGAGACGATTGGTGGTCAATATGTCTGATTGCGGGATTTCCATTTTTATAACGATTTCATGTATCTTTGGTTTACAAATTCGGCCTTAGGCAGCTTCGCAATCTTACTTATTTGTCACCAATTCTTGGTATAATGCTACCGGTCCTAAGTGCCACATTTTTGTGGATTCATTTTCCAGTCGTCTGAACATATCAGAAGAATATATCATCTTTATCGCTTCAACGATGCTGACATTCTTGTCTTCTGAAAGCCATTCGGCCATCCATGCCACCTTTGATGGCAAGAGCAGATAAAGATTGCCTTGGGTTATTTCTACCATTATTGACGCCCTCCCTTTTTTCGGATGTTAATAAACTCATCGATGTCCTCCAGAATCCACTGATGACTTTGGGTGTGAAGCACTTCAAAATGCTCTTCGAGATATTCAAGCACGCCATAATGGTCAAGAACTTTAATTGCTTCGGCACCTGTCAGCCCCTTTGCATTCTTGTATTGTTCGATGCAGAACGATACGAAGTAGGCGATATCTTGTTTCCTCTTGTCCATACCCCTTTTCTATTCCGTCCATAACAAATCGTCCACACTCACCTCCAATAACTTTGAGATGAGAATGAGCATTTCAACATTCGGCTGGGCCACATTGGTTACCCATTTGGACACCATCGCCGGATCTTTACCCACCAATTCTGCCAGACGTTTATTCGTCATGTTCTTTTCTGCCAAAACCACCTTTAGGCGGTTCAAACGTTTACGTTCCATTGATTACATTTATGATTCTGCTACAAAGGTACACTTTTTCTTTTAAAGAGAATGGTATCTTGGTTGAAATATAACTTTTTTAAGCGTAAAAATGTCGAAAATCTCAATTTTATGCATTCTTGGCTGATTTTGGTGAATGAAATACTATGTACATAGTGTCGTAAGGCAGTGGCTCCTGCAATTACTTCATGATATCGTTTACCTTCATTCTTTCATAATCATCAAAGAACTCCTTCCATTTGGGGTCTTCTGCCAACTTAGGAGAACCGCACCAATTGTGACACTTCAACAAGATTCCCCATAAGGTCTCTAGAAAATACTGATATGGTAGGTCACAATTAGCTGGGAAGTCAGTCACAATGCTTTTATACTCGCCATTTCTATCATGTCGCGTATCGCATCCCAATAATAACAACAACCGTTCATTATCCGGAATAAGGTTTACAAAGTAGCAATTAAGAGGTATTCGATAATCATCATCCATTATATATTGCTGATAATCCTCTTCATCCACTATGCAATCCGATGTAGCAACAGGGATATAAGGTAATGCAATCATCCTAAAAAAGTAAGAATTATCTGCGCCACCCAACGCTTCCCAAAGGTTATCAATTACGGCATCCATTCTACGGATAAACGCCAGAGAGTTTTTCAACCAAGCATCATTGAATTCATTAGGATCATGCTCAATCTTACTTTCATATAAATGCATTCTTCTTTCTTCTTGGTGCCTTACAGAACAAGCCGCACGATATGCCAACAGAAGGCAATCTCGTTTGGACTCAGGGATACTATTACGGCTCTCAAGATCCTTGAAGAGCAAAGAATCATGTTTGCCACAGAAAAGACGGTACTGCATTGCATCATTTATTCCTCTCGTCTTCTCTGTGTATAAATCCCATCGTCCAGATCTTGCATCCTCCCAATTGTCTTCAAATTGCAGCAATTCGTTCTTGTCGCCAGTTAACACTTCTAATACTGGATGTCTCTGAAGCAGATGCGATTTTATTGCCGCCTCGTTGCATTTTGGACAACAACACTTGTATTTGAAGTTAGAAGCAGAAGCATAACTCCGAGCTTTCTGCAGGGAATTTGCGAATTGGTTAAAATCAAAAAAATCCTGATCCATCATTTACTTCCTCCTTGGCCATAAGAAGTATGACACAAACTGCCATGAACCTTCCGGTATTTCCTTTTCCTTTCCATAACGTTACTTTATAAGCCCTCGCGCACAATTTCCTTTTAGTCGAGAGAGCGCATAGAAGGCAAAGTGGAATCATCACAGCCTTCCTTCGTAAGGTTTAGGCTTAAATATATTGACCAATCAAAGTTGGAATCTCTTGAGCATATTATGGTTATATGTCGTCTGGCCCCACTATTAGAGGATTGTATAAGCGTTTCAAGAATAACTTAGCATATATAGGTGAAAACACCATATCTACTAGTTCTTCCGGCACATCATATCCTGCTAAACAATATGGGTGGAATTCTCTTTCATCTTCATTGCATGTAGACAAATATTCAAAATCTATCTCTGTGTATCTAAAGAATAGATCTCGCAATATGCCTGTGAAATGAAAGTCAAATGGGTCACTATAATCTTCATCGCCAGATTCAAACAAATTCTTCCAATCAAAGCATCCCTTATCTATTTCCACTTTTCTGCCACTTAAAGTTTTGGTCATTGTTTCAACAACATAACGGGCTATTATCGTCATATCTTCGCCCCAACTATCTGCAAGAGATTTCAAATAGTTATCCCTGTCATGCAAATCTTTAACATATCCTTTTAAGGCAGGAATAATATCCATCATACCCAATCCTCCGAAATCAACGTCGGCACATTTTTCCCATTCACCAAAATTATTATCGTAATAGAATTTAGTCTTAGTTACTTTATACGGATTAATTGCTCCAATGACTATAGAATTACCTAAGAAACCGCTTCCTAATGCTTCACTCCACATTTGAGAAGTATAGACAAATCCATGAAGACCACAAGATTCCATCATCTGGGCAGCTACTTGAGCTACTTTTATCATTCGGTGTTTCATGTATTCATTAGGATATTCATGATCTCCTTTAGGAGACCAATCACCTCTTAGATTCTCCCAAACCACCTTATAAATGTCAATACATTTAGGAGCAAATGCAGCTTCACAAATTCCATCGAATATTTTCTTCTGAGGAATCCATAAAGAAAGCTTTAATGTATTTAAATCTTTTCCATCTATATGAGGTTCAAGAACACAGACCTTATTATTGTCATATACCAGTTGATTAATTGCCGCCTGCTCAACTATCCTTTCACCCATTGGCGATATTAGCAAATACATAATATCGTTCTTGGAAGATGGAGAAAACAACGTCCTCAAAAAAGAGCCATAAGCAGGAAGTTCCGTGAAAGCCTGTCTTGCTGTTTGATCGGATTTCTTTAACTCGACGACTACAATTCCATTACCTCCTGGTCTATTACCCAAGAAGTCTGTTCTCATGTTTCTTTCGTCCTCCTCTTTCAATGTAACCTCACATCCCCAGAGTTCCATTTCTTTAATACACTGCCAATACTCCTTATATCTGTCAATCACCATTTGATATAATATTTCAGATGGATTCATGTCAGTTACAGATGGTTCTTCAATTGCAGGAAATGTCGGTTCTATCAACAAGGAAGAAAAATCATCCCTTTTTGACCAAATGAATTTTTGTATATCTTTTTCGTTCATATTTCTATTTTGTCTGTAGCAAGCGATGGTACTGAACTATAAGCCATAGGCTCAACTTGTGCACTTGCTTATCCCGTTTTACTCATTGTTTTCTTCAATATCTTCTTTCATCTACCTATAATATGTTCACTATTTCTACTGGCTTCTAATACTTCGAAGATACGTCGCATAAGGACTTGAAGTAGAAAAACTCCGTTGGCCCTTCACCCATGATGAGTGCTGTCTGTCGTGGTTTTCCCATATCAGTCCTCCAGATTTATAAAGATACTACCCAGTTCCGGCTTGGCTCCCAATCGACCAATGCGATATGAATTGTAAAGCGAGAGATTCTTGTGCAAGCCAAAGGAGTCGCCACGAGCATATTCGGACGAAGCTGTCTCCTTGTTTTTCTCGACAAACCACACCACGCCTCTGTTCTCGTTAATCAAATCCTGCGAAAGGAGGGTGGTCTCCTGACTTGTGATAACCAGTTGCGACTTATCGGAATTGAAGATGAACACATTGAGATAGTAGTACAACAGGTCGTTGTGCAGATCTTCGCCCAGTTCATCAAGATAGTACACGTGAGGACTCGTTATCAAGTCGTATAATGCATTCAATATGCGGATATACTTCTGAGTTCCCTTTGACTGCCATCTGAGAGGAATGTCAAAATCGCCATTGCCGGAATGGTTTAAGAAGGTGATGGAATCTGTGGTTGGCTTCAGCAGGACATCTTTCATCTCCTCTGGGATATTCTCTTTCTGGATACGTTCGCGAAAATCATTGGGAACAAATCGGTCTTCAACAATAGGACGATATTCCAGAATGTTCAAGCCAGCCTTCTGGAGCATAGTGTTATAGAACTTACGCTTCTTGGTGTTGCTGTAAGCATCCTTCAGAATTACAACGAGTCCCTTTTCCACATCACCATCCACATCACCATCCACATCGTGGTAATTGGACATAATCCAAGCGTGAAGTGCATTGAATGGAGCTATGTCTTCTTTCAAGGCAGACTTTCGGCATACGGACAACACACTATGGTTGTTCAGTGTATTTTCGCGGATGCTTTCCTGCGTCTTGACTTGCAGTTTGAGGCTTGCGCCAAACTTGATGTCGGCCTGTACATTCTCTCCCACAAAACTACGTTCGTAGAATAGCGATTTGGATTTATTGGGGTAATAATATAAGGCTTCACTCAGAATGTGCTTGCCGTTGAACTTGACATCGTAATCATATCGGATGCCATCGGCATAGAATGATACGTGCATTTCCGTTGGCTCATCTTTGGTGAGCACAAAGGGTATGCAACCGCTAATTTCGACTGTTGCATCAGACTTTGGCATGACCAACAGACGGAACACCTCATTCAGGGCAATCAACATGTTTGACTTACCAGAAGCGTTTGAACCATAGAGGATGCCTAACTTGTACAAGAACACACCATCAGCAACTTCTGTGACAAGTTCCGAAGATGGGCCCTTGGCCACGAAGTTTAATTCCTGCTTGTCGCGAATGGAAAGATAGTTCTTTGCCCAAAAATCTCGTATCATACTACAATATTTTATTAATTATCGTAATTTTGCTACAAAATTACAAAATAATTTTATTAAGAGAATAGAAACCGCGTAATATTTGTAAAAGAAATACGATTTTGCATGTTTTTAATATTATTCTTGATATTTGCATAGCTAATTGATACAAAAAAAGGCTTTATCTTGCCACTGAAACTCAATGACTATCCATGATGCAAAATCGCCGACTAAAGCCATTTGTTTACGCATTGTTTACGCAGACATAAAAAAAGCACTTGCGAAAAACTCGTAAGTGCTTGATTTTTAATGTGGACCAGCCTGGGCTTGAACCAGGGACCTCCAGATTATGAGTCTGTTGCTCTAACCAACTGAGCTACAAGTCCTGAATGAGGGCGCATCGAGGGATGCGGCTAATTCGGTTGCAAAGGTACGGTTTATCTGCGAATTATCCAAATTTTTTTTGGAAAAAGACGTGAAATCGGTTCTTTTTTGTACCTTTGCAGTCCAATGGAAACAGTAATTCTGAAAGACGAGACATTTCTGACGGAGAGGAGTTGCGCGACAATCGGGTTCTTCGACGGGGTTCATCGAGGTCATCGGTTTCTCATCGAACAACTGCGTCAATTGGCTTGCCGACGTGGTGAGCGGTCGATGGTCGTCACGTTTGAGCGACATCCGCGTCAGGTGATTTGTCCTGACTGGCAGCCTCAGCTGCTGACGTCGCTTGAGGAGAAGGAGTCGTTGCTGGCTGCAACGGGAATCGACGTGATGGTCGTGTTAAGATTTGATGCTGCGATGGCTGCATTGTCGGCACAGGCTTTCATGAGCCGGGTGCTGAAAGACCGACTGAATGTCGACGCGCTCTTGGCTGGTTATGACAATCGTTTTGGCCATGGTCGTACGGAAGGCTTCGACGATTATGTCGGCTATGGTAAGACTATTGGGATTGATGTGGTTGGGGCTGAGGCTCTGATGCAGCAAGAGTCGGCGGTTAGCTCCACGCGCATCCGCCGGTTGATTTCTGAAGGACGGGTAGGGGAGGCTGCCGACTGTCTTGGCCGACGCTATACGCTGAGCGGCAATGTGGTCCATGGCGAGCAGGTTGGTCGCCGGTTAGGCTTTCCAACGGCAAACATAGTCCCTGAGGACTCGCAGAAGCTGTTACCGGCTGACGGTGTCTACGCTGTCGAGGTATGGACGGACGACGGTCGTAAGGTGGCCGGTGTGATGAACATAGGCACCCGTCCGACGTTTAACGGACATTCCCGGACGCTTGAGGTCCACTTGCTGGACTTCTCTGGCGACCTCTACAACCGACGCCTGACGGTCAGTTTCGCTGCCCGACTGCGTGACGAGTGTACTTTCACGTCGGCCGACGCCTTGCAGCAGCAAATGATCCTTGATGTAAATAATGCACGAGAAATATTAAACGGATAAATATCTATGAATAAAAGATTTAACCTTCTTAGAGCCATTGCCTATGTGCTGGTGTTTCTGGCCATCCAGGGGTTTGCCAGTGTCGTGGTGATGCTGGTGATGACATTGATGAAGGGTAAGCTGTCAGAACAATTGACGGCCAGCCAGACTGTTATCATGATGATCCTGTTTGCCGTCTTGACGATGATCGTCTTCGTGTGGGCCCGCTGGTTCCGGCCGTCGGCAAGCTATCTGAAGTCAAGACCTTGGACGGTGGTGGCATGGAGTGTCGTGGCGGCGCTTGGTGCCATTGTTCCGTCGATGTTTTGTCAGGAGTGGCTACCGGACTGGCCCGGATGGATTCAGGAGATCGTAGACGAGTCCGAACGTCAGTTTGCCGAGCTGATGCAAACGCGTGGCGGCTACTTCGTCCTGGCGCTCCTGGTCCCTATGGTCGAGGAGTGCGTGTTTCGTGGGGCGGTGCTGCGCACGCTGCTCGACTGGCAGCCCCGTCGCCGCTGGCTGATGATCGGACTGTCGGCACTGTTGTTTGCCGCGGCCCATCTGAATCCGGCCCAGATGCCCCATGCCTTTGTGATCGGGCTGTTGTTAGGCTGGATGTACAGTCGCACGGACAGCGTCATCCCCGGCATTGTCTATCACTGGGCCAACAATACGGCGGCCTATCTGCTGTTTGTCTTCTATCCAGATCCGTCGCTTGAGTTGATCGATATTTTCGGTGGTCAGGTGGGACGTGAGCTGATGGCAGTGGGTTTCTCGCTCTGCATCCTGCTTCCGGCGCTGTTCCAGCTTAACCAGACGATGAAGAAGGCCAGCAGTCGCTCTTGACTGTCTGGCCTTATCTTCGCAGAAAAAGTTGTTTTTTTTAAGTTATCCAAGCTTCACAGCTTCTTCTTCTTTGTGTGTGTGAGTGTTTTAACTCTAAGTAAATGATTCTTTTATAGATAGAGAAAGCATAGAAATAATTCTTATTCAATCGTCCCGGTGGCCAGCCGCAGCGAGTCGCCGGCGACGTAGATGGTGTCGACGCCCTTGTCGTAGGCCATGGCAGGCTCATCGCCGGCCGGACCGACGGTAGCGTAGCTGTCGGGCGATGTCCACGTGTTGTTGGGCTGGAGCGACTGGTTGATGGCATTGCTCAGTGAGAGCACCACGGCCACCACGGCTGCCGCCTTGAACAATGGGCGCAGACGCTCGGTCAAGCTGACGGTTCGGGCCTTGACGTGCTGCGGCTGGCCTTCCGTCATGGCCAGGAGCCGTTCGTCGAAGTCGTCGCCCAGCGTGGGCTGTTCATCGTAAGCCTGAAAGAGCGGCGCATAGCGTTTCAGCTCGCCGGGCATCTCGTCGTCTGCCTGTGCGTAGAAAGCGCGCAGGATCTGCTCTTCCTGAAGCGTCGTAGAGGCTTCGAAGTAGCGCTCCAACAGTTGTTCGATGTATTTATAATCCATATTGTTCTGTTTCAAGAAACTTTTGTCGGACGGCCTGGCGTGCACGATGAATGTTGACCTTCACCTGCTGCTCGCAGATGCCGAGCACCTCTGCAATCTCGCGGTATGCCTTGCCCTCGATGTCGCGCAGCTGTATGCATGAGCGCTGTTTCTCGGGCAGCTGATTCATCAATTGCTGCACCAGTCTGACGCGGTCGCGCTGGATGGCCTGCTCCTCGGGGTCGGCTCTGTATGAGCGGTCAGCCTGGTCGTGGTCGGCCTCGTCGAGCGATGCGTTCTGACTGTCAGCCCGCTTCATGCGGTCGAGCGCCATGTTGCGACAGATGGTCAGGCAGAAAGCCTCGATGGACTCAATCTCATCCCACTGTTCGCGTCGGTTCCAGACTTTGATCATGGTCTCCTGCACGACGTCCTCTGCCTCCGCATGGTTGAGAGTGATGCGGAGGGCCAGCCTGTAGAGCTCATTCTTCAGAGGCAATATGTCGGCCCGGAAATTGATCTTTTTCATCCTCTCTATTAAGGAAGACGACTGACTGGGGGTGAAAGTTACAGTTACTGCAAAAAAATATTTTTACTTGGGGAGCCGCACCCACTCCGCTGTACGCTGACGGCCGTCGCGGTCGCGAAGCGTGAAGCGATATGCCCGTCCGGGCTCGAAGCCCCATCCGTAGAACTGGCTGGCGCTGCGCACGGGCCGCCCGTCGATGGCCACGACCATGTCGCCCTCGCGGAATCCGCACCGGTAGGGCTCGCCCTGCTCCCAGACCAGTCCTACGACGGGCATGCCCCGTTCTGCGACGAAGGCGATCTCCATCTGCTCGTTGCCGACGACTGATGTGTTGCCTTCTGTGTAGGGCTCGAAACGCATGCGCTTGCGGCGAGGATTGAAGACGACGGCGCCCTGCTCGAGCACCTTGGCCCCCAGATGCGAACCGCCCTGAGTGGTCACGGCGTGAACGTCGGTGAAGGTGAAGCGGCCCATGCGCAACCGCTCCAGAGCCAGGAAGACCACCTCGCCGCGCGGCTCGGCCCCGTAGTTGCCGATGGCATAGCGTCCCGTGCAGCGCCCCTCAACCTGCGCTCCGAGAGGCTGGCTGAGGAGCGATTCGCCGTGGTCGAAGCTCTGCTTGTTAATGGAGTAGAACTGTCGGCTGCCTGTGTCGAAGCGGGCCCAGTCGGTGTGTCCTCCGAAAGGATTGACCTCGACGTAGGGCACGTGATAGTTCAGCCGATACTTCACGTCGAAGCCTTCCTCGTCGTCGAAGAAGTCGCGGCGGTCGGTCAGTACGAGCAGCCGCCGGTCGACGTCGATTTTCATTGACAGACCACGATTGACGATGTCGAACCCGATGATGCCGTCGAATTCGCGTCCGGCGACCGCCCTGCGGTGGAGCGTGGCCCGGCATCCCGTCAGCGCCAGTCTGCCGAGCCGGATTGTCGGCATCGTCAGGATGCTGACCGAGTCGGTGCGCCCGTTAGCGTCGTGGGCCAGCATGAAGCCCGCCTCGCCGCAGAGGTTGAGGAACGGCGAGTCCTCGTAGACCACCATCTGGCTTGACCCCGTGTCAATCAGAAACCGATAGGTCTGGCCCTCAATATCCACGGGCACGTAGACCTGCTCATTGGTCCACTCAATCTCGATGGAATCGGCAAAATTTGAGGCTGAAACCTCAAAATCGGCACTGTAGCGCATCTGTTGCGCCTTGCATGAGCAGCAGAGCAGTAGCAACAGTAATGCCAGTGAGTTGGTCGGTCGTTTGGTCATAGTCTTGGGCGATGTTGGTTAGTGCCGGATTTTCTCGAATACTTCCGGCCGGTCGAGGTTCACCATATCGGCTTTCTTCTTCACTACCAGTCGGAACTGCGAGGTGTCGTCTTCCTGGCAGGCGGCCATCACGCGGATGCCATGGCGGTGGCAGTAGCGCCGGAAGCGGCGGGTGATCAGCTCGGGCGAAATCTCGACGTAGCTTGGCGTGCAGACACTTTGCCAATACTTCAGGCGGTCGATGTCTTTGGCATTCACCTTGATCTTCATCTCGGGCGCCAGCCGAGTGAACTCGCGCAGCATCTGCTCGTCGGCAAACCAGAAGAAACTCTTGTCGGCAAAGCCCTTCTCACGGACGAGACTGACCAGCGTCGGGATGGGCGTGCCGCGCTTGACGTCGAAGAACACCTTGGCGCGGCCCTGCAGTGAGTCGAGCATTTCGGCGATGGTGGGGACATGCAGGCCAGCAAACTGCGGGCCGAACCAGCTGCCGGCGTCGAGCCGTGCCACGTAGCTGGCCATCATGTCGGCCAGCCGGCCGGTGCCGTTGGTGGTGCGGTCGAGCGTCTCGTCGTGCAGGTTGAAAAGCACGCCCTCCTTCGACGGCCTGACATCGACCTCTACCCACGTAGCACCATGTTGCAGGGCAGAGTCAGCTGACGCCCACGTGTTCTCAGGCGCCAGCGCATTAGCTCCACGGTGCACCACTATCTCAATAGTATTTTGGGCAGCCACAGCTGTTGTGACTGCCCAAAAACATAGTGAGGTTATGAAGCCGCGCATATCAATAGCCGGCGTTCTGCTCCCACTTCGGGTTCAGGTCGAGCATGCCCTTCGAGATGGGGAAGACGCGGCGCGTCTTGTCGAAGTTGGCCGTCGGGAACGACTTGTAGTGGGGGAAGTACTCGTCCTCGAAGTGTCCGAAGCGGATCATGTCGTTGCGGCGCCAGTTCTCGTCGAAGAACTCGCGTCCACGCTCCTCATAGATCTCGTTGAGTGAGGGGTTGTGGTCGAGCTGCTCAGCCTTGGCATAGGCACGCACCTGGTTCACCAGGTCCTTAGCCTCGCTGGAGCTGCCCTGACGGGTCAGTGCCTCAGCCTTGGTCAGCAGGACGTCGGCATAACGGAGCAGGGGAATGTCGTTCGACTGGTTGCGTCCGTTGGCGTAGTCGTTGCGGGTGACATGCCACTTCGTGTTGCGCAGACCCTGGCGCCATCCCGTCAGGTTGTCGCCGACGTTGATGGTGAAGTCCTGCTCGACGAGGGTGATGTTGCGGGTCAGCTTCAGCGGGTTGCCCTCCTTGTCGAGGACGACCTGCGAGGTGGGCAGCAGCGTCTCGGGGTCGAGGACGAAGGCGGTGTTCTCGTCGCTGCCCGTAGCATAGCGGTAGTCGTCAAGATTCTCCGACAGGCCCACGATGAGCTTGTTGCGCTCGTCGCCCTTCAGGTTGAAGAGCTTGACGAACTCCGGCGTCATGGTCACGTAGCCGCCACCCGAGTTGGTCAGCTGTTCGCCATAGTAGCTGGGGTTGAGGTTCTTCACGTCCTTGTAGCTGTGCGAGCGGCCATACTGCATGCCGGTCTGTTCGGTGGTGTGGTAGGGCATGACGTAGATGAAGTCCTTCACGGTGCCTGCCTGTGCACGCTCGGTGTTGTCAGATGCGAACTTGAAGCGGTAGGCATCGGGTCCGAGGGCGAACTTGCCGCTCTTGATGATCTCGTCGCAGACGCTGATACAGTCAGTCAGCTTCTCGTTGGTGGCTGAAGCGGCGTCATAGCTCTCCACCGAGCTGGCGGTGTAGACGGGCCAGTTGATGTAGAGCTTGGCCAGCAGGGCCTGAGCCATGTACTTGTTGGGCTTGCCGTAGTTGTCGCCCGTGGTCTCAGTCGAGAGCAGGGGGATGATGTCCTTCAGCTCGCTCTCCAGCCAGCGGGCCACGTCGGCGCGGGGCTGACGCTTCTCGAGGTCGATCTCGCTGCTGAGCTTCGAGTCGTTGATGGGCACGTCGCCCCAGCAGTCCATCATGATGAAGGTGAAGTAGGCGCGCATGGCGCGGGCCGGAGCGATATATCTGGCCTCGTCGGCGTCGCTGTCGATGATCTCGTTAGCCTTCACGATGCCCGAGGTGAGCTCGCCCATCCAGTCGATGGTAGCGTCCTCATAGCCGAAGTTGTGGAGGCTGGGGTGAGCGTAGGCGCCGTTGTCATACCAGTTGCCGCCGTATGAGACGGACGTGTACTCATCACTCGAGAGGGCCATGGCCTCCATGTATCGGCGGCCGAACATGCCGCGCAGCTGGAAGAAGATGCCCGACATCTGGGCTTCGAGGGCTTCCTCAGTGCCGGGATAAGCCGTATACTGCGACTCCACGGGCACGTCAAGGTCGGTGCAGCTTGTGAAGGCTACGGCAAACAGGCCCGTTGCAAGAATTAACTTATTGAGTTTCATATATTTGAATCGGATTAAATGTTATTACTTTACGGTCACGATAGCAATGCGGTTAGCATGAGTGGTGTCAGCACCCTTAGCCACGACGCGCGTCACGTTGACGCCCTTGTCCTTCAGATACTTGGCAACGGCGTCGGCACGCTCCTGCGAGAGACGCTGGTTGGCGTCGTTGTTGCCTTCGGGCGAGGCGTAGGCCACGACCTCGACGTTGGAGCCCTTCTTGATGCCTGAGAGCTCTGTCTCATTGGAGATCTCAGCCGAGTTCTGGGCGAAGGTGACGACGTAGGTGTTCTGTACCAGGACGTCCCTATCCTTTCCGGGAACCTCCTTGACGACCTCCTTCACGGTAGGCACTTCGCGGACCACCTCTCTGTCGACATACTGCACGACGGGCTTGCCGGCCTTGGCAGCCTTGCCGCCGCCGAAGTTGATCTTCACGCCGACCATGTAGGTGCGGGTGTGGGGATAGTTGCTCCAGCGATAGTCGACGCCGGGAGCGATGCCGCCCATGTTGACCTCGGGGTCGATGCCCTTGTAGCCGGTGATGGTGAACAGGTTGTTGGCAGTTCCGTAGAGCTGGAGGCTCTCTGCCCAACCGCCGAGATTGCGGAAGGTGTAGCCCAGGGTGAGCGATGCCAGGCGGAAGTAGTCGCCCTTCTCGAGGAAGCGGTCGCTGGGGATGTTGCTCAGGTTGTCGGTGGCAGGACGGTCGGTGATGAATTCCTTCAGCACGTTCTTGCCGCCGGCGAAGAAGTCGGGAGCGGTGTAGTGAGCGCGCGAGCTGTTGTAGATCTTGTTGCCCAGCACGCCGGTGAAGAATGCCGTAGCGCTCCAGTTCTTATAAGTAAAGGTGTTGTTCCAGCCGAAGTTCAGCTTGGGCTGAGCGTTGCCGGCCACGTAGCGGTCCTTGTACTCGGGAGCATTGGTGACCTCGCCGGTCTTGTTGCCATCCTCGTCGCGGACATAGTAGCTGGCCTTGCCGCTGTCGTCATATCCTGCAAACTCATAGAGGAAGAACGTACCGATGGGCTCGCCTTCCATGACGCGCTGCGTGTAGCCGTTGGCGGAGACGCCGGCGACGTGGGGCTCGCCCTGAGCGAAGGTCGAGGTCTGGAACTTGTCGTTCGAGAGCTTGTCGACGGTGTTCTTGTTGTGAGCCAGGTTGATGGTGGTCATCCAGTTGAAGTTCTTCGTGCGGATGGCGTCGATGTTGATGGTGAACTCCACACCGCGGTTGGTGATCTCACCGACGTTGGCCTGAATTTCGCCGTACGGATAAATCACGGGCGATACAGGATAATTCCAAATGAGGTCCTTGGTCTTCTTGTTGTAGAACTCAATGCTACCGTTGATGCGGTTGTTCCAGAAGGCATAGTCGAGACCGACGTTGAACATGGCGGTCGACTCCCACTTCAGGTCGGGATTGGCCAGCTTGGTAGCGCCCAAGATAGCCCAGGATTTTCCTTGATAGGTGAAAGTGCCACGATAATTGCCGTATGCATCGAATACTCCATAGGTGGGTACGCCAGAATAAGCACCGAAGCCAATGGCGTTACCGCTGATACCGTAGCCGACGCGTAGCTTCAGCTGGTCGAAGGCGTTCAAGTCCTTCATGAAGCTCTCCTCAGCGATGTTCCATGCAACAGAGACCGAGGGGAATGTTCCCCAGCGATGGCCTGGAGCGAACACCGACGAACCATCGCGACGGATGGTGGCTTGCAGCATGTAGCGGCTGTTGTAGGAGTAGCTCAGACGTCCGTAGAACGAGATGTTGCGCACGGTCTCCTTCGTTCCACTATAGATGGCCGACTGTCCGTCCATGACACCGGCATACGACACGTTGTTCCACTTCAGGTAGTCATCGAAGTAGTTGTGGTTCCAGAATCCGAAGCCGTCGTTCGAGTTGCGCTCCTCCCATGAGTAACCGGCCATGAGGGCCAGTTTATGGGCCTTGGCGATGGAGACGTCGTAGTTGAGGTAGGTCTCGAAGGTCTGATCATCGCCTAAGTAGGTGTTGCGTTCGGCCGTACCGTTGTAGTCATTGTACGGCGTGATTTGTGTGTTGTGCGTGCGATAGCTGCTGTAGGTGCTCTGGCGGTTGGAGAACGAGTAGTTGGCGTTCCAGTCAAGACCCTCGATGATGTGGAGGGTGGCCTTGCCGATGAACTGGTTGCGCTTCCACATGGTCTCCGAGAGGTCCTCGTTGATCATTGAGACGGGGTTGTAGTTGGCCGAGCCGTCGCCAGCGGTCCACGAGCCGTCAGCATTGCGGACGGGGTAGGTGGGGTTGAAATAGTTCATGGCGTCGAGCACGGAGGCCGAGCCACGTCCGTCTGTGAAGTAGCCCATGGGCACGCCCACGTGCTTGCCGTACATCATGTTCATGCCGACCGACACGTCGAGGTGGTCCTTGAGGATGCTCGAGCTGATGAGCGAGCGTACGTTGAGGCGGTTCATGTGAGTGCCGTCGATGACGCCCTCGCGGTTCATGTAGTTGGCGCTGGCCATGTACTTGGTCTTGCCTGCACCGCCGTTGATGCTGACGTTGTGGTTGTGCGAGATGCCGGTGCGCAGCACTTCGTCCTGCCAGTCGGTGTCGCCGCCCTTGTCGTAGGCATAGTCCAGGTTGTTGGTCCTGACATAGTTGCGGATGTCGTCGGCCGTGGCCATGTCGAGCGTCTTGGCGATGCGGTCGAAGGCGACGTATCCGTTGTAGGAGACGTTGGTGCGGCCTTCCTGTCCGCTCTTGGTGGTGATGATGATCACGCCGTTGGCGGCCTTCGAACCGTAGATGGCGGTGGCGGAAGCATCGCGGAGCACGTCGATCGACTCAATGTCGTCGGGAGCCACCATCGAGATGTCGACGCCGGGGATGCCGTCGATGACGTAGTAGGGCTCCATGGCAGCACCTTCACGCAGCGACGAGGCACCGCGCAGGGTGATTGAGGGCGTGCCGTTGGGGTCGCCCGTGGTGGTGACGGTCAGACCGGCCACCTTGCCCTGCAGCAACGAGGCGGGGTCGGTGAAGACGCCCTGGTTGAGGTCCTTGGCCTGGACGGTGGTGATGGATGAGGTGACGTCCTTGCGGCGCATGGTGCCGTAGCCGACGACGACGACCTCGTCGAGGAGCTGGTTGTCCTCCTGGAGGGTGACGGTCATGCCGTTGCGTGCGGCGACGGTCTGCGTGTTGTAGCCGATGTAGCTGACGTTGAGACGGGCGCCGGGTTTCACGTTGAGGGTGAACTGTCCGTCGATGTTAGTGGTGGCGCCGTTGGTTGTTCCGGCTTCCACGACGCTCACGCCGATGAGGGCTTCGCCCTTCGAATCGGTGACAGTGCCGGTGATGCGCTGCTGTGCCCATGCGACGGTGGCCGTCATCAGGAGCAAGGCGAGCGTCAGCACGCGGCCGAAGTTCTGTTTTACGTTTCGCATAAATGTTTTTTTAAGGGTTAATATTGAACCTTAATTCCGCAACACTATAATTTAACTTTATTTATAAGTTCCTGAGCAACAAAAAGTTGCCCAGGATTTTGCCATGTCAGAATTTTCACTTATCTTAGTGTTGCAAAAAGAAAACAAGCAAA
>Ga0310695_10003758_pt1 | contig 29183 bp, 37 predicted proteins | sample RumenRJG_04DNA_FD_203882 | JGI IMG/M metagenome (GOLD analysis project Ga0310695, IMG submission 203882) | Bovine rumen microbial communities from Lethbridge, Alberta, Canada - RJG_04 (v2) (version 2) | ecosystem: Host-associated > Mammals > Digestive system > Stomach > Rumen | place: Canada...
AAAATGTTGCTGTTGTCGGCTCCAAATACCTTACGGATGGAGATTTCTTGACGCTTGTATTCTGTATCGAATGTCACCATTCCAAATACTCCTATTATCGAAATCAATATTGCAAGTATAGCCATAAAGATGGTGGTGGCAGAGGTTTTGATTTCTTTTTGGTAGAGGCGTTGGAACACTGTGTCGTAAAACTCAATTTCTAATGGCAATTCGGGAGCAATTTCGCCTACCACTGTGGTTATGTGGTTGATAGCCTCTTTTACGTTGCTTCCTTTGGCTATGCGCACGTAGCAAAAAGACAGATAGTCGGCTTTGCAAAGACACAGTCTAAGGGGCTTTGTTTCCATTCGGTACGATGCAATTCTAACTCCTTTCTCTATTATGCCCCTAACTGCACCTCCGATAGAATCGCCTAAGTGTATATTGTGGTCGTTGGCAATGTCGGATGTGATTATGCAGTCGTTTTGAAAATCGTAGTTGCCTATGTCGTTTTTGCGAGTTTCGCTAAATCCTCTGCCTTCTTTTATAGGAATGTTGAAAACTTCAAGAATGTCGCCTGCGCAATTTATTGAATTGTAGTATAGTGTGTCGGTTCCTTTCCAAATGAAACCCATAGTGTTGAACGAGTCGTTGCCTCCAATAAGTTGCGAACTTGCAGCCACGTTTTCTAGTGTGCTGTTTTCGGTTAGGCGTTGTTTTGCCAAGTCGAATTTTGAACCAAAATTTTCATTGATTTTGAATGTAGCAATCTGATTTTGATCAAGGATGTTGTTTGAATTTTCTAAATGCTTGATTTGTAGCCAAATGCTTACGGCAATAGAGATAAAGCACAGTGCCGAAAAAAATTGGAACACAAGCAGAGAGTTACGCAGTTTTCTACCCGATATAGAGTGTCCAAACGAACCTTTGAGCACCAATGCCGGATTTGCAGTAGTGAGTTTGTTAATGGTATAAATATTTGATATTGAATTTATTATTAGCGATAATACACCTACCAAAATACAAATTCCAAAGTTGCTTGAAATCGACACGTCGTCGGGTACAAGAAACGATGTAATCCAAGTGCCGCCTAATAATTTTACCATCAAAAGCGCAGTTAACCAAGTGATAATCACTATTATAAAATTTTCGCCCAAGAGTTGCCAACGCATTTGAGCGGTGCTGCATCCAAGCACTTTTTGGGTGTTGATGCTTTTGATTCGCATTGGTATAAGGGCTATGTTAAAGTTGGTTTGGTTTACAGCCGCTATCAGAAGCACAATTAACGCTATGATAGTGAGCATTGTAGTGGTTTTAGCACTTCCGCTTTTGATAAAACCTTCGCTGTTTTCGTTGTGGTAGTAGACATTATAGAGAGGGTCGAGTAGGTATGGCGGATTATTTCCTTCTTCCTTAATGTGCTGGTTGAAAAGCGTTTCTATCTCTTCGCGGTCGTTGGGCGACGATAGCATCACATAGCACAGAAAATTGCGTCCATAGTTATCTTCTTTGCCTGTGTTGTCGAGTGAAAAATATACGCAGTTTTTGGTTTGTGTGTTTGATTCAAAATCTTTGTAAACGGCTGTTATAGTTAAAGTTCCGTCGCCACCGCACCACAATTGGTTTACATTAATTTGTTTGCCTATAACGTCGGTAGAGCCGAATAATTTTTGGGCTATTGATTCGCATATCATTGCGTTGCCTGCCACTGAGAGTGATGATGTGGTGCCGGCAATCAAGTTGAAGTTAAACATTTTGGCAAATCCTGAATCTATGCCTATTACATATTCGTAATAGCCGTGTTTTGTGCCATTGTCGGTGGTTTCTAAGTAGAATTTTTCGTCCCAATCCATTACGGCAGAATATGCTTCTACTTTGGGTGATAGATTGCCAAAAATTTCTATATTTGGACGTTCGAGTATGATATTAAACGGACGTTCAATATCCTGATACACATTGAATATCCTGTCGGCGTTTGGGTGGCAACGGTCGAAATTGTTTTCGTATTTTATTTGCATACCCACAAATATAAGCGCAGTGAGTGCCGCCGTTATTCCAGCAAAATTCATTATCCAAGCCGCTTTGAATTTGGATATTGTGCTTATTAAGTTCCGTATTATTATCTTCATAGTAATTCTTAATTATGAATTGTGAATTATTAATTGTCAATTACTTAAATTCCACCTTCTCGCTATCTCCAAAGTTTTCGTAACCAGAGATTATTACCTTTTCGCCGGGTTCAAGACCTTCGAGAATTTCATAGTATTTTGGATTTTGACGACCTATGCGGATAGAGCGTTTAACAGCGTAATTGCCGCTTTCGTCTACCACGTAAATCCATTGCCCGCCAGTGTGTTGATAGAATGTACCTTTGGGAATGATGATTCCGTTGGTGGGACTTCCAAGTTGGATATTGAGATAATATGTTTGACCTGTGCGGATGTTGTCGGGCTGCTCGCCGGTGAATTTGAGGTCGGCGCGGAACTTGCCGTTGCGTACTTCGGGATATATCTTGCGGATTTGTGCCGAATAGGTTTCGTTGCTTTTCTCAAAAGTGGCGTCAAGTCCTGAGGTAACGCGGTCGATATAATGCTCGTCGATGAGGACTTCGATTTTGTAACTTTCGAGGTTGTTGATTTGCGCTATTTTGTCGCCAACGCGTATGTATTGACCTTTAACTGCGTCTAACAGACCGAGTTCGCCGTCGATAGGGGCTTTGATATTGAGGTTTTCTTTGCGTCGGGTAATCATTTCCATATTTTTGCGCATACTTGCGAGACTTTCTTGAAGGTTTTTGATTTGCACGCTGCGGTAAAGGCTGTCTTGTTTTGCGCGGTTTTGGTTGAGTTCCAACTGCTGTTTGGCAAGTGTGAAATCTTCTTCTGATTGAATAAACTCCTCTTTTGAGCAGAGGTTTTCGGCGTAGAGTTTCTTTTTCTGCTCATAGTCGCGGCGGGCGCGGTTGAGGTTGCGGGTGTAGGTAAGACGGTTTTGTTCAAGGTCTAACTTTTGTTTCTCCATATCAATCATTGTGTTGCGAAGATGATTCTCCTTTTCGGCAAGGTCGGCTTCGGAGTGGAGAATTTCCATATCTAACTGTTGGTTCGATAGGCGAACAATCACATCGCCGGCTTTGAGCGTTGAGCCTTCCTCGTTGACAATCTCCTCAACGATTCCGCCTTCTAACGGACTGATTTGCACAGTGTTCATCGGCAACACTTGACCGCTTTGACGGATATAGTCGTTGAACTCGCTCTCTTTTACCTCGGCAATGTTGAAGTTTTCGCTCTTAACCGAAACCGAATTGCTGTCGGTGGTGATTAGCAGGTAGATGAGCAAAAGCGCAACCGCTCCGCCTATCCAATACCAAATGTATTTTTTTTGGAAATATTTTTTTATGCCTTTTTTTTGTTCGATTACAATGTCCATATTAGTTATAGTTTATTAGTTTTCAATTTTGAATTATCAATTGTGAATTATGTATTATAATTGTTCTAAGTAAGATTCTCCTTTATAGTATTTTATGATGGCTGACTTAATTTTATAGTCGAATAATGCGTTGTAGTAGTTGGCCTGCGATTCAAGATATTTGTTGTAAGCCTGATCGTATTCGATGTAGTTGGCTAATCCGAGTTCGAAACGGCGTTTTGCCAAGTCGAAATATTTTTGATTAAGATTAGCGGCTTTTCGGCTTGCATCTAATTGGATTTCAGCCTGCTGAGCCTCGTCGTATGCACCATATACTTGGTCTTCGATTTCTCGTTGTTTTATTTCGTATTCGTAAGTGGCAATTTTGTATTCTGATTTGGCGCGGGAAACATTAGAGAATTTGCCTAAGCGGTTGTAAAGGTCGATTCGTGCCGTAACGCCTATCCATTTGCCGGCGCGACTTTTTGTCTGTTCGTGGAATGATGCTGCTGAACTTCTGTTGTCTAAGTCAACTCCGTATGCTGTACTCCATCCGGCGAATGCGCTTACCGTTGGCAAAAATTTCCAACGTTGTGTATGTAAGTCTTTGATTTTGTTCTGCATTTCGTAACGTTTCATCAGACTTGCGGAGTTGTTGTCGGCAGCGTATGCGGCGGTTTGAGCCACATCGTTTGCGCTGATGATGTTTACACTCTCTACGATAGTGGTGTCAATAATTAAAGTATCGTTTTGCGGATAGTACATTGCGCTTTTGAGTTGGAGCAGCGCCTTGTTTTTAGCCGCGTTGTATTTTACGTATGTAAGTAGCGCCTCGCTCTGAGCAGATTCTTTTTCAAGAACATCTTGCTCGCTTTTGCTGCCGAGTTCAAATTCGCGACGTGTTTTTCGGAGTGTGTTTTCTGCATCCTCTGCCTGTTTCTTAGTAATGTTGCTTAATTTGGTGTAGTACAGATAGTTGTAGTAATATTGAGTGGTGTTGAGGGCAATTTCGTCTTGCTTGGCTTTGAGCCCTTCCTGCTGGCTGAGATTGTTGTTTTTAGCCTTTATTATATTGTTGACCCCTTCTAAGCCGTTAAAAAGATATATTTCGCCATTGATGCTGTAATTGTTTTGCATTGAACGGTAATCTTTAAACATATTAGTTTCAAGATCCTCCTGACGTCCTGTGCTGAATTGTAGACTTGTGCTTGCATAAACGTGAGGTGTTAGTGCTTCGAGCCACGCATCGCGCTTGTAGGTTTTCGTCTGCGAAAGGCTTTCTTCGCTGATATGCACATTAGCAGAGTTTTGCACGGCATATTCCACGCACTGTTTAAGCGTCATAACTTCCTGCGCCCACACTTGCTGCGCCGTTAGCAAAAGTATTACCGATGATATTTTTAGTGCTTTCATTTTAATCTTTTTAACATTACACTAAAAAACTAACACCGATTGTGCCAAAGGGGGTTGTTGCTTGATTGTTAGATTATTATGATAATTGATAAACTGTAAAAGTGTAAAATTTTTTTACAGTGGTGTAAAGGAATTTTACAGAGAGAAGGAGATTTATTTTCACATATCCTCCATCCCCAACGCCACATAATCTTCTTGATAATCTTTGAAACCTCCTGTGGCTTGTTTAAACATCTCTGATTTGGCTTTTAAAACTTCGAGGTTGATACGGCTTTTTTGACGTTTTACTTCGTAATATGTTGTTTTTGAGGAGAGTTCGTCGGATGCGATTATGTCTATTTCGTTTTCGCCTTTGCGGTCCCACCACGAGCCAATGCGTGTAAATGTTTGTTGCTCTGTGAGTTTTTGACGGAAGTACTTTTCGAGCATAAAGCCGCTGAAAATATCATAGTCGCGCTCTACTATCTGTTTCAACTTTTCGTGGGCGTTGATTTCGAGCATATAGTTGTATTTGAACACAAATCTGAACCAAAAATTCAAAAAATTATCTTTTATATAATACCTTACGCTCTTGGTTTGCGATTTGGCAAGGAGCGGTAAACGTTTTTCGATAATACCGTAATCATTTTCGAGTTTGGTAATGTAACCGCCTATTTCTCTGTTAATTTCAGCCTCGATAGCCGTGCGTGAATTTACTCCCGTGGATATTTTAGACAATATGGTAAAATATATGCCATAATCTTTGCCAAATTCTTCTATAAGAAGATTTTTCCCTTCGGAGATAAAAATAGATTCCCGTTTAAAAATCAGGTTTATCATTTTTGCTTTTGTAAATGCCTTATTGTCAATCATTAGTTCTACATATTTTGGCACACCACCGGTAAATGTATATAATGCGAGCAAATCTTCGGCAGGGTAGGAGGGGGAGTATTCTTCAAGTATTTGTTTAAGTACATCTGTGGTAAAGCATTCTATATGCATAAATTGTGTCTGACGTGCATATAGGGGCTCTTTGTTGTCGCGGAAAATTTTGTTTATTAGCGAGTTTACCGAGCCGCAGACTATAAGATTAAGTTTTGCCTCTGTATGGTTAATGTCCCATAATTTTTGCATATCGCTATAAACAGAGGGGTTTATGTTTAAAAATTCTTGAAACTCGTCTATGAATATAATAATATGTTGATTTTTAGATAATTCTATGAGAAATTCAAATAATTGGTAAAACTTAGAAATTTTACCGGGGATCTTTATGCCGAGTTTTTTTTCTACTTCTATATTTCCAAAAACGAAAACTACATTTTTCTAAAACGAAATGTACTCATTCCATGCTGTTGTGAAGTTTAGAATGCGGATTTTGAGACCGAGATCGTTGCGGTTTTGAGAGGAGGAGGAAATGCGGACAAGGGGTTGAGTGTAGGCGGTGGAAGGTTGCCAATTGTGAAGGATGTCTACAAGTTTTTTTTCAATATTATATATAAGCAAGGCTTTTGCACGGGTTTCTGTTGGCGCTTTTTGTGCACTTGATGCGTAGTTGTCGAGGAGAAGGCGCACTGATATTTGCGCTTCAACAAATTGATTGCCGCCACCTGCCATCGAATACTCCGCACGGTCAAAGTCTATTAGAACCGCAGGATATGACAATGTCGGGCGCAAATCGGTTTGGTCTTGCCCTAAATAAAGATCGATCCAAGCAATTTCAGACATATTTTGTTGGATATGCTCAGCTATGTCGGCGTAAAGCTTTGAAAAAACATCGTTCATACTTCCAAGATTTTTTTTAGTTCCGTTTCAATCATTTTTTCTATTTCTGCCGTCAGTTCTTTACTTTTACCGATAAATTGACGGCGTGGCATCTGGAATCCATTGCCGCGTCCGGCTCTTAATCCCTCGTTGTGTACTGCTGCGTATGGCACACGGTTTTCAATTACGACTTCGCCATTAGATACTCTATAATCTATGCTGTTGTATAGGTGGTTGCGTCCGCTCATAAGGGTTTTATACTTTCCTTTTGAGCCCTTATCCTTGCCGATACGCTTAGATATTTTCCATTTATGCAAACCATCGTTCATAAAACCGCCAAGCAAAAAATTGTTTTGAAAAAGATTTTTTGCAATTCGTCCCGCTTTGATTGGCATTACACGGTTTGCACATTTTTCGATTTTGTTAGCGCACAATGCTATGCTGCTGATAAAATTCTGTTCTGTCATACTCCTATGTATTGAATGTAAGCCAATGCGTAATATGGAGGGCGGTTTTCGTGCGACTGATCGCTGCCAGTGCTGTTGAGTTCGATTGTATGTGTATGCGCACCGTCCCAGTCTGTGTGTCCAAATTTACTTGAAGTGTCGTCACTGCTGGATTCTGGCGGCACATTAATGCTGCTTGTTTTATCGCCAGCACACCAAAAGTTGTTTGAACTATCACATTTATGTGCGCCGCTATCATTGTACACATAATGCCAGTGCTTGCCAGCCGTGGAGCAACTTTTCAATATGTGCGAGTGGCTTGGCATTTGGTAGGTCGTCAATGTTACGGAATTGCTGCCACCTGTCGCACCAACGGCGTAAGAACCGCCAGCTCCAACGATAAACCGGTCTTTTAAATTAACAGTTCCGCCAGTTCCGTCGCACAAATGCCACCCTTGTGGTATATTCGCAATACTGCCACCCCACATAATAATCATTCCTTTCACAAATGCAACTGCCGGAGCTGATACCGCATGTTCAAGTGATTGTATTTTAGGGTCGTATTTGTTTTGTAAATTTGCGATTCCTGTATCGTAGGTAGTTTTCGGCAGTTTGGTATTGAGATTTGATTGAAATGTATCGAGAGTTCTTTGCAAATTAGTTACATCAGATATTGCGTGCGAGTGTGTTTTCTGCGCGAATATCTCGCTGCCTGTTACAAAATCGTTCCAAGCAAGTTTCTTTTCACCTCGAGATGGCAAACCGTTGGAGAGGATACGCGAAGTGTAGGCTTTTTCGTATGGTTCACCTTTGGCGGTGACATCGATGTCGTCGGCGCGGACATAACAATTAGGCTCGTTGCTGTTACCGCCGGGAAAGTACAAAACCTCGCCCGGATCTGAGGCAGAAAGTTTTACATAGACGTAACCTTCCGAACGATTGTTTCCCGACTTGATGCAGCCGGTAAGTATTACATAGTTTTTGCCGAGCGCAGCACCTAACGCAGCGGTTAATGCGGTGTTGTTTTGGAAATTTTCCAATGTTTCGGCATCCACAGGAAATTTTCCGCTATTTTGCGCAACTTTCAGAAAGTTGCCGATTATTGTTTTTATCATAGTTTACAGTATTATAATGATGTTATTGTTCTTTTATAAGCCAACGTTTTGCAGCAAGTTTGTAAGTATTGACAAGTGCTTTTAATCGGACATTATCAAATAGATTGAGTTTCTTTGGCACAATTACATAGAAATCTGTGGGGACTGCTGTGTTTGTGTCTCTTGTTTGTATCAAAACAGGATTGTCCTTACTACTCACAAACAACACATTATCTGCATCGCGTGGAAATACATACACCATCGGCAAATCTATTTCTGACGAGTCAATTACGCGGATGCGGCGTTGTTCATTGTCAAAGGTATCGTTTAACAGTTTTTGCAATTTGCAAGTCTGCCCAGTGATTTTGAGTTCTTCTGCCTTTTGGTCGGCAAACTCTTTGAGTGCGCGTTTGATGAATGAAAACGGCAGCATTGTTACCGACATAAAAACAGAAAGTACACTGTGGCGTAGTCTTATAGGCAGCAATATTACTGCAAATTTTTTGAAGTCAGTATGTATTAGGCTATTCATAAGGTGTAAGGTTTACTGTTATCTGTTTTCTGTTGTTGATAGTCTGCACTTTGAAATACCCTGAAAGAGGGCAAATGCTGCTTTCTATCACTTGCATTTCGTCGATTTTAACAGTGTTGCTGCGGGCTTCCACGAGGTCTATGATCTTTACGCCGTCTACTTGCTGTACTATATCAACAAGAGCCATATTGGAATACTCACCGTTGAATGGCAGATTTTTTAAATAGTTTTCGATAGCTGCAATGCAGTTGTCGCTAACAGTTGTAGGTTGCAAAAGCGGATTGTAGCGGACGTTGATAATGCAAGAAAACAAGTCGGCATCGCGGTTTATGATGTTGATTTTTACTCCGGCATATTTTATCTGTCGCATATATTCGCAAAACTGTGCTTCGGTATCATCGTCGAGCCTTACAAGTTCGTCTCCTTGTGTGCCTGCAATCTTTAATGTGAGGTTTGCCATTTCGCGATCTTCCACCGCTACGGCGTATTTCACCACCTTTTTATTTTCAATCTCCTCGTCGGTGAGGTTGGTTGTGTCGTAAATGTCGCTGCCGTCGGGCAGGAGTTCGTCTTTTAAGAAATCAAGTGCTTTGCGAGCGTACCATTCGGCACGTCCCGGCACGAGTTGTTTTATCAGCTCCTCTATTTCTGACTTGTGAAGGTCAAAGAGTTTTTCTACCGTGTTGGCTATCACCGCTACAATATAGAGCATAAGCCGCCAAATGGATGCCGAGCTTGCATTGGTGAGCCTCGAAAGTTCTGTGTGCCTTTCTTTCTCGGCTATCATCGTCTTAAATATTTCGTCGATTGTCCGCATTTCGATTGTGTATTATGAATTGTGTATTATGAATTGTGAATTATGAATTATCTTACCTCACCCAAAAGTCAATTTGTATTCCCATATAATCAATGCCGCCAAGCACGGTGTCCAAAGTGTCGGCGGATGCCGGGTTTAGACTGTTGTTTTTAAATACCCTTACAATGCCGGTGTTGATTTCCACATCGTCTTCGGGAATTTCTATCTCCTGACCCGCCGCAAGTTCGGCATCGAGCGCGAGATCGTTGGCAGCGGCTATGGCAACCAAGTTTTCCATGTCGCCTGTGTAGCGCACGGCGATGTCGGCAAGGCTTTGAAATGACAATACTTTAACTTTCATGGTATTCCGCTTCTATTTTTATTTCCGGTAAATCCGTCTTTATTTCTGTAACAGTCATGCCGTCGGAAGTGAATTGCGACAATATTTCACGGTTGAGCCCTGCAAGTTCCGAGCGTTCAAGGTATGTTTCCACACCCACGCATCGGTCGGGATGCTGCTTGAACTCGCCTTTTTGACATAATAATAAAAGTGTCTGATTCTGCCGTGTAGTTTCGCCAATGCAGAAGTCTCCGTTTTCAATCTTGAAGTCAAGGTTTTCGTCAAGTAATATGTCGTGCACTTCCATAATATATTAATGTGTTACTGTTTTATCTTCGAGGTCTTTGGTTTTAGTTTTTGTAATTGTCTGATCTGCCCAATCAGCCGCTGCCGTTTTTAAAGCTGAACCGCCATCTTGTGCAACCGGTGTCCAAGATTTAAACACTGTTTTAAGACTATTTAAATCGTTTTCAATGGCGTTAATCTTATTTACAAGACTTTCAATGTTGATAAGTCCACCGTTGGTGCCGCCGTTGAAGATTATTTTATCGTATTCGGCACAGTCGAGGAGCATAAAACCGTCGCCGTCTTCTATTTTAACAGCCAACGCCTGTGCGCCTATTTTCGGCACTTTTAATATTCCGGCTGCCGCGTTGGTAACGCTTTGCAGCCGTATGCCGTACATCATAAAACCGTCGTCGTCGATGTTACAGGTCTTGGAGTTCTCGTCCACGGCGGCTATTGTTCCGAGTATTGTAACAGGCTTTTCGCCATATTTTTGCTGAAAAGCCCGACGGAGTTCGTTAGTTGTTGTCATAATGTTTCAGTGTTAGTTTCTGACGTCCGCCCGATGCCGAAAACTCGCCTTCCACTGTTTCTACAAAGTAGTGTCCACTGCGGTCGGGGAATTTTTGATCGTCGATATTAACAGTCATTGATTTTTCGATAGATGGTTCAAGAAAGCATGTAATACTGCCTTCGTAGCCTTGATGGTTTTCTTCCAAGTCCATTGCCGATGCCACCTGTTTCAGATAGTCGGAAGGAAGTCCGCTGCGCACCTTCAACTGTTTTTCGGTTTTGGATTTCTGCGCTGAGTTTTGCTTTTTGTCCGACTTGGTTTTCTTGGTTTTGCCGGTGGTGTCTTTTGACACAATATTGATTCTTACCTCGCCATCGGCGGCAGACTTTTTCAGTTCGTCGTCTTTTACAGTGTTGAAACCCGGAATGAGTTTTACAGTATCTTTCTTGTTGGAATACATCGACGGAGAGAGAAACAGTTTGTCGAAATCGAACCAAATACGGCAGGCACAGTTTTTTTTCAACCAGTCCAACACTTCCAACGCGGGAAAATCCTTAAACCAAACATTTGTAAGCGGCAAGTCGGCGATGTTTTTCTTTTGGATTATAATGTCGGTATCGGTGCAAAGGTCTTTCAACAACTGATACGCCGTTGTTTTTTGGTACGACTTTGTAAAACGCTTGCCTCTTAGGTCGTAAGAATACCCCTCGCACTCTATCTGCAAAGGCACGGCGTAATTGATGCGCAGTATTTTGCCCATAAAACGTGTGGTGTTTCGTTTGTCGTAGCCAAGCATTACAAGCACATCTCCGCCATCGTGAAACGGCAGTTTGTTGTAAGACGGCTCGCCAATAGTCTTGTCGCCGTTTTTCTTGGTGTAAAGCGACAACGGCAGTTCTATTGTGCAAGTGTCGGTGTAATCAGTGAGCGAACAACGCCATTTTACTGCCGACGGCTTTACTGTGATACCGCAAACTGATATATCGGAAGTCATTACAAACATCGTTATGCAAGTATTAAAGTGTTTACAAAATCACTTTCGCAGGTAAAAGAAAACGGTCGGTGGCGTAACGTCTTGCCCTGAACTTCGGGAAAGTCTATTGCCGTAATGCACACCCGGCACGATTTATCCAAAAAGAAATCAGAGATAGCGTTGTGCAGTTCTACCGGCTCGGTGCTTTCGTAAAAGCTTTTGAGTGTGATGATGTCTTTGTCGGGTATCATACTTTTGTCGGCTATAAACACCCCATTAACAGAAAACTCGTAGTCGCCAACAGAGAATTGTTCTTTTACAGTTCCACGGCGTTCGCTTATGGCGGTGCGGACTATTGTTTTTTGTCCTGTTACCCGAATGGTGGCGCAAGGGATTACAAGTTCCTCGCCGCCGCAGCGCAGGCGCACAGGCAAAAATACCTCAGTGCCCAACAGTTCTTCCTTCAAAGGCGAACCAAGGGTTGTGAAGTCAGCCGTTTCGGGTTTTTCCTCAATATTAAAATTGTTTGGAAAATACTCGCGGTAGATTTCTTTGAGATTGATTGCAAACGAACTCATAATATTAAACTGCTTTTGCACCGTCGAGCAATACTCTTGACAGTACTTCGGTTACTACACTTTCTATCTTACCCGCCGATTCTTCCAAATTGGTGGTATTAAACACAATATTGTCGAAAAACTTACCAAGACTGATGTTAACGACCTTCGGACCCGACGATGCCACGGACTTGGCGGCTTTGTCTGCCGACGTGCCGTTGCTCTTAGTGTTTTGGGCAATGGTTTTAAGAACATCGGTGTTTTTGTTTTCGCCTTGCTTTTCGTCCAAGGTTTTTGGTTTGGGAGTAGGTGCGGTTACAAGCGCGGCGTTTTGCGAAACAGCACGGGCGGTAACTTCGATGCTTGAATTATCAGTTACAAGACCTTTTACAAAGCGGTATACCTTTTCAATTTTGTTGAGCATCGGCATTACCTTGTTGTCGAAAAACTCTTTTATTTTACCGATAATCCAACTTATTGCATCGTACATAAAAGATATTACCGACTGAATAACAGAGAAAATATCTGCTAACAGCTCAGACGACGACACAAAATCGTAGATTTGCGAGATAAAGTCGCCGATGGTGTTGATAACATTGCGCAGAAGGTTGCCAAAATGCTCGTAAGTGCCTTTTGCCGCTTCAATGTAACGCATAAAAACGGTGGCTTTTTGCGATGCGGAGGTAAAGAACTCGCGCACCTTGGCTATTGCGCCCGAAATGTACTCGGCAACGGGAGCAAAAAACGACATTATGGCGGGTGCGGCTGATTTTATGTAGCCTATGGCGGTTTGCATTACACCTGCTACCTTTTCCACACCTTTGGCAAGTGGCTCAACCATCTTTTCTAAGTATGGTATAACCTTGTTGGCAAGGTCGAGGGCAAAGGAGATGAGCGGTGTAAAAGCGTTGCCCGCCTTGATTTTTAGTTCCTCCCATGCGCCTTTGAGCTGTTGTAGCTTACCGAATGGCGTTTGGGCAATAGTACCGAGCATGTTGTTAAACTTGCCGCCTTCGGATGTTGCGCCAACAAGAGCCTCGTGGAGTTTTTTAAAAGAGATTTTACCTTCGCCAATCTCCTCTTTTAATTGCCCGATGGTTTTGCCGGTTTGCTTGCTCATTTGTTCGAGCGGGTTCCAACCGGCGTTGATAAACTGGTTGAGGTCGCCGGCGTTCATCTTGCCGGATGCTGCCACCTGCGAATATGCGAGTACAAGACCGTTGAGGTGATCTTTGTCGCCCATCGACACGTCGCCGAGCATTTTGAGGTTTTCAGTAACGCTCTTGATGTCGCTCTCGCCTTGTTTCAGGGCATTGAAACCAAAACCCATCATAGTTTGCGCGTTGGCAAAAACCTCCGAGCCGAGAATGGTACTTTGTTGAAGATCTACAAGCTGCTTGGTGAGTTCCGCGCCGGTTTCTTTGCTGCCCGAAAGCACGTCGAACGAGGTTTGGATTTTCTGACGGTCTAAGCCTGCTTGCATAGCATCGGCAAAAAACTCGGCTGCTTTGTAACCTGCACCAACGAACACCGCGCCTTTTACCAAGCCAGAGAACTTGTCGGTAAGCATGTCGCCACCGTTGCCACCCTTGCCTTGTTTGGGTATGCGGCTTAATGTTTGGCTAAGCTTGCGGTCAAACTTGTTTAGTTCGGTAGCCATTGCGGAAATAGTACCGCCAACGCCCTTGAAAACTTTGTTAAACGTTGGAGAATCCTTTTTGACACGGTCGGATACACGGGCGGCGGTGTCGCCAAATTTCTTTAACGCACCGCTTGCCATGTCTTTTATCTTTATGCCGAACTCTACGATATTCATTTTGTCAATTCTTTTGTTTTGCAAGTTTCAACGCTACGCCTGTGAGATAGAAAAATAGGTTTTCGTTATCACAGAGCAATTGGTAGCCAAGTTTTTCTAATCCGAAGACCAATGCGGCAGCATAGCCGTCGTTGGAGTTTTCGCCACGCTCTAAATTCTCAAAAAGCTGCTTTTTTTTAGCTCAATAACGTTTTGGAGTTGGAGCATTGCGGAGATAAAATACTCCTCGTCGTCGCGGATGCAGTTGTCGCCGTCGAGCCAAAGGCTTTCTAAGAGGTAGCGGCAAGCGGTGTCTAATCCGCAGTTTTCGCCTGCTATCATAAGCGAGTACTGACCCATTTCGGCAGCGGTAACGGGGCGGAGTATTGCGGTTTTGTCTTCTACAACAATAACCGACAGTTTACGCGGAGCGTACTGTTTTTTGTATTCCTCCAACTTTGCGCCGTAGCGTTTTTCAAGCAATTGGTTGGTTTCTTTCTCTTCTTTTTCCATTTTAAAAAGTATTTAAACAGTGTTTAAAGAGTGGTTTTGATTACGTCCATTGCGATAAAAGGCAGTGTGATTTCTCGGTTTTTTGCGCCTTGATCCATGCTGTCGCCACATTCGGTGAATGCGATGCCGCGAATTGCAATATTGGTGGCTTTGTCAAAAGGAGAGCGTTTGAGTTTGATGTTAGCCACAATAGCCTCGTGGGGTACTTCGGTAATGTCGCCGTAACCCGCAGCCTGAGCCGCTTGGTTGAGCGCGTCAGCCTCAAAGCCGAGAACTTTGATGCTGCCTTCTACTTTGATGTTGCCTTCGGTGATGTCGAGCGGGTTTTGACCTGCACCGTAAAGATGTTCTTTCTCTACGGTCTTTTTGATTTCCCAACCACGAACGCCGGCGAGAGTTCTGCCTAAAACCTTTACCTCGGTTTGATGCCAAGCACATTCCGAGCTTTTGATATTCATGTTTGCCATAATAGTTACGAATTATGAATTACTAATTATGAATTACGAGTTAGACAATGCCGTTGCCAAACCTAATGTTACGTTGATCCATGTGGCGTAACCGAGCGGCTGGATGCGGCAGCTTACTTCAAGGGTTGAAGTGTTGATGATGTCCTGCTGTTTGTCAATTACCACCTGTACCCCGCTAATCTGCGAAGTCATGTTGGCAAGGATAGAACATTCGAGAACGTTTTCGAGATACGAAACATCGCCCTCGTCAAGTGTGCCGTCGTCAGATACGCGGATGGTGTCTTCGATAAAAGGTGCGTAAGCCTGTTGGATTATTACCTGCGCCTTGTCGATAATTCTGCCGTGTGCCAAAATACGGAAATCACCGTTAGAGCACATGTTGTCTTGTCCGAAGAAATAACCTGCTGTGCCTGTGCGGTGCTGCGGCATAATATAGCCGTTGTCGTGCATTACTTCCAATTGTGCAAGGTTGTATTCGGTGTAAGCTTTGCCGCCAATGTTTACGTCGGTAATGCTTACCAATGCGCCGTTTTGACCACTGCCTATTTTGATGTGTGCACCATACTTGCAGCAACGTGCAAGGGCTGCGGCTGCTATGCTTACGCCTGTTGCACTGTCTTCACCGGCAACGATGCCGATGTACGGATTGTCTAACTCTTTTACGTTGAGTTCTAAGAGTGTTTCTTCGTCGATGTTGCCACCAACAAGAACGCGCACCGGGTAGCCCGAAGACTGCATTTCTTGACAGGTAGATTTTAGTGTGTTGGAAATTGCCAACAACGATTCGTAGGTAAAACTGGTGTCGTGCCAAACGGCGATATTGACACCTCGTGCAGTAAGGTTTTCGAGGTTGGCTGCTGTTTGAGCTGCAATAAAAAGACGGGTATTGCCGGCAAGTTCTTTAAAGAACATAGCCACGAGAGCCGCAGTTATAGGAAACGCCTGTGAGGTTATACCTTTCTTTGCAGCATCGTCGGGAGAAAACACCGTTAAAATGCCGCCTGTGTATTCTTTGGTAAGAAGCGCGGGAACTGCATCGGGCGCGTTGATTGTGCGCAGAAGGTTGCCGTCGCTTATGCTGACTTTTACTTTTGGAAATCCCATGGTGTTATTGTTTATTAAGTTTCATTAATAATGTTTCAAAGCGTTCCAATGCCGACGAAAAACGGTTGAGTGCCGATGCGTTCTCTTTCAGCGCCGATGCGTTTTCCTTGCTTGCCGCGGCGTTTTCTTTAATTGCGCCGGTAAGTTCCACGTTGGCCATTTGAAGGTACGCTGTGTATTGTTCTTGGATTTTGTCTGCCTTCTCGTCCATTTTGTCGGTGCGTTTAAGAAGGTATTTTCCAAGAAAACCCACCGCCATTAGCGAAACAATGGCAACGGCGATGGGGAAGCCGAACTGTTGGAAGACTTCAATCATCTCATTTACGATTTTTTAGATGCTACAATAGCCACCACACCGGCATAGTCGGCGCGTTTGGCTCGTCCGCCTGCCTTAACTTCGGCAGAGAACACGTCGCCATAGTAGAGAGGATTGCCAAGGTCTTGGTAAGGCATGATGTCGCCTTTGGCAGTTGCCACACAGTCTTTTTGCCAACAGAGAGCTGCGGGGTTCATAGTGTTGACAATTTCGGTGCCGGGAACAATAGGTGTAGTAGTGCTGGTGAATACCAATACCGATGAACGTTCCATAATGTTGAAGCCGTACAAGCGTCCACAAATACCGTTTTTGAGGTCGGCTGCGGCTTGGAAAGCTGCCATTTGGTTTGCAGAGAGGCTGTCTAAAAGTTGCTGGTACATCTTGCTTTCGAGCAAAGCGTAACGGTCGGTTTTCGGTACGTTCTGGTGGTTCATAATGTACTGTGCCTTTTCGAGCTCTTTGTAGGTAAAGGCGTTGCGTTGTACGGTTACACCTTGCGCAATTTCAATCTCGTCGAGTGCGCCGGAGGTGATGATTACGTTGGCAGCGGGAATGGTGTCGGTAGCTGCGCCCTTGTTTTTGAGACCTACCACCCAATTGTAGAGCATGTTGTCGCCAACGGCTTCCATAAGAGTTGCCACGTGGTCGGCAAGTACGCTGTCGGTCTTGTCGTATGAGATTTCAGCTTGCTCGCTCCATGCTACGTGTACAGGCTCAGTGGTAAAACTGTCGAGCGCGTAGGTTACACTTGTGTCGCCGCGCTGTGTGGCTACGGCAGGAAATGTAGAGCGGTTCTTAACTGTTTGGGGACTTGCACCGGCTTGTGGAATGTGTACCACTGCACCGGCTTTTACATACTGCGATTCGTCGGCGGCAAGTCCAAGGTGCGGATTGCTGCGGCGCAGTTTTTCTACGATGTAGTTTGCAAATACTTCTTGCGAAATCATTGTTGCCATGATAAATACGATTTATGAATTACTAATTATGAATTATGCATTATTAATTATGAATTGCTTTTGCGAAGTTCCTCGTACAATTCGGGGAAGTCTCTTTTTACGGTTTCCAACTCACCTGAGATGTAGAGGTCGTTGAATGTTTTGCCTCTGAGGTGTTCGGGAATGCCGGGTTTGAGTTGTTCGGAAATAAGGCTCTGCGCCGGAAGTTTCTCCACAAGGTTTTTTAAGCCGCAGATATTGTCTTTGTAGTCGGCTTTGAGTTGTTCTGCCGTTGCAGGAGTAATTTTGCGCTCTTTGATAGCGGTGTCTAATACGCCGTCGATTTGCGAGGCAATCAGTTGGTCTTGCACCAAGGCGAGGCGGTTTTCGGCATCGGTGGCTCGGCGCACAAGTTCTTTAACTGCGAGCACCGCGTCTTCGGCGGTTGCGTCGTCTTTGAGGTCGGGCAGTCCGAGAGCGGCAATTGCCACCATTACGCCCGTGTTTGTGTTGTCTGTGTTTTTCATATTTCCTGTTGTTATAAAGTTTGAAGACAAGTCGTGCAAGAGATTGTCTGACTCGTCGTATAATTGTGCAATAGCATTGTAGTTGCCGGGTATGTCTACGATGGAACATTCGCGGCAAAACCATTTTAAAACCGTTGGTCCTGTTTGACCTTCGAGTTTGTATTTTTCCTCGTCGCTAACTTCAAGTGCCACGATGTGACCTACTGAGGCGGCGTTGTAAAATCCGTCTTCGATCTGTTGTGCCAACTGTGGAAACAGTTCGTCGTTGATTACCGGCTTGGCAAACACTTTCCCGGATTCGGTTCTGAAATCTTCCCAACGTACAGCCACGCCCTTGTCGCGTTCGTGCATCAGAAAGCCAATCGGAGGATTGAACCTTTCAATTTCAAACCCCGATGTCAACAGACGGTAGCCGTACACGTTTACACTGTCGTCGGTGATGCAAAATTCTTTTTCTATCTTTTTCATATTGGTTTTTATGTTTTGTTTGTTTTATACTTAAAATAAAAAGGCAGGGCTTTGTGTGGGGCTTTCGCACTTCCGTAGTCTCGCCGCCCTGCCGTGGGTTAGGCCATTTACCCCTTGTTTTTCCGAGGCTTTTGTTTTGAATGCACTGCAAAATTACCCCCTACTACACCCCCTTCCAAAAACCTCTGCCAATGTTGCAGAGGTTTTTGCACAGCACCTTTTAGCCATAATATCTTTGCATTGTAATTAATATACATCGCAATGGCTAAGAGCAAAGACAACATAAAAGAGATAGCACAGATACTCTTTCTGCAAAACAAACTCTCGCAAAAAGAGATTGCCGAAAAGTTGGAGGTATCGCAACAAACTGTTACCCGTTGGGCAAAGGCGGGCAATTGGGACAGTCTGCGTAAGAACCTGCTTACCTCTAAGAGTGCACGCCTTTCGGAACTGTACGACGAACTCGAAGAGTTTAACCGCATGATAAAGGAAAAAGAGGATTACAAAGTGGCATCGTCGAAAGAGGCAGACGCACGGCGCAAACTTATTATGGATATTAAGGCTCTTGAAGGTCGCTACTCTATTGCACAAACCACGTCGATAGGTATGGAGTTTTGCGAGTTTGTTAAAACTGCCGCTCCCGATGTTGCCGACAAGGTGCTTAACCTTTACAATGCTTTTGTTAACAAAACAATCGAAAACGCAAAATGGCAGGAATAGGCAAAAAAGCAACGGACAAAGATTATTTGGAGCAATGGCAGAAGTATTGCAACAATTTTCGCAATGCCACACCAACGGACTTAAACGAGACCGAGGCAGATAAATTCCGCCGCATACACCGTCTCGAAAACAATCCGGAGGAGTGGTTTAAATACTATTTTCCGCACTATTGCACTGCCAAACCCGCAGCCTTTCATATAGCTGCCGCCAAAAGACTTATACAAAATGCCGAATGGTTTGAAGTGCGCTCATGGTCGAGAGAACTCGGCAAGAGCGCACGCTCAATGATGGAGATTTGCTATTTGGCATTAACAGGCAGAATCAAAAACATGCTGCTTGTATCCAACAGCCACGACAATGCAGTAAGTCTTTTATTACCATTTAAAGCCTGTTTCGAGGCAAACCAACGCATGGAAAACGATTACGGCAAACAACCCGTAACAGGCATGTGGACTTCCGACAAGTTTATGATAAAAGCCGGTTGTATGTTTCGCGCTCTTGGTTGGGGAGAGTCGCCGCGTGGTACAAGAAACAACGAAAAACGCCCCGACTTTATTCTTATCGACGACTTTGATACCGACGAGGAGTGCCGCAACGAAGACACCATGCGCAACAAAATAAACTGGATAGAACAGGCATTGATACCAACCCGCTCTATATCCAACCCCACGCGCATACTTGTAAACGGCAATATTATACACGACAACTGTGCTGTAAAGTACCTTGGCGAAAACGTTGCCGACAAGTTTGATATAGTAAATATCCGCGACAAGGAAGGCAAAAGCACTTGGCCCGAAAAAAACACCGAGGAACAAATAGACCGGGTACTATCAACCATCAGTTACGAATCGGCTCAAAAAGAGTATTTCAACAACCCGATGGACGGCGGCACGGTATTCAAAGAGGTGATATTTGGCAAAGTGCCCAACCTCAAAAACTGCCTTGTGCTTGTATACGCCGACCCTGCCACCTCAAACAAAGACGTATCCTCCGGCTCGTACAAAGCCGTTGGTATAATAGCAAAACAAGGGTTCTATTACTACATTGTAAAAACATGGGTTGATACCATGAGCACGGCGCATTTTGTAGAGGCATTGTTTTCGGCTTATAATACCGCTGTAAATTCAGGTGCTGAAAATGTAAAAGTATGGATAGAAAACAACAGCCTGCAAAACCCATTTTTTGAACAGGTATTGCAGCCGGCAGTTTTTCAATATTCAGAGCAAACAGGCGTAATGCTTCCCCTTACCACCGACACAAGAGTAAAGCAAGACAAATATACCCGTATTGAAGGCTTGTTGGAACCGATAAACCGGGCAGGGCAACTTATATTCAACGAGAAAGAGAAGGACAATCCCGACATGAAACGCCTTACTGCACAGTTCCGCAATTTTTCACGGAAACAGAAACGCATGGACGGTCCCGATATGGTGGAAGGCGGTGTATTCATTCTTAAAACTTCGGAGGCTGCCCAAGTACTTGACAAAGGTATTTACACAGTTAAACGCAAAAACAAATTCAAATTATGATAGTAACGGTAGAAGAACTCGGACAGACATCGCTCTATCCCGAAATAATAGAGACCATAACACGCGGCGACCAAGAGGCGGCAGAACTCCAAATCCTCGCAGCCGAATCGCTCTGCAAGTCGTACCTTTTTAAATACGATTTGAAAGCGGCGTTTGGAGAGGCAGGCGAGCCGCCTGCACTCCAATGCGAGATGCTCAAAAAGATAGTAAAGATGATAGCGTCATACTATCTCGTAAGGCTTGCCAACCCTAACGTGGACTTGGATGTATTCCGCCTCGACTATCAATTGGCAATCGACATGCTCAAAGACATCCGCGACGGCAAGAACAACCTTGTGGAACTGCCTTACGCCAAGGACGACCCCGAAACCGAAGACGATGAAAGCGACGGCTCGGTGGCATGGTCTTCAAACCCAAAGCGCATACAGCATTTTTAAATGCATAATTCATAATTCATAATGCATAATCAAAATGGACAAAGAACTTATAATACCTGAAATAACCTACGTTTCGCCCGACCGCAACCGTAAGGACACCGGCTCGCTAAAACGTGCCATTCTAAGTGCCGAAAGTGTCTATAATCCCAACCGTGTAAGATTATACGACCTTTACCACGATATTGTAACCATCGACGGACACCTCTCCGGCATTCTTGAAAAGCGTACAAAAAGCGTTACCAATAAGAAAATCGTTTTTGTAGACAGTGAAGGTCGCAAGGTGGACGAATTAGACAACCTTATCGGCAGCAACAGTTTTGAACACCTGTTGGAACTGATAATGGAATCCATCTATTGGGGTATTTCGGGAGTGGAGTTTGTAAGAGACAGAGAGTTTTGCTATAACGAAATAGACCGCCGCCATATCCGACCCGAAAAGGGGCAAATTGCCAAATCGCAATACGATTATGAAGGTGAGGATATTAGTAACTATCCCGGTGTATGGCTTATAGGTGAGAAAAAGAATCTCGGCAAACTACTCCAATGTTCGATGTTTGCTCTCTACAAGCGCAGCGGCTTCGGCGACTTTGCCCAATACGTGGAAATCTTCGGGCAGCCTGTGCGCATTATTCAATACGATGCTTACGACAAACAAACCGAAAGCCGCCTGCGTGAAATCCTTGATCAGTCGGGTTCGTCGCTTGTGATGATGATACCCAAACAGGCAAACTTCCAAATGATGGACGGCAAAACCTCAAACGGCGACGGTGCATTGCAGGAGCGTCTTATTCAGGCTTGCAACCGTGAAATGAGCATTGCAATACTTGGCAACACCGAAACAACGGCATCCAGTTCGTCGTCGGGTTACGCACAGGCAGAGATACACGCCGGACAACAGAACCAACTTACACAGGCCGACCTTAGGTATGTGCTTTCGTACCTCAACAGTGCATTTTTCCTCAATATCTTAGCCTCTTACGGCTATCCTGTAAAAGGGGGAAAGTTCCGCTTTGAGCAAGAAAAAAACCTTGACGAACTAAAACAACGGTTGGAAATAGATCTTCAAGTATCGTCAAAGGTTGACATTGATGCTGATTATTGGTACGAGACCTACGGCATACCTAAGCCGGAAACAGCGGACGACACTGATAAAGCGGACGAGCCGTCCGCACCCCACAACCAATCACTATTCGACCGCGCAAAAAGTTTTTTCGTGTAAGCCCCGCTGCTGACGGGGTAACGGAAACTTTGAACTCGCTTTATGGTGTGGAGTGCGGGCTGCCAGCCCGCCTTGACGCTCCGAACCACGCCATCTCTTTTGATGCCGACACCATTGCACAGGCGTTGGTTAATATCTACCAAAAGAAATACGGCAACGGCAAGGAGATAGAACCCACGCTCTTTGAAAAGACTAAGGAAATTTTTGAAGGTGCTATAAACAAGGGCGTAAAACAGTCGTCGTTTAGTATCGATACTGCTTTTAAACACCAATTAACGCACAATATGTGGGTGTTTTCGGCATTTCGCACACACAAGATGCAGCGCGATATTGCAAAGTATCTTTTGAACGAAAAAGGCGAACTAAAACCGTTTACCAAGTTTGTAAAAGATGTTGCCCCGTATATCAAACACACCAACCGTCTATGGCTTGAAACTGAGTACAATACTGCTGTGCTTCGCGCACATCAGGCGGCGGACTGGCGAAAGTTTGTTGACGAGCGCGATGTTTTGCCCAATCTTGAATGGCAGCCGAGCACATCGACCAATCCCGGCGAAGATCACAAGCCCTATTGGTTTACTTGCCTGCCGATCGATCACAAGTTTTGGAAGCAACACCGCCCCGGCGACCGATGGAACTGCAAGTGCAGTCTCCGCAATACCGACAAAGAACCGACACCAGTTCCCGCCGACACAATAATAAAAGGCTCGGAACCACAGCGCGGTCTCGAATCCAATCCCGGCGAAAAAGGCGAGATATTTTCCAACAGTCATCCGTATTATCCGGAGAATTGCGGGAAGTGCCCATTTAATAAGGGGGTTGGAAAGTTGTGGGCAGCGTTGGTAGGTGGCAAGAAAAAGCATTGCGGGAATTGCAAATCTTTGGAAAAGGCTACAGAGTACGCTGAATGGGAATATACAATTAGCCAATCAAAGGAAGCAAATAGAAAAATATTTAATAAACTTAACCAAGATAGTAGTTATGTAAATGTCGAATATAATGAGGAAACTGGTGCAATTAAAGCCACGCATCGTGGACACGCGAAACATAGAAATGACAACAAAAAGTACTTCGGTGAATTAACTGGCGATGATTTGGAAGATATTCTTATGGAGTTAATGTTTTCTAATGGTCATAGTGTTATTTTTTGTGATGAATCCAAAAAAAATAAGAAAGGAGATGTTTTATCATCCTTGGATATGTTTCTTGATGGTGTCAGAATGGATATAAAATCAATAACACAAAATAATAAAGTTGGTTACGGTACTGCACTTTTAAGTAAAAATGCACAATTAAGAAAGTTCAATGCAAGAACCGATATAAAAGAAAAGGCGGATACTGTTTGCTTATTCTTTTATGACCCTAATTACTATGGAGAAAAAAAGATAAAAAATGGAATTAAATATTTGAAAGAAAAATCACACGAAATACAATTGAAGCATATTGTATGTGTGCTTCATATTGGTAACGGTAGGATAAAAACTTTTGAATATGATATATAAAAAATTAAGGACTACAGGAACTTCAAAGCTACGGCGGCGATTACTCTTCCGTCATAGAACTGCTCGTTACACTGCAATCCTCAACCACTGCAAATATACAAACAATTATTTAATAACCAAACAAAATGGATAAAAAAACGCAAATAAAATTCACAAAGGCTCAGAAAACGGCGTTGCAGACGATGTTTGTGTCGTATTGCCGACACGTGCGTCAGTCTTACGACGGGAAAACAGCCATTTGTGGACTGAAAGAACTGAAAGAGAGGTGCGAATACTCCAACTGGACGACGTGGGCAGACTGTCCAATCGACTGTCCTCACCATCTTATGATGACAAAAGTTACTTGCACCCCCGACAAATGCGCACTTGCCGACCATTTTGTAAAACAGGTAAAAGAATGTATAACCAAATAAAATCGCAAAAAATGAACGAATTGAAAAACTACTTGGAAAAAGAGTTCAACAGGACTGTCCACAAGAAGTACCGCCACCTGTTTGAACAATGGTTTGAAAACCTTACCGACAACCAAATAATGTATTACACTGCTTATATGCAGGGCAAAAAAAGCCCATTCGTATAAAACAGACCCATATACGGTGTAAAACACCATTTAAATATCATTTAATAACCATTTAATTAAATTACCATGAGTAAAATTTCAAGAGAAGACAACAAGAAACGCTTCAAGACGGGTATGTACCCCACGCAGCAAGACTTTGAGAACGTTTTCGACTCTTACGTTCACAAAGACGACACCATCGACCCATCAAAAATTGTGTCGGGCGATGAAAACATCGTTGACATCATCAACCGCAAGGCTGAGGAACGACACAACCACCCAATCAGCGAGGTGGACAACCTCGGCGAAACTCTCCAACAAATTCAAGACGACCTCGACACAGCCGAGGACAACATTGCCGGTCACGAAACCCGCATTGTTACCCTCGAAGCCGCAAAAACCGATTACGAGGCGTTCAAAGAACGTGTACGTGCATTCTTAGAAGATGCCAACACATCCGACACCACCATCGACCGCTGGCACGAGATTGAGAACTTCTTACAGGGAATCACCGACACCGAAACCCTTACCGGTTTGTTGAACGATTTGAAACAGGAGATTCTCCGCGAAATTCCCGAACCGCAAACGGGCAACTACCTCGAACTTGTTGACGATCTCGACGCCTACACCGATGCTCCCGACGGCAAAATAGTGAAGTACGTGGGTCAAACCAACGAGAAGTACACGAGGGGATTTGACTATGAATACAAAGCATCGGAAGGTTATCCGACGCCAAATGTTATTGTCAGTGCTGCTCTGCCGGGCGATTTACAAGCCGGAAATATATATGTCTACTCGGGAGTAGACACCTTGTCAGTTTACATTCTTTCTCTATATAACGGTGGACGTGCGGTAGTAATAGGCGAACCTGTGGTTGGCGACAAGTTGTATGCAAATTATTACAACGGGGAAATACACGCATTTGACATTACCAATGTAAGAGAAGACACAACCTTTGGAAAATTATATGTTACGGCAGGAGGCAATGAATTTGAGTTCAAAAAGGCTCAGGACAAAATTGAAGTTGGCTCGTGGACAAACTATTCTGACAGCGAGGAGGTGATATTCATTATTTCTGGAAATGACAACGGCAATTTTACATCGTGGGTGTATTGTCCTCGCTTGGGTCGCGCTACCTATGTTACATTTAGCGGTTCGATGCCAGCACAAGGGGCAATGGCTTGGCAACCCATCCCCTCGTTTAACGTTATCAACTAACCGCACCACACTTTATATAATATAATGTGTTTTAATAAAAAACCGCAGCACGTAATTGTGCTGCGGTTTTTTTTGTTAAAAGAGCGTGGGGTATTCGGGCATGGGGGGTGCGTCGGGTTGACGGCGCGAGTATTCGCCAAGGTAGCGGTAAAATGTGCGCTCCGAGATGCCGAGGGTGCGCAAAACGTGATGCAGGTATACCCAACGTTTGCAGCGGTCTTGACGTCCGGGCTCGTAGTATTCGGCAAGGAGACGCATTATTTGTTCCGCCCGTTTTTGTGTGCTCTTAAACATGGTGGTTATTGTTTTTTGGGTTTGTAGTTGTTTATTTTGAGTAGTTTTAAATCCGCCGTTCGTGTGCCATAGTCCGGATGCACGTCGGTGGTGAGGGTGTGGTTGTAAAAATCTTTGGCGCGGCGGATGTCGTAATCTTCAAAGGCTTTTACTATCTTTTGAGGGTTGATGTCGGCTGCCGATTTTTTCAGGATGGTAAACACGGCATTGATGTCGGCAAGGTTGAGATAGTAGCGGCCTTCGATACAGAGAAACGCCGCCTCGTCTAACTGCATATCGTTCAAAGGCTGTTTGCCAAAAAAGTCGTAGAGGTTCATTATCCACAACTTTATATAGCCGGATATGTACTCCTCGCCGTAGGTTTTGCGCACGGCTGCAATTGTGGGCACGTCGGCGGCGAGCGAGCACTGCACCGGTGTTTTGTACTTTGCCATCGCCCGAAGGCACTTGGCTGGCGAAAAGGTTTTAAGAAATTCCTCTTTGCTCAGTTGCAGTGCCGGGAGCGTGTTGGCATTGATGGTAGTTAGAGAGTTTTCCTTTGTCATAATTATGAATTATGCATTATTACTGCATCATGTCTTGAATGATACTGATTTTGGTTTGCATACTGTCTGCCTTCTTTTTGTCGGCGGCAAACTTTTCTTTTTCGGCGTGTCGCATCATTTGAGCCACAATGGTGTTGTAACTGCGGTGGATGCTGCCAACGGTGGTGAAGTAGTAGTTTTTTTTCTCTTTGAGATACTCCAACAGTCGCTTCCACATGCCGAGAATGATTTCGTCGCCGGGTATTACGTTTGGATTTTTTGAGCGGTAAGTACCTTCGAGCATATTTTTAATGCCCTTCATTGTGTTATACTCTATTACGTAGGCGTTTTGGCTACTGTATTGCAACGGCAGCCCTACACGTTTGGCATACCACGTACGGTATTCCCAAATCATACGCACAACTAAATCCTTGTCGTTTTCTTGCTTTTTCATGGCTGATTATTTTGCATCGGTTAAACTCAATGGAATTACTTCCCATTCGTCTTTGTCGTTTTTGGCAAAGGCTTGAATAAACTTTTTAGAGGGAGTCGGCGCGTAAGAGTTCATAATGATCTCCACGCCTTCGGTGAATTTTTCGTTGTTTACCTTTTCGGCTATCTGGCGGAGCTGCAACACGCGGCTGGCTTTCAGATTGCCTTTTTGGTCTTTGCTAAGGAGTTTAAGCACCATGTCTACAAGCGATTTGGTTTCATCGCTTTCGGCAAGACTGGTGATGTACTCTTTTACCATGTCGATACCGTCTTGCACGGTGTCTTTGTAGTTGTCTAACACGTGGTAGCCGAGTATAATGCGGGAATTGCCATCGCTGTTGGTAAAAGTGTGGCTGCGCTGTCCGTCTTTGGTTATTTTCATAACGTCTTTTTTCATATCCAAGAGCGATTGGAAATTGTCGAAAACAGCCTTTTTCACCATCGACAATTGTTCACTTACCGATTGCAGTTCCGGGATCGTTTCGTTTACTTGCTCGTCGATCATGGCGTTGTAGGTGTTGAGGTTCTTTTTGCGTTCCTCTTTTGCCTGTTGTGCTGCCTTTGCAGCCTTGTATGCCTCAAACTCTTTAAGTTCTGCGGCAGTCATTGTTATGTTTGTTTGTTCCATTGGTATTATGTTTTTAGAATGATTGATTAAGCATTGTTTTTTTCTTCGTTATAGCGGCGTGCAGCCTCGTTTTTCTTTTCGGCAAAGTGGATGCGGCGTTTGATGCAGCCATCTTCGTAATCGCGGTGCAGTTCTCGAAGGGTAGCTTTAAGAGCACTTTCGCGTTCGCGGCGTTGTTCTTTGAGTTCCCGGTTCGATGCTCCAACCTCGTCAAGCTGTTGTTTGATTGTTTGAAATTCCACGCTGTAAGAGGCTATGCCGTAACGTCTTTTTTCGGCAAGTTCGGCTTCGAGTTCCTTTTGACGGCTCATGTTGGATTCAAACTTTTCGATGTGTTCTTTGCGAGCCTGTTCTGCCTCTGCCATTACGCTGTCGCGGCGGTCGTAAAACTCTTTGGTGGCTTGGTGTTGTTGTTTGCGGTATTCCACATTGATGTCTGCAATTATTAATTCTAAATCTTTTTGTGTCATGGCATTAAATGTTTAATCGTTAATAAATAATGTTTTACTGTGTGTTAATTATCCCTCAAAGGTTTCAATCTGTTTTGAAAGTTCGTCGCGCTTGTTTTGCGTTTCGTTGCGGAGTGCTGTGTATTTGTCGCAACTTGCTCTTGCTCCATCTTCAAGCTTTTTAAACCTTGCCTGTTTGATGGCTGCCATTTGCGCAGCGGCTTTGTTAATCTCAATCTTTGAGTTGAGTTCCATAATTTTGTCGTCAAGTTGGCGACGTTGTTCTAATAATGATTCTAATTTCTGAGCCATTTTAATTAATATTTAATGTGTTAATAAATGATTTGTCTACAATGGTGTAATTGTCGAACGGTGCGCGTTCGGTGGGTTTCTTGCCGCTTTGTTGGATGTGAATTTTTATCGACAATCGGTTGCGTACTGTGCAAAACTCATTGAATAGTTTTTCGTCGTCAACGTAGTGGAGCGTATGTCCAAGAATGTCGGTGTAGAACTCATATCGGGCTAACAGCGGCTTTTGCAATTTGTCTTCTTGTAATGCTGCCATAATGCGGTCCTCCTAATTTATGCCGAACATTCTAAGAAGCATTACCACGGCTTCCCATGTTGCCGCCGCTGCCGTTACTACTCCGCCGCCTTTGCATACGGCTTTTACAATCCAAATTTTGTGGGTATTGTCCCACTTTCCTGATGTCTGTGCCATAATGTATTGTTTTAATGGTTTATAATTGACAGGCGAGCCGCCTGCATTTCAATTTTAAAACTCCGCATTTGCTTGCTCCACAAATTCAGAGTCGATAATAAATGGTTCGTAGCTGCCACCAAGTCGGCTGTTGACAAATGCCTGACGACCCGAAACACGGATTTTTACATCGGCGTAGGCGTACAGCTCTTTGCCGAGTGCGCCATCGGGCAGTTGGTTCTTGTCTTCGTGGGCTATGATAATGAAGAGTTTCTCTGGGAACTCGTCTTCAAGTCGCTTGTAAACGTCCATCCTTCGGCGTTCAAAGTATTTGTAAGAGTCGATTATTACCACGTCGGGGCTTTGTTTGCGCAATAGTCGCTCGGTGATCTCTTGCGGGGTCTCCTTTACGGCGGTTAGGAACTTGTGCCCACATTCCGCCATATTGTTGCGCATCAGTGCCAACTGGTAGGGGTAACGGTTGCCCATTTCGATGCTGTTAAACAATACGCGGTTTACAAACTTGGTGAGATACTTGGCAAGTTGTAGGCAGAATGTGGTTTTGCCATTGAAACTTGCGCCATACACAAGCCATATTCCGTGCAATTCGGGTGTGCCAAAACTCTTGCGCCACTCGCCCTCAAACTGTGCCGGGTAAAACCGCATTGCGAGGATGTTGTTAGTTGTTAATGCTCGTTTCATTGTATTAT
>Ga0310695_10003759_pt1 | contig 29181 bp, 29 predicted proteins | sample RumenRJG_04DNA_FD_203882 | JGI IMG/M metagenome (GOLD analysis project Ga0310695, IMG submission 203882) | Bovine rumen microbial communities from Lethbridge, Alberta, Canada - RJG_04 (v2) (version 2) | ecosystem: Host-associated > Mammals > Digestive system > Stomach > Rumen | place: Canada...
TGACGTCATGTTCCAATTGGGACATCTGGGCCCCGGATAAATACATTATTCCCCAGCAAGAAGGCTACACGCTCACGTACGACTATTATGAGTCCACAGATTATTCCAAAGATGGGCAGGTGACCAAATTGCAAACCCATGAAAAAGGTAATGGTATCAATATTATAATCACGGGTGACTGCTTCACGGACCGGGATATAGCCGCCGGATTATTCGATGCGGTCGCGCGACAGACCATGGAGGATTTCTTCAGTATCGAACCGTTTACCTCTTTCCGGAATCTCTTTGATGTGTATGCCGTAACCGCTGTCTCCAAGACAAATTATTCAAATTATGAGACTGCGCTTGGAGTAGTATTTGGGGAAGGTTCTTCTGTTTCCTGCGACGAAGAGATCGTCAAGCAGTACAGCCTCAAAGCGGTCAACAATCTGGACGAGACCCTGACTATTGTGATGGTCAACAAGAACAGTAATTCAGGAACAGCCTTTATGCCCCCTTATCCTGCTTTTGATACGGACTATGGATCTGGATTCTCATATGCATGTTTCGGCTTGCAGGATGATGAAGTGGCTCGCCGTCTGCTTCTCAACCATGAGGCGAACGGCCACGGATTCACAAAATTACAGGACGAATATTTCTACAAAGGCGGAACACCTTACCCGGAAGAACAAAAGCAATATATAATAGACAATTTCTTCTCCAAGGGATTCTATTCGAATATCGATTTTGAATCGGATCCTACCAAGGTCAAATGGGCGAGATTCCTCTCAGACGAACGATATAAGTTTGATGGGCTCGGAGTGTTTGAAGGAGGGATGACTTTTGAAAAAGGAGTATGGCGTCCTACTTTCAACAGTATCATGCGCAATGATACTCCTACTGGAGAAGGTAGCCGGTTCAATGCACCCTCACGCCTAGCCGCTTACTATCGCATCCACAAACTTGCCTACGGCAGCGCCTGGGAGTTTGATTATGAGGAATTCGTCAAGTATGACGCCATCAATCGTATGACATCCGCCGATGCATCGTCCGCATCATCTCTGGACAATATCGCAGGAGATATGGGATTGAGCTTTTCGAAATAATTACTATCTTTGCAACGTATTTCAAAACAGAAAGAAAGTTATGAATCTTCGTGACATCAAAAAGGACATCGAATACGTGCTCAGCGCGTTCGTGGATGACTGCTATTTCCTCGCTACCTGCAACCCTTCCATTCCCGATGACAAGCTCTCTGGACTCCTCGACGAGGCCATCGAGCTTTTCAACGATCTGAAGGACAAGGTTAACGTCAAGAGCGAGAGCGGCAAGAAGGCTTATTTCAACGGCCTCCGCAAAGAGCTCCTCGAGAAGACGGACGCTCTCTACGACAAGCTCAGCAACATCGTAAAGGATTCGAAATAATAATCCGCGTTATTTACCGTAAAAGAAAGACCGGCCATTGTGAGCCGGTCTTTCTTCGTTTACGATTTGAACAAGGCCTTTACCAGGGCTGGGACGTCTGCGACCTTGACGACTTGGATCCCCTCTGCGGATTTCTTGTCAAAGGAGGAGAATGACGACACGAAGACCTTGCGGAAGCCGAGGCGGGCGGCCTCGGCGATGCGCCGGTCGGTCTGGCCGACCGGCCGGATCTCGCCGCTGAGCCCGACCTCGCCCGCAAAGCAGACATCCGACGGGATGGCGAAGTCGAAGTTGGACGACAAAACGGCGCAGATGACAGCAAGGTCGCAGGCCGGGTCGCTGACCCGCAGGCCACCGGCCATGTTGAGGAAGACGTCCTTGGCACTGAGGTGGAAGCCGGCACGGCGCTCGAGCACGGCAAGCAGCATGTTGAGCCGGCGCACGTCGAAGCCGGTCGCCGAGCGCTGCGCCGTGCCGTAGGCGGCGGAGCTGACGAGCGCCTGGACCTCGAAGAGGAAAGGACGCGAGCCGTCCAGCATGGCGCTCACGGCCGTGCCGCTGAGGCCCTGCTCATGCATGGGGATCAGCAACTCGGACGGGTTGGACACTTCACGCAGGCCCTGTCCGGTCATCTCGAAGACAGCCAGTTCAGATGTTGAACCGAAACGGTTCTTGATGCTCCGCAGGATGCGGTACGAACCGCGGTTCTCCCCTTCGAACTGGAGGACGACGTCCACGATGTGTTCCAGGATCTTTGGCCCGGCGATGAAACCGTCCTTGGTGATATGCCCTATCAATATCACAGGGACTCCTGTCTCCTTGGCGAAACGCAGGAGCTGTGCAGCCACTTCCTTGATCTGGGATACTGAACCAGGAGCCGAATCAAGCGTCTCCGTGAACATCGTCTGCACCGAATCGACTATCATCAACTGAGGCATCATGGCGCGGGCTTCTGAAAGGATATTCTCCATCAGCGTCTCGCTGAAGATGAAGCACTGTCCGACATCACCTCCCAGGCGTTCCGCACGCATCTTGACTTGGTTGACGCTCTCTTCACCAGTGACATAAAGGGTACGGAGATCATTGCAATGCAGAGGTATCTGGAGAGAGAGCGTGGACTTGCCAATGCCCGGCTCGCCGCCGATCAGCACGAGCGAGCCCGGGACTATGCCGCCTCCAAGTATGCGGTCCACCTCACCGTTGTGAAGCGAAATGCGCGCCTCGCCGGCAGCCGAGATGTCCCGCAGCTGCACGGGGCGGCGGCGCTCCCCCGCAGGGGCGGACCCGGAAGCGGGCTTCCGGGTCTCGCGGGGCTGCTCCACCATGGTGTTCCATTCGCCGCAGGCGGGGCAGCGCCCCATCCATTTCGGGCTTTCATTGCCGCACGATGTGCAGTACCAGACGGTCTTGACCTTTCCAGCCATAATCAATTCTCCTCCGCAAGTAAGGTGATGATGCGGTCCATGATGAAATTCATCTTAGATGAAGGGACCACGGTATTGTTTGTCATTATCGAGAAAACGATGGTGTTCTCAGGCTTCCCGTCGGAAGCCAGGATGTATCCGCTGAAACAGCGCACGCCGTTCATGCTGCCGCTCTTCATCCGGACGCGCTTTCGGACAGACTCCGGAGCGCTGCGCAGGCGGCTGGCCAGCGTACCGCTGCCCGCTTGCGGCAGGGACGACAGATAATCCTTGTAGCCCGGGACCTTGGTCATCGCTGTCAGGAAACGGACTGTGAAGTCGGGGGTGATGTAGTTCTTGCGGGCGAGGCCGCTGCCGTCGTAGAACTGCACCCTGTCCGCGCCGGAGACGCCGAGCTTTGCGAAGGCGTCCTGACGCGCGGTCTGGCAGGACTCGAAAGAGGCCGAGCCTGTACGCTCCTTGGCAAGTATGCGCAGCAAGGCCTCTGCGTAGTAATTGTCACTCTCGCCGTTAGCCTGCTTGATGATATCCTTCAAGGCAGGGGACTTGCTCTCGCCGATGAAGGTCAGGGCGTCCTGCGCGACGGCTGCGCGAAGCTCAGCGCCGTCGCCGGCAAAGTCCCGCAGACGGCCCGAAGGGTCTATGTCTGCGGGGCCTTCGGACGCCGTAATACCTTTATTCTCAAGATATCTGTAGAAATAGAATGCGCACGTAAGGGCACCGAACGGATTGGTGCAAGTGATGCGTTTGGCCGCCGTACCCAAAGCCAGGGAGCCTGTCATGGAAGCGACCGGAGCCAGGTCGGTACACGCATAATAGAGCTGGTCCCCGGACCCGGAAGGGCCGGTCACAGCAGTATGCGTCCAGTTCATCCAAGGCGTATCGGGGAAAGACGGCGTGACCTTCACGGGGTCGCCGGCTTTCGTGCCCGGCGCGACAGTGAAGGCCTGGAGGCCGCTGCCGAAGCCGAGGCCGGTCATGACCGTCCCGTCACCCGTCGCAGCGTCCTCCAGCTGCCAGGAGACATTCTGAGGCTCACAGTCAAGCCAGCGTCCGTCGCCCACTACATAGCCTTCTATGGATTTGATTCCCGCGGCGCGGACCAGCTTCTCCCAATCAGAGAAAGTCTTCTGCAACGCGAAAGCCACACTGTCCCGCGCACCGATAGTGGGATCGCCCCCTCCGACGATATAGAGGTCGCCCTTCAGAACCCCGTCCTCGATGCTTCCGCTATAGGCCAGCCGTGTCCGGAAACGATAATCCGCTCCAAGTTCATTGAGCGCCAGACCGGTTGTAAAGACTTTGATGTTGGAGGCAGGCATCATGCGAGTACGGGAATTGTATTCAGCAACACCTCCGCCACCGACCTTCACAGCCCTGATACCCCAGACGGCTTCCTTGAGCTCATCCGTGGTCTTCAACTGCTCTACGTATTTCTGAACGGCATTCTGGCCCTGGGCCAGCAAGGCAGTGGAAATCACTGCAAGGAAAGCCATCAACAATCGTCTCATATCACACAAATTTAGCCATTTATTCTTAACTTTGACGGCACAAAAACGGATTTGATGATGAAAAAGACTGTTTTGGTATCGGGGGGCGCCGGATTCATCGGCAGCCATGTTACCGTGGAACTTATCGAGGCCGGTTACGATGTAGTAGTGGCCGACAATATGTCCAACTGCGACATGACAGGTTTCGAAGGTGTGACCAAAATCATCGGACGCAGGCTCCCGTTCATACAGATGGATTTCTGCGACATGGAGGCGGTTGACAGGCTGTTCTCCGAGTATCACATTGACGCCGTCATCCATTTCGCGGCCTTCAAGGCCGTGGGAGAATCCGTCGAAGAGCCCGTGCTCTACTACCGCAACAATCTTTCGTCATTCCTCAACGTCCTCGAAGCCGCACGTACACACGGCGGCTGCAACGTCCTCTTCTCATCGTCTGCGACAGTCTACGGCGAGCCGGACGAACTGCCCGTAACCGAGCGCTCGCCGCGCCAGCCGGCCACTTCGCCTTATGGCAATACAAAGCAGATGTGCGAGGATTTCCTGCGGGACGCGGTGAAGGCATACCCGCAGATCCGCGGCATTGCCCTGCGTTACTTCAATCCTATCGGAGCGCATCCTTCCGCCCTCATCGGCGAGCTTCCTCGCGGAGTTCCCAACAATCTCGTCCCGTTCATAACCCAAACTGCCATCGGCAAACGGGAGTGCCTGAGCATCTTCGGCAATGACTACCCTACCCCTGACGGGACCTGCCTGCGCGACTACATAGACATCGTAGATTTGGCCAAAGCCCATGTCTGCGCCGTTTCCCGCATGCTCGACGGCAAGATGAAAGAGTCTTACGAGATATTCAACATCGGCACCGGCAGACCGGTCTCCGTACTTGAGCTGGTGACAACCTTCGAGAAGGTCAACGGCATCAAGCTCAACTACCGTTTCGCCCCGCGCCGCCCGGGCGATGTCACCTCCATCTGGGCCGATCCCACCCTCGCCAACAAGGAGCTGGGCTGGAAGGCGGAGCGCAGCGTCGAGGAAACCCTCGCCGCCGCCTGGGCCTGGGAAAGACACCTTGCAGAAAAATAATCCTTATCTGCATGCAGTAATTTCATATCACCGTCGTTTTTTAACCGGAAATATGAAAGCGCAAGCAGATATCGCCGCCGTGGCGAGACACAGGATAGCCATAGACGGGGATGGAGTGAACACCCTCGTCGTTTTCATGATGTGCCCACTGCGATGCAAATACTGCCTGAACCCGCAGACGCTGGATGCCGGCTTGCCGCACAGGACCCTGACGCCTGACGAGTTGTATGAAGAGACCAGAAAGGATGAGCTATACTTCCTCGCTACAGGCGGAGGAGTGACCTTCGGCGGAGGCGAGCCGCTGCTGCGGCCGGATTTCATCCGGGCTTTCCGCAGCCTATGCGGCGATGAATGGAAACTCAATTTGGAGACTTCCCTCAACGTTCCTGAAGAAAGTGTCAGGGAACTGATGCCCGACATAGACCAATGGTTCATAGACATCAAGGATATGGATCCGGAGATCTACCGGAAGTATACGGGAAAGGACAACGAAAGAGTACGCGAGAATCTCCGCTTGCTGGCGGACTCCGGGTTCGCAGCAAAATGCACGATACGTATTCCACATATCCCCGGCTACAACGAGGATGCCGACCGCGACAGGAGCATCAAGGAGTTGGAAGCCATGGGCTTCAGCGATTTTGACAGATTCGAATATAAAACATACATAGATGGAAAGAGGAAAAGAAATATGCCGGATCCTCAAGGAGATCAGAAGGCAGATCGCCAAGGCGAATGACATAGAATTCGTAACGGAGGAATGCAGGCATAAGGGTGATTGCGCCGGGACCTGCCCCAAATGCGAGTCCGAGGTGCGTTACTTGGAAGAGCAACTGGAGCGGCGCCGCCGGCTCGGCCACGTGGCCCGCGTCGCTGGCCTGGCCATAGGCCTCGCCGCAGTCGCGCCCGCCATAGTGACATCCTGTACTAAAGGCGATATAGATAAGCCTGACGAAGAGCAGCTCCAGGGAGACGTTCCCCCAGAGATGGGCATTGTCGCTCCTCCAAATCCTTCCGGCGGCCAGGAATAGACGGTATTATTATCTGGGAAGATTGAAGACCTCCATGTCGGATATCTTCCCGTTTTCTATGCGGAAACGCAAGGCCGTGCGCACAACATGCCAGCCTTGGATGCCGGCGGCACCGGGATTGATAGTCATCATGTCGTACTGCGTGTCACGCATGACTTTGAGGATATGGGAATGTCCGCAGACAAAGATCTGGGGACGCAGGCTGTCGATAAGAGCCCTTGCCCGGAGATCGTAATGCCCGGGATAGCCTCCGATATGCATCATCAGCACTGACATCCCGCCGCACTCGAAGAACTGGTGGTGCGGATACTCCATCCGGATGTCCTGTCCGTCGCAATTGCCGTAGACTCCGATCAGCGGTTTGAAGGCAGCTATCTTCTGTGCTGTCTCCAATCCCCCGCCGAAATCCCCGGCATGCCAGATCTGATCGACTGGCTGGAAGAACTCCTTGAAAGGGTCACTGAAGACTCCGTGCGTATCTGACAGCAGGCCTATATACATGATTTACATCCCTTTATCTCCGCAGTAATGGAAATAGACAGCCGCTACCGCGGCCAGCGCAGCCGTCTCGGTGCGGAGCCTTGACGGCCCCAAATGCACCGGCCGGAATCCGCACTCCAGCGCCAGCGCCACTTCCTCCCTCGAAAAATCCCCCTCAGGTCCTATTAGGATAACTATCTCAGAAGCCTTGCTTTCCGCCAGCAACTCTCCAATTGATGTCCTCTTCTCCTCCCCCTCATAGCAACAGCAGATCAGCTTCAGTACCTGCTCTCCGTTGAGGGTACTGTCCTTCAAAACTGTGCCACCCTCGGCAACATAAGAAGGGGGAACGGAAGCATAGGACCGGATAAGGTCGCGGAGCGGAAGGGCTTCGTCAACCTGGGGCACGGCGCCCTTGAGGGACTGTTTGGATGCGGAGAGAAGGATGCGCTTCAGGCGGTCGGTCTTGAAGACCTTGCGCTCGGAATGGTCTCCGATCACAGGTGTGATCACATCCACCCCAAGCTCGGTGGCCTTTTCCGCAAACCACTCGTAACGGTCGGTATTCTTCGTCGGACACACCGCCATCCTCAGCCTGTAAGGATGCGAGCCCCAGTCGCGCTCCACCCCGGTCACCTGCGCCTCCACCTCCTTCGGCGAAGCCAATAGAATGCGGCAGGTGTAGAGCGTGCCCTCGCCGTCGATGACATGGATGTCGTCGCCCTCCCGGTGCCTGAGCACCTTGACGCAGTGCGCCGACTCGTCAGCGTCCAAACGGCAGATGGAGCCGTCGATTTCCCTCGAGAAGAACAGTTCCATGGCCTAAGGACGGATGATGGTCACTTCGCCGTCGACCTCCAGTTTGATGATCTGCGAGGCCAGGCCGGTCGATCCCCTTTCCAGGGAAGGCTCCACCACATAATCCACGGCAGTGCGGATCTCCTCCGGGATATCGGCAAAGGCCTTCGGCGAAGGCTCGCCGGAAATATTGGCGGAAGTGGACACCAGCGGACGCCCGAGACGGCGTACGAGTTCCTTGCAGAAGTCCATCATCGGTATACGGATGCCGACGGAACCGTCCTCCGCAACAGTGTTCCATGCCAAGTGCCAGCGGTCCTTAGGGGCAGACTCCCCTTCTGCGGGAGCCTGCGAGCAGACCGCCCCGGGGTAGATGATGGTCATCGGCTTGTCATTGACCTCCACGAGGTCGATGGCCACATCCGGAATCTTGGTGATATAACGCGCCACCATGTCCAGGTCGCTGGCCAGCAAAACCAGCGACTTGGAGTCGGAACGGCGCTTGATCTCATAGACGCGCCTTACCGCATCCGGGTCCGTAGCATCGCACCCTATCCCCCAGATGGTGTCAGTAGGATAGAGGATAACGCCGCCCCTGCGGAGGACTTCCAAAGCCTCGGCCATGACGGCAGGGATGTCCGCTTTCTTCATTTTCAATTGATTTTCAGTCGGGTAACAATAGGATAATGGTCCGAGTACCGCTTCCTCTCGACCTTGTGGTACAGCGCGTCGCATTTCTTGGGCAAAAGCACGTAGTCGATGCGGATGAACGGCCACAGGCCGGAATACGTCCCTCCCATGCCCTTGCCGGCCTCGATGAAAGAGTCCTTGTTGCCCCTCTGCAACTGCTGATAGGTATAAGACATCGGGGTGTCATTAAAGTCTCCGGTGACGATGGACTCGACCGGGGAGTTGCGGATGTCATCAAGGACTATGTCCACCTGCTGGGGACGGCGGGTGATGGAGTTACGCATCTTTTCCTCCGCCTCCAGGACCTTTCCATCCTCTCGGCTGGTGAATGCCTTGACCAGGCGGGGGATGGACAGGCTGTAACTCTCGAAATGGCAGTTATATACGCGTATAACTTCACCTCTGATGTCCAGATCGGCGTAATGCGCCTGGTTGGAACTCTCCTCGAAATCGAACTTCCCCTCTCCCACGACGGGGAAACGGCTCAGGATGACGTTACCGAAATAGCCTCGCCCCGTTATGCGCGTATAATGCCCGACATTGTACCCGGGCATGACCTTGGAGAAATACTCCTCTACCCCTACACCCTTCGGCCCGCGGAACTCCTGGAGGCAGACGATATCGGCGTCAACGCTCCGAATGAATGAAAACACCGAATCCCTGCAGGCTTCAATGCTCTCCAGGCGGGAGTGCGACGGATACATCGAAAACTTCCCGACATTGAAGTCGACGAGCGTCACTGCATCGTCCGAAACCTGGTCGTGACCGGAAAACTGTACATAGCGTCCGATGAGAAACACCGACGGCAGCAATGCCAGCAACGGAATGACGAACGAACCGGAATGCCTGCGCAGGGCCCAGACAAGCAAAAGCAGGTTGACGATGAAAAAGACGATGAAGAGCAGTCCGAAGATCGTCATGAACCACGCCTTGGCGGGATTGACGTACATGGACAGGTAGCTCAGGATCAGGACACCGGCGTTCATGAGCATCAATGTCCGGACCGTAAGCCCGAACAAGAAGCGTCCTAATCCTTTTTTCTTTTTCTCAGCCATCCTTACGAAGAACTAGTTGCGGTCGAAGAGCGTGCCTTTCTTCCTCCAGTACTTGATCAGCAGCCAGCCGAACAGCATGCCGCCCAGATGGGCGAAATGCGCCACGCTGACCGCCGTGCCGGTGATACCGAAGAGAAGCTCGGCAACGGCGAATATGATGACCATCCACTTGGCACTCAGCGTAACGGGAGGGAACAGCAGAGTGAGACGGGACTCCGGGAAGAGCATGGCATAGCCGATGATGACTCCGTAGATGGCGCCGGAAGCGCCGAGGGTGGGAGTCATCTTGAGCATGGCATACGACTGCGCCGCAGTCGTGGAACCATCCGCCATCGCAGCCATGTAACCCTGCGCCTGGAGGAACTCGACTCCCGTATGAAGGGCTACGGCGCCGAGACCGCAGACGAAATAGAAGATCAGGAACTTCTTCTCCCCTATCATACGCTCAAGCACGGAGCCGAACATCCACAACGTGTACATGTTGAAGAGGATGTGCCAGAACCCGCCATGCATGAACATGTGGGTCAGTATCTGCCAGGAGTGGAAATACTGCGATGCAGGATAGAACATCGCGAAAGTCCTGACCATGAAATCTTCGTTGATCAGGGTAGCGATGAAGAATATCACGTTGATGATGATGAGGTTGCGTGTCACGGTAGGGACGCTGGACATGAAACCTCCACGTGAGTTGTCATTGCCGTTATAATAGTAGTAATCAGGCATAGGCGGTCAGAATTTCTTGTCGATATCCTCGACTGGAATGATGTTAACTATGCGGCGGCCGCGGGATGTGAGTTCGGCATTGCCGGAGGCGAAGAGCGAGTCGATCAGATGCTGCGCCTCGAAAGGAGAGGAAGGCAGCTTGGCCGAAGAGGCTCCGAGGATGGCGAACTTCTCCGCCAGGGACGAATGCATGGTCTCGGAGAGGGATGCATGGCCTTCTGAAAGGATCAGAAGCAGGTCGGAAACCATGGCTTCAACCTTGCCGCTTTCGCAGGAGAAACCGTCCGGAACACCGTTCACGACTACGGTATCGTTGCCGAACGGGGTTATGTCGAATCCGAGGGACTTCAGCAGTCCGGCATTCTCGTCGAAGAGGAGGCGGTTCTCCACCCCGACGCGGACCTGCTCCGGGAAGAGCGATGCCTGCGACACATGTTCGCCCTTGGACAGGGCGCGGAGAAAACGCTCGTAAAGGATGCGCTCGAAAGCCCTGCGGATGTGGACCACCATCAGCCCGGAACGGGCGGTCGTCACGATGTATTTTTCCTTTACTGTCAGGACTTGCGTCGTGGGCAGGACCTTGGACTCGAAAAGCTTGCCGTAATCCTCATGCTTGTCCACATACTGCGATGTCCCGGCAGGATGCTTCGCAGGCCCGGGTTCCGAAACCGGGGAATAATTGGAAAAATCGTAGTCAGACGGAATTGGAGCCGGCTCGAAGGGATTGTAGTCCGGATCGGTTGCGACGGCAGGAGAGACGGAAGGCTTGTACTCGTCGAAACTCTTGCCGATCACAGGCATCTGGGCTGCTGCCCCGTTGTCGAAATCTATGCTGGCCCCGAAGGAGTTCCTCCCAAGCGTCTCGCGGACACAGGCATATAAGGTACGGAACACGAGGTTGTCCTCCTCGAACTTGATCTCGGACTTGGTAGGATGGATATTGACGTCGACCGAACCCGGATCCACCTCGAGGAAGATGAAATATGACGGGGTGAGGCCCTCCGGGACGAACTCCTCATAGGCCTTCATGACCGCCTTGTGCAGGTAAGGGCTGCGGAAATACCTTCCGTTCACGAAGAAGAATTGGTTGCCAAGGGTCTTCTTAGCCGTGTCGGGACGGCCGACAAAGCCCCTGACGCACATCAGGGAAGTATCCGCGCTGATATCGACGATATCCCCGGCGACATTGCTTCCGAGGAGGTCCAGTATCCTGAACTTCAGGGACTTGGCGGGCTTGAGCACGAAGACGTCACGACCGTTGTGCGAAAGTGTGAAGGAAACGTCCGGACGGGTGATGGCTATCCGGGTGAACTCCTCTACGATATGCTTGAACTCGACGTTGTCGGACTTGAGGAACTTGCGGCGTGCAGGGACGTTGTAGAAGATGTTGCGTACGGCGAAGGAAGAGCCGCTGGGAGCAGCTACCTCCTCCTGCGAGACGAGCTTGGAGGCGGCGAAGACGACCTCGGTGCCGACCTCGTCTTCGGGGCGGCGGGTGCGCAGGGTGACTTCGGCCACCGCCGCTATCGAGGCCAGCGCCTCGCCGCGAAAGCCGAAGGTCATTATGTGCTCAAGGTCCTCGGCAGTAGCGATCTTGGAAGTCGCGTGACGCTCGAAACAGAGCACGGCGTCGTCAGCGGACATGCCGCAGCCGTCGTCGATGACCTGGAGGAGCGTGCGCCCCGCGTCGGTGGCGACCACCGACACGCTACGCGCGCCGGCGTCCAGGGAATTCTCCATGAGCTCCTTCACCACGGACGCGGGCCGCTGCACGACCTCGCCCGCGGCGATCATGTTGGCTACGTTGCCGGGCAGTATCCTGAGCTCCGGCATTACAGGAGAGAGTAGAACTTGAGGATATAGAACAACACTCCGACCACGAGCATCAAGCCTACGAGGCCTATGAAACTCTGGGCCTTGTTACCGGTACGGACGGACTTCTGGTAATTGCCGTCCCGGAGCGAACCCTTTATGTATGAGCCGGGCACATATTTCTCGTCTTTCATCTCCTTCTCCACCGTACCGTCCACATGTCCGAACTTCTGGCGGAGCTCGTCCTTCTCCTTGTCATAGAAGATCGGCTTGTAGTCGAAAGATTTGTGTTCCTGCTCTCCAAACCAGTTGAAAATTCCCATAACAATGTCGCTTTATGATTTACAAAAATAGTGATTTTATTTATAACTTTGCACATTCTTAAAACATCCGCCTATGTCATTCATTGAACAAAGAGCCGTACGCGAAGGACTCACTTTCGATGATGTCCTCCTTGTGCCGGCATATTCGGACGTACTCCCGCGCGAAGTCGACCTCACCAGCAGGTTCTCACGCCACATCACCCTCAACATCCCCATCGTTTCCGCAGCCATGGACACTGTCACCGAGGCCCCTATGGCGATCGCCATAGCCAGGGAAGGAGGTATCGGCGTCATCCACAAGAACATGTCCATCGCGCAGCAGGCTGACCAGGTCCGCCACGTCAAGCGCGCTGAGAACGGCATGATCACGGACCCTGCCACCATCACCGCAGACAAGACGGTCGGAGACGCCCTCGCCATGATGCGCGAGCTCAAGATCGGCGGCATCCCCGTGGTAGCGGAGGACAACACCCTCGTGGGCATCGTCACCAACCGCGACCTGCGTTTCCAGCAGGATTACTCCGTAAGGATTTCCGACGTGATGACTTCCAAGGGACTCATCACCCTGCTGAACACCGAATTCAGCAATGAAAAGATCAAGAAGACGCTGCTCGAGCACCGCATCGAGAAGCTCCCGATCGTTGACAAGGAATTCAAGCTCGTAGGCCTGGTGACTTACAAGGACATGGTCCGCCAGCAGAACCATCCCAACGCCTGCAAGGACGGGCGCGGACGCCTCCGCGTCGCCGCGGGCATCGGCATCACCGCCAACGCGCTGGAGCGCGTCAAGGCGCTGGTGGCCGAAGGCGTCGACGCCGTGGTGCTCGACTCCGCGCACGGACACAGCAAAGGCGTGGCCGACAAGCTCAGGGAGATCAAGGCCGCGTTCCCCGATCTCGATGTTATCGTAGGCAATATCGCCACCGCCAAGGCTGCCGAAGACCTCATCGCAGCAGGTGCTGACGGTCTGAAGGTCGGCATTGGCCCCGGCTCCATCTGCACCACCCGCATCGTAGCAGGCGTCGGCGTCCCGCAGCTCACCGCCATCTTCGATGTGGCTGAAGTGGCTGCGAAGCACAATATCCCTATCATCGCCGACGGCGGCCTGCGCTACTCCGGCGATATCGTCAAGGCCCTGGCCGCCGGAGGCGACTGCGTCATGTGCGGTTCGCTCTTCGCAGGCACCGAGGAGGCCCCCGGCGAGACCATCATCCTCAACGGCCGTAAGTTCAAGACATATCGCGGCATGGGCTCGATCGACGCCATGAGCGCCGGATCGTCCGACCGCTATTTCCAGGACAATGTCTCCAGCGCCAACAAGCTCGTCCCCGAAGGCATCGTTGGCCGGGTTCCCTACAAGGGCACCCTGCAGGAGACTGTATTCCAGCTCGTTGGCGGCATCCGCTCCGGCATGGGTTACTGCGGGGCACACACCCTTCCGGAACTCAAGAAAGCCGAATTCGTGCGCATCACGTCCAACGGCGTAGTGGAAAACCACCCGCACGATGTGACCATCACCAAGGAGACCCCCAATTACAGCAGAGGCGAATAATAATTAGAAACAGATACTTAACATTATGACAACAGGTAACGTCCGTCCCGCAGACATGGAGCGTATCACCACTCCCGCTCTGGCCAAGAGGTTTATTGATGAACAGATTAAAGAACTCCGAGCTCAGATCGGTGACAAGAAAGTGCTGCTGGCGCTCTCCGGCGGCGTGGACTCATCGGTTGTGGCGGCCTTGCTGATCAAGGCTGTCGGCAAGCAGTTGGTATCCGTCCACGTCAATCACGGCCTTCTGCGCAAAGGCGAGCCCGAGCAGGTGGTCCGCGTGTTCCGCGACGAGCTGAACGCCAACCTTATCTATGTGGATGCCGTAGACCGTTTCCTGGACAAGCTCGCAGGCGTGGCCGATCCCGAGCAGAAGCGCAAGATCATCGGAGCGGAGTTCATCCGCGTGTTTGAGGAGGAGGCCCGCAAACTGGAGGGTATCAGTTTCCTGGCCCAGGGAACCATTTATCCGGATATCATCGAATCCGGTCCCGTCAAGTCCCACCACAACGTAGGCGGCCTGCCGGAAGACCTTCAGTTTGAGCTCGTGGAGCCGATCAAGCTCCTCTTCAAGGACGAGGTCCGAGTAGTGGGCAAGGAATTGGGACTGCCCGACAACATGGTTTACCGCCAGCCGTTCCCGGGCCCCGGCCTGGGTGTCCGCTGCACGGGCGCCATCACCCGCGATCGCCTCGAGGCCCTTCGCGAGAGCGATGCCATCCTGCGCGAGGAATTCGCAAAGAACGGCCTGGAAGGCAAAGTTTGGCAGTACTTCACTATTGTTCCCGACTATAAGTCCACGGGCGTGAAGGACAACAAACGCAGTTGGGACTGGCCGGTGATCATCCGTGCCGTCAACACCCGCGATGCCATGACAGCCACTATCGAGGAGATCCCCTATGAGTTGCTGCACCACATCACAAAGCGTATTGTCACGGAAGTCCCTGGTGTCAACCGTGTACTCTACGACCTCACACCGAAGCCCACTGGAACGATAGAATGGGAATAAGGATAGGTCAGGGATATGATGTCCACCGGATTGCGAAGGGCATTCCGATGTGGCTGTGCGGAGTGCGCATCGACAGCCCGACGGGCTTCGTGGCGCACTCCGACGGCGATGTCGCCATACATGCGCTGTGCGACGCCCTGCTGGGCGCGCTCGCGCTCGGCGACATCGGCCACCATTTCCCCAATTCTTCAGATGAGTTCAAGGGCATTGATTCCAAGATACTTCTGGCGCGGGTCATGGATCTTGTCCGCGGCAAGGGTTACTCCGTGGGCAACGCTGACATCACCATTGCTCTCCAGGCTCCGAAGATCGGCAGCTATGTCCCCGCGATGCGGGAAACGCTCGCCGGCCTGCTTGGTGTCGGCGTGGACTGCGTCAGCGTAAAGGCCACGACGACCGAGCGTCTCGGCTTTGTCGGCCGCGGAGAAGGCTGCGAGGTCTGGGCCGTCTGCCTGCTCGAGAAGGCTTGACGGGACCTGATTATAAGTAACAAGCGCGGATTTCTGCTGAAAATCCGCGCTTTTGTTATTTCGGGACGCAGGATTACAGGATAAGACAAGTTATATTTGTGCATGCAAGAAGCGGAACTGGCCAGACTATGCGCCCGGGGGGATGCCAAAGCCCGCGAGGAACTGTATCGTACGTACAGTCCCCGCCTGCTGGCCCTGTGCATGAGATACGCTGCGGACAGGGATTCCGCAGAAGATCTCATGCAGGATGCATTCATTAAGATTTTCCGGGTCATACGCAAGTTCCGCTGGGAGCGCCAAGGCTCCCTCTACTCATGGATGGCACGGGTGACGCTTAACCTATGCTTCGACTCCATGAAGAAACGCCGGAGACTGTCGGCACTGATTCGGGACGATTCCGGACTGGAGCAGATAGCCGAGGATCCGCCCGACTACGGAGAGACGGCCTCCATCCCGGTCGAAAGACTGCAGGCGATGGTCGAGGAACTGCCGGAAGGATATCGGACGGTATTCAAGCTGCACTGCCTGGAAGGCCTGTCGCACAAAGAGATAGCCTCGACGCTCGGGATCAAGGAGAACAGCGCATCCTGCAGCCTTTCAAGGGCAAGGGTGATTTTGGCAAAGAAGATTAAGGAGTACAATCATGAGGACTGATACGCAAAAAGAATGGACCGACGCTTTCCGGGAAAGCTTCCCGGAGGAGGTCCGGCCGGCTGACGGCGGCTGGGAGGCCGTCGCCGGGCGGCTGCGGCGCGCCGCAGCGAGGCGCAGGGCCGCAATGGCGGCCGCAGCCCTCGCCCTGCCGCTCGCCGGCGGCATCTTCTTCCTGAATCGCCCCGACAGCGGGGAGACCCTGATAGAAGTGCGGGAAGCTCCCGGGCTCGTAGCGCAAGTCACCGAACAAAGCGACGGCCAGGCGAACGATACCCCGGTGCTCAGAGATACCCGTTCTGAGCACAGAGGCACGGCAAATGAGCCCTCGGTGCTCAGCGAGACCGGTTCTGAGCACAGCGGCATGACGAACGAGCACTTGGTGCTCAGCGAGACCGGTTCTGAGCACAACGGCATGACGAGCGAGTCCTCGGTGCTCCGAAACGCCAATTCCGAGCACGGAGACATGTCAAACGAGCACTCTGTGCTCAGCGAGACCCGCTCCGAGCACAGAGACCTGGCTAATGAGCACTCTGTGCTCAGCGAAGCCCTTTCCGAGCACAGCGGCATGACGAACGAGTCCTCTGTGCTCCGAAACGCCAATTCCGAGCACGGAGGCACGGCAAACGAGCACTCGGTGCTCCGAAACGCCAATTCTGAGCACGGAGGCACGGCAAATGAGTCCTCGGTGCTCAGCGAGACCGGTTCTGAGCACAGCGGCATGACGAACGAGCACTCGGTGCTCCGTAATGCCAATTCCGAGCACAGAGACATGGCAAACGAGCCTCCGGTGCTCAGCGAGGCGGATCCGGAGCACGTCAGTGCAGACTTCTACGATGCCGAAGAGGCGACGCCGGCCAGGAGGGCGCACCGCCTGACGGCCGGCATAAGCGCGGCCTCCATGGCCGACGGCGCCCCCACCACCGTCACCGTCTCAAGCCTTGCAGGAGGCCTCGTCACGAAATCGTCAAATGTCGCCTCAAACAGCTTCCTGAACAACTCGAAAGGAGTGATCATGCAAAAGGAATACGTTCATGACCTTCCTTTGAGTTTCGGCCTGAATGCAAGGTACTGGCTGTCAGACAGACTTTCTGTCGAGAGCGGTCTCGAGTATTCTTACCTGCATTCCAGACTCGACGATATCCACACCGTCATGCATTTTGCCGGCATTCCACTCCGGGTGGATTACAGCCTGTTCAACGCAGGTCCGGTCGAATTCTACACCGGGATCGGTGGGAAAGTAGAGAAGTGTCTGAAAGCAAGCCTCGGAGGGATGCGTGTCAAGGAACGAGACCTTCAATGGTCAGGGTCCTTCAATGTCGGTGCACGGTCCAGACTCTCAAAGAACGCTTGGATCTACTTCCAGCCTGACATTTCCTACTACTTCACGAGGACCAACCTCACTTCATACCGTACTGAGAACCGCCTCGGACTCAACCTCAGGGCAGGCATTCTCTTCGACATAAACCATTGACAATGAAGGCCATGATAAATAAACTCCACATACTGCTGATGGCTGTTGTCTTGGCATCTGCATGTTCCAATATGGACACCGACCATCCGAATCCATGGAACAGCGATCCCGGAGAAGACGATACCCCTATTGTCTTTCTCAGTGAAACAGACCACAATGCTTGGACGCATCTAGGAGGGCTGGAGGAACGTTTCAGTGCATGCGAAGTATCGCCTGAAGTCCTGAATGCCAAGACTACGAGGGCTCTGGGGCTCTCCATCCTTCATTACCCGTTGAACGGTATCGTATATGCATACAATTATTGGGATGTACCTGTCAAAATGATATACGACAGAAGCACCCTTCACCAGGCTCTCGCCGCAAGGAAGGATGCAGCCACCGTACTGATAGATATATTTGACAGGACAAGGATCGACATCAACCTTACAGTTTCTTCGGACTATGAGGTCATCTCCCTTATGGACGAAGTATTCCTCGAATTATTCCTCGGTACAAGACTTGTTCCCGGCCTGGACTCCAACTCCAACAAGGAGAAACTCAAGACTATCGTCTCTCGAAAAATGGCTGAGCGCAAGGCTGACAGTTCATTCTCAAACGATTCCCTGATCCCCCTTGCATACATGAACGAACGTCTCGGACTCGGTATCAAGTTCGATGACAATATAGTAGAAATGATGCACCTGTTCACTCTAAGAGACGGATTGTTTAACAAATAGCTTTTATCATTATGAAAAGATTGTTCCCATTTATCGCCATATGTCTGGGGCTCCTCGCATTTTCCGCTTGCGACAAGGAGTCCGGCGACAGGCTATCAGATGAAGAACTTACCAAGGACGTTCAGTTCAGTTTCACCACCGGCAAGCTGACCCGGACAATTGAAGCCAAGTCCAGTGATGGCGAAGAATCCGTCCTTGCATGGAGGGTCGCTCTCCTAAGAGATCCTTCCGACATCGAAGGATGCATTCATCTTCATGCTTTCACCAATGGAAGGATGGTCGATGATTCTTTCTTTTTAAGCCTTTACATGAAAAAAGCTGGCCTGAAAAAAGGAGCGGAACCGGAATTCGAAAGGACATTGTTATGCCTCCCGCTCTCGAGTTACTCAGGAGATTCATCCTATTCGTTTACCGGGCACATCTACCTCAAGGAATACGACGGTTCCAGTGTCACTCTTCGTTTCGACAATGCAGTTTTCAACAACTACATCCTGAACGGCGACCTTACCTTCGTGACCGGTGAACTGACCGATTACTTCAAATAATACAGAGCATAATACAGAGCAAAAAGAAAGGAACTTGCTGATAATTAGCAGGTTCCTTACTTTGTTATGTCGGGGTGATGTGACTCGAACACACGACCCTCTGGTCCCAAACCAGATGCGCTAGCCAACTGCGCCACACCCCGAGATGTCAACCCCTTCCATTCCGGAAGGGGTTGCAAATATACGGCTCTTTCAAGAAAAAAACAACTGCTACTTCGAGAGGTAGTCTTCGACGAACTGTCCGTCACGCATGAAGAGGCATCGGTCGCACATGCCGGCCAGCTCGGGATCGTGCGTGACGATGACGATGGTCTGACCGAGGCGGTCACGCAGGGAAAAGAAAAGCTTGTGGATCTCGTCCTTGGTGCGGGTGTCGAGGTTGCCGGAAGGCTCGTCAGCGAAAAGGATGGCGGGGCGGTTCACCAGCGCCCGGGCGATAGCCACGCGCTGCTGTTCGCCGCCTGAGAGCTCGGAGGGCTTGTGGCCCTCGCGCTCGGCGAGTCCCATCATCCCGAGCAGTTCCCGCGCCTCGGAGCGGGCCTGGGCCGCAGGCTTGCCCGCGATCAGCGCGGGAATCATGACGTTCTCCAGCGAAGTGAACTCCGGCAGCAGGTGATGGAACTGGAACACGAAACCCAGCCTGAGGTTGCGGAAGGCCGACAGTTCCTTGCTTCCGAGAGCCAGCACGTCACTGCCGTCGATTACAAGCCGCCCGGCATCAGGTGTGGAAAGTGTACCGAGTATCTGCAGAAGCGTGGACTTGCCCGCGCCGGAGGCGCCCATTATTGAAACGACCTCCCCCTGGGAGGCGGAGAAATCAACCCCCTTCAGCACCTTGAGGGAGCCGAAAGACTTTTCGATGTTTTCAGCCTGGATGATCATGGTCCAAAGATATGAAAAAAAAGGGACACTTGCGAAAAGTGTCCCTCCGTCATTCCGTCACGACATCATTTGTTGCTGTCGGACTTCTGCTGCTGCCGGCGGTTGCCGTTGCCGAAATTGCCTGGCTGACCCATCGGCTGCCCTCCCATGGGCTGGCGGAGCCTGTTGATCTGGGACTGGCGGAACTTCTCCTCGCCGAGGAAAAGCTTAGCCACCTTCTCGGCAGGAAGTATCTTGAGATACTCCTTGAGGTACTTCGAAGAAGTGTCCTGACTGTCGATCGCCCTGGTGTATTTCTCAAGAAGGGTATTGATCTCCTTGCCGGTCTTGCCGTCACGGATAGCCTTGTCAAGCTCGCCGAAGGCCTTCATGGAAGCCTCGATGGCTTCGCGCTGCTCCTTCTGGGCCTGGTTGTAAATGGGCCAGAAAGTCTGGGCCTCCTTGGGGGTGAGGGACATCTCGTTGGTGAGGAAAGCTATCTTTTCGCTCTCGATCCGCTCCTGCCACTGACGGGCGAAGTCTCCCATGCCGTTGTTCTGGCCGAAGGCTGCAACGGATACCGCCATGAGGACGGAAACGAAGATGGCTCTGAATAAATTTCTCATATCCTATTGATTCAAAAGGTAAGCGATATAATCCACCGAGGTACCGGAGGAGATCAGATACTGCACGACGTCATCCTCGGAACTGCTCTCCATCGTATAGAGGTCCATAGGAGCATCGTCATAGATGGCGTATGGATTGGTGACCGGTATGAGGTCAGCCATGTAGTAGTCCTGCAAGCCGAACTCCGCCGGTGCGGAAGCCTGGTTCCGTCCAAGAAAGAAGTTCCCGATGAAAAACGCCATGAGCATACATGCTGCAAGCGCGACATAAGGGCGCACCCTCGTCCACAGCGGCATGGCGACAACCGGAGCACGCTCCTCCGTATGCTGCGAAGGAATGGCCTCGAGACGCTTCTGAAGCGAATCGAAATAGCCGTCCGGCACTTTGTAAATATTATTCATCTCTTTCATAACCGATCCTTAGACATGAATGTTTGAAGCAGGTTTAAAATCAAACGGAAATTTTCTCCTTCAACTCCTTTTTAATCTTTTCATAAGCAAAATGGTACGAAGCTTTAAGCGCCCCGACCGAAGTGCCCATGATCTCGGAGATCTCCTCGTACGAGAGCTCCTGATAGTATCTCATGCAGAAAACAGCCTTCTGCTTCTGGGGAAGTTTCTGTATGGCCTTGCTAAGCTCGAGTTCGACTTCGTTGCCGTTGAACCACGGATCCTCGTCGACCTTGCGCTCGAGACTGTCCGAAAGGCTCTCGAACGAGAGCGCGGAACGTACTTTCTGCTTGTTCAGGAAGTTCAACGCCACGTTGGTGGCGATCCTGTAGAGCCATGTAAAGAACTGCGCATCCCCCCTGAAGGAAGGAAGCGCAGTCCATACTTTCACGAAAATGTCCTGAAGGAGGTCATCGGTGTCCTCGTGGGAGCATACAAGCGAGCGGACGTGCCAGTAGAGCCGCTCGCTGTAATTCTTGACGATCTCGTTGAACGCCCTCTGCTGCTGTCCGCCGTGGTACAGCTCGAGGATCTCCTTGTCGGTCATTTACTTTCTTGCAATCGCTTTCTTAGCGGCTTCGACGATATGGTCGGCATCCAGTCCGTAGGCCTTCATGAGCTCGGCCGGGGTACCGGACTGTCCGAACTTGTCGCCGCCGTTGATGAACTCCATCGGGGTGGGAGCCTTGCGGGCGAGGACACCGGCGATGAGCTCGCCGAGGCCTCCGTGCACGCTGTGCTCCTCAGCCACCACAACGGCTTTCGTCTTCAAAGCTGATGCAAGAACGGCCTCCTCGTCGAGGGGCTTGATGGTCGCGATGTCGATGATCTCGGCGCTGATGCCCTGCTCCTCGAGAGCCTTGCAGGCCTGGAGGGCCTCCCACACAAGGTGTCCGGTGGCGAAGACGGTCACATCCTTGCCTTCCTCGAACACGATGGCCTTGCCGATCTCGAACTTCTGGTCCTCAGGGGTGAAGATAGGGACGGAAGGACGGCCGAAACGGAGGTAGACCGGTCCGACATACTCGGCGGCAGCGATGGTAGCGGCCTTGGTCTGGTTGTAGTCGCAGGGGTTGATGACCACCATGCCGGGAAGGGCGCGCATGAGGGCGACATCCTCCATGGTCTGGTGGGTAGCGCCGTCCTCACCGAGGGTAATACCTGCGTGGGAGGATGCGATCTTGACATTGGTATGGCCATAAGCGACCTCCTGGCGGACCTGGTCATAGACGCGGCCGGTGACGAACTCGGCGAATGAGCCGATGAACGGGATCTTGCCGGTGAGGGCGAGACCGGCGGCGGAGCCGACCATGTTGGCCTCGGCGATGCCGCACTCCACGAAACGCTCGGGGAACTCGGCTGCGAACTTCTCCATCTTCAGGGAAGGGAGAAGGTCGGCGGTCATGGCGACGACGGCGGGATTCTTCTTGCCGGCCTCATAGAGGCCATCGCCGAAACCGCTGCGGGTGTCTTTCTTTCCAGTGACGATATATTCTTTCATGATAGTGTCGGGTTTAAGGATTAATAATCACCGAGGGTCTCCTCGAGCTGGGCGAGGGCGGCATCGCGCTGCTCCTCGGAAGGAGCCTTGCCGTGCCACTTGTGCGTACCGGCCATGAAGTCGACGCCATGGCCCATCTCGGTCTTGAGAAGGATCATCGAAGGCTTGCCTTCGGACGCCTTGGCGATATCGAACGCTGCAAGGATCTTCTCGAAGTCATGTCCGTCCTCTACGACAATGACGTTCCATCCGAATGCGCTCCACTTGTCGGCGAGGTCGCCGAGTCCGGCGACGTTCTCGACGGCACCGTCGATCTGCTGGCCGTTCCAGTCGGTGAAGGCGATAAGGTTGTCGAGCTTGTGGTGGGCGGCGAAGATTGCGGCCTCCCAGATCTGTCCTTCCTCGCTCTCGCCGTCTCCCATGAGGGTGAAGACGTAGTTCTTCTCACCGTCCATCTTCTTGCCGAGGGCGAAACCGGCGGCAACGGAAAGACCCTGTCCGAGGGAGCCGGAGGGCTGGAAGATGCCAGGAAGTCCGGTCTCCACACAAGGGTGGCCCTGCAGGCGGGTACCGAACTTGCGGAGGGTGCCGAGCTCTGCCGGCGGGAAATAACCGGCGCGGGAGAGAGTGGCGTAATAGACGGGAGCCAGGTGGCCTGCCGAAAGGATGAAGACATCGGCGTCCTTGCCGTCACGGGTCCACTTGGCCGGATCCTGCTTCATTACATGGAAATAGAGAGCCGTCATCACGTCGGTGCTGCTGAGCGATCCGCCCGGGTGTCCGGACTTGGCTTCGCAAACCATCCGGACGATGTCGCGCCGGATCTGGGATGCGGTTCTGGTCAATTCTTGTACTGTAGACATATTGTTAGGAATTAAGATAGTTTCAAACATACAAAGCTAACAATTTTTTGAATTATATTTGCATATAAATTGCCCCCGCGAGATGAAACACATCAGAAACTTCTGCATCATAGCCCATATTGACCACGGCAAGAGCACGCTCGCCGACCGCCTGCTGGAGCTCACCAGCACCCTCAGCGCCCGTGACATGGAGAACCAGGTCCTCGACGACATGGACCTCGAGAAGGAGAAGGGCATCACGATCAAGAGCCATGCGATCCAGATGCTCTACACGTACAAGGGCGAGCAGTACAAGCTCAACCTTATCGACACTCCCGGCCATGTGGACTTTTCCTACGAAGTCTCACGCTCCATCGCATCCTGCGAAGGCGCCCTGCTGGTCGTTGACGCTTCGCAGGGCGTGCAGGCCCAGACCATCTCCAACCTCTACCAGGCGATCGACCACGGTCTGGAGATCATCCCCATCCTCAACAAGATAGACATGGAGTCCGCCCAGATAGAGGTCGTCACTGACCAGGTCTGCGACCTGCTTGGCTGCGATCCCGAGGACGTGTTCAAGATCTCGGCCCGCACGGGCGAGGGCGTAGCACCCATACTCGACGCCATAGTCGAAAAGATCCCGGCCCCCGTCGGGGATCCGGATGCGCCGCTCCAGGCCCTCGTCTTCGACTCGGTATTCAACTCCTTCCGCGGCGTAATCGGCTACTTCAAGGTCAAGAACGGCTCCATCCGCAAGGGTGACAAGGTCAAGTTCTTCGCCACGGGAATGGACTACGAAGTCGAGGAGGTCGGAGTGCTCAAGATGAAGCTCGTCCCTACCCAGGAAGTGGGCTGCGGCGATGTGGGATACATCATCACGGGCATCAAGAGCGCCACCGAGGTCAAGGTGGGCGACACCATCACGCACCTTGGCAAGGACGCCTGCGCCGAAGCCATCGCCGGCTTCGAGGAAGTCAAGCCCATGGTCTTCGCCGGCATGTATCCCGTGGATGCCTCGAAATTCGAGGAACTCCGCGCCGTGCTGGAGAAGTTCCAGCTCAACGACGCGTCGTTCGTATACGAGCCCGAGTCGTCGCTGGCGCTGGGCTCGGGCTTCCGCTGCGGATTCCTCGGTCTTCTGCACCTCGAGATCGTACAGGAGCGCCTCTTCCGCGAGTTCGACATGGACGTGATCACCACGGTGCCGAACGTGTCGTACAAGGTCTACACCACCCAGGGGGAGGTACTGGACGTCCACAACCCTTCGGGACTCCCCGCCCCTACCCTGATAGACCATATCGAAGAGCCGTTCATCAGGGCGCAGATCATCTCCAAGGCCGATTTCTTCGGGCCCATCATGAAGCTCTGCCTGGACAAGCGCGGCACACTCGTAAGCCAGCACTACATCACCGCAGACCGGGTCGAACTCAACTATGACATGCCCCTCTCCGAGATCGTATTCGACTTCTATGACAAGCTGAAGTCCATCTCGAAAGGCTATGCCTCCTTCGACTACCATATGACCGGCTTCCGGCCGGCGAAGCTCGTCAAGCTTGACATTCTGCTCAACGGCGAGCCGGCCGACGCGCTTTCGACACTTATCCACGAGGACAACGCCTACGACTTCGGCCGCAAGATGTGCGTCAAGCTCAAGGACCTGATACCCCGGCAGCAGTTCGACATCCCGATCCAGGCCGCCATCGGCGCCAAGATCATCGCCCGCGAGACCGTCAAGCAGGTCAGAAAGGATGTCACCGCCAAATGCTACGGCGGCGACATCACCCGCAAGCGCAAGCTGCTCGAGAAGCAGAAGGAAGGCAAGAAGCGCATGCGCCAGATCGGCACCGTGCAGGTGCCGCAGAGCGCCTTCATGGCCGTCCTGAAATTAGATTGACACTAGAACTGAACCCATAATGGCACTGACACAAGAAACTAAGGGTTTCTACAAACTCTCATGGCTCCAGAGGATCGGTTTCGGTTCCGGAGACCTTGCCCAAAACCTTATCTATCAGACTATCAGCATGTATCTGCTGATATTCTACACCAATGTCTTCGGACTTGCGCCCTCGGTCGCGGCCACCATGTTCCTCGTAGTCCGTCTCGTGGATGTCCTTTGGGATCCGGTGGTAGGAGCTTTCATAGACAAGCACCACCCCCGCTGGGGAAAATACCGCAGCTATCTCCTGCTTGCCGGCATCCCTCTCTCGGTGTTCGCCATCCTGTGCTTCTGGAACGGCTTTTCGGGCAACCTGCTGTATGCCTACGTGACGTATGTCGGAATGTCCATGTGTTACACCCTGATCAACGTGCCTTACGGAGCGCTCAACTCCTCGCTGACCAGGGACACCAATGAGATCACGATCCTGACTTCCGTCAGAATGGTCCTGGCCAATGTGGGGGGCCTGATCGTGTCGGTCGGAATCCCCATCATCGTCGGCGCACTGTCACCTGACGGCAAGATGAATTCCGCCGCATCCGGAGGTGCATGGTTCACTACCATGACCATCTACAGCATCGCAGGGCTCCTGCTCCTCATCTTCTGCTTCTTCCAGACCAAGGAAAGGGTCGTCATGGATGCTAAGGATGCTGTCAACGTCAAGGTCAGCGACCTGTGGATGGAGTTTGTCCGGAACAAGCCCCTGAGGGTCCTCGCCTTCTTCTTCATAGTGACCTTCACGATCTCGAGCGTGGGCAATGCCGCCGGGTCCTATTTCATGATCTACAACGTGCATGCTTCCACCAGCCAGGTCTCGGCGTTCATGGGACTCAGCGCCATCGCCCCCATCATCTTCCTTCCCATGGTGCCGTTCTTCAAGCGTCTCGTAGGAAAGAAGAACATGTTCTACATGTTTCTCGGGATAGCCCTTCTCGGTATCGCAATACTTTATCTTGCATCCACCGTACCAGCTCTGAAGGACAAGATAGGGCTGATCTATGCAGGCCAGTTCATCCGCTCGGTGGGCACAATGGTGACGGGTGGATACATGTGGGCCCTCATCCCCGAAGTGATCTCGTACTCCGAGTACACCAGCGGAAGGCGCATCGCCGGCATCGTCAATGCCCTGACGGGCATCTTCTTCAAGGCCGGCATGGCCCTCGGAGGAGTCATCCCCGGCCTCGTGCTTTCGGTCGTCGGCTTCGACCAGACCAACGAAGTCACCCAGAGCGCCTTCGCCCAGCAGGGCATCCTCTGGCTGATCACGGTCATCCCTGCCATCCTCATCGTCATCTCGATGCTGATCATCAAGCAGTACACCCTGACCGACGAGGTCATCGACAAGATCAACATGGAGATAGAAGCCAGGGACAGTCAAGAATAACACACAACAATAACAATAACCAATCATGGAAGGAAAAATGAAAGTCGCCCTAATGACGGGCATCGGCAAGATTGAAATGGTGGAGCGTCCCATCCCCCAGCCAAAGGATGACGAAGTTCTCGTAAAGATCGAATACGTAGGCATCTGCGGATCCGACCTGCATTATTTCGAGGCGGGACGGATCGGGGATTTCATCGTAAAAGCCCCTCTAGTCCTCGGCCACGAATCCGGCGGCACGGTCATAGAGGTCGGCAAGGATGTAAAGCATCTCAAGGTCGGAGACCGCGTAGCGCTCGAGCCCGGCAAGACCTGCGGGCACTGCGAGCATTGCCGCAACGGGCACTACAACCTCTGCAAGGACGTGGAATTCTTCGCCACTCCGCCTGTCGACGGCGTTTTCCAGGAGTATGTCGCCCACGAGGCTGACCTGTGCTTCAAGCTTCCCGACAATGTGGACACCATGGAGGGCGCACTCGTCGAACCGCTTGCCGTGGGTTTCCATGCTGCGAACATCGGCGGCGCACACGCCGGACAGGTCGCAGTGGTATTCGGTGCAGGCTGCATCGGCCTTGTAACCCTCATGGCCCTCAAGGCCGAAGGTGTCAGCAAGGTGTATGTCGTGGATATCCTCCCGAAACGATTGGAGAAGGCTCTCGAACTCGGAGCGACGGAGGTCATCAACGGAAAGGAAGTCGATGCGGTCGCAAGGATCATGGAACTTACCGGCGGGCGCGGTGTCGACCTCGCTTATGAGACCGCTGGAACGGAGATCACCGCCAGGCAGTGTCTCTATTCGACCAACAAGGGCGCAACCGTCGTCTTCGTAGGATACACCGCCTCCGGAGAGATGACCTTGCCGCACAGCCAGATAATGGACAAGGAACTGACGATCAAGGGTATATTCCGCTACCGCCACATTTATCCGATGGCGATAGAGGCTATCTCGGACGGAAGGGTGCCGATCAAGAAGATCGTCACCAACATGTTCGAGTTCCCCCACGTCCAAGAGGCTCTCGATGCCTGCGTCGGCGACAAGGCCAACATTATCAAGGGAGTGATCAGGATCGGCTGATCCGCCCTAATCGCAGCTTACGGTGAAGTTTGTGACCGGATGACCCGAGTCATCCAGGAACCGGACGCAGAATTCGCTCATTCCGATACCGTTTATAGTGGCGCCGCGAAGGATGTTCTTACCCTTATGCAGCGTCACTTTCTTTGATACCGCGCTGTCCACGCCCATGTGACGGTCGCTGGACATGAGCAGCAATTCCTGGCCGTTGAGCCACCACATGGAGCCGCAGTTGGAACCGACTGCAAGTCGGACGTTCTCCAAATCCTCATCGCAGTTGATGACAGTGACTGACCAGAATATCACGCCGTATCTGGTCTTGTCCAGCCCTGTAGCGAAGCGGAACAGCTTCACGAAGAAATGGTCGCTGTCCAGCGCATGCCAGTACAGGTTGGCCTTAACCATCTTCTGCTCGTCTCCGCCGGGGACGGACGACCTGTTGGTGGTCAGGTCCACGGGCGGCTGATACTCCATCGTGACCTTAACCTGGTCGCCGTCCTTCGGAAGGGCGGTAAACTGACCGGGGAAATACTCATGCATGATGGCATTCCTCGTATAGCTGTCGGTAAAAACCCGGTTCGTGTTGTTGATCTTGCTTATGGGGTCCAGAAGCATCCACCTCCTGATGAATCCTTCACTGTCTGGTCTGGCGCTGTCGCCCGTAGCGAGGGTGAAATACCCTTCAAGCGCCTTTGCAACGTCAGCATTCTTCATCCTCTTCTGACCGCTGGCAGAAGGGCAGGCTGCAACCGAGATGGCTGATGCCAGAACAAGTATCCTTATAATGTTTCTCATATCGTCAAAGTAAAAAAGTCACACATAGTTACTTTATGGGAGAATACCGCTTGAAGTCCCACTTGCAGTTGTCGCTGCCGAAATCGAATTTCGCCAGCGTAGCCGAGGAATCGCCGAAGCAAACCAGGGCCAGCGCTTCGCTGTGGCCGGGTACCTCCTTCGGCATGATACGGAACGTTCCGTCGGTGAGCTGGTCTATCCTCCAAAGCTGCTCCGGAGCGCCCGTGAACTCGGGGACGGCCTCGACTTCGGCATCGGGAGTCGCAGCGAGGGCTTTCCCGGTGCCTTCGATGACGATCTTGTAGTAGGGCCCCGCCAGGGTACCACCAGCCTCAGGCACTGGGATTATCGACCACCTCTGCCAGGGACGGGCCATATAGTAACCGTTCCTGACTTCAAGGACCCCTTCCGGCCATGTATCTATCACATCCTCAAGCTTCTGCGCCTCGATGCTGACCTTCGGTACATCCGTGGCATTGCGGGCGACACGCATGCCGCCTTGCGCACGGATGAAGTCCACGGCGACCTCCAAGGCATATCCGCTCCTGAGGGACTTGATCTCGTAGGTGCCGGGGACAAAGGCGTCGCCGGCCTCCGGCCAGCCGTCCTTCCAGAGGAGGGGCCTGATCCCAAGCACGCTCCTGCCGCTCTGGTCCATGTCCGCCTCCCAATGGAACGACATTTTCTCGACACCTTCCTCCTCGATGTAACGGCCGAAATGGCCGGGGCCTACCAGACGGCCTTCAGTCGTGATCACGGCCCGTCCGCCGCCTTGGATCATCGAGCGTCCCACATTGTCGATGAAAGGTCCCCTGGGGCTCCTCGAGCGTCCAGCGACTATGTTGTATGTGGAATTGACGCCGTCGCAGCAGGTCCCATGGGTTCCAAGCATATAGTACCAGCCATCGCGGTACATCATGACGGATGCTTCGAGATTACGGCCTATATCGATGGCCTCCGTGCCCTCTACAC
>Ga0310695_10003761_pt1 | contig 29169 bp, 28 predicted proteins | sample RumenRJG_04DNA_FD_203882 | JGI IMG/M metagenome (GOLD analysis project Ga0310695, IMG submission 203882) | Bovine rumen microbial communities from Lethbridge, Alberta, Canada - RJG_04 (v2) (version 2) | ecosystem: Host-associated > Mammals > Digestive system > Stomach > Rumen | place: Canada...
TGCCGTCTACGTGGGTGATGTTATCGTCCTCGAAACAACGCAGTACGTGGATGATGGCGTCGGTCTCGCGGATGTTTCCGAGGAACTTGTTTCCTAAACCTTCGCCCTTCGAGGCACCCTTTACGAGTCCTGCAATATCAACGATCTCGCAAGTGGCGGGCACGATGCGGCCTGGATGTACCAGTTCGGCAAGCTTCGTGAGTCGCTCATCGGGCACGGTAATCACGCCCACATTGGGCTCAATTGTACAAAAAGGAAAGTTGGCTGCCTGCGCTTTTGCGCTCGACAGACAGTTAAACAGCGTGGACTTGCCCACGTTGGGCAGTCCTACGATACCACATTTTAATGCCATTTCTTCTGTATAAACGTTTATAAACTGGGTGCAAAGGTAGTGTAAAATCCTTAATTGACCAAATGTGCAGGCACAAAAAAGAGGATGAGCCTATTGTCAGGCTATCCTCTTTGGTTTATTTTGCAGGCTGTGTCTGAAGTTTCCTACCCCGCAAAAAATGCTCCAGCCACTCCCCTCTTGAACCCTGCCCTTACGGGGAGGGGTGCCCTTTGGGCGGGGTGGGGTCTGTAATATCCTGATAGCGAATAAGATACTGACCCCACCCCTGCCCCTCCCCTACAAGGGAGGGGAGTGGCTGCGCCTTCGTCCGCGACATGTTGGGACTTTTTAAAGTGGACTCAGCTGTGTGTAAGTCTTATTCTTTGAATTTGTTCCAGTCGTTGAACGACGACTTTTTATAGTTGAATTCAAACTTCTTGTCGCTTGCCTCAAACCAAGTTCCGTCGAACCTGTCGCCGTCGATGACGAGCTCGCTTGTGCGGTATTCAGCGTGAACGGGAGCCCAGCCTTCGTGACGATAGGTGATGATAAGCACGTCGTCGGCAAAGCTCCACATGAACTCCGACTGGCTCTTGACGTTCTCCTTGTATGCGTTTTCGAAATAAATCACATAACCAGTGCCTTCGACGTGCTGTGTCGAGGTGCGGTCGAAACGCATGACGGTATATTTATCGCCATCGTCAGACCAGTTACCCCATGACCTGGACTTTGTTCTTTCTGTTCCTTCCCAGGTGCAGGTAGTGCCGTTCTGCAGCATTTTGTTGGTGAACTTCAGCCGGTTCTCAATCGAGTCGGTGTTGTCGTCGTCATCTTTGCTACAGCTCACGGTGATGAGGGTCATGGCTGCGAACATTGCCATGAAGAAGATTAATTTTTTCATTTGTTTTGTTGTTGACTTTGAAAGATTATAAATGATAATTGTTGATTGTTTTCGCCATGGGCGAACAGCCACCTCTTACCAGTAGAAACCGAAGCTGAGCTGGTGCATCTTCGGACCGCGATCATCCTTGAAAACGTTCATCGGGCAGTACTTGCAGTAGATATCGGGGAACGACGGGATGCGGGCGATGGCCATGGCATCGACGGTGATGGGCTGATGACCAATCTTCCTGGTCTTCACCTCATAGTCCTCATTTCCTAACGAATACTCGCAATAGGCGTAGGCAGTGAAGTTCCAGTTCACGATGGCACCCAGGGTGAGTCCCCACTTTTGTTTTTTGTCGAAGTAGTGCGTGTACATCAAGGGGAGGTTCAGGCTGTAGATTCTGAGCGAGCTGTAGGTGTCGCTCGCGCTTGCAAAGGCTTTGGGCGTAAGATAGTCCTTGGCATCTTTGTACAGGTATTTGTCTTTGTTCATCTTGTAGTGGCGCCAGTCGAAGCCCAGACCGATGCTCCAAACATTCTGCTTGCCATAGGGGCGGTAGTCGCTCTGAAAGGTGAGAGCAAACTCCCATGATGGCCACACCTTGAAGTCATAGCCGTCGGGTGCGTTGAGCATGGTGTTCAGACCGATGACAAAGTGAACCGAGCCAGTCCATTTGCTGGCTTTGCCGTCCTTTCCAGGGATGCTGATCTTGTTGAAGTCCTTCACGCTCTTGATGGTGCGTCGCACGGCCGATGTGTCGGGTATGGAGATGCGCTGCACATACTGGAACTGGCTGTCGTCCTTCGATCCGCTGATGACGATGCGCTGCACGGTGTCGCGTGTCTCGATCTTCACTTTCTTGGCTTCCTCAATGACGAGGGTGTCGCCTACGATTTCAGCCGAGGCCGTGATGGCCATGCTGCTTAGCAGGACGGTGGCCAGTAATGTTCTTTTCATGTTCATAGTTGTGTTATTTTATGGGTTGATTGTCTTTTTTCTTCTCGTCGAGGTGTGTCTCTTTCCACAGCTCGTAGTCCTCCTCCCAGTCGCGCTGTTCCTCTATGCGCTGCAACACTTCGGCCGACAGTGGCGGTATGCCCAGTTTCTTCTTCATACGGTCGATATCGGCTTCGGTGTACTCTCTATCCTTACGCTGTTGCTTCTTGTCGGCCTTATACTCGTCGTAGGTGAAGTAGGCCACGCTGTCTACATAGAGTTCCGTATGCTCGGTATAGACATCGTGGCTGCCCATGACGGTCAGATCAATGTCGCCGTCGAAGGTGATGCGCTTCAGCTGTCCCTGTGGCACATAGTCCTCGCTCTCGTCGTCGTACCAGTAGAGGGCGTCGGCCTGGACGTTGGAGAGTCGTGCCTTCAGGATGAGGAGGTTGATGCTCAGCGAGGTGTCGGGAGCCAGTGCGTCGTACTTCATCCTCAGCTCCTTGCGCTTGCGGTCTTTCACGGCGATACCCGCTTGGCGGCCCTTGGTGTAGACGCGTGTGGTGTCGCCCTTCTCCTTGACGGTGTAGTATTTGGGCAGTTTTCGTGCTTTCTGAAGGAAGGTGTAGGGTTTCAGCTCATAGAAATCGATGAACTTTCCGGGTTTGTCGGGGTGTATCAGGTTGCGCCCAACGAGCACTTTCGCACCGTCGTCCTCTTCCTTGCTGTAGCGTATGTTCAGTTCGAAAAGTCCCTCGTAAACCTTGTATAGCTTGTGTTGCCGGTTCTCGAAGTTCACGACACCGTCGTCAATGAAGCGGTAGTATCCATACAGCCTCTGACAGTAGTTGCGCGACTGCTTGTAGTTCACTTCTTTCAGGCTGACCTCGCGCCATATATCGTCGTCGGCGGTTTGTGCTTGTGTTGTCATGCTGCCTGCGCCCATCGTTGTCAGAATAGTGAGGAGCATGGACAGTTTTCTGCTGAAAGAAAAGTAAAACTTCTTCATCGTTCGGTGTCGTTTGTATTCAAAGATGTCTGTTTTTGGGGTACAAAGGTAATAGAAAAATTGATATTAACAATTTTTTTTCTTTCTTTTTTGCAGAAATGATACCTTTTACTTAGTGGGCTTCGAGCCAGTTTTGGCCGAATCCGCTGTCGGCAACCAGTGGGACATGGAGGTCGTAGGCATGCTGCATCTCCTCGAGCACGATGGCTTCTACGTGCTCTTTCTCCTCGGGCAGGACCGAGAAGTTCAGTTCGTCGTGGACTTGCAGGATCATCTTGCTCCTGATGCCCTCCTGCTTGAACCGTTCATGGATGCGTATCATCGCCACCTTGATAATGTCGGCTGCCGTGCCCTGAATAGGTGCGTTGATGGCATTTCGTTCAGCAAAGCCGCGCACCGTGGCGTTCTGTGAATTGATGTCGGGCAGATAGCGACGACGCCCGAATAGGGTGGGGACGTAGCCTTGACGTCGAGCCTCCTGTTTGGCGCGCTCCATGTAGTCGTGCACCTGCGGGAAGGTCTCGAAGAAACCGTCGATGAGCTGCTTGGCCTCGTCGCGGCTTATGTCGAGTCGCTCAGCCAGTCCGAAGACGGTGATGCCGTAGATGATGCCGAAGTTGGCACGCTTCGACTTGGTGCGTTCGTCGCGCGTGACGTCGGCTATGTTTTTCTTATAGATGGTTGCGGCCGTGGCGGCATGCAGGTCCTTGCCCTCGCTGAACACGCGAATCATGTTCTCGTCGCCCGAGAGGTGGGCCATGACGCGCAACTCTATCTGGCTGTAGTCTGCTGAAAAAAACATACATCCAGGCTCGGGCACGAAGGCTTTTCTTATTTCCTTTCCGTCTTCTCCTCGAACGGGAATGTTCTGCAGGTTCGGGTCGCTCGATGAGAGGCGTCCGGTTGCTGTGACGCATTGGTTGAACGAGGTGTGGATATGGCCCGTGCGTGGATTGATAAGCGAAGGAAGGTTGTCTACGTAGGTGCTGAGCAGTTTCTTCAATCCCCTGAAACTGAGTATGTCGGCCACGATTTCGTGCTTGCCTTGCAGTTGTGTAAGCACTTCTTCCGAGGTGACAAACTGTCCTGTTTTGGTCTTCTTGGGCTTCTCGATAATCTTCATCTTTCCAAAGAGGATGTCGCCCACCTGTTTGGGTGAAGAGATATTGAATTCTTCGCCTGCCAACTCATAGATGCGTGCCTCGATTTCGTTCATACGTTCGGTCAAATCTTTTGACGTTTGCTTCAGCGAATCGGTGTCGAGACAAACGCCGTTCATCTCCATTTCGGCCAGCACAGGCATCAGCGGCATCTCCATATCGTAGAACAGTTGCTCGCAGTCGCGTTCCTTCAACATCGGCTCTAACTTGTTTTTCAGCTGAAGGGTGATGTCGGCATCCTCGCAGGCATATTCATATACCTCCTGGGGTGAGAGCTCACGCATGGAGCGCTGCTTCTTCCCCTTCGGTCCTATGAGTTCATCGATATGCACCGTCCGGTAGCTAAGCAGTGTCTCGGCCATGAAGTCCATGTTGTGACGAAGTTCGGGTTGGATGAGGTAGTGGGCGATCATGGTGTCCCACATAGGCCCTGCAAGGTGAATGTTATAGTTTCTTAAAACTTCTAAATCGTACTTAATGTTCTGTCCGACCTTCAAAATTTTCGGGTCTTCATATAGTGTTTTGAAGATATTAACAATTCGCAACGCTTCTTCACGATTAGCCGGAATTGGTATATAAAATGCCTCATGTTCCTTCACCGAGAAGCTCAAACCCACCAATTCGGCATCAATTGGAGAGGTGCTCGTGGTTTCTGTGTCTAAAACGAGAATTTCGTTTGTCCTAAAAAAGTCACAAATCGACCGCATTTCATCCTCATTTTCAACGAGTTTGTAGTCATGTGGAGTGGTTTTAAGGCTCTCAAAACTCGAAAATTTTGGCTCAACTGACCCCTCGGTGGCAAATTCTTCAAAGAGAGAAAGCTGTTGATTATCGGTTTTTGGCTTCTTTTCGACTTTTTTAAAAACTCGCTCTGAAAGTTGCTTAAACTCTAACTCGGTGAATAGTTTTCCCAATTTATCATCGTCGCGCTCTTTCAATTTCAATGCCTCCATATCGAGGTCGATGGGTACATCGGTCTTGATGGTTGCCAGGAAGTAACTCATCTTGATATCGTCGACATGTTCTTCGACCTTCTCGCGAAGTTTTCCCTTGATCTCCGACGAACGTGCCAGAAGACCCTCGATGCTTCCGAACTCATTGATGAGTTTCACAGCTGTCTTCTCGCCGACGCCCGGACATCCAGGAAAGTTATCGGCTGAGTCGCCCATCAGTGCCAGCAAGTCGATGACGGCCTCAGTCGATGGAATGTCGTATTTTTCCATCACTTCCTTCGGCCCCAACGTTTCGTAGCCACCACCGTGACGTGGACGGAATATCTTCACGTTCTCGGTCACCAATTGTCCGTAGTCTTTGTCAGGTGTAAGCATGTATGTCTCGACACCGATGGAATCGGCCTTCTTTGCCAATGTTCCTATTACGTCGTCAGCCTCGAATCCATCGACTTGCAGCACGGGAATATGGTAGGCTTCCAGTAGCTCTTTAATGATAGGAACGGCTTTCGTGATGTCTTCGGGTGTTTTTTCGCGTTGGGCCTTGTACGCTGGGAACGCATCGCTACGGAAGGTGGGGCCGTGAGGGTCGAAAGCTACACCTATATGTGTGGGCTGTTCTTTTTCGAGCACCTCTTGGAGTGTGTTGACAAAGCCGATGATGGCACTTGTGTTCAGACCCTTCGAGTTGATTCGCGGGTTCTTGATGAAGGCGTAGTACGACCTGTAAATCAGTGCGTAGGCGTCTAAAAGAAATAGTTTTGCCATAATATTCTCAATTTTCTGCGTAAAATTACTAAAAAATTTCGCATTATCACGAACTTTTCACTAATTTTGTACGAAAATTCTACATAATGGACCAATTATCACTTATCAAACAGCCTATTTCGAGTGATTTAGACGATTTTGTCGCTCTTTTCAACCAGTCACTTACCCATGACGACGGACTTCTTGGTTCGGCCTTGAATCACATACGTCAACGTGGTGGCAAACGCATGCGACCCATGCTTATCTTGCTGATGGCAAAGAACTATGGTGAGGTTTCGTATGTCACCCAGCACGCAGCCGTAGGTTTGGAGTTACTCCATACGGCTTCGTTGGTTCATGATGACGTGGTCGACGAGAGTAGTGAGCGACGCGGACAGGCTTCAGTCAATGCTACTTACGATAATAAGGTGGCTGTCCTGGTTGGTGACTATATCCTTTCTACTGCTTTGCTTCACGTCTCAAAGACTGGTAATCAGCGCATTATAGAGTATCTGGCAGAGTTAGGACGAACCTTGGCAGCAGGCGAGATTCTCCAGCTGACGAACATCCAGAATCAGCAGATCAGCGAAGAGGTTTATTATCAGATTATCAAGAACAAGACGGCTGCGCTCTTCGAGGCATGTGCAGCCATTGGAGCGTTATCGTCAGGTGCATCTGAGGATGACGTGATTAAAGCTGGCAAGTTTGGTCAGGATCTGGGCATTATGTTCCAGATTCGCGATGACATTTTCGACTATTATGACTCCAAGGAGATTGGCAAGCCTACTGGTAACGACATGGCCGAGGGGAAACTCACACTTCCTGTCATCTATGCTCTCAATAACAGTTCCTACGAGTCGATGCATACGTTGGCTATAAAAGTCAAGAATGGCACTATTAATATCGATGAAATCGCAGTACTCGTAGAATTTACCAAGCAGGCTGGCGGTATTGAATATGCCGAGCACCGCATGCAGGATTTTCGTATGCTCTGTCAGCAGTTTATTGATGAAAGCGTAAAAAATGACGAAATCCGCGCAGCCTTAATGGCATACGTGGACTTCGTCATAGAAAGGAAGAATTAAGGTTGCCTTAGAAGAACTTTACTTCCTCGCCGATGACCTCACTCAGCAGGAGGTTGGCCAATCTACTCGTACCAAGTCGTAACAATTTGTTTGTCAGCCATTTCTCACCCAGCACCTCTTTTACAATCGTGTAGTAGATCAGTGCATCCATCACCGTGTTCAGGCCTCCGGCAGGCTTGAATCCCACCACGATTCCCGTCTCGTCGTAGTACTCCTTGATAGCCTGGCACATGACGTAGGCAGCCTCGGGTGTTGCTGCAGGCTGCTCTTTTCCGGTCGAGGTCTTGATGTAGTCGGCACCGGCATACATCGATAGAATCGAGGCAATCTTGATGTTCTTGGCCGTCTTCAGGCATCCCGTTTCAAGGATGACCTTCATGTCACGTTCGCCACAGGCCTCCTTCTGCTGCTGAATCTCGTCGACAACCGTCTCATAGTCGCCCTCGAGCATCGAGCCTACGGGCAGCACGATGTCAATCTCCGTTGCACCGTCCTTAATGGCCAGCTGGGTCTCGATGGTCTTCACCTCAATGAGACTCTGTGACGACGGGAAACTACCTGACACACAGGCTATTTCAACACCGTCGACCTCGAGCGTTTCGGCTACTGTCTTGGCAAAGCGGGGATACACGCAGATGGTAGCTACGTGGGGTAGGGTAGGATAGGCCTCGTCGAACTTGTTCACCTTCTCTGTAAAGGCCATCACGCTGGTGTCAGAATCGGTGTTCTTCAGCGTGGTCAGCTCTACGCTACCCATCAGGAATTTTTTCACCTCTAAGGTATCGTTCTCAGGAACCTTTTCTTCAATCAGCTTTTTTACTGCTGCTTTTACTTCCTCGTCGTTCACTTCGAGGTTGTACTTTTTTAGCGCCTCTTCAATGCGCCCGAACTGTTTTTCTTCCATAATTACTTGAGTTTTAGGTTGTTAATATGTCGGTTTTTGTCTCTTGATGTCTTCTTTTCTATGTTTTTCAGCAGTGCTTTGTCAAGGTCGACGCCCGTTTGGTTGGCTAAACAGATGAGCACCCACAGCACGTCGGCCATTTCGTCGGCAAGTGCTTGCTTTCCGTTGTCTTCGGCCCTTGGATCGTTTTTCTTCCACGACTGCTCACCGTAACGACGGCTGATCACCCTCGCCAGCTCTCCTACTTCCTCGGTGAGCACTGCCATGTTGGTCAGCTCCGAGAAGTAACGCACGCCGTACTCCTTAATCCACTGGTCTACAGCATTTTGCGCTTCTTTTATGGTCATAGTTTCAGAATCATTATGTATAACAGCACGATGGTGCCTAATACGATGATAATATTTCGTTTGTTCTCACGTTCGTATTCTTTCCAGTGCCAGGCTTTGTAGATCATGGTCATTATTGCTAACAATAGGCCGGCACCGCATGGCCATGCACCATATTGTGAACCTGCTATATGGCCGATAATCACTCCTACAAAAAGTAGGATGATTCCCGCAACCTCTATTTCATGTAAATACCTCTTCATTCTTTTTCTGTAAGCTGCGACTTTGTCGCTGCCCTTTCATTCCTTGTTCTTTGTATCCATACAAATAGTCACTGGCCCGTCATTCAGCAATTCTACTTTCATGTCTGCCCCAAATTCTCCTGTACCTACCGTCTTGCCAATAGCCTCTGAGAGCTCTTTGCAGAAGGACTCGTAGAGGGGGATGGAGTGCTCGTGAGAGCCTGCCCGAAACCAACTGGGACGATTGCCTTTCTTGTAGCTGGCGTAGAGCGTGAACTGGCTTACAACCAGGATCTCGCCAGCAACGTCGAGTATTGAGCGGTTCATCACGTTGTTCTCGTCACCAAATACGCGTAGATTGGCTATTTTCTTCACTAACCAGTCTACGTCTTCCATCGTGTCCTCATCACATATTCCTAACAGGATCAGATAACCCTGTCCAATCTGGCTTTTCACTTGATTGTTGATAGTGACGCTGGCATGGCTGACACGTTGTATTACTGTTCTCATGTTGCAAAGATACGGTTTTTTATTCATTCTGCCAAGTTTTCTGCCCCCTTTATTTTCAATTCTCCTTCCTTCGCTTCTCATTTACTGCTCTTTTGCCCTTGAAACAGCCCCTGTTAAACCGCGTAACAGCCCCTGTTAGGCAATGAAACAGCCCCTGTTACATCGCGTAACAGCCCCTGTTTGATATTGAAATAGCCCCCTGTTTCGCTATGAAACAGGGGGCTATTTCCCTCGCCTTCGCTACTCCTTATGGAACCAATCGTAAATGATTCTCGCTTTTGAGTTGCCTATTTTGCTTGTAAGTTCCTGTAAATCAGCTTCTTTAATACGTTTTACGCTCTTGAATACCTGTAGCAGAGCCTCTTTCGTCTTCGGCCCTACGCCATGAATGTCGTCCAGTTCTGAGTGGAGCGCACTCTTGCTACGCTTGTCACGGTGGAAGGTGATCGCAAAGCGATGTACCTCATCCTGCAGACGCGTGAGTACGTGGAAAAGCTCGGAATCAACCTTAAGTGCAATATGTATGGGCGGGAAACCGTATAGGAGTTCGTTGGTTCGGTGGCGGTCGTTTTTGGCAAGTCCTGCAATGGGAATGTCAAGCCCTAATTCGTCCTGAACAACCTCTCTAATTACTTCCATCTGGCCCTTGCCGCCATCAGCTACGATGAGGTCGGGTAGTGGCTGCTGTTCCTGTATGAGGCGTTGGTATCGCCTTCCTACCACCTCTTTCATCGAAGCATAGTCATCGGGTCCTACAACGGTCTTGATGTTAAAGTGCTTATATTCGCTCTTCGAGGGCTTCATTTTCTTGAAGACCACGCAGGCCGCAACGGCATCAGTACCAGAGATATTTGAATTGTCGAAGCATTCAATATGGTAGGGTAGGGTGGGCAGTTGAAGTTTCTCCTGTAGCTCTTTCATCAGCCGCACCTGCTTCTGCTCTGGGTTCAGTTTTTCTGCTTGTTTTAGCCGGTCGAACTTGTACTGTTTGCCGTTTTGAATCGATAGGTCGAGCAGGGTCTTTTTGTCGCCCCGCTGAGGGATGGTGAATGCTACATCTTCGAGTTCTATGTCTACCGTTTTCGGTACAATGATTTCTTTTGCATCGCTCTTAAAACGCTCACGAATCTCAATGATTCCTAACTGCAAAAGCTCTTCATCTGTTTCGTTTAGCTTCTTTTTGTACTCTATTGTAAAGCTCTGGTTGATGCTGCCGTTCGACACATGCAGATAGTTGATGAAGGCCATCTTTTCGTCGCTCGTAATCGAGAAGACATCCACGTTGTTGATAGTGTGACTCACTACTTCACTCTTGCTTACGAAGGTGTCAAGTGCAAGGTATTTCCGCTTAATTTCCTCTGCTTCCTCGAACCTCAATTGCTCTGAAAGTTTCAGCATCTCTTCTCTCAAATCGCGTAGTATCTGCCTCGTGTTTCCTTTCAGTATCTCTCGAGCCTGAGCAATGTTTTTCTGGTATTCCTCATAGCTCTGCTTTCCCATGCAGGGCCCCATACATTTCTTGATATGGTAGTCGAGACAGACACGGTATTTTCCTGACTCGATTCCCTCCTTAGTGATGGGTTGCCTGCATGTTCTTGGATGGTAAAGTTCATTTATGATGTCAAGTATGGCATACATGCTGCCGATGTGAGCATAGGGTCCGTAATACGTGCCCCATTTCTTGTTGATGGTACGAGTCTTGAAGATACGAGGAAGGTATTCATTGGTGATGCAAACGGAAGGGTAGGTCTTGCCGTCTTTTAGCAGAACATTGTAACGAGGGTTGTATTTCTTGATCAGCGAGTTCTCCAAGAGCAGCGCGTCTTCTTCAGTGTTTACAACCGTGTAGCTGATATCAAAGATTTTACTGACCAAAACTTTTGTCTTAAATCGGTCTACCTCTGAGTGGAAATATGTAGAAACCCTCGCCTTGAGATTCTTTGCCTTACCTACATAAATAATGGTTTTCTCCTCGTCGTAGAACTGGTAACTGCCAGGCTTGTCAGGCAAGCGCCTCACAATGCCTTGCAGATATGCCAGCCTCTTCTCGTTTTCTTCCTTCGTCATCTTTTGTTTTCCTTTGTGGCAAGGCGTTTCACTTGTTCTTGTTTCACGTGGAACACACTGATGCCTGACGCTTGCATGTTAAATAGTCAACAGCGTAGTAAGGTCAATTCCCTCAAACTCGTCTCGACCATGCAAGCCTTCGTCAGTAATTTCAATGATGAAGTTGATGTAGACCTTCTTAGGATGGAAATGGTTTACCAGTTTATAGGCCGCCTTTGCTGTACCACCTGTAGCCAACAGATCATCATGAATCAGGACCACATCGTTTGGTTCGATGGAATCAATGTGCATCTCAATGGTGTCTACTCCATATTCTTTTGAGAATGATTCCTTAATCACAGCAAATGGCAGTTTGCCTGGTTTGCGAGCCATTACCATACCGCATCCTAAACGCGATGCTAATGCAGCGGCCATGATGAAGCCTCGGCTCTCAATGCCAACGATCTTCGTAATGCCCTTGTCTTTGTAAAGTTCGTAGAGTTCGTCTACCATAATCTTCATACACTCGGCACTCTTGTAGAGCGTCGTTACGTCCCTGAAGTTGATTCCCTTCTTTGGAAAGTCGGGGATGCAACGCAAGTTGTCAATCAATACTTTGTTGTTCATTTTCAATTAGTTATATAGGTTACACAATGTTGTTTGTTTCACGTGGAACGTCTTAGTTCTTAACTCTTAATTCTTAACTCCTACTCTTTTCTCATCTTCCCATTAATACCAATAGTACGTTGATGTCGCTGGGACTAACGCCTGGTATGCGACTGGCTTGTGCCAGTGTCTCTGGGTCAATTGCTGTGAGCTTCTGTCGGCATTCGGTGGAAAGACCATTCAATTCATTATAGTTAAAGTGACCCTTAATGCGGATGTTCTCCAATCGATGCATTTTCTCGGCCACCAGCTTTTCGCGCTCGATATATCCTTTGTATTTTATGCGAATCTCTGCAGCTTCGATGATTTCCTGCTGTCTGTTTTCGAGCTTGTCAAATAGTTCTTTTAGTTCTGGAATGATTTCCGACAGGTTGTGTAGGTTCAGCTGTGGACGCGCCACCAAATCTTCTAACTTTACGCCAAACTGGAGTGGGGTAGTGCCTAATGCTTCTAATTGACCGTTAATTAGCTTTGGTTTGATGGGGAAATCCTTGCAGAATCTTTCGATTTCTTCGATTCTTCTTTTCTTTTCCATCCACCAGTCATAGCGTTCTTTTGTGGCTAAACCTAACTCAAAACTACGCTCTGTAAGTCTGCGGTCGGCATCATCTTGGCGAAGAAGGATACGATATTCTGCTCTTGAGGTGAACATTCGATAAGGTTCATCGACGCCTTTTGTGACCAGATCATCAACGAGAACTCCAATATAGGATTCGTCTCTTTTCATCACAAACTCTTCGGTTCCAACGCACTTCAGCGCAGCATTTATTCCTGCTACTAAACCTTGTCCTGCTGCTTCTTCATAACCCGTTGTACCATTTACTTGTCCTGCAAAGAACAAATGACTGATAATCTTCGATTCCAACGTGTGCCTTAACTGTGTTGGATCAAAGAAATCGTATTCAATTGCATAGCCCGGACGATAGACTCTTGCCTGCTCCAGACCTGGAATCTTCTGCAGAGCGTCTATTTGTACATCCATCGGTAAGGATGACGAGAAACCGTTCAGGTACATTTCGTTGGTTTCCGCTCCTTCTGGTTCTAAGAATAGAAGATGTTGTTCGCGGTCAGGGAAGGTTACAAGTTTTGTTTCTATCGAAGGACAATATCGTGGTCCTATCGATTGTATCTGTCCGTTGTAGAGTGGAGAGTCCTGTAGTCCTGATCGCAGTATTTCGTGAACGGCAGGATTTGTATAGCATTCCCAGCAGGGAAGTTGGGGTAATGACTTGACCTCTCTCTGTAAGTGAGGTGAGTAGATAGCTGTATTACCCATGTAAGAGAACTTGTATGGGCGATGTTCTCCGTCTTGTTTGCGTAGCTTGCTGAAGTCTATACTCCTTTTGTCTAAGCGTACTGGCGTGCCCGTCTTCATTCGAGCAGAGCGAATGCCGTGCTGGGTGATGCTCTCGGTCAGGTGTTCTGCTGCAGGTTCGGCAATTCGTCCGCCTTTCACCATTTTCCGCCCGATGTGCATGAGTCCGTTGAGGAAAGTGCCAGCTGTCAGTATCACGCACTTGGCCCTGATTTCGGCTCCCCATATCGTCTTCACGCCCGTTATCTTTTTCGTTTGTTGCGACTCTGTCTCAACTATCAATTCCTCTACTTGGTCTTGCCAGATATCCAGATTGTCTGTTTCGTCGAGCACGCGGCGCCACTCCCAGATGAACTTTCCTCGGTCGCATTGAGCACGCGGGCTCCATACGGCGGGGCCTTTGCCCACGTTCAGCATGCGGAACTGGATGGAGGTGGCGTCTGTCACCAGTCCCATCTGACCGCCTAAGGCATCAATCTCACGTACAATTTGTCCTTTGGCGATACCACCAACGGCAGGATTGCACGACATCTGTGCAATCTTGTTCATATCCATCGTGATGAGCAATGTCTTCGCACCCATGTTGGCACTTGCCGTTGCAGCTTCACAGCCCGCATGGCCACCGCCTATCACGATCACATCATATTTGTTATTCATTTGTGTAAAGCAATTTGCCTGCAAATATACAAAAACTTTCCGAATTACACTCGTAATCACGCTGTTCTATCTAATTTTTTATGCTGAATGGCTCCAATACTCACAAAAAACGAAGCAAAAGTGAAATTTTTTGAATGTTTTCTTGGTAATTTAAGAAAAAAGTCATAACTTTACAACCGCAATTTAAGAAACCTTTAATTCTACAAATCTATTAACCCTTTAAAAACAGTAAGCTATGAAGAAAGTATTGTTAATGGCAGTGGCCTTAGTGGCTGCTTTGAGTGTCAAGGCACAAGGTGAAATGTTCCTGAAGCCAATGGTAGGTGCAACTATGTCGACATTCACTTCGGATGATAATGCCAAGATGAAATTTGGAATTGTTGGTGGTGCCGAATTTGGCTATCAGTTAGCCGATCCTTTTGCTGTTACTGTTGGTGCTTTGGTGTCAATGCAAGGAGCAGGTGCCGATGATAACAGTTTTTACAAAGATGTAAAAGCCACGCTCACCTATCTAAATGTGCCCATTCTGGCTAACTACTATATCATACCAGGTTTGGCCGTGAAGGCAGGTATCCAGCCAGGTTTCATGCTTTCAGCAAAGTCTAAAGGATCAGAAAAAATCGGTGGTAGCTGGGTTGATTACGATCATTCTGGTACTGATGGATATAAGACGTTTGATCTTTCCATTCCTCTTGGACTCTCTTATGAGATTTCAGACTTTGTTATTGACGCTCGCTACAATCTCGGTCTGACCAAGGTTATTGACGGAGGCGATTCGAAGAACAGCGTCATCATGGTGACCTTAGGCTATAAGATTCCGTTCTAATACTTTTGTGAGATAGAGAATATCGATTGCCAAAAGCAAGTTTATGCTTTGCTTTTGGCAATCTTTTTTTCTTCTGATTGTTTTTCTTTGAATAAAAAGTTATTTTTCTTCCTAAACGTTTGCAAGAATCATTGTTTTTTGTTAATTTTGTACCCTCAACATGTACGCACGTACCTAATACTAAGTAATTCTCTTTTTTTAAATACTTTAATTTCAACAACTTATGTGGTTAATCAATTCATCAATTGGTAGAAAAGTTGTAATGTCCGTAACGGGTATTGCGCTCATTCTGTTCCTGACCTTTCATGGTTGCATGAACGTGGTGGCGCTTTTCTCGGCTAAGGGTTACAACATGATTTGCGAATTCCTGGGTGCCAACTGGTATGCTGTTGTGGCAACACTTGGCTTGGCTGCCCTGGCAGTGATTCACATCGTCTATGCCTTCATCCTGACGGCTCAAAACCGAACAGCTCGTGGCGAGAACCGCTACGAGGTGGCTACGACGGTCAATGCCGGCAAGGTGGAGTGGGCATCGAAGAACATGCTCGTTCTTGGAATCATCATTCTGCTTGGCTTATTGCTGCACCTTTGGAACTTCTGGTACAACATGATGTTTGCCGAGCTCGTTGGTGCTGTGCCCATGATCAGCCCCACCGATGGCTTCGGCTGGATCAAGGAGACCTTCTCGAATCCTGTATTCGCTGTTCTGTACATCGTATGGCTCGTAGCCATCTGGTTCCACCTGACTCACGGTTTCTGGTCAGCCCTGCAGACGCTGGGTCTGAGCGGTAAGACCTGGTTCTGCCGCTGGAAGGTCATCGGCTTCATCTACGTGTCGCTGCTCATGCTCTGCTTCCTCGTGGTTGTGCTGGCATTCTTCTTCGGATGTGCTCCCTCACTCTGTGACGGTACCTGCTGCGGAAGTGGTTGCTGCTAATTAATTGTAAATTGTAAATTGTCAAATTGTAAATTATCATGGCAAAAGTAATTGATTCTAAGATTCCCGCAGGTCCAGTACCTGAAAAATGGAAGGAATATAAGGCTCATCAGCGTCTCGTAAACCCGAAGAACAAGCTGAAGCTCGACGTCATCGTCGTTGGCACAGGTCTGGCCGGTGCTTCTGCAGCTGCTTCACTTGGTGAGATGGGCTTCAACGTAATCAACCTGTGTATTCAGGACTCTCCCCGTCGCGCCCACTCTATCGCTGCTCAGGGTGGTATCAACGCCGCCAAGTGCTATCAGAACGATGGTGACTCTGTCTATCGTCTGTTCTACGACACCGTAAAGGGTGGTGACTATCGTGCTCGCGAGGCCAACGTCTATCGTCTGGCAGAGGTTTCTAACAATATTATCGATCAGTGCGTAGCTCAGGGCGTTCCTTTCGCTCGTGAGTATGGTGGCATGCTGGCCAACCGTTCATTCGGTGGTGCTCAGGTAAGCCGTACGTTCTATGCCAAGGGTCAGACGGGTCAGCAGCTGTTGCTGGGTGCCTATAGCTCGCTGAGCTGTCAGGTGAAGGCCGGCAAGGTGAAGCTGTATACCCGTTATGAGATGGAGGATGTGGTCATCGTTGATGGTCGCGCTCGTGGTATCATCGCCAAGAACCTGACAACAGGTAAGCTGGAGCGTTTCAGCGCCAATGCTGTTGTCATCGCTACTGGCGGTTATGGAAACACCTACTTCCTCTCCACCAACGCTATGGGTTGTAACTGCACCGCAGCCGTTCAGTGCTATCGCAAGGGTGCTTACTTTGCAAATCCCTCTTACGTTCAGATTCACCCCACTTGTATCCCCGTTCATGGCGACAAGCAGTCAAAGCTGACGCTGATGTCTGAGTCGCTGCGTAACGATGGCCGTATCTGGGTGCCGAAGAAGTTGGAGGATGCCAAGGCTCTGCAGGCTGGTACCAAGCAGGGCTGGGAGATTCCTGAGGAGGATCGCGACTACTATCTGGAGCGCCGCTATCCGGCATTCGGTAACCTCGTGCCGCGTGACGTTGCATCGCGTGCCGCCAAGGAGCGTTGCGACAAGGGCTATGGTGTGAACAATACCGGTCTGGCCGTGTTCCTCGACTTCTCGGAGTCTATCAACCGCCTCGGCCTCGATGTCATCATGCAGCGCTATGGTAACCTCTTCGAGATGTACGAGGAGATCACCGATGTGTTCCCTGGCGATGTGGCCAACGAGATCAACGGCGTGAAGTACTACAAGCCCATGATGATCTATCCCGCTATCCACTATACGATGGGTGGTATCTGGGTAGACTACGAGCTGCAGACCACTATCCCCGGTTTGTTCGCTATCGGTGAGTGTAACTTCTCCGACCACGGTGCCAACCGTCTCGGTGCTTCGGCGCTGATGCAGGGCCTGGCCGATGGCTACTTCGTGCTGCCTTACACCATCCAGAACTACCTGGCCGACCAGGCTGTTTGGCCGAAGGTTCCCACAGACCGTCCTGAGTTTGACGAGGCTGAGAAGAAGGTGGATGCAGAGCTTGATCGCCTGCTCAACATCAAGGGTAAGCGTTCTGTTGACTCTATCCACAAAGAGCTCGGCCACATCATGTGGGAGTATGTGGGCATGGGTCGCACAGCTGAGGGCTTGAAGACTGGTCTGAAGAAGATGCACGAACTGGAGAAGGAGTTCGACACCAACCTGTTCGTGCCGGGCACGAAGGAAGGTCTGAACGTAGAGCTCGACAAGGCTATCCACCTGCGCGACTTCTTCACCATGGGTCAGCTTGTCGCCTTCGATGCGCTCTCTCGTAATGAGTCTTGCGGTGGTCACTTCCGTGAGGAGTACCAGACCGAGGAAGGTGAGGCTAAGCGCGACGACGAAAACTACTTCTATGTAGGCTGCTGGGAATATCAGGGCAAGGGTAATGAACCTACTCTGATTAAGGAACCCCTTGAGTATGAAGCTATCAAAGTACAAACCCGTAATTATAAGAATTAAAGACTATGGCTAAGAATATTTCATTCACCATCAAATTTTGGCGTCAGAATGGTCCCAAAGATGCGGGTCACTTCGATACGCACGAAATGCATGACATTCCCGATGACACCTCCTTCCTTGAGATGCTCGACATCCTGAACGAGGAGCTCATCAACGAAGGCAAGGAGCCCTTCGTGTTCGACCACGACTGCCGCGAGGGCATCTGCGGTATGTGCTCGCTCTACATCAACGGTACGCCTCACGGCAAGACCGAGCGCGGCGCCACCACCTGTCAACTCTACATGCGCCGTTTCAACGATGGTGACGTCATCACCGTCGAGCCTTGGCGCTCGGCTGCCTTCCCCGTGATTAAGGACTGTATGGTCGACCGCGGTGCCTTCGATAAGATTATCCAGGCCGGCGGCTACACCAGCATTCGCACCGGTCAGGCCCAGGATGCCAACGCCATCCTCATCCCGAAGGAGGATGCTGACGAGGCTATGGACTGCGCCAGCTGCATCGGCTGTGGTGCTTGCGTAGCAGCCTGTAAGAACGGCTCTGCCATGCTCTTCGTATCGTCGAAGGTCAGCCAGCTCGCCCTGCTCCCGCAAGGCCGCGTAGAGGCTGCTCGCCGCGTGAAGAACATGATTGCCAAGATGGACGAGCTCGGCTTTGGCAACTGCACCAACACCCGCGCCTGCGAGGCCGTCTGCCCCAAGAACGAGTCCATCGCCAACATCGCCCGCCTCAACCGCGAGATGATCAAGGCCAAGATGGCCGACTAAGTGTATTGTATTGGTAGCGAGACATAATGGTCTCGCTACCATATAATAACAATGTACGCGAACGGAAAGAACTACGATATGCCAAAGATATTTGAATATTTCGGTTTTATCTTTTACTTTTACTCGAATGAACATGAGCCTATTCATGTGCATGTGCTTCATGGAGGAAAGGAAAGTATCTTCGACCTCATTATGATGAACGGGGAATTAGTAGAAGTTCATGTTCGCGAGAAGAAGGGTGCAGAACCATTGCCAGAAAAAGATAAACGTACAGCAGAAGCATTTATCCGGAAGTATCATAAGAATATCATTGAGAAATGGGTGAAATTCTTTGTGCTTAAGCAGAGTGTCAGAAGTACCAATATCAAAAAGAAGCTATAGAAGGGAAAAGATATGGATAGACTTTATATTATAAAGGCTGAGAACGCAGGCAACCTATGTGTTTGCCTGACATTCAGCGATAATACGGTTCAGACTGTTGACATTGGCGATTTTATCCGTCGCCATCCGCATCCTCAGTACAATAAGTATCTTGATCCTCGAAAGTTCAACCGCTTCACTCTTGAGGATGGCAACATTGTCTGGGGTAAAAACTGGGACTTAATTTTCCCCGTTGAGCAGCTTCATTCCGGCAAATTGGCTCAATAGTAACCAAATCTCTCATCTCCATCGCTTTGACGGTGGCAGGATATTTATTTTATTATTAACTTACAGATTAGCGTTTCTGTTCGTACTTATATATAGATATTGAGCTTTTGCTCTTGTTCTTTGAATCCGAATACCGCCAAATCATTCGCACAAAGAGAACAAGTGGTCGAAAGTTCACGCTCAATGGGGCGTGGACTATTCGTGCTTGTTTTTGTGCAGGTCACTTGGCGGTAACCGGGATTCAGATAAGCATCGAATGGTTCCGCCTTTTTTGATTTATTATATGAAACGAATTGTACTATTAATTGCTTTTATAGTATACATCTTCCATGTATCTGCTGGAATTTATACTGATCCTAAATCAAAAGTAAATTACACCTATAACAGTTATGATTTAAAAAAATCAGAAGCGACAGTGTCAAGTTCTCCTGACGCATCGGGCGACATCAAATTGCTGCCTAGTTTTTTTATTGAAGATAAAGAATATCAGGTAGTAAGCATTTCGGATAATGCCTTTGAAAATTGTTCGAATATTACATCAGTTGCAATTCCCGAAGGTATTAAAACTATCGGTAAAGCTGCCTTTCGGGATTGTACGAATATGATTTCTATAGAAATACCAAGTTCGATTACTTCTATTAGAACGCATGCTTTTTATGGTTGTAAAAATATAAGAAATCTATATATTTCAGACCTAACAGCGTGGTGTAAGATTGGCTTCGGAGATGAATTTTCAAATCCTTTCCAATTTAGTTATGTCGATAGTAGCAACAGGCATTTATATCTTAATGGTAAAGAACTGACCGATATTGAAATTCCAGAAGACATAGATGAATTATACGGATACATTTTCTGTCGCTTAAACTTCAACTCTGTTACTATTCCTAGTTCGTTGAAATTATTTAGAAGAAATGTTTTTTATGAATGTAACATAAATACAGTAAGCTATCTATCTACATCACCCTTAACAAAACCAAAAATTGGTAATCACATTTTTGACGCTGCATTTTTTTCAAATGCCTTTTATTCGTGCGGAATTGAAAATGTGCATGTAACAAGCCTAAAATGGCTTTGCGAAATAAATAATTATTCAGATTTTGCGAACTTTGCTCCTTTGTATGGGGTTAAACATTTATATATTGATGGAGAAGAAATAGTAGATGTTGTTATTCCTGATGATGTTAAACAAATTTCATGTCGCGCATTTTATGGTTTCAAAGGGCTAAAAACATTGAAGATTTCCGATTCCGTCACTAGTATTGGGGAAGATGCTTTCAGGGGATGTTATAATTTAACCAGTGTTGTATTAGGGAACTCTGTTACAGAGATAAGGTCCAGTGCTTTCAGTAGTTGTTCAAACCTTAAGGATGTTTCCTTTAATAATGGATTGAGTACAATTGGAAACGGTGCTTTTAGCGGATGCAAAAAATTATCATCAATATCATTGCCCGGAACTTTGACAACAATTGGCGCTCAAGCTTTTTGGAATTGTGAGAGTCTAATAGAAGTGAATATGCCAGAATCGGTCACTTCGATAGGCGTTAATGCTTTTGAGGGAACTTCAATTTATAAGAGTCAACCTGAAGGAGCCTATTACGTGGGGAATTGGTGCTGTGGATATAAAGGAGAACAGACGGAAGAAGGTGAGTTCATCGTGAAAGATGGAACAGTAGGAGTTGTGCAACTGCCTAACGTGGGGACTATTAGCATACCCAGTAGCGTTATATATATAGAGAAAAAGAGTTTAACATCCTATTTGAATTCTAAAGAAACATTGACGAATCTGAAAAAGCTGTTTGTTGATGGTGAAAACAATCTCGATGCGTTTGTCGTTTCACAATATGGTCAAGGCTCAAGTAGAACGTGGAAAGCAGAAAAATTAGAAACTGTTATTTTGGGTAATGAGGTTAAATCTATTCGCGATGAACAATTCATAGATTTGGAAAATCTGAAAACGGTAGTAATGGGCTACGGACTAAGATATATTGGTGCTAAAGCATTCAAAGGCTGTAAGAGCATAGAGAAAATTCGTATCCCAAATGGTGTCCAGTCTATAGGAAGCGAAGCCTTCCGTGATTGTACTGGGCTGACTACTGTTACTATTCCAAATAGTGCGAAATCAATTGGAAAATTTGCATTCTACAACGATTTGAACTTAGTATCGGTCAATTCACATATAAGTATTCCTGAAAAACTCGATGAATCAGTTTTCAGTTGTGGAGGTGGCTACGACAGCCGAACCATTTACTACATAGCTACTTTATATGTACCTCGTGGACGCACCACGCTCTATAAGAACGTTGATGCTTGGAAACTCTTTGCCAATATCGAAGAAAAGGACGTAGCTTATGAGTTGACTTATGTCTTAGATGGCGATGTATATAAAAATATGGAGATACAACCGGGTATCACTATTACGCCAGAACCAGACCCCGTAAAGGATGGTATGGTATTCTCTGGTTGGAGAACGGTACCAGCAGAAATGCCTGACCATGATGTGGTAGTCTATGGTTGGTTCGAACCATATACTACTGGTATCACCGAAATCAAACATGATGATAGGGCAAATGTCAAAAACTCAAATGTGTGGTATACCATCAATGGCTGTCGTTTGCCATCAACACCCACCCAAAAAGGCATCTACATTTTCAATGACAAGAAAATAATAATACGATAAAGACGCATAATAAGCCATCAGTGAATCCGCTGCGTCGGATTTGCAATCCGATGCAATAGAATATAAGCATTGATAATCGCTGTATCAAGAGCACCGCAGCCAGAAAAACTGCGGTGCTCTTTTGACGGTATCTGGACATCGTTTTTTTAGCTTTTATGCAAAAAACTCTTCTGTTTCTTTGAATTACAAAATAAAAGATGTATTTTTGTGGTGTAATGTGCATAAAATGTAACAATGAAGACTACAAGCGAATATATTGACCTCATCAAGGCTCACTCCGACGAGATTTGCTCTCAGTTCGGTGTTAAGACTTTGCGCCTGTTCGGCTCAGTATCCCGTGGTGAGCAGCATGAGGGCAGCGATGTGGACGTCTGTGTCGAGATGGAGCCTCGCATCCTGCTGATAGTCCGGCTGCAGCGTTACCTTGAGCAGCTGCTGATGTGTCCTGTCGACGTTATCCGGATGCACAACCATATCAATCCCTATCTATTAAAAGACATTAATCGCGATGGAATTTACGTCATTGGAGAAGCGTGACCGCATAAAATACACGCTTGAGCAGATAGATACAGCTATCAACCAGCTGAAGGAATGGAATGAGGACGTTGACGACGCAGACACATTCTACCGCTCGTCTTCCGGAATGCAGAAGCTTGGCTGCCAATTGTATGCTCATCGAAGCCATTGGCGAGGGTATCAAGCAGATTGACGACCATTCTAATGGCGAACTCCTTCCAGAACGCTCGACCGGTGGGATGTTCCACAATTCGGACGTTCCGTCGGATTTGCAATCCGACGGCAGTGAATATTAGCATTTGTAATGCGAAAGTGCGGATTGCAAATCCTTATATTCGCTGCGGCAGGATTACAAATCCTACCGAACAAGTCCGCGGCCCCATCTACCGCGTATGGCAGACCCTAAATATAAGCATTTGTCACTTGGCATCCTGAAGGGTGATGCTTGTGTAGTAATACGAAGCAAGAATGCCAAACGAGAGCCGATGGCCTGCGTTCCAGGGAGCGCAGGCCATCGGCTTGTTTTAGAAAAAATGATTAAAAGATTTGGCGGTTGTTCATTAATTGATTAACTTTGCACCATTAAATACTATATGGATGGAGAAGATTCCCCGACGCAAATCATCTGCCAGGGTCATGGGGACAGAGGCACTTGACCCGCTAACTATCAAGACCTCAGTGGATAGAGAGCAATGTGTTTTTATCTGCTGAGGTTTCTTTTTCCATGATTCATTTGGGAGTTTCCGGAATATTGTGTATCTTTGCAACGTTGAACTAAATAAAGTATGATGATGACGGAACAAAACACTTTTGAACGCTATGACAGCCTTGAGCAATATGCTAAGGCTGAATATATCGTCATTTTCATCAGCGAGTTCGCTCGTCGTTTCGGTCTGTCAGCGGTGCAGGCTTATCGCTACCTGAACCGCTACAAGGCTATCGACTTTCTGGATGAGCAGTACAACATAGCTCATACACAGAGTTTCGAGGATATGGTGCAGAATATGGCGGGTTACTGCCAACGTCATGGAGGGGCGCTCGCATGAAACTCTATCACGGAACAAATACGGATTTCCAGGGGATTGACTTAAGCCAATCTCAGCGCGGCAAGGACTTTGGTTGCGGTTTTTATCTGTCAGAGTCAGAGGCACAAGCAGAGGCAATGGCCAACTTCAAGTTTCAATTGTTCGGTGGTCAGTCTATCGTCCAAAGCTATGAGTTCGACGAAGCACATCTGAACGATGGAACTTTGCGGTTCATGCGCTTCGATGGCTATACCAAAGACTGGGCTACGTTCATTCTCGCTAACCGCCAGAACAAAAATGCAAAAAACATTCATGACTACGATGTCGTATATGGCCCTATAGCAAATGATAAGGTAGGCGCACAAATCCGTAATGTCATGGAGCAGAACATCAACATGGAAACCTTTCTTGAACGCCTGAAATACATGAAAGGCATCACTTTTCAGTATTTTTTCGGAAGCGAGAAAGCCATTAAAATGCTGAGGCGTCTATGAGTACAATAGACTATATGAACGAATGCACGGTACGAGACCTCGTACTTATGCTGATGGAAGAGCGCGGCTTGTCGCTTCACGAAGCGCTGGACACGGTCTATAATTCTGAGACCTACGCAAAATTGACGAATCCCGCAACGGGACTCTATTTCCAGAGCCCTGTTTACATTTACAGTTATCTCGACAGAGAACTAAGTACAGGAAAAATGTAGGAACTCGACCGGTGGGATGTTCCACAATTCGGACGTTCCGTCGGATTTGCAATCCGACGGCAGTGAATATTAGCATTTGTAATGCGAAAGTGCGGATTGCAAATCCTTATATTCGCTGCGGCAGGATTACAAATCCTACCGAACAAGTCCGCGGCCCCATCTACCGCGTATGGTAGACCCTAAATATAAGCATTTGTCACTCGGCATCCTGAAGGGTGATGCTTGCGTAGTAATACGAAGCAAGAATGCCAAACGAGAGCCGATGGCCTGCGTTCCAGGGAGCGCAGGCCATCGGTTTGTTTTAGAAAAAATGATTAAAAGATTTGGCGGTTGTTCATTAATTGATTAACTTTGCACCATTAGAATCATACCAAAGAAATTCTTCAGGATTATCGAAGGGTCGGATGGAATTTATGAAATCAGAGTGGAGATAGAAAGCAATATCTATCGAGTGTTCTGCTGTTTTGACGATGGCGCGGTAGTTGTGCTGTTCCAAGGCATTCAGAAAAAGAGCCAAAAGACACCAGCTAAAGAAATTAAACGCGCAGAAGCAATTAAGAAGGAGTATTATAAAAGCAAAGAGACAAAATAATGGAGGCAAAGAAAAAAGAAGCAATAATGGAGTGCAGCAGTTTTGATGAGCTGCTCAATGCAGAGTATGGCGAGCGTGGAACGGAAGCCCGTGAAGCTTTCGAGGCAGAGGCAGAGACGTTCTGCTTGGCTGAATGCTTGAAGGAGCAGCGTCGTCTTGCGGGACTTACGCAAGAGCAGCTTGCCACAAAGATTGGCACCAAGAAGAGCTATATATCGAAGATAGAGAATGGCCACGCTGACGTTCAGCTTTCCACCCTCTTCCGCATCTTTTCCGGTTTGGGAAAACGCCTTTCGCTTACTGTGTTATAGATAGACATCGACAGATTTCTATAGTTATTATTCACAACCAGTACATGCTGCGTTACCTCAACTGGCGGGATGTTCACTTTTGCGGTCGTTCCGTCAGATTTCTTGCGTCCCTTCGGTAGCAAGTCTGCAGAGTTGGTGCGGCCGCTCAGCATTCCGCAGGGTGACGCTTGCGCAGTAAAACCTGAAAGGCAGAAAAGTATGAAACGATATCTTCCACATCTTATTGCCTTTGTGGTGATTGCCATTTGGGGCTCCACGTTTGTGTTTACCAAGCTATTGTTGCTTGGTGGGCTGACGGCTGCGCAGATTTTTATTCTACGCTTCATCATTGCCTACGTGCTGCTGTTAGGCTACTGCTTGGTTAGAGGAATCCGCTGGGTGGCTGATTCCTGGCGTGACGAACTGCTGATGGCAGCGTTAGGGGTGACGGGAGGTTCGCTATACTTCCTGACGGAGAACTCGGCCATGATTTACACCACAACCACCAACACCAGCATCATTGTCAGTCTATGTCCGCTTTTTGCCTCGGCCATCATTGCTGTTTTCTACAAGTCCCAACGGTTAAGCCGTCTTCAGACCCTTGGCACCGTGATGGCGGCGATAGGCGTTGTTGTGGTGGTCATGAACGGACACTTCGTGCTCCATCTCTCGCCACGAGGCGATGCGCTGGCCTTTGCCGCCTGCCTCTGTTGGGCGTTCTACAGCCTGCTCATGATACCGGCCACGGCGCGCTACGATACGGTGTTCATCACCCGCAAGGTGTTCTTCTACGGCCTGCTGTCAATGATACCTTATTATATCGTTCACCCTGAGCTGAACGTCCATCTGCTGTTTGACCGGCTTGAACTGTTGTGGAACCTGCTGTTCTTAGGCTGTGTAGCCTCCATGCTGTGCTTCTTGGCGTGGAACTGGGTGTTGAGGCAATTGGGTGCCGTCGTTGCCACCAACTACGTCTATCTGAACCCAGTCACTACCATCGTTTTTGCCTGGTTCCTTCTTGACGAGCAGATTACGTCGTGGTTTATTTTTGGTACCCTGTTCATCCTGTACGGCATGTACCTGGTCGACACACGGCGCACAAATCAGTAGGGCCCAACGGCAAGGGTGTCCACCGCGAGACGGAATCCGAAGTAGCTTCTCTTGTGATTTAAATGCAAAAGAGGATGTGCCTATTGTCGTCCAAGCATGTCGGTGGGTGTGCCGTTACGATACATCATGGTGTTGCGACGCAGGCGCGCTGGTGTTTGCCGTGTCTCCATCACGGTACCGTTTGCCGTCTGCACGCGACCGTTCTTTACGTGGAGCAGCACCTGTGAATGCTCTACCTCTACGCCGCCCACATACTGGCGATACTCTATGCGGGTCATGCCCAGTTTGTCTGTGCGCTCGCCCACCTTTCGCCATTCGGTCTCCTATGGCAGCGCGAACCATTGGTTAAAACACTCGACGGCACGATTGGCCTTCAGGTTCTCATCCTGCAGCGACTTGAAGAAGTGGCCGCTACGTAACTCGGCATGTACAGAAAGTTGCACAAGCAGAGCAAACAGTAAGAAAACAGTCTTTTTCATTTTTGATTGGTTTTTTGATTGATTAATACTCAGATGGTACAAATTTACACATTAATAATTAATTGTGAAAGCAAAAAGGAAGAAATCTCCATGTTGACTTCAAAAATGCTTTGTTGATGCGCTGGTGGCTACTAAAATTGCAACGTTTCTCTGTTTATTTCATGATGATGCCCGTGAAGATGCGGCCAGAGTTAATGCCTAATCGGCGGGCAGAGAAGTAGTCGGCAGATTGCTGATAGGTACAGACTGGCGAGACCTTGATGTTCTGGGGCACCACGCCAGAAGAAAGGAGTTGCAGACGGTTGCACTCAGGCAGGTTGATGTGCCACTTTGAGGTGGAGGGTGGAGTGCTGAGAAATTGTTTGCTGATGGCATTCATGTCGAACCCTTCTTGTAAGAATGTCTCATAGACCTCGTCGCCCACCTCGAAGCTGTCGAGATGGATGCCTGGCCCTATCTGGGCTTTCAGTTGTTGAGGCTGCGTGCCGTATGCAAGACCCATCGCTTCGACGGCCTTTTCGACAATGCGCTTCACCGTTCCTCGCCAACCGGCATGGATGGCGCAGAGGGCATGCTTTTCTTTGTCGTAGAGCAGCACGGGGATGCAGTCGGCCGTTGACACGCCGATACACACGCCTTTAAGGTTTGTCATCAGTGCATCGACACCCTCTAATGCCTCTTGCCTTTCATCGACATTCAGCGAAAAGAAGGCTTCGTCGATCTTTACCACTTTTGTCAGATGTACTTGATGCGGCATTATCAGACGGTCGTCGCTGATACTGAGCATTTGACACAGCATCTGACGATTCATGCAGATATCTTTTTCGTTGTCTCCGCAATATCGGTTGATGTTAAACTCAGCGTAGTTGTCCCTGCTGCAGCCTCCGTGACGTGTGCTGCTAAAGGCCACTATATCTGCTCCCATGTCATAATAATCGAGTTGCGGTTGCTTCATTATTCTTTTGTTTTTTGTTTCAGTAACTATATAACTAAGGTTACAGACCCCACCCCTGCCCCTCCCCGTAAGGGCAGGGTTCAAGAGGGGAGTGCCCTGCGGATTGACTTCTCCGGCGGTAGCCAATCCCCTTCCTTCAAGGGGAGGGGCAGGGGTGGGGTCTGTATTGTTATTATTCATGTTTGTTTTCGCTTTATCGAAAAGTTTGCTGCAAAAATACAAAAATAACTGAAGTTTCCAATGAAAAATATCAAAATAATGGGTACCTTTGTGGCGTTTCTAAAACTATTAATTAAGTCCACTTTAAAAAGTCAGGACATGTCGCGCACGAAGGCGCAGCCACTCCCCTCTTAAACCCTGCCCTTACGGGGAGGGGAGTGGCTGCGCATTGATTATTCCCCCTTTTTTCTCATTTCCGCTATAACATTGGTGGTGGCGATGATCCGGAGAACCGTAACTGTACTCCCCACCACATGGGTAACGGCAAGGGTCTGCGTGCTGAGATGGAGGGCTTTAAGGACTTCAGCGGCGACGAGTATCACTGGGATCGCGACGCCGCCCAGCGCAAGATTTTGCTGAAGATACCAAAGTAACGCTTAAAGAATAGGCTGGTACGAATGGGCCGAATGGAAATGTTGTCCATCGTTGTTCCTGTTACCGTCAATACTGTTTTGCTTTTGCTGACGAAGGTCAGCAACATTGCTGATGAATGTCGGTAAGGTTGCTGACCTTCGTCAGCAATTGTGAAACAGGCTTCTTCACATCACCAATCATGCTTCTTCCCATCACCAATCATGCTTCTTCACATCACCAATCATGGTTGCTCACATCACCATACAGGCTTTTTCGATCTATCATGCTACCTTGCAACCTTCACGGAGGCTCCCGACTCCCCGTTTGTTGGTGTAGAATTCATGTGGAAGTGTTTTTGGGTTTCATAAATAACTGATACACAAACGGGAACACAATACTTTCAAAATTGAACGGTACAAAAAGTGCAATAGCAAAAAATGGGAAATCTAAGAGTTTTGCAGAGCAAAACCTGCCTTCAAAGTTGTGCAAGATTTAACAATTTGTTAAGATTATTTAACTTTTGAATTTAAGGCAATTTTGCCGTTTGCCAAGTCTGGCTGACAACAGTTGCTCGTTTTGGGGCTTTGCCGATAGCTCGATTATCGACTAAAACCAGGGTTCTTGTACCACCGTTGTATCTCGGATGCTCTAAGTATCTGGGATTCAACGATGGTTAATAATTCAAAGTCAACTATGGACAGCATTTCTGATTGTCAATCGTACCAATGTTTATGTGTCGCCAGACAGGTAATCTTTGGTTCATATTAATTGAAAAAGGTAGGGAAAAGAAAGGAAGAGTTAACACTTTGAGGCGAAAAGGGGATTTCTTAGGCTGCTTTTATTCTAAAAGCTGATCCTCACCGCTTTTTTCTTCAAAAAAGTTTGGCTATTCAAAATAAAAGCAGTACTTTTGCACCACGAGAACCCGCCAAGCCTCTTCACAATGCTTAAATCGGCGGGTCGTTTTGTTTTATTATGGCACATTATACAAAGACATACTCATCACCAGCTCAGCTGGTGACATTGCTGCAATCTCGTGGACTCCACATTGAGAATGTCGCACGTATGGAGAATTATCTCCGCCACATCGGCTATTACAGATTTAGTGCTTATCTTTATCCTCTTTTGACAACACCGAAGGAGAATCATGTTTTCAAACCAGGAGCCACTTTCAATCAAGCCTTGGACATGTATCGCTTCGACAGGCATCTTCGCCTGTTGATGTTCAACGAGATTGAGAAGATTGAGATAGCCGTCCGTAGTGCCATTGTCAACATAAC
>Ga0310695_10003762_pt1 | contig 29166 bp, 17 predicted proteins | sample RumenRJG_04DNA_FD_203882 | JGI IMG/M metagenome (GOLD analysis project Ga0310695, IMG submission 203882) | Bovine rumen microbial communities from Lethbridge, Alberta, Canada - RJG_04 (v2) (version 2) | ecosystem: Host-associated > Mammals > Digestive system > Stomach > Rumen | place: Canada...
GCGCGATCGCGGCGAAGTTCTTCATCGACTGCTCCGGCGACGGCGACCTCGTCGCGCGCGCGGGGTTCGAGACCTGGATGCCGCCGCGCGAGCGGCTGCAGGCGCACACGCTCTGCGCACTCGTGACAGGCGTGGATCGGCTCCGCAAGAAGCACCCGAAGTTCTCCTTCGACGAACTCATGAAGCCGTCGAGCGGCGCTCGGCTCAACCATGTTTTCCAGTGGTGGGCTCCGGTGCCGGGCTGTCCCGAGACAACTTTCCTCGCCGCCACCCGCGTAGCCGCCTGCGACCCGACCGACGCGGACGACCTCACCCTCGGGATGTTCGAGGCGAGGGAACAGCTCGGACGCATCGTGGCGGCGGCGAATCGGGTGTTCCCGACCGACGGCCCCGGCTTGCAGGTGGCGGCGGTCGCGCCGGAGCTGGGGCTGAGGGAGTCGCGTCACCTCTGCGGACTCTACCGCGTGACCGGCGAGGACGTCCTTTCCGGCCGCGAGTACCCGGACGTGATCGCGAAGGGCACCTACCGCGTCGATATCCACGAGGGCAAGGGCATCAAGTTCCGCTACCTCGATGGGCGCGAGTGGGAGATGCTGCAGGACCTCGCCACCGGCGAAATCAAGGTCCGCAGGGGCAGGTGGCGTCCGGAAGGGCCCAACCCCGAATGCTACCAGGTGCCGTATCGGGCAATCGTGCCGAAGGGCTCCGAGAACGTCCTCGCGGCTGGGCGCATGCTCGACGCCGACCGCGAGGCGTATGGCGCCCTGCGGGTGATGGTGAACTGCAACCAGATGGGCGAGGCGGCGGGTGCGGCGGCGGCAAAGGCGGTGAAAGAGCGTCTTGCCGCGCCCGACGCCTACCCGGGCTTCGTCTCCGCCCCAGCTTAGAGGGAATTGGGGACTGTCCCCGCGGCAGATTTTGACAGGATTAACAGGATTTACAGGATTAACACACGGATTTGTTCGCGATACGTCGATCACAGATGGCGAAGGTCGTAGACCTGAGCAAATCCGTGTGTTATAACTATCCCCGAGCCAAGCGGTTGACAGTTCAACCTTAAACATGATATACTACACCTCGAAATGTTTATACACACTCTTTTCTTGACAGAAAGAATGAATATAAACACTTAATATTGGAGGAATTGAATGAACGAAGATATTCTTATGCTCAAGGAATTGTCCGATCGGCTGGTTTCGGGGACAAAACTTGATTTTAAGCGCTATCTTTATCCGAAGATTGACTGGCGCAATCGCTTTGTCTGCCTCAAGGGTGCGAAGGGAACAGGCAAGACGACGATTCTCCGGCAGTTCATGAAGGAAGAATTCGGCCTATCGGAGTCGGCGTACTATCTTTCGTTTGACCATTTGTGGTTCACCAATCACTCGGCGCTGGATCTTGTCGATACGTTGTACAAGAACGGCGTCACCCATCTCTTCATAGACGAGGTCCATCATCTTGCGCACTGGGAGACGGTTGTCAAGAACATCTTCGACTTCTATCCCGATCTGCATGTGGCATACAGCGGTTCGTCGATACTGCGCATGGGCAGCCGGGAAGGGGACATGGCGCGGCGCCAGGTCTGCTACGACCTGAAGGGACTGTCCTTCCGCGAGTTCCTTTCGTACGAGGACGTAAAGTCAGTGGAGCCGGTCGGGCTCGGAGATCTGCTTGCCAACCACCGCGAAATCGCCGCCGAAGTCACGCGCGGGATTAAGGTCATCGCGCAGTTCGCGAAATACATGGAATACGGCTACTATCCGTTCTACAAGGAGTCACCGAGCGGATACTACCAGCGAATCGTCGAATGCGTCAACAAGGTCATAGAAAGCGACCTTCCGATAGTCGAGGATGTGACCCCTGCGACGATAAGGAAGACGAAGCGCATGCTTGCCGTCCTTGCCGAGAGCTGTCCGCAGGAGCCCAACATGAAGGCGCTTTACCGCGAACTCGAGACCGACCGCAACCAGGGGCTGAAGATGCTCGACGTCCTCGAGCGGGCCGAGCTCGTCTCGCTCCTCAAGACGGAGAAGGACAAGCTCAAGCGGATGTCCTCGCCCGAGAAGATATATTGCGACAACGCCAATCTGATGCGCGCGCTTGTCCCGCGCGCGGACGTAGGCACGCTGCGCGAGACGTTCTTCGTGAATCAGCTGCGCGCAGCGGGGCATACGGTGTCCAGCCCGGCAAAGGGCGATTTCCTCGTGGACGGAGAATGGCTATTCGAGGTCGGCGGCAGGGGAAAGACTTTTGACCAGATAAAGGACAAGCCTAAAAGCTATGTCGCATACGACGATGTGGAGGTCGGCTCGGGTAACAAGATCCCGCTTTGGCTATTTGGATTACTCTACTGATTCGTACGTATTTGTTCGCGACTACGTCGCTCACTGACGGCGAAGGTCGTAGACCTGAGCAAATCCGTGTGTCATAACCTTCCCAAGGCTCCGCGGCCGCGGCATCGTGGAATCGCGGAATCGTTGCCAGATTCGGTGGAATTTGATAATATACGCATCGTGTCGAAAGACGCATGCTCAAAAACCAACTGTAGTCACCACATGAACAGAGTCAAGAGATTCGTGTATGGGGTCGTTTTTGCCGCGGTCGCGCTTGGTGCGACAAGTGTGGCAAACGCCGACAATGTCTGGACCTACTACGCCGCCGGCGCTGACGGCAATCCGACGGACGCCGCCTGCGTTGTCCACGGCGAGTGGATCATCAAGACCAATGCCTCTGGCACGAACCCCGCAAATGGAGCACTTTGGCTTGACCTGATCGTTTCCGCACCGGCGGACGGCATTCTCGACTTGCGCGACGTCGTTCTCGTCGGGACTAACGGCAAAACCGTGCTCGACAATGTCCCTGTGACGAGTATGAGTTTTCCCAGCAACAATAGCAAGGGCTGGGATTCCGCCAATATTGTTGAAGTCTATGCGAACAACCTTGCCGGCTACGGTGAACCGTTCGGACGCAGCGGCGCGGCCAACACCCGTCTCATGCATCTTGCGAGCACAACGATGACGGCAATCACCGGCCGCTACTGCAACCTCACGAACCTCGTCTTGAACATGCCGAATGCGACGGCCTGGAGTCCTGGCGGTTTCCACAACTGCTCGCTCACGAATGACATTGCCGAAATCGTCCCGCCGTGGTTGCAGACAATCGGGAACAACATGAGCTCCCTTGGCGCCGGCGTGACGGGGACGCTTGTTCTCACGAACCTGTATGACTGCGGGAGCCAGGGGGTGTTCCCGGCTGGCGTTTCCGCAGGATACTTCGTGTTCAATGGAACCGACCTTAAGACGCAGCCTTTCCGAAACGCGACTGGGCTGAGAGACTTCGAGCTTGTCGCGCCCGTCTGCACCAACTTCTACCTCGGCTACAACAGCAGCAACGTAACCAACATAGTTCTCGACGCGCCGCTCGTCATATCTACGCACAACAAGACGCAGCTGCCGCTGGTTCCGGCGGCGAAGTCGTCCGTCTGGTTCAAGAACGCCGCGCTCGGCATTGACGTGGTGCGGGCGATGGTTTCGGGCGTGACGGCCGTCGCCGCGAGCAAGAACCAGGACAAGAACTGCACGATCTACTGCTCGAAGAGGATGGGGTGGAAGGAGCTCGCCTCGCCGCTCGAGGGCGACTATGAGAGTGTGCTTGCGCCGGAAGGTTGCTTTGGCGTTCTCGTCGATGCTAGCGGCAACCGCCGCGCATGGATGGTCCACCGTGCATCCCCGTATGACAAGAGCGGGCTGATGATTTTCGTGCGCTGACGCGGTAGGCGGGAACATTCATGAATGCGAAACGATTTGCGCCATTCGCAGCATTGGCGATGGCGCTTGTCATGCCTTGCGCTGAAGGTACCGTCAAGGCGAAGGATGTTCCGCCGCTGCTCGTGACCGATGCAGGGAAGTCGATATCCGATTCGAAGGAATGGGAATCTGAGAGGCGTGGCGAACTGAAGAAGTGGTTCCTTGAAAACGAGTACGGAATCCTTCCGGCGGCGGCAAAGGTTCCTGACGTCATGTTCGAGGATGCCGCGCCGCCTCGCCCCGCATTCGGCGGCATCGCCACCGAGCGCCGTGTGAAAGCGTCCTGCAGGGGGCCTTATGGCGTTTTTTCCTTCGAGTTCACGGCGTATGTTCCGGTGAAGAATGTCCCGTCCCCTGCGTTCCTGCTCATCGCCACGCGCGACATCAAGGAGAAGGACGACGACCTTGCGCGCATGCAGAAGACCGGGTACTGGCCGGCGAAGGACATCGTAAAGCGCGGCTATGCGGCTGTGGCGTTCGTCAACTACGACGTTGCGGCCGATACATATACTTCCGAGACGGCGCTCGCGAGCGGCGTATTCGCCGCGTACGAAAAGCCGTCCGAGCGCACGCCGAAGAGCTGGGGCGCGCTGCGCGCATGGGCGTGGGGCGCAAGCCGTGTGATGGACTGGATCGAAGACGAGCCGACGATAGACGCATCGCGCGTCGCGGTCGTCGGACATTCCCGCGGCGGAAAGGCCGCGCTCGTCGCGGGCGTCACGGATACGCGCTTCGCGATGGTCTGTTCCAACTGCTCCGGCACTGGCGGCGCGCGCATTATGCACATAAATCTCCCGAAGAGCGAACCGTGGACGAGCTGGGCGCATTTCGGCGTGCAGTACTGGTTTGCACCTGCGGCGACCGACCCCGGCATATCCTGGGAGAAGCACGACCAGCACCAGTTCCTCGCGCTAATAGCCCCGCGGCTCCTCTGCGTCCGCTCGAAGACGCTGGACGACTGGGCGGGGCCGGACGGCGAGCGCGAATGCGTCTGTTTTGCAAAGCCAGCTTGGGATCTCTACGGAGCCGGCGACAACATCGAATACGCGCTTGCAAAGGGCAGACATTCGCTCGATGCGCGCGACTGGTCCCGCTATATGGATTTTGCCGACAAGCGCATGACGACAGCATACGCCGAGTCAATGCGCGGCGCATTTGCCGCGGAATCGGGAGCAGGGGAGATCGTTCTCTGCGACCAGCTGAAGCAGACGATCGACATCTACGACGCCGGCGGCTCGAACGTCTGGCGCTGGTGCGCGAAGGACGACCCTGGGCTGCAGGGCGGCGACAAGGGGGCCTTCATGAACAACGTCGCGGAGTCCAAGCCGTTTTGGGGCGGGTCAAAGATCGGCATGGTGTCGTGTGGCGGACGCTGGGCGGTGATCGACCGCGAGAAGTGCGCGGCTGTTGCGTGGGGCAGGAGCAAGGGACTTGCGCACTCAATTGAGCTTGTCGGCTCCGATGTCGTCGCAGTCGTCACGACTGACGGCGGCAATTCGCTCTACCTCTTCGACATCTCCGGCGACGCGGCGATGAATCCGTATAGGCAGAAGCAGTCTGCGCTTCTCTTCGACTCGCCGCACGGACTCCACTACGACGGCAAAAACCTCTGGCTTGTCGACACTCCAGGGCTCCACCGCTGCTCGATCTCGCGCGATGCGGAAGGCGTGCCAGTCGCGAAGGTCGAGAAGACGTGGCCGTTCTCGGAACTCGGGGTCATACACGGGCACGACCTTCGCCCCGTGCCGCGCACGACTCTCCTCGCAATGACGACGCACGAGAAGGTGCTGTTCTTCGACATGAAGACGGAGAGCTGGCGCGAGGATATGTTCATCGAGAGGATAGACGTCAAGGCGTTTGATCCGGCGCCCGACGGGAAGTCGTTTCTCGTGACGACGGCGAAGACGAAGTGGTGGACTGATTCGCTCGAGATATGCACTCCTGGCAAGAAGGGCGAGGCGGCGGCGTTCACCCCGTCCTTGGTCATCCCGGGCGCGAAGATATACAAGGCCCGCTGGGTGAAGTGAATGCAATTTTCCCAAATTAGAGGGTGGGCATTTTGGACGGATTGTGGTATAATATGCCTAAGCTTTTAACAGGAGAATCGTGATGAACATGATGAAGAAACTCGTGTGTGGTGTTGTGTGTGCCGCGGTCGCGCTGGGCGCGGCGAGGGGGTGGGCGGGGAGCACCTCGCCTTATGGCGAAGGCGGCGAGGTGACTTTCGTCGGCGACAACAAGGACGCCGTCCACACCTTCACCGCCACCGGCGACAATACATTCGAGCTTTTCTCGGAGCAAGAGGTCTGGTTTCTCGTCGTTGGCGGCGGCGGTGCGGGCGGCAATGACTGTGCCGGCGGCGGTGGCGCGGGCGGCTTCGTCGAGTCCAACAGCGTCGTCCTTGCCGCGGGGACCTACACGGTCACCGTCGGCGCGGGTGGCCAGCCTACAAGCGGCAATGGCGGCAGCGGCGGTGATTCGGCCATTTCCAACGGCGGCGTTGAAATCGTCTGCGCCAAAGGTGGCGGCGGTGGCGGGGCATGGGCGGTTTGTTCCGGCTCGAGCGGTGGCAGCGGTGGCGGCGCTACCAAAAACGGCGGTAATCCCGGTGCCGGCGTGCCCGGGCAGGGCAACGCCGGCGGCTACAGTACCACTTATAACCGTCCAAATGGCGGCGGCGGCGCGGGGGCTGCTGGTGGAATCGCCACTGGCAACAAGAACGCCGGCAAGTCCGGCGATGGCGGCGACGGCCTCGCTTCGTCCATATCCGGCGTCTCGACCTACTACGCCGGCGGCGGTGGCGGAGGCGGCTACAACAACAATCCCGGCAACGGCGGTCTCGGCGGCGGCGGCAACGGAGCCGACACCCTCGCCGTTGCCTCAAGGCAGGCGGCTACGCTCCCCGACGGACGCAACCAATACGACGCCGAGGCTGGCGTCGACGGACTCGGCGGTGGTGGCGGCGGCGGGAACAACGACGACCACGCCGGTCGACCTGGCGGCAGCGGTGTCGTCGTCATCCGCATCGCCGGCGACCCCAACTCCCAGCTTGAAGTATCCTCTGATCCGGAAGGCATCGGCTCGCCATCGCCGGCATACGGCGGAGTCGCCGGTCTGTCGGCTGGTGATACTGTTGCCGTCTCCTGCGGCGCGGTGTCGGTGACGAACGAGGCTGGGACTGTTTTATACACCTGCACCGGCTGGAAGCTCTACAATGCGGACAACAATGTCGTTTCCAGCGGCTCCGACACCGGCTTCACCTACACGCACCCGTCGCCCGCCGCCTACCGCCGGCTCGAATGGCAGTGGACCAAGTCGGTCGCCGGCACGATTGCCTCCGCCGGTTTCGGCTCGGTTTTGCCGTCGGGCACGGCCTGGTACAGCTGCGATACGCCTGTCACCGTGACGGCCACTCCGGACTCTGGCCTCGGCTTTGCATACTGGACCGGGACGCTTCCGGCTGGCATCGACTCTACTGCCGCGTCCGTCACCTTCACGCCGGAGGATCCGTTTGAGATGACGGCGTTCTTCGGAGCGGCGCACTACACGAAGACCCTCGTCACCGGCGGCGACATTCTCTACACCTTCTTTGCCTCCGGCCCCATCACGTTTTCGCAGACGGTCAATGCGCGTCTGCTCCTGGTCGGTGGTGGCGGCGCGGGCGGATCCGACTGCGGCGGCGGTGGCGGCGCGGGCGGCATGATCGACACCAACAACGTCGAGCTTGCGGCCGGCACCTACACGGTTACCGTCGGCGCGGGCGGTCGGGCCGTCGGCGGCAGCGGCCAGAACGGCGGCGACTCGTCCATCGTCTTTGGCGAAGAGGTGCTTTTCACGGCCATCGGCGGCGGCGGCGGTGCGGGGTATTCCGCCAAAAACGGCAAATCCGGTGGCTCCGGCGGTGGCTCGGTAAACAAAGGCACTGGCGGCGCGGGGACGCCTGGCCAGGGCTATGCGGGCGGCAATGCCACGGTTACTGACGCCCTTACCGGCGGCGGCGGCGCTGGCGGTCCTGCTGTTGATTCCGACACTGTCGATAAGAACACCGGCGGCAGGGCAGGCGGCCCCGGCAAGATTTCCGACATCACCGGCGAGGAAATCTACTACGCCGGCGGCGGAGGCGGCGGCGGTTGGAACTATACGACAACCTTGCTGAACGGCGGTATCGGCGGCGGCGGCAACGGGGCGCTCAATCTCACCGTCGCCACGCGCCAGGCGCTTACACTTCCCGACGGACGCAACTTGTACGAGGCGGAGTGCGGCGTCGACGGGCTCGGCGGCGGCGGCGGCGGCGGCGCGAACAACGTCGACATGATGGGCCGCCCCGGCGGCCGCGGCACCGTGATCATCCGCGAGTCCTTCAACCGGCTTGCGGTCTCCCTCGACGTCGACGAAGTCGTATACGATCCCGTCTCCCAGACGCTGCCGACGGTGACCGTGACGGACGCCCTCGACGGCACGCCGCTTGTCCAGGGGACCGACTACGACGTCGCGTTCTCCAACACCACCGCGGTCGGCACCGCCACCGTCTACATAACCGGGCGCGGCGGATACGGCGGCTATGCGGCGAAGTCCCAGTTCTCCATCTACCCGGTCTTCCACGTCACTGCCTATTCGCTGGCGGAGGAAGGGGACGGCCTTTCGTGGGCTTCGCCGATGTCGCTCCCCCACGCCATCGCCACGGCCTCCGCCGGCGACACGATCTTCCTGAAGGCAGGCACCTACACGCCCACGGCCAACATCGCCATCAGCAAGCCGCTTGTCATTCTCGGCGGCTTCGCCGGAACCGACAACACCACCCTCGACCCAGACTCGCCGATGTCCGTCTTCGACGCCAACATGAACACCGCGGTGACGGCGATCTTCAACGTCACTACCGCGACCGGCGTTGACACGGTCAACGTCTTCGAGCGCATCGAAGTAAAGAATGGCTACGAGCGCGGCTTCATCAAGACCGGCAACGCCTCGCTCGTCTTCCGGAACTGCGCCTTCACCTCCTGCGGCACGACCCGTGCCAGCAACTACAACGGCCGCGGCGGCTCCTTCACCGGCACCGCCCAGTCGACGCTCTCCTTCGAGAACTGCACCTTCGCCCGCAATGCCTTTGCCGCGTCCGCGTACATGCTCAACTTGGGCTCCGGCTTCGGCGCATACTTTTCGACGTGGAAGAGCGTCCTCATCGACGATTCGCTTTTTGTCTCCAATGGGCTCTCATCCGCCATGGTCAACGGCGGCTACAATGGATCCGGCCGCGATGGCAACGCTGGTGCGGCATTCTATGCGACTGCCGCCCCGATGACCATTCGCAACTCCGACTTCCGCGCGAACATCGCCGGCGTGTCTGGCTCGCAGAGGGGTGGAATCGCCTATCTTGCCGGCAACTGCAACGGCAGCATCATCCAGAACTGCATCTTCGCCGGCAACGCCTGCGAATGGTGCCACAACAACGGGTTCACATCGTCTGACCGCTGCGGCGTGGTTGTCTTCGCCGCCGACAATTCCGCCCGCACGCTCGATGTCGAGAACTGCACCTTCGCCTACAACCTTATCGACGGCACCTACGGCACGGCGGGCATAGATGCCTCCAAAGGCGCGCTCACCGTCCGCAACACGATCTTCTACGGTGCGAAGGGCGGCCAGTCACGCGCCTGCGGCAAGGACATCCACGTCTATGCCGACGCGACGGCGGACATCGACTACTGCCTCTTCGAGGAGGATTCCGACGACTGCTTCACCACCGCGCTGCCGAACATCCTCGTGATGGGCGAGCACAACGTTTTCGGCGATCCGCTTTTCGCTACGCCGCTTTCGGCGATCACCCCATACCTCATCACCTCCGGCGCCTACACCGGCTACTCGCTCGCAGCCTTCGACGAAATCCTCTCCTCGATCGACGTCCACGTATCCAACACCGCCGCGGCGTTCTCGCGCGCCATCGACACCGGCGACCCGTCCTCGCCCTACGCGAACGAGCCCGCGCCGAACGGCGGCGTCGTCAACCTCGGCGCCTACGGCAACACCGCCGAGGCGGCGACCTCGACCTTCCAGGGTTTGCCGACGCTGGCGGCCGGCGACATCTCGATCTCCTTCGCGGACGACACTCGCCCGACCGTCTCCGCCACGATCGGCGGATCGACGCCATACAACGCCCTGTTCAAGATCGAGATCTCTGGCGAGGATCTTTCACAGGGCGGCGCGGTGGTCGAGTCGGTTGCCGCGGGCGGCGTCCAGACCGGCGAGTCGCTGACGCTTGCGGGCCTTGGGTACTACACGCCAGGCGAGCCGCTCTACGTGCGCATCACCGTCACAGCGCCGGGACAGAGCGCCATCGTCGTCAACACCTCCGCGACCGTGACCGGCACACTTCCCCCGTACGTCGGACACGGCGGCGGCGCGAACGTCATCCATGTCCGCGAAGGGGCGGACGGCCTCCAGGACGGCTCCAACTGGGCGAACGCCTTTGCCTCGTTCACCGAGGCGCAGAGGGCGCTGGCCGGCAACGCCGACAAAACGGAGATGTGGATCGCCGGGACGATTGTTGAGACGGTTGCGCCCGCTTCCGTCACCATCGCCGCGCCGCTCACGATCCGCGGCGGATTCACCGGCGTCGAGGACAGTGCCGACGAGCGCGTGCCCGGGGCGGTTTCCACCCTCGACGGCAACGGCACCCGCGACCTGCTCAAGCTGGCCAACGCGGCGGCGAATCCGATCAAGGTGGAGCGGCTCATCTTCGCCCGCGCCTACAAGCGGGCGCTTGAGAACACAGGCGTCGGCGCGCTGACGGTGACCGACTGCCAGTTCGTCAACAGTCGGGCCGTCGGTCCCAGCGGCACCAACGACGACTATGGAAGGGGAGCGTACCTCAATGGAAAATTTGTCGCCGCCTTCACCAACTGCGTCTTCCGCGGCAACGTTAAGGTGAACCTCGGCAGCAGCCATGCGCAGGGGAGCGCCATCTACGCCGAGGGCCTGACCCGGGTCTTTATCGACAACTGCCTCTTCGTAACCAACGGCGTCATCTCGACATCTGGCCTTGGCGAGAGCACTGCCGGCCGCGACCAGGCCAACGGCGACTGCATCTGGATGAACGGCTCGCCGATCACGGCGACGAGGTGCCACTTCCGCGGTAACCGCGGCGCCGTCCGAAATGTCAACACAACCTCATCCACGGGCGGAATCATTCTGCTTTCCGGTAAGAGCGGCAACTCGGCTTTCACCAACTGCACCTTCACCGGCAACTGGGGCGGCTGGGCGACGCACAAGTCTTCGATGTCAAGCTCGTATGTTTCGGGAGGCACCGTCGACATCCGGCTAAACTCGGAGACGGACAAGGTGGACTTCGAGAACTGCACCATCGCCTACAACCTCGGCGACACGTACTGCATCCCCGGCGGACTCCACGTCGAGTCCGGCGACGTCAACATGCACAACTGCATCATCTTCGGCAACCGCCACGGCCAGATGACCCTGGACGGCATCGGGCATGACATCTACGTGCGCGGGTCGAGCAAGCTCCACCTCTCCCACTGCCGGCTCGCGGCGGCGGATGCCGAGACGCCCGGGAAGCCCGACGCCAACTACGTGAGCGCCGCGTCCACCGCCACGCTCACCTACGACAACCTCACCTTCGGCGATCCGCTGTTCCTGACCCCGCTTGCCGACTTCGAGTCGGAGCTCAAGGTCGTCGACAGCGGCAGCTATGAAGGATTCTCTTTCCTGGGCACTTCCTATAACGTCTCTGGAAACGTCATCAGCACTAGCAATGCCAACGCGAACTTCGACGTCCATCTCCGCTCGAAGTATGGCATGTACAACAACGCGGGCGAGTTCATCAAGGCAAGGGGATATCTTTCGGACGCCATCGACGCCGGCGACCGCAACTCGCCATACGCGAACGAGCCGCAGCCCAACGGACGCCGCGTCAACCTCGGCGCCTACGGCAACACCCCGTGGGCGACGCGCTCTGCTGGCAGTGGTATCATGGTCATAGTGCGGTAGCGACTCGTCTGAGGATTCTCCCGTTTCCGATGTAATAATGCATGAGGATTAAACATATGGACAGGGCAACGATAGCGGCAGTGGCTTTTCTCGCCGCGTTCGTGGCGAAGGCGGACTTCTCAATTGACATAGACCTGGACGGCTCGCCCATCAGAGACGTGCGCCAGTCCACTTGCGGGCCCATCGTCGGCTATGCGGGCTGTTACATGAGCGGCGACAACTTCAAGATTCCGCAGGACACCTACTGGTTCGAGGAACATGCAGACGAGACGTCGCGCGCAATGCGCGAGGCGGGTGCTTGGTTCCAGCGCATGTGGAGCGCGAACGCATGGTTCGCCCGTCGCGTCCCAGACACAAACCCAGACCCGAAGAAGCGCTACAGTCCTTCGAACCCGGATGCCGCATTCAAGTTCTGGAAGAGCAACGGAATCAAGCTGCTCTTCACCCTCGAGGCGTGGGGCGGCGAGAAGTCAAAGCAGGAGATCCTAACGTTCGTGAAGTGGATCGTCGACAACGACTACAAGGATGTCGTCGCCGGCTTCGAGCTGGGGAACGAGTCCTTCTACAGCGACAAGTACCCGTCGCTCGCGCCCATCTGGACGGAAATCGTCCTTGAAATCAAGAAGATGTGGCCGGACGTCAAGATAGGCATCTGCATTTCCGAGCTTTACGAGAACAACCCAGACCTCGCTCAGGTCAGGAACCGCATGCTCGCAGAAGGCAAGATCGAGCGCACCACATACTTTTCCGCAAGCGACCACAACCGCTACAGCGCGCAGTTCATCGTCGCGATGTCGAACTGCATCGACAAGATAAGCCACGTCATCTACCATGCCTACGGCGGCGAGACGCCGTACAGCTGTTCCTACTATGGCTTCCAGCGCTTCCGCAACTTCTGCTCGGCGTTCCCCGAGCTGAAGGGCAAGAAGTTCTGGCTAACCGAGGTTCGCCTGAGGTCAGACGAGGACAATCGCTGCCAACGTCTCTTTCGCGAATCACTCTGCATGGCTCACTACGCGCTTACGGCAATCTGCCAGCCCGACTGCGACGGCTTCAATCACCACCAGATATTCGCGCAGGCCGGAGGCATATACCAGTCTAACGGCAAGGCGTGGCTGGTTCAGTGGCGCGACGAGGGGCCGGACTACCCCGACTTCCGCGCTCCGATGGGGCGGCCGCGCCTCGACATCGGTTCTTGCGGTGTGATGTACCGTATTCTCGCCGAGGGAATCAAGACCCATCCGCTCGTCCTCCAGCATGGCACCTCGGAGGAGGTCGGCACCGAAGACACGTTCTTCACCTCTGCCCGCGTGATGGACCAGGTGTATGCACGCCGTCGCGCGCTAAAGGAGGGAAAGAGCGGCTGGAGCGTGCCGAAGGTCGATGGCGAGGTAGAGTGGGTGGCGCTGACCGACGCTCGCAAGAACGATCTGTGCTTTTTGATGGTCAATACAAAATCGACGGAACAGAAGGTGCGCATCCGCGCCGCAGGAAGGTGGTTGGCCGCCCCTACATACGTCACTCTCTCGTGTCCCGAGAGATTTCTCGACTGTCGCGAAGTGCCTGGCGACGGCAAGTTCTGGAGACAGGTCAGCTGGGAGGACACGCAGATGGGATATGGCGTCATTCCGATGGCAAGAAACGAGGGTTTGGAACCCAAGTCAGACGCCATTGAAATCGAAATCGCGCCGCATACCGTCCAGTCCGTCACTGTAATGACGCGCAAACCGCCGAAAAAGAAATTGCCATGAAAATTGAATTGTGCCTTTTGGCCGCCGCTTCGGCGGTTGCGGCTGTTGCCGCGCAGGGGAACGGCATTCTGCCGATGAACAACGATCGCGATGCCGTCATCAAGGTGTTCGAGGAGAATGTCTACGGCGTGAGGCCGAGGTTCGACGGTTTCGTGCCGAAGGCCGAGGTCGTGCAGGTGGAGCGCATCGCCGAGGCGGGTGCGATTCGCAAGACGGTCGCCATCAACACGATGACGCCGCTTGGCGAGGCGACGTTCAAGGCGACGGCTTATTTCCCCGAGGGGAAGGGCGCGGTTCCGGTCTTTGTCATGCCGGGGTTCGACGAGCCCGTTCGCGAGTTCAGTCTCGCATGGAAGGGCAAGATGTCCCGCTGGCCCGTCGACCTCGTCCTGTCGAACGGCTTCGGCACGGTGACATTCGACTACAACGACGTCCTGAAGGACGATGCACACGTTCTCGACGGCATTGAGCGCGCGCCGAACGCCTGGGGAGCGATTTCCACGTGGGCGTTCGCGGTGAGCCGCGTCGCGGACTGGCTGGAGACCGAGCCGCTTGCCGACAAAAGCCGCCTCGCCGTCGTCGGCCTTTCTCGCCTCGGCAAAACGACCCTCTGGGCGGGCGCGACCGATACGCGCTTTGCGATGGTATGCCCGACGTGTTCGGGGCTCTTCGGCGCGCGCATGACGACGCGCAACCTTGGCGGCGAGACAATCGACCAGATCACGGCGAAGTTCCCGCACTGGTTTACGCCGCAGTGCCGCACGAAATGGTGCGGCAAGGACTGGGAGCTGCCGTTCGACCAGCACTGGCTTCTCGGCGCGGTTGCCCCGCGGCTTCTCGCGGTAGGCAGCGCGGAAGACGACTGGTGGGCGTGTCCTTCGGCCGAGTTCTGCTCGTGGGAGTGCTCGCGCGGCAGGTTCCAGGAACTCAAGTGCATCGGCAACACGACTTACCACGTCCGCCACGGCGGCCACGGCCTCACTCCTGTGGACTGGGAGGAGTACATCGACTTCGCTAAGAAGCACGGTTGGGCCGAGCGCACGACGCCTTAAAAGCGTCGCAAGAGCCGACCCCCTTGCGCGGGCGGCGGGAATATGATATACTTCTTTTTCCTATGCGGGATCGGGGGCTAACCGGTTTCGCCTTGTAAACCGCGGACAAAACCCTGGGAAACGGGCACAAATCCGCAAAAAGGAAAGAAAAAAGAAGATGCAGAAGAGCTATCGTGCTCCGAACCCTGGCGACAAGCGCGCCTGGTTCATCATCGACGCGAAGGACGTGCCAGTTGGCCGCCTCGCAGTCGTCGTCGCAAACAAGCTCCGCGCGAAGGATCTCCCCACGTTTGATCCTTCCGTCGACGCAGGCGCCTTCGTGATCGTCACGAACGCCGCGCTCGTGAAGCTCACGGGCAAGAAGGAGGAGCAGAAGACCTACCAGCGCTACAGCGGCTACAGGGACGGTCTCAAGGAGTTCACCGCCGCCGAGATGCGCGCGAAGCATCCCGACCGCATGATCAAGGAGGCGGTCTGGGGCATGCTCCCGAAGAACAACATCGCCCGCAAGATGATGACTCGTCTCAAAGTCTTCGCGGCCGAAGCCGACAAGGGGACGCTCGCGGCCCAGAAGCCCGTCGAGATCAAGCTCTAAGGGAAGGAATTTAAGAAATGGCCACTAAGAAAGCTATCTCCGCCGGAACTGGCCGCCGCAAGACGGCGACCGCCCGCGTGAATCTCGTTGAAGGCAAGGGCGTCTGGACTGTCAACGGCGTCGCGATCGAGGAGTACATCCCCTCCGAGGCGCTCCGTGACTACCTGAAGCAGCCCGTCGCAATCTCCGGCTACGACATGGAGAAGGTCGACGTCGTCGCGTTTGCGAAGGGCGGCGGCATTTCCGGCCAGGCCGGTGCGATCCGCCACGGCCTCGCCCGTGCGCTCGTCGCTGCAGACGAGACTACCCGCGCGGCTCTCAAGAAGGCCGGCTGCATGACTCGCGACAGCCGCATGAAGGAGCGCAAAAAGCCCGGTCAGCCCGGTGCCCGCAAGCGCTTCCAGTTCTCCAAGCGCTAATTGCACAACCGCTGGAGGCGGGAACGGCGGCGTGTCTGCCGCCGTTCTCGCTGTCAGTTTCAGACATGGCATTTGGATTTCTGAAGAAAATCGCTCAGGCGCTGACCGGCAAGAAGTCGGCCGAGTCGCAGGATGGCGCAAAGAAGAAGCGCCGCCGTGGCGGTCGCGGCCGCGGAAAGGGCGGCAACGGCCAGCAACAGCAGAACGGCGGCCAGCAGCAGAAGCAGAAGAACGGCCAGCAGCAGAAGCAACAGCAGGGTCAGCAGCAACAGGGCCAGCAGAAGCGCCAGCAGCAGGACCGCCAGCAGCAGAGGGGCGACCGTCGCCAGTCTTCGCGTCGTGGCGATCGTGGCAGGCGCGGCCCCGCACCCGTGAACACCGCCGCGAACGAGATGCGTCCGGGCGGCGAGATTTCCGCCGAGGAGCTGAAGGCGCGCGAGGCCGCCCACGCGAAGTGGGATCCCGCGAGCTTCGCCGTCGAGCCCGTCGAGGGCAAGAAGCGTTTCCACGATTTTAACCTTCCGTCCGAGGTGATGCACGGCATCGCAGACCTCGGCTTCAAGTACTGCACCGAGATTCAGGCGCTCTCGCTTGAGCAGGCGCTCGCCGGTAAGAACATCGCCGGCAAGGCGCAGACAGGTTCCGGCAAGACTGCCGCGTTCCTCGTCGCGATCCTCACGCGCTATCTCCGCACGCCCGAGAACCGCGCGAAAGAGGGCGGCGCTCCGCGCGCGCTCGTAATCGCGCCGACGCGCGAGCTCGTCATACAGATCTGCAAGGACGCCGACGCGATCGGCAAGTACACGGGGCTTAGGTCTCTCGCAGTTTATGGCGGTATGGACTACGACCGCCAGCGTAACGAGGTCAGATCGGCTCCCGTCGACCTTCTCGTCGCGACACCTGGCCGTCTTCTCGACTTCGTGAAGTCGCGCGTAATCGACCTCTCGCACGTCGACACGCTCGTCATCGACGAGGCCGACCGCATGCTCGACATGGGCTTCATTCCCGACGTCAGGCGCATAATGAGCTACCTGCCGCCGAAGCAGAAGCGCACGACGATGCTCTACTCCGCGACGCTGAACGACACGGTTATGCGCCTCGCGATGAACTGGATGGAAGCGCCCTACAAGGCCGAGGTCGAGTCCGAGACGAACGCGACCGACACGGTGAAGCAGGTTGTCTACGTGATTCAGGCGAAAGACAAGTTCACTGTTCTCTTCAACCACATCGCGCTCCACCCGGAGGCAAGGACGATTGTCTTCTGCAACCGCAAGTCCACGACCGAGGACGTCTATGACTCGCTCCGCGTGCGCGGGGTCTCCGTCGAAATGCTTTCTGGCGACGTGAACCAGAACAAGCGCCTCAAGGTGCTCGACGCATTCCGCGACGGCGAGGTCAAGATCGTGGTTGCGACCGACGTCGCTGGCCGTGGCATCGATGTGAAGGGGCTTGAGTACGTCGTAAACTTCGACTTCCCCTACGAAGCCGAGGACTACGTCCACCGCATCGGCCGCACGGGCCGCGCCGGTTCGACCGGCATCGCTATCTCCTTCGCCGACGAGTACGAGAGCTGCCAGATTCCCGAGATTGAGGAATACATCAACGAGCCGCTCAAGTGCACCGTCATCGGTCCGGACGATCCGCTGATGAAGCCGATCCCCGCTCGCCATACGAAGCTTGGCGAAGTCGACGCCGAGGCGAAGGCCGAGGTCGACGCGCGCGAGGCCGCTGGCGAAGAGGAGAAGGCCGCCGCCGCCGCGATGGTCGGCGCGAATGCCGTCACGGGTGACGGCAAGCCAGCGATTCTCAAGATGGACGCGCCAGAGCGCGAACTTCCCAAGTTCGAGCATGCGTTAGATCCCAAGGCGCCGCCGCCAGACGAGTCTGACATCTACTCGAAGCCCGTCGAGCAAAAGGAAAAGCACGAGGAGTGGCAGGTCTGATTGCCGCCGCGCCGCCCGACGGTACGGCCTGCGCCTGGCCGCGCTCATTGGCGGTGTCCGAAGGCTCCTCCTCGGGGAACCCTCGGCGAATACGCCGTATCCCCTCGCTCGGACCTTCGCTCCACCGCCAACTTCGCTTCGCTTCAAAATAAAGTAGTGTGGCGTCAGTCGGCTCCGGCCTCTCGAGAATTAAGCAAATTCTGCACCATTTTGCGGGGTTTGCGGGAAAATCGGAGAAATGACGCGCTGTCATACATGCGCCGCGAGGGTAGGGGCGCGTCACCACCTCTCTTCCCGTGGATGCTTTACATTATGATGCCTCTCCAGTTTTTGCCGCGGTTTTTGCTTGTCTAAAGCCCCATTTCCCTGCCGCAAAAATTTCTTACGATTTAAGGTTAGATTTAAGGTTCGTTTGGTATAATGGTTGCGAACTCGGCGAGATGCACTAAAAGGTTTAGCCGCGAGGAACATGTAGAACGTGTAGATTTATGGAAGAAAGTCGAAAGGTTTATGGCTGGCTGGTCCGCGGCGGAAATGCCGAGGTAGAGTGTTCGTCCATTAAGGTTTGTATTTTCCGCCAAGTTGTCAATTGCATAAACATAAATGGTATAATATACACATAATGAAGGTGGGCAGATATAGAGAAAACAGCACACCAGTCGCAATGAGCGACCGGCCTACTCTGTTCGGCTTCACGGGGCTTCCCGCGCTGCAACCGCGTGGATGAAGAGACGGGTGCAAAGGAAATGATATAATATTCGGTAGAGGGAGATGGAATGATGCGCAAGAAAAATAGAATTGGAGCGGTGCACAACAACCAACCTGATGACATAATTGGGCAGGGTATAAAAAAGAAACTTATTCGGTTGTACGATGACAATCGCCGTATTGAGTATCTTAATCACGGCATTTCCCGTGACTATACAAAGCCAGAGGCGATTATCGAAGCGAGAGCATATCTGTCACTTGTCCTTCTTTATGGTTACCCAGATGACTGTATTCAACTCTTTGCGCCCGTTACAATGGGGTCGTCGCTGCGTGAGGCTGACATCGAAGTGTATTATGATGTGAAGCACGAAAAACCGCTTGTCATTGTTGAATGCAAAAAGGAAGTCGTAAGTGAGGCGGAATTTCGACAGGCCGTGGAACAGGCGTTTTCATATGCCGTTGCTGAGGGCGCGAAATACATTTGGACTACATCTGGAATCAAGAACGAGTATTATGAGGTCCCGTCGGAGAAGCCAAAGGCTCGTCGTACGATTGCCGACATTCCTAGATTTGGCGAGGCTGGAATTGCCAAATACCGTTATGCGGTCAATGGTGGGGTAGGACGTGACGGGCAGAAGCATTTCCCCTTGAAGACAGTCGCCGAGGACGAACTCACGCATCGTTTCGCGCAGGCGCACCAAGCACTTTGGGGCGGTGGCGAGTTGAATCCTTCGGACGCATTTGACGAATTTGACAAGTTGGTTTTCTGCAAGATATGGGATGAGCGCAAGGAACGCGACGACGGTGAGCCATACGATTTTCAAGTCATCGATGAGGGTACGATGGAGCAGACCAACGATGCCCTGTTGAAGCGGCTCAAACGTCTTTATGAAGAAGGTCGCAAGAAGGCGCCTGAAGTATTCAAGGATGACATTCGTCTTTCTGCGGCAAAGGTCAAGACGGTCGTCTCATACCTTGAGGACGTCAATCTTTCGGCAACAGACCTTGATGCGAAAGGACGTGCTTTCGAGACGTTCATGACGTCGTTCTTCCGTGGAAACTTCGGACAGTTCTTCACGCCCCGTGCAGTAGTGAAGTTCATTGTCGATGTGCTGCCAATAAAAAGCGAAAGTCGTGTGCTAGATACCTCCTGCGGTTCTGGCGGCTTCCTTCTCCACGCATTGGACAAAGTGCGTAAGGCGGCGGAGAAACGCTATGGTGCCTCTACGCCCGGATGTTATAAGAGTTGGCACGACTTTGCGGAGAAAAGGCTTTTTGGCATTGAGATTAACGAGCAGATTGCCCGCACGGCGAAGATGAACATGATCATCCACGATGATGGTCACACGAATGTAGTGGCATCTGATGGGTTATTGCCAATTGATGATATTGCCACCAAGACTTGGAACAGAGGTTTTCTTGAACCGTTCGATTTCATCATAACGAATCCCCCATTTGGTTCAACCATACGCCAGACCGAGCATGCCTATCTAAGTCTTTATAGCTTGTCAGAACGTGGCGTGGACTGGTTAAATCCTAAGTCAAAGGCGGCACAACGCCCCGGTGTGTCGTCAGAAGTTCTCTTCATTGAGCAGTGCTGGCATTTTCTTGCGGAAGGTGGTTACCTTGCCATTGTCATTCCCGATGGAATCCTGACGAATGCCTCAATGCAGTATGTGCGTAACTGGTTGATGGAAAAATATAGGATATTGGCCGTTGTTTCATTGCCGCAGACAACGTTCATGAGCACGGGGGCAGGAGTCAAGTCAAGCGTCCTCTTTCTCCGCAAACGCTCAGCCAAGGCATCGCAATGTATCCGTGATGCGAAATTATCGCTTCAGTCTGGGATCGCCAAAAAGGGCAGACTCGTGGAACGGCTTTCTGAAATAGAGAAAAAGCGCAAAGCTGCGGTTTCCGACCTTGACCACAAGCCGGAATTCGCCGCGCTTACCGCGAAGGAGCGCAAGGCGAATACTGATTATAAGGCCGCATACGCGGAGATTGCTGTCGAAGCAGAAAAATCCACTGCCGAACTTCGCGAAGAATTGGAACGGCAATATTCCGACAAGGTTGGTGAGTTGCTGCCGGACGAAGAAATCTTCATGGCGATTGCCGAAGACATTGGTTTTGACGCGACAGGTAAGCCCACGAAGGTCAATGAGCTTGACGAAATAGGCGTGGCTCTTGCCGGCTTTATAAAGAAAGAGGCGGAGTCATGAAAAAGACAGGCGCAAAACATAATGCCAATTGCGCACACAGTGTGTGCGCAATCAGTCGTGGCATGGGAAAAGCCTTCGGGATTGACGACTACGAAAAGTGGATGACCTCAATCAAAGAGCGCATCCAACGCTCGCGCATACGCGCTTCCATGCTGGTCAATTCCGAGCAGACATTGCTTTACTGGGATGTCGGGCACGAGATTCTTGAGAAGCAGAATAACGAGGGCTGGGGAACCAAGGTCGTCGAGCGAATGTCGGCAGACTTGAAGGCGACATTTCCCGACATGAAGGGCTGGTCGCGTTCCAACCTTATGTATATGCGGCAGTTTGCCGAGGCGTGGACTCGGAGAGAAATTGTCCAAGCGCCGCTTGGACAATTGCCGTGGTATCATCACATCGCATTGCTGGAATGCCTGAAGTCTCGCGGCGACCGCATTGCATACGCCGCCCTTGCGTTGGAAAACGGGTGGTCGCGCAATGTCATGGTGCATCAGATCGAACTTGGCGCGGCTGATTTGCACGGAACGGCGATAACCAATTTCAAGAACCTGATGCCACCCGCCGATTCGGACATGGCGGAGCAGACATTGAAGGGCGAGTATGACCTTGGTTTCCTTCCTGCAACGGGCAGGACAAAGGAGAACAGGCTCCGCGCAATGCTTGTCGACAAGGTAGCGCGGTTCATGGTTGAACTTGGCGCGGGCTTTTCCTATGTCGGCAAGGGCTTGACGATTGAGGTGGGAGGCGACGAGTTCGAACTCGATCTTCTTTTCTACCATGTCGTGCTCCACCGTTATATCGTCATTGAACTCAAGACGGGCAAGTTCCATCCCAAAGACCTTGGTCAGCTTGGTTTTTACATGACGGCGGTGGATCGTCAGGTCAAGTCCAAGATTGACGGCAAGACGATAGGCATATTGCTTTGCAAGTCCAGAAACGATGTCGTGGCGGAATATTCCCTCGCCGATCTGAACAAGCCAATTGGCGTCTCCACGTATCGCCTTGGGCTGCCGCCTCTTGAACAGCTTAAGGCGCAGTTGCGCAAGGTGCTGTCAATTCCGAATCGCCAGGGGAAATGAGATGGAGAGCCCAAAGATATTCTTTGCACATCTCCGCGAAATGACGGAGCGCTTCGATCCGCGTTATGTGGCTTTTCGCAGGAGAACTGCTGAGTTCCGTTATCCGATGGTGCGGCTTTCGGAATTGCTTTCCGCATTACCTGAATACGGAGCAGGCGAGGCGGGAATTGAAAGAACAAACATCAAACAACCTCGTTATATCCGCATAACCGACATAAGCGATGACGGCGAATTGTCGCCAGAACTTGGCGCGACAGCCGAGACGGTCGAGGCGAAGTATTTTCTTTCAGATGGGGATTTGCTGTTTGCCCGAAGTGGCGCGACGGTAGGCAAGTGCTATTTGCACGAGAAGTCACGAGTTGGATACCCTTGTTTTTATGCGGGCTATATGATTCGTATGCGGCTCAAGCCTTCTATTCTGCCGAAGTATGTTTTTGCATTTACGCAAACTTCCTACTATCGCGAGTGGGTGGCTTCTGTTCAACGTTCTGCTGGTCAGCCCAATATCAATGCGCAAGAGTATTGCAACCTCAAAATTCCCGTACCTCCGCCCGAAGTCCAAAGGCAGATAGTTGCTGAACTTGATGCGGCATACGCGGCAAAGCGCAAGGCTGACGAAAAGGCGACAAAGCTTCTCGCCTCCATCGACGACATGGTGCTGAAAGAGCTCGGTGTCGCCAAACTCTCCAAGCCCGACACTTCGCTCTCCTCGCGCATCTTCACCGTGCCAGCGAGGAAAGTTGCGAACATGACTCTTGCGCCGGATCATTACTTCGATGCGATAGATTTTTCAAAGGCAAAATATCCTTGTGAGAGATTTGTCGAGCGAATTGAGATCGACCCGCCTTTTGGCCTTGAACAGATTACGAAGCTTGTGCCGATGGAAAGCGTGTCAGCGGAGTGGTGTGCGATTGAGAGCATCGAAGACATTTCCCCAGATGCGACGCAGGGCTATTCGACGTTTCGCGGTGGTGATGTGATTTGGGCGCGAATCACGCCGTGCATGGAGAATGGTAAATCTGCTGTTGTTGAAGCCGAACCGTCGGAGTGTTTTTGTGGTTCAACGGAGTTTCTTGTTTTTCGTCCGAAAGATGACAAGGTGAATCCGTATTATCTGCAAAGCGTGTTGCATCTGAAACGATTCAGGGAAGTTGCCGCGCATAATTTCACCGGCACATCCGGGCATCAGCGCGTCACGGCGGATTTTTTCAAGACAATCAGCATCCCGATTCCGCCGCGCTCTGTGCAAGACCGCATCGCATCCAAGGCATCATCCATTCGCACCGAAGCCCGCAAGTTGAAAGCTGACGCTACCGCCGCGCTTGACGCGGCTAAGAGGAAGATTGAAAAGCAAATTGTGGACGGGGGATTGTCTGCGGTTGCGCGATTCCCAAAAGGATGTTAGAATATATTACAATTAAAAGAACCTAATTGAGGAGCGAAAATGCACTTTTCATTGACTAACTTTGGAAGGGTTGTTGCGGCGGATGTTCGGCTTGATGGCATCACCGTCATAGCGGGCCCCAATGGATCTGGTAAAAGCACCATTGGCCGCGCCCTTTACACATGGTTTACGTTTCTGCGTCAATTTGAGCGTGAAATCCCCCAGGAGCGAGCGAAAGCCGTCAGCGATGAGGTTAAAGAGACGTTAAAGCAAAATGGGGTGCCAGCCCGAGATGCCATACGCTTTTTGGTGACATATTTCAGGAATCGTTTGCCACAAAAGTTATTGGATCGTTCATTTTGGTTGGATGAAGAGGTATCTCGGGCATGGTGGCGTGAACGTGTTCAGCGATCATTTCCGTGGCTCTCCTCTTCGGGGAAAGACATTTTCCGCGTTGAAGAGATTTATCCGATCATCAAGGAGCGGGTGTTGAACCGTCTCGATATGGGAGATGAGAAACTCAAGAGATTTATTTTAGAGCGTTATTTCTTAGAGGCGTTTGATGGCCAGATCGGTACGCTTTTCGATGAATATGCGGAGTCGCAGATTACTCTTGTCAATGATGCGGGTATTGCTCGATCATGTTCATTCTTTGGTGGCAAGGTGCGGGACCTTCAAGCTGATGCCTGTGAAAATCAGCAGATGTTCTACATTGAACCGCGACACTTGTTGGATGAGGTGCCAACTTATGGTGCGTCCGAACAAGTGACGCGGGGCAACCGAGTCCGAATGCACAGTAATCGATATTCTGTTGAACCAGATCAAAGTTGGGAGAGCATACTGACCAAGACTCTCGACAGAAGGGACATGTCGCTTGTCCAAGCTGAAAGATTGGAGCCGATTATCGATGAATTGAACAAGATCGTGTCCGTCATCCATGGGGAGATTGACGTGAAAGAAAGCTCATTGGTATTTAAGGATCTTGATGTGCCCGGGAACAATGACGTTTCGCTGAGGAATATCGCGTCTGGAGTCAAGTCGATTGCCGTAATCATTCGAGGTTTTCGAAACGATACGATACACCGAGGTGATATTCTAATCATTGATGAACCCGAATCGAATCTGCATCCGGAGTGGCAGTTGTCCTTCGCCAAGTTCCTTGTGTTGCTTCATGCTCGTTTGGATATGCGCATACTTCTTAATACGCATAGCCCATACTTTCTCAAGGCGATTCAAATCTATTCTGACACATTGGAGCAAGGAGACAAGTGCACATTTTATAACATGACCTCTGCGGATGGCCGCCAATACAAGGCGGAATGTCTGACGGGAGAGCGAATACAGGAGATCTTCAAGTCCATGAGTATGCCGTTCGCACGGTTGATGCACGGGGAACATTATGAGCGCTCCATTTCCTGAGTTGGATTTTTTGAACGGGAATTGGCGTTCGTTGAATGACCTTGCTCGTAAGACGAGCGAGCCATTTCCGGTCGAATTGCCTGAACTTTCCGCCCTTGATTTTGACAAGATCAAGGATTTCGTTTGTGCCTATCGCGGTTGGGAACTCTGTTCCGTGGATGCTGTGACAATTTCGAATGACGGTCGCATCTTTTTTGTTGAGTTTAAGGACACAAGCGATAACCCGGTTGCTTGGCTCAAGAAAAAAGGTTTTGACAGTCTTTTGCTCTTCTGGATAGCAGTCGGTCGCTCTATATCAATGGAGGAGATCCGGGATCGGGTGGTGTTCTGTTATGTTTATAATCCTGGAACGAGATATGATGATGAACTTGGCAAAGATCTCCAGATGGCCGAAGGAAGATCTCCGATTGCGTCAAAACCAGATCAGTTAGATGAGTTGCGGAATTCGGGTCTGTATGGGGAGGTCTGCCATTTGAGCCCGAACGAATTTTGTGAGATGATTCGTGGAGTGACGGTTGCGCAGTCGATAACGGAACTACAACAGTGGTTGGACGTGTCCTGTCAACCTAGACTTCCAAGACCGTCTGTTCCCAGACCATATTGTACATCAGGTAGTTTCAAGACTTGTATTTCCCCCGTTGCCGAATTACGCTTGCCTTATCCGTTTGACCAAACAATACACAAGCAAAAAGCCTTGCGTGCGGCAGAAACATACGACGCCGACACAGAGCTTGTATCGTGGAAGCATGATTGGAATCAAAAATACCCGATTATGAGTCTGATGACATGTTGTTTCGATTCGTTTGCCCTTTGGTCTTTGGCGTTTCATCCGGACAGCCCTTTGCTCGACGCCGGGGAAACACTGAATGCAAGAATTGAGTTTTCGGGTGATGCCCCATCGTCTTTTTCCGAGCCGCGGAATACGCCCGCTAACGCATACCTGCATCGTTTTTGGGAAATCTATTCGCAGCATTACAATAGCAGGTTTGGTCTGCCGGTGTTCGAGCAAGAGCATGTCTATAAAAGCATAAATTGCGATTAGGCGTCATGGGTTAAGAATCACATCAATCAGGATATCAGACGATGAGGTGGCCATGAACTACTGGAAACTTGGATGTAATTGGGGGCGTGGGATGCCCGACTTCTATTCGCTGCTCAAGGAGAAGCGGATCGTGATATGTGGTGAGTCGTCAATGGCGAAAGGCGATTGGGTGCTGATTTGCCAAGGACACGATGCGGTTGCCTTGGCAAAGATCGGGTCAGTGCCGGTGCCGAGTACGACGCGGGCCGATCTCCGGGAGGGGTTCGAGCGGCTACAGATAACATACGACGAGACAAATCCCGTGGCGGATGTCGCGGAGTTCTACGAACTGACAGAATCGGAACGATTCCAGTATCAGTTGCAGCAGGGAATTTGCCGGATCAACAATCCTGAGATCCGGGGAACAATTGAACGTATCTTAACCGAGAGGGAGAGGAACAAGATGATTACACAGGCCACGAAGCTGCTGAAGAGCAAGAAGAATGTCATTCTGCAGGGGGCGCCGGGAACCGGCAAGACCTACGCGACGGCGGCGCTTGCCCTGTCCGTCCTCGGTGTCACGGATGTCGATTTCAATGACCATGCGGCGGTGATGCGGAAGTATGAGGAGCTGCGCGGACAAAAGCGCATTTTCTTCACGACGTTCCACCAATCGATGGACTACGAGGATTTCGTGGAGGGAATCAAGCCGCAGGTGGAGGACGGACAGGTAGGATATTCTGTCGAGGACGGGATCTTCAAGAATGTCTGCAAGTCAGTTCCGGAGAGTGGCGATATTGTCAGATGCATCGACAAGTATCTACAATCCATCAAAGGGTTCTCCAACAAGAAGGTGATTCCGACGGTTACGGGCCGTTCGAACCTTTATGCTTGGTGGAAAGAGGGCAACGCGACCATCAGCATCAGAAGTACGGTGTCTGAGGCTGGCGAAGATGAAGAATATGTGCCATCGCCTATCAATATTGAGAAGGTGAAGCTGCAAGCGTTGGGTGAGGGCGAGGAAAATAACTGGCGGCAGTATGCACAGGCATTTATCAATGCGGTTAAAGCTGAGTATCGCGATGAGCTTCAGGGGCGGTCTCGTCCGGTCGTGCTGATCATCGACGAGATCAACCGTGGGAATGTCGCTCGGATTTTCGGCGAGCTGATTTCTCTGCTGGAGGCCGACAAGCGGAGCGATGCGGTGCACCCTCTGACGGTGACGCTGCCGTATTCCAAGGAAGAGTTCTCCGTCCCGGGCGAGGTCTATATCATCGGGACGATGAATACGACGGATCGGAGTGCGGGGACTCTCGATTACGCGGTACGTCGCCGCTTTGCGTTCGTGACGCTGAAGGCTGACCGCGAGGCGGTGCGGAGGGCGTATGCGGATTCGGTACTGGGCGAGAAGGCCGTCGCGGTGTTTGATGATGTCCTGAGGTTCATCAGGGAACACAATTCCGGCGATCTGGACATTGAGGACCTGATGGTCGGGCACAGCTACTTCATGGCGCCGGATGAAGATGGCCTTAAACTGAAGGTCGAGTACGAGGTGTTGCCGCTCATTCGCGAATATGCGAAGGATGGTTTGCTGGCGGTCGCGTCGGACGAACTGGAGAGATGTGGCGCGGCGTGGCGTGAGCTCTCCGTCACGCCGACTCCCGCAGTGACGGCCGAGTAATATGGAAGTCCACCGGATACAAGAGCACGACCGATTGCCGGAGTGCTTCCGTCCCGACTGTTGGACGGAAGCATTCAGGAACAAAAACTTGTTTAGGTGGATGGCCTCGCCCGAAGGACGGCGTGGGGAGTATTCGGCCTATTATCGGATCGGTGCGGAATGGGTGGATGACGAACGGGCCTTGGTGGTCGCGCCAAAGGTCGGGATGGAAGAGATTGATTGGCCGGCCATGTTGATGCGGTGCTTCGACACTGAAGAAGGCTGCGCCGATGGCTTGGGAAAGATTTACGATATTGATTTCGCCGTACCGCCGATCAGGGATGCGACACTGCAGAACATCCTGACGCCATTGCTGGTCGTCCATTTTGTGGGAATAGTCAGGCGTATCGTCAATCGGGGGTTGAAGCGTGACTATGTGCAACAGGAGGGCGACTTGTCGCGCGTTCGCGGGCGGATCGGCTTCTTGCAGAACTTCCGGCGGAATATCATCATTGGACGGGCGGATCGTGTGTTTTGCAGATACTCCGAGCTTTCGGTGAATACATGTGAGAACCGGCTGATCAAACGGGCGTTGCTGTTTGCGGAGCGGATTGTCGGCAGGATGCTGGCTCAGGGACAGCGAAGCGCGGTCATGCTGCAGGGGCGTCTCAACGGCTGTCTTGCCGCGTTTGCAGAGGTCGATGATCGGGTTGAGCTTTGGGAAGTGCGTCGCTGCAAGCGGAATAAGCTCTACCGGGAATATGAGGAGGCTGTAAAGCTGGCGAAGATGATTCTTCGGCGTTATGACAACAGCATTGACCGAGCATCTGCGGAAGAGCATGCGCTCCCGGCGTTTTGGATTGACATGTCCTTGCTCTATGAACACTATGTCCTGGGCGCGTTGCGAAAGGCGTATGGGCCGAAGATCATCTATCAGGCTAATGTGACAACGGGCAAGCCGGATTTCCTGTATGTTGACGAGGCGTGTCCGTTGATATTGGATACGAAGTATAAACCCAGATACGGCGCAGGAAAGTTTGATGTGGATGACATTCGACAGCTTGCGGGTTATGCACGGGATCGCAATGTCTTGAAGAAGATCGGAATACAAGAAGCCGAGATGCAGAATTCGGTAATTGTGCCATGTGTCATCATCTATCCAGAGGCACGGGGCGCTGATGTCCAATTCGACGGGTCGCGTTCGCCGGTTGATCAGGTGAGGTTGGAAGTTGCACCGATAGGGGAGTTTGTTGGGTTTTATCGTGTTGGGTTCTCGTTGCCAGTTCTAAGGGGTTCGACAGGTTTTCTCCCTGTGACACAGTAGAAGGTTGTACAAATGGCGATGCCACAGAGAGACGAAACGATTGAGGAAATCAAGCGGCTGGAACCGCCTTCGCCGAGGCTTCGGCCTACGCTAAAGCTTCGGCACGACAAGTCGGCGGGTCAAGTGCGTTGCTTGAATACGCCGTCATGTATGAAGACGAAGCCGAGGCCGTAGGCCGCGCCACGCCGAGCCGATGGTCGCGGGTGAAGCGCAGGCCTCTCCATCGGGCGGCGCGGCTCAGCGAGCAGGTCGGGCGCAGGCCTTTTGCCCCCGCTCCACCGCTTTGCAGATAATTGGTTTTGCCCCCTTGTCAGGAGGGGCTAATTAATGATATACTATCCCCCACTTTGGAAAAGCACAAGGAAAAACGATAAATGCCGACAATCAATCAGTTGATCCGCAAGGGGCGCAGCCCCCTCGCGACGCATTCAAAGTCGCCCGCGCTCAAGGCGTGCCCTCAGCGCCGTGGCGTCTGTCTCGTCGTCAAGACGATGACCCCCAAGAAGCCTAACTCCGCTCTCCGCAAGGTCGCCCGTGTGCGCCTTACGACTGGCGTCGAAGTCACGGCCTACATCCCCGGCGAAGGCCACAACCTCCAGGAGCACAGCGTTGTTCTCGTGCGCGGAGGCCGTGTTAAGGACCTTCCTGGCGTCCGCTACCACATTGTTCGCGGCAAGCTCGACTCCCTCGGCGTCGCAGGTCGCAACCGCAGCCGTTCGAAGTACGGCATGAAGCGCCAGAAGAAAGAGGAGAAGTAAGACATGAGCCGCAGAGGTAAGACTATCGTC